>Ga0207868_1002603_pt1 | contig 10042 bp, 9 predicted proteins | sample Passage237B_FD_187370 | JGI IMG/M metagenome (GOLD analysis project Ga0207868, IMG submission 187370) | Cellulose adapted compost microbial communities from Newby Island Compost Facility, Milpitas, CA, USA - Passage2 37B (SPAdes) (version 3) ... | reverse complement strand
ACGATCCGCCATTATCATCCGGATGTGAAGCTATTGGGTATCGGCCATACCAAGAAATGGAACCAGACCGTGCTTGAAGAAAGCGGGCATTTGATTGATTTCCTCACCCAGCATTATTACGTCAACGCACGTGTCAAGGGAGGCGAGATACAAAGCCCGCTGAGTACATTGTTCGCACCGGCGAAAATGGAAGCCCACTTGGCGCAACTCGGGGCCCAGCTGGCCGTGATGAACGGCAAGCTGGGACGTACCGACCACCCTATACGCCTCAGTGTCGATGAATGGAACAACCGCCATTCCGTCGAAAGCGGTGCGGGATACAAATTCAGCCGGCAGGCACCGCGCCGGCAGTTTGACGTTGCCGTCGTGGGCGGCATGCTCAACGCGTTTATCCGGCAGAGTCCCCACGTGGGTATGGCCAACTACATTTTCCCAGTCAATGCGCATGGCTTGATCCGTACGGTCGGCAACGACGATGCTTACCAAACCCCCATCTACCATGTATTCAAGCAATACCGCGAACAGATGGTCGGCGTTAAATTGGCGGCTACCGTAGAAGGGCCATCCATCGATACCGGCGAACTCAACCTCACGATAGACGGCGACACCAATTATGACAGCATCGTCCTTGCGAAAGCACGTCTTCCGTATATCGACGCCGCAGCGGTGCGCCACGCGGATGGCAACATCTATGTGTCGTTGGTAAACCGTTCGCCGGATTCGGCACACCCGGTGAGCATCGCCATACCTGCCGGCTACGGGAGTGACTCCATCTGGATGCTCAGCCATGAGGATATCAACGCCAGGAACAGTGCCGATAACCTGACGGAAATCGTACCTTCGGTGAAGACCATCGGCTCAAGTCGGGGCAAAGCGGATACCGAGATATCTCCCTGCGGGCTGCATATCATCAAACTGGTGCCGGTCAGGTAATGTGCCAACGCTATCGATTAACATTAAATTAGTACGAAATGAACAGCTATATCCGTAAAACTATTGCCTTTCTCCCCACCGTCCTGTTGATGTGGAGTATCCATCCAGTCCATGCCCAGGTAACCACGGTTGAAATCGATGTCTCCACCGCGCCGGTACAGATTGACCCGATGATCTATGGGCAGATGCTGGAGAATGTGAATGACAGCATGATCTACGGCGGCGTTGCCGATCTGCAGGGCAACGTGCGCAGACACCTCATCCCGAAGCTACGCGACCTCCAAATCCCCGTGATGCGCTGGCCGGGTGGTACCGTAATCCATGAATACCGTTGGCGATATGGCATCGGCCCGAAAGACCTTCGTCCTGAGGTTGACACGTATGCTTGGCAAGGAAAAGAAAACTACCGGTTTGGCACGGACGAATTTTTGCAATGGTGCCAGGAAATCGGTACGGAGCCTTACATTAACTTCAATATGGGCAACCATCCCGAACATGGAGGAACCATCTGGGAAGCGTTGGAGTGGATGGAGTACGTGAACGGAGACGCCTCGACGAACTTCGGCAAGCTCAGGGCACACCATGGGCATCCGGAACCTTACAAGGTGAAATACTGGTGCATCGGCAACGAAAACTATGGCCCTTGGGGTAGGCACACACGCGAAACCGCGCCGGTTTACGCCGCCAAGCTGCGGTTATGGGCGGAGACGATCAAACAGCGCTATCCGGACATGCAGCTGTTGGGCATCGGCCATACGCTGGATTGGAACCAGACGGTCCTGGATTCCTGTGGTAAGTTCGTCGATTTTCTCACCCAACATTACTATGTCACTTCACGGGTAAAGGATGGGGAGATACAGCACCCGTTGAGTACCTTGTTCGCCCCTGCAAAAATGGAAGCCCATTTGGCGCAGCTCGGTGCGCAACTGGAAACCATGAACAAGCAGCTTGGGCGTACCGACCACCCCATACGCCTCAGCGTGGACGAGTGGAACAACAGGCATTCTATCAATGACGCGGATGGAAAATACAAATTCACCCGCCAATCGGCGCGGCGGCAATTTGACGTTGCCGTCGTAGGCGGCATGCTCAACGCCTTCATCCGGCAAAGCCCCCACGTGGGTATGGCCAACTACATTTTCCCCGTCAATGCCCACGGATTGATCCGTACAGTCGGCAACGACGATGCTTATCAAACGCCCATTTACCACGTGTTCAAGCAATACCGGGAGCAGATGATTGGCAGTAAACTCGACGTTGCCGTCGATGGTCCCTCCATCGCTACAGACACGATCAAACCCACAATAGACGGTGATAGCCGGGAGGCCAGTATCCCCGTAGCTTCGCTCCCCTATGTGGATGCCGCCGCTGTACACAACCCTGACGGTAACATCTATGTCTCCCTGGTAAACCGTTCGCCCGATGCTGCGCGCCGGGTAGACCTCACCGTCCCAGCCGGGTACACCGGCGAATCCATCTGGATAGTGAGCCATGCCGACATCAATGCAAGGAATACTACAGAAAATCGGACAGCGGTCGAACCGTCAACACGGGCAATAAAGGCAAAACGGGGCAAAATTACCACCGATATCCTGCCTTGCGGGCTGCACATCGTCAAACTGGTGCCTATTCGGTCAAATAGGTAGATGCGTGAAACGGGATTCGCGTCTACGCGCCGAACGACCTGGCTAACCGCTGCAACCCTTCCTCCAACAGCGAGCGGGGGCAGGCAATGTTGATGCGCAGAAAGCCTTCGCCGGCAGCGCCGTATAAGGTGCCGGGGTTCAGCCAAAGCCTTCCGTGGTGTTTCAGCTTATCGGCAAAGTCCGCTGAGGATGGGATGATCGTGCGGCAATCCAGCCAGACCAGGTAGGTGGCTTGCGGAGGCACGACATGCACTTGCGGGAGGCGGGAGGTACAGAAGCCTGTCAGGTAATCAAGGTTGCCTGCCAGGTAGCGTTTGAGGGCTTCCAGCCAATCGTCACTGTGCTCATAGGCGGCAACGAGCGCTTCGATGGCAAAAGGATTCAGTAGCACCATTTCCTGTGCACTGAGGATGCCTTGGATACGCTGCCTTAAATCCGTGTCCTCGGAAAAAAGGTACCCTACCTGCAGCCCCGCAAGGTTGAACGTTTTGCTGGGCGAACTTACCGTGACAACGCGCGGGGACTTTCCTTGGACCAACGATGCAAACGGGATATGCCGGTGGCTGCCATACACGAGGTCGGCGTGGATTTCGTCTGACAAGACCACCACGTCGTGGCGGGCACATATCTCGCCGATGCGCCGCAGCTCTTTGGCGGTCCAAACACGGCCTGCTGGATTGTGCGGGTTGCAAAGCATCAGCAGTGTCACCGCAGGGTCTGCCGCCTTTGCCTCCAAATCGTCAAAATCGATGCGGTAATGTCCGTCATGGTAGTGCAGGTTGTTTTCGACCACGTGGCGGCCGCAATGGCCGATGGCGATGAAGAAATGGTTGTATACTGGCGGCTGTACCAGGATTTTGTCGCCTTCGGCAGTGAGTGCCCGGATGGTTGCAGATAATGCGGGTATGACTCCCGTCACGGGGAGTATCCAATCTTTTTGCAACGCGAAGCCGTGCCGCTTCTGCCACCAACCGATGATGGCATCGTAAAACCGTGGCGGCGTGTGCGTATATCCGAACACCCCGTGTGCCACGCGGTCTTGCAGCGCTTTCACGATGGCGGGGGGTGCTTGGAAATCCATGTCGGCAATCCACATGGGGAGCACGTCCGGCTCGGAGGTATCCCATTTGATGCTGTCGGTGTTTCTGCGGTCAATGGGGTCGTCAAAATGATAATCCATCGGTTATCCGTTTAGTGCTGGCTAAGATAGCGGTTTATATCGAACCGGCGCAAATTGCCCGACGAATCAGGGAATACCGTATCGGATAGCTGAGGTATCACGATAGTCAATAACTAGACGGTGACGGCCAAAAATGAAAGGTTTCCAAACGGGGAGAATGGAAACCTTTACTAACCAATTATAAACCTAAATTATGATGATGCAAACATCGGAATAATTATTGGAACAACTGTGCTGTACTTTCATGCTTGGCTGCCGCAACGCCACGGCCAAAATCGTATCTTTGGGTCATCAATGACTGATTATGGCACGAAACAAGTCGTCCTTAAGGGAAATCGAAGAGCGATTCGACAACGATGTCGAACGATTTGCCAACCTGGAGACGGGCCAGCAGACCACGCTGGACGCAAAATTCAACCTGGAGCTCATCACCGCTGGTATTGCGCGGCGCTATCCGGACCTGAAAACAGTACTTGACATCGGGTGTGGTGCCGGAAATTACGACGTGCGGTTGCTGCAGCGGATAAACGCGCCGCTGGAGCTGACACTGGTAGACCTGAGCCAGCCGATGCTCGACAAAGCAAAGGAACGGATAGCAGCAATAAGGGACAGTGAGGTCATATTGGTGAAAGGCGATTTCAGGGCGGCACCGTTGAAACAGCAGCACTATGAGGTCATTATCGCTACGGCGGTATTGCACCATCTACGGGACGACGATGACTGGAGGGAAGCCTTCAAAAAGCTGCATAGCCTGCTCAAGCCAGGTGGCAGCCTATGGGTATTCGACATGGTGGAGCACGCAGACCCCAAGATGCAGGATTTCATCTATAGGGAAAAATATGGGGAATACCTGACAGCATTGAAAGATGAGGCGTATCGCGACCATGTTTTTGCCTACATCGAAAAGGAAGATAGCCCCACGAGCCTGATGTACCAATGCGAACTGCTGAAACAAGTGGGGTTTTCTTCGGTGGATATCCTGCACAAGAAATTGAATTTCGCTTCGTTCGTTGCGTTTGCATAAAGAATGTTGCTGCAAGCTTTTGGCTGTAGTTTCAACATCCATAAAATGGTGAAAAATCTAAAGGACATATGAACGATATCTTGGTCTTCTTTTCGTTTTCACGTTAGCGCTTCCGTGGAGCGCCTACGCCATGTTCTCCAAATTCTTTGTACTTTTAGTGCAAAACAGATACTATCCATAAATGGTAAGCGGAAGAACAATCGCAATCGTCGTATTCGGGGCACTCGTTGGCTTGGCTGCCCGTGCACAGGAATTGGTAAACCCCGGGTGGATCCGCCCGGATGACGGTAGCGCGGACGCCGTTTGGGGGATAAAGAACGGCATCGTATTCAGCCTTTGGCCCTACGGGGTGGAAAACAACGGGCACCGGTACGGTGGTGGACCCCGGGGGCTCATCCGCGTAGGGTATGAACATGAAGGCCGTGTTTATATGATCAACTTCCTGGCCATAGAACCGGTTGTGGATGGCAAGATGGAGTTCAGCGAAATCTCCCCTTCCGCGGTGGACGGGATATGGGGTAAGCTGCTGTGGGCCGGTGACAGACCAACGCCGGGCCCCTATCATCCTTCGGCGAAGACACGGGGGGTAGTCAGTCGCATCGGCGATTCGGCGGTGGAGGAGCTTAGTATCTTTGTTTTTATGGAGCGCTTTGCCAACGGCGCTGCACCTTACCTAAGGCTTTCCATCCGCAGCGACCGGCCGGAGGAGCTTGGTGTTCAGGTGTTCAATCATGACAACAGCGCGTCCATGGACCGCTGCGCCATCACAGCTACCATGGGCAACTACCCCCGGCTGAGGCGACTTCACCTGAAAAACAGGGTTGTTCGGTCTGAACAGCTATATGCCGGTTTCGATGGCATCGACTTTATCGAAAAGGAAAGCTTCCCCGGCAGCGACATGCTGGAAGACAAGGAGGGAAACCGCTGGGTGTTTGCCACGGGCAACGAGCCGATGGAACAGTTGCTGGCGTGGCCGGACGATTCGCTGGCTAAGACAAAGCTGAACTGGAAATACCGGCCGCCATTCAAACTGACGCAATACTGGAAAAAGGAAAAAGGGGATGCAGACCCTTCGCTCGTCGTGCGGGTAAACGGTAGGGCCAGGTATTGGAGCGGTGGCAGCAGGGATACGTCGCACTATATGCGGATACCGGGGGGACCGTCATTTGAAAACTTCGAGCTGCGGGAAAAGTATATCCCCGGCCAGAAGTTTTACTATGGCTTGACGAGGAAGGCACCAGACGAAATAGTCGATTGATTTCCGTCACACCAACAAGGCTGCCGGATTTTCCGGCGCGAGCCCTTGCTCCAAGCGCGACAGGCTGTTCAGTGTCGTGCTGGCGATTTCTTCAAGTGCTTCTGCCGTGAAGAAAGCTTGGTGCCCGGTGACCAGTACGTTTGGAAAACTCATCAGCAGTTGGATGGCATCGTCGTTGAGTATGGTATGGGACAGGTCGCGGAAAAAGAGCTTTTCCTCTTGTTCGTAGACGTCTATGCCCAGGTAGCCGATGTGCTTGGACCGTAAGCCTTCCAGCACCGCGGCGGTGTCAATAAGCCCCCCGCGGCTGGTATTGATGATCATGACCCCCGGTTTCATCTGTTGCAGTGAGCTGGCATTGATAAGGTGCTTGGTGCTTTCCAGCAACGGGCAGTGCAGTGAAATGATGTCTGTCTGCGCAAGCAATTCGCGCAGCGGAACATATTCGACGCCGATAGCCTTGAGGTCATCGCTTTCACGCACATCATAGGCAAGCAGCCTGCAGTCGAAGCCGCTCATGATGCGGGCGAACGCCTGCCCAATATTGCCAGTGCCTACAATGCCGACGGTCTTTCCGCATAGGTTGAAGCCCATGAGGCCGTTGAGCGCGAAATTTTGCTCGCGCACGCGATTGTAGGCCTTGTGGGTCTTGCGGTTGAGCGTGAGGATCATGGCCAGCGCATGCTCGGCCACCGCCTCCGGCGAATAAGCAGGGACCCGGCACACGCGCAGGCCGTAGTTTCTGGCCGCGTCGATATCGAGGTTGTTGAACCCTGCGCAACGCAGTGCGATGTACTTCACCCCTTTTTCCGCGAGGACGGCGAGGACTTCGGCGTTCAGTTTGTCGTTTACGAACGTACAGATGGCTTCTGAGTTTTCGACCGCATTGACGATATGGGGGCCAAGGTGGGTCTCGTAATACATCAACTCGAATCCGAAACCTGCATTGAGTCGGTCAAAGAATGCTTTGTCGTAGGGCTTTGCGGAGAAAAAGGTGACTTTCATGAGATAAACAGCGTTCGTGGCTTATTTCCTGTTGGTTGGTTTGAGCACATCGTTGTAAGCGGACAGCAACGCTTCCATCACCAATTCCCGGGAGACGTGGTTGAGGTCAAATGTGGTAGCGCCCTTTTCGCCCCATTTGTTCGGTACGGGATAGCTATTCACCCTGTCCATTGCACAGAAAACGGCTTGCTCAGCGGGCGTCAGGAAGATATTTGCCGTATTGTCTTTCGCCAGGTAGGTCGCGAACATCCGCTTCCCGATTACCCGGAAGCCTGTCCGGTCAAAATGCGGCCGCTGCTCCGTACCCGGGAACGATAAGGCCATCTCCGAAAACGTGTTGCCGTCGATCATTGCTCGTCTACTTCCTAACAAAGGTAATATTTAGCAAGGTATTTTCCGCAAAAAACAACGCATAGCTGCATGTGCCGGCATCGCCCGAAAGGCGCTCAGCATTGGAAGTATAAAGAGGCCGTAGATTAGCGATTTTTTTAGTAATTTGCTTTCGGTTGGCGGTCAAGGATGAATCGGTTGTTGCCGCCAACCGCCCAGCATACTAACTAAATTCATCCAAATGGACGCTAAAGAAGAAATCATCAGAAATTACATCCATGCCTACAATAGCTTCGACGTGAAGGGCATGGTCAGGGACTTGGCCCCTTCAGTCAAGTTTACCAACCTTTCCAACGGCAAGGTGACGTTGGCTACCGAAGGGTTGAAGGCATTCGAGGAGCAGGCTATGCAGGCTGTCGTGTTGTTCTCGCAGCGGAAGCAAACGATCCTGTCGGTAAGCCATACGGACGACAACACCGTGGAAATCGGTATCGACTATCATGCCATCCTTGCTGTGGATCTGCCCAATGGGTTGAACAAGGGGGATGAACTGAGCTTGTCCGGCAAGTCCATTTTTACCTTCAATGCGGAAAACCAGATTACAGCATTGAAGGATGTCAGCTAGCCATGCGTTGAGCGGCCGGCCGGGGTTTCTTTTGGATGAGGTATACGCCGAGCAAAATCAGCAATCCACCCAACGCATGGGACCAGGCCAGTCGTTCGCCATCCAGCAAGCCCCACATGACCGCCACAATGGGCATCAAGTAGGTAACCATGGAAGCAAATATGGCCGACGTGAGTTGCAGCAGCTTGTAGAACAAGATCATGGCCAGTGCCGTACCCACTAAACCAAGGATAGCGACATATCCCAAACCTTCCCATTGCACAGCGGTACCCTCAAACGTGCCGAAGAACCCCGTGAACCCCAAGATGAGCAATGCTGGCCCGAACCAGATGGTAAATACAACGGAGGAAAGCTTGAAAGATGGTATCCCGGATAGGTAACGTGTGACGATTAGGCCGTTCATGCCGTAAAAAGCCGTTGCCAACACAATCAGCAGCGAATGGAAGACATCGCTTTGACCGCCGTTGCCGTCATCGCTCATGAGAATGGCAGCTCCGACGAACCCAATGACCGCACCGATTACCTGTAGCCACCTGCTCCTGATGCCAAAGAACAAATAGCCGAATAACAGGATGAACAAGGGGACCAGCGAATCCAATATACCCGCCATCGAACTGCTCACTTTTTCCTGCGCTAGGGGAAATAGGAACATCGGTATAAAATTGCCCATACCGCCTCCGGCTACAACCCAAGGCATCAGTTTCCTAGGAATGGATTTGAAATTACGGATACCGAAGACGACCAGTGCTAGCCCTGCGGCACATAGCCGCAAAGCACCGACCTGCATCGGCGTATACACTTCGATGCCTTGTTTAATCAGGATGAACGAACTGCCCCATGTTAGGGTCAGGAACCCCAACAACAGCCATTTTTGATACGTTGGATGCAAAGGTAAAATTTTGGGCAAATCTCCGACTTTTTGGATAGAATTGGAAATGCTGATTTTGTCCGCATACGGACAGTCAATTGTCCGGTATCGGACAGTACTTTAGCATGTCTTAAACTCCATATATCTAAAAATCAGTATATTATGATTTTGGTACAGAAATGTAATGTTTTAGCACGTACAACGGTGGCACGCCGGAAGCGGGGACGCCCGCCTGAAAGCAAGCCGCCAAAAAAACACAGGAGTAAGAAAATAAATAATAGACATTAACAAATTAAGACATCATGAAAACGTTCGTATTAAGTGCTCTTCTTGCAGTTGCAACCCTAGGGAATACCTTTGCAAGCCATACCCCGAATCCTCGGCCAGGCCGCGGGGCAGGAAATGAATTGACGGAGAAAACAGGACCTGTCGAAGCTTTTAAATCGCAGATTGCCTTCCACCAGCGCAACGTGCAGATGCTGTGGGAGCAGTATGAGCTGGCAATAGCGCGGATCCGCAATAGCCGGGGCAACCAGGCATCGCTTGAGCAGGACAAAGCTTTCTTCGTCGGCGTATACCAGCAGGACATCCAAAAGGGAATACGCGTGGAGGAAAGCAGGAAAGCCATCGCTGAAATCGAAACGCGGTATGCACGGGCCTGCGATGAACGGACAGCTTACGAGGCGAAGAAGATAGCCGCTGTGCAGGCACAACTAAGGGCTGAGCTGGAGAAAGAAGCAAAAAAGTTCAATAAAGTAAAGCGTGCAAACACCAAGTTGGTGAACGCGGAGACGTTGCCGCTACTCGAGGAAACGGAGCGCTATCTTGCGCAATCCATCGAGCGGGCAGCACACTTGGCCAGTGCCAATGATGGGGATACCGTGGCTGCACGCTAGGGTAGGTTTGACCCATGGAAAGGGCGCTCTTTGTGAGCGCCCTTTTTTATTGTCATTTGGTGCGGAGGTAGACGTTTCTGTACGTCGATTTCAGGATCATATCGGTGCCGCCACCATTTATGGTGCCTTCGATATTTTCCGGTTCGTTGCCACGGTAAGCAAATCCGGTGACGGTAACTGCTTCTAGCGAGCCGGATGATACGGCGGCGGGCGCAGACGGTATGACCACTGCCGTGCGGCCTTTGCCGACATTTATGGCACGTGGCGCCGCTTCCTT
>Ga0207868_1002602_pt1 | contig 10042 bp, 6 predicted proteins | sample Passage237B_FD_187370 | JGI IMG/M metagenome (GOLD analysis project Ga0207868, IMG submission 187370) | Cellulose adapted compost microbial communities from Newby Island Compost Facility, Milpitas, CA, USA - Passage2 37B (SPAdes) (version 3) ... | reverse complement strand
GCACTGCGCCGACGCGCTGGTGTGCATCTCCAACTGCGACAAGATCACCCCGGGCATGCTGATGGCCGCGCTGCGGCTCAACATCCCCACCGTGTTCGTTTCCGGCGGGCCGATGGAGGCCGGCAAGACCCGCCTGGCCGACCACAAGCTGGACCTGATCGACGCGATGGTGATGGCCGCCGACCCCAACGCCAGCGACGAGCAGGTCGCCGCGGTGGAGCGCAGCGCCTGCCCGACCTGCGGCTCGTGCTCGGGCATGTTCACCGCCAACTCGATGAACTGCCTGACCGAGGCGCTGGGGCTGTCGCTGCCGGGCAACGGCACGGTGCTGGCCACGCACGCCGACCGCGAGCAGCTCTTCCTCAAGGCCGGGCGCACGGTGATGGAGCTGGTGCACCGCTGGTACGGCGCCGGGGACGCCACCGCGCTGCCGCGCGGCATCGCCACCTTCGCCGCCTTCGAGAACGCGATGGCGCTGGACATCGCCATGGGCGGCTCGACCAACACCATCCTGCACCTGCTGGCCGCCGCGCAGGAGGCCGAGGTGCCGTTCGGCATGCGCGACATCGACCGCCTCTCGCGGCGCGTGCCGCAGCTGTGCAAGGTGGCCCCGAACACCCAGAAGTACCACATCGAGGACGTGCACCGCGCCGGCGGCATCATGGCCATCCTCGGCGAACTGTCGCGCGGCGGGCTGCTCGACACCTCGGTGCCGACGGTGCACGCCAGGACGCTGGGCGAAGCGATCGCGAAGTGGGATGTCGCCGCGACCGCGGACGAAGCGGTGCATGCGTTCTTCAGGGCCGGCCCGGCGGGGATCCCGACCCAGGTGGCCTTCAGCCAGGACACGCGCTGGCCGTCGCTGGACACCGACCGCGCCGCCGGCTGCATCCGCGACGTGGCCCACGCCTATTCCCGCGAGGGCGGGCTGGCGGTGCTCCACGGCAACATCGCCCGCGACGGCTGCGTGGTGAAGACCGCCGGCGTGGACGAGTCCATCCTCGTGTTCGAGGGCCCGGCGCGGGTGTACGAAAGCCAGGACGCGGCGGTGAAGGGCATCCTCGGCGACGAGGTGCGGCCGGGCGAGGTGGTGGTGATCCGCTACGAGGGCCCCAAGGGCGGCCCCGGCATGCAGGAGATGCTGTACCCGACCTCGTACCTGAAGTCCAAGGGGCTGGGCAAGCAGTGCGCGCTGCTGACCGACGGCCGCTTCTCCGGCGGCACCTCGGGGCTGTCGATCGGGCACGTCTCGCCCGAGGCCGCATCCGGCGGGGCGATCGGGCTGGTCCGCGACGGCGACCGCATCCGCATCGACATCCCGGCCCGTTCCATCGAGCTGCGGGTGCCTGAGGCCGAGCTGGCGGCCCGCCGCGCCGAGCAGGACGCCCGCGGCTGGAAGCCCGCGCAGCCGCGGGCGCGCAAGGTCAGCACCGCGCTCAAGGCCTATGCGCTGCTGGCCACCAGCGCCGACAAGGGCGCGGTGCGCGACCGCGCCCTGCTGGACGGCTGACCCCCGCCCGGTCCGGCCGCCCCGGCCGGATCCGCCCCCGGCCGGCGGCGTGATGGGTTGCCGGCGCTTTTCCCGGTAACAGTGGCGGGGGAAGCGGAAGTGCGGTTCCCCCGGCCCGTCCAACCAGGGGGAACCACCATGCAGCGATCGATCCTTGCCGGTCCCGGCGCCGGGGAAGCGCCGCCTGCCCAGGCCCGTCCGGCTGCCACCGCCACGCCACCCATCCGCCTGCTCGGCGAGCGCCGCCTGGGGAGCGGCGCGGGCGAGGCCACGCTCCAGTACCGCAAGGGCTGGGCGCTGCTGGCCTACCTGGCGCTGGAGCGCCAGCGCCATCCGCGGGCGCGGCTGGCGGCGATGCTGTGGCCGCGCCTGGGCGAGACCGCCGCGCTGACCAACCTGCGCCAGGTGCTCTCGGACCTCAACCGCGCCATGGCCTCGGCCATCGGCGACGGCGTGCTGCAGATCGACCGGGAGTCCGTTCGCCTGTGCCCGGCGCGCTCGCCGGGCCTGTTCGACGTGGACCGGCTGGACGCGTGCGTGGCGGGGAACGGGCCGGGGGAAGCGCAGGCATGGCTGGCCGAGGCCGGCGAGCTGCTCGAGGGCATGACCCTGGACGCGTGCGAGAGCTTCGCCGAATGGCTGGCAGGGGCGCGCGCGTGGACCGCCCACCGCCTGGCCGACGGCCTGGCCGTCCTGCGCGACACCGCCAGCGCGCGCGGCGCGCGCGGCGAGGCGCTGGTGCTGGCGCGCCGCCTGGTCGCGCAGGACCCGTGGAACGAGGTGCACTACCGCGCGCTGATGCGGTTGCACGCCCAGGCCGGGGAGCCGGGCATGGCCCTGGCCTGCTACCGCAGCCTGGTCGACCGCCTGAAGGCGGACCTGGGCGAGGCGCCCTCGCGCGAGACCGCCGAGCTGGCCGAGGCGATCCGCACCATGGTGCGGCACGCGCCGGCCGCGGCCTGGTGGAGCGGCCGGGCGCGGCCGCCGCGGCGGACCCTGGCGCTGGCGCTGGGGGCTTGAGCCGCGGCGGGCCGGCCCTCAGGGGCCCGCTGAGGGGGCCGTGCCCCGCAGGTCCGCCTGTTCGGCCTCGCTGCGCAGCGACGACGACAGCGCCGCCGCGCGCGCCGGCAGGCCGTCGACGGGATCGCTGATCCTGGCGTACAGGTCGCGGGCCTGGTCCAGCGCTTTCTCGGCCTCCGCCTGGAAGAGTGCGGCGCTGACCTGGGCGGCGGTCGCCGTGGCCAGCGCGGCGATCGCGAAGCCCATTTCCACGGGCTTGCCCACCAGGTCGGCCGCGAACATTTCCGGGTTGGCCGATGCCTTGAGGATTTCCGATGCCACCTCGGTGATCCCGGCGGTCGCGCTGAGGATGCCCGCGGCCGCCGCCAGCACGCCCGCATCCGCGCTGTCCTTGTTCGCCTCCGCGAGCAGTTCCAGGATCTCCAGTTGCTTCCGGTAGTCGGCCATCGCCGTCTCGTCGATGCCGGCGGCCGCAGCGATGTCGAAATGCGAGTAGGTGACGGCGGCCACGGCATCGCCGCAGCGTAGCCGGGTCCACAGTTCGTCCAGTCCCACCGCCCGGACCTGATCGCGGTACTCGGCCGTGGGTGCGCGCCGCGGCGAGGCGAAGCCCGGCCCCGAGCCGTGCTGGAGCGTGACCGGATCGTTCGGATCCGCCGCCGCCAGCGCGTAGGCGACGTTGCGGAGCGCGGTGCCCGGCGAGGATGCGCTGAACGTGTGCACGGCATCGCTGCTGAAGGGCAGACGCTGTCCCACCCGCAGGGCGTGGCAGAAGTCGAGCCCGTTGACCGCCCCCAGCGCCGAGGGCATGCCGACGCTGGCGATCACCCGGATCGGATGGGCGCGATCGAGCGCCTGGGTCAGGTCGGCGTCCAGGCGCACGTTGGCCGCGTCGGACCGGCGCAGCACGCCGTAGCGGATGTTGGCCGCGCTTGCGTCGGGCAGGCCGATGGTCCGCCAGGGCAGGCGGCCGTGGCCTGGCCCGCCGCAGTCCTCCAGGCCGTCCGCGTCGGAGGCCGGGCACGGCAAGCGCGCATGGACCGAGGCATAGGCCAGCAGGGCGTCGTCTGCGCGCGACAGGATGCTGTGGCGTTGCTGGAGGGCGTCCTCGCCTTGGCGGGTCGCCACCCAGCGGACCAGGACGACGGCCGCAACGCCGAGAATGGCCAGGGCGATGGCCAGTTCGACCAGGGTGAGGCCGCCTTGCCGCTTGCGTGGGTTCGTCGTCGCCCTCATCGTGCCGCTCCGGCCTGGTCCAGTTCCACCGCGCGGCGGGACGCCGCTTCCCGGAGCCGGACCATGCGGTCGCGCCGCTCCAGCGCAAGCGCCGCCAACTCTTCCTTGTCCGCCACGGCGGACTCGGCGTCGTCGATGCCGCCGTGCCGCGCGGAAATGATCTCCGCGATCAGGAAACCGAGCTGGACGGTCGCTGCCGCCAGTTCCACGCCCGCTACCGTGGCTTCGAACGCATCGTCCGGCGGGATGTCCATGATCACCTGCACCGTGGCCATGGCCACGTCGAGCACGCCGATGGCCAGGTCGAACTCGCCGTAGGAAAGGCCGGTCTTGGCGTTCTGCAATTCCAGCCGCGACACCTCGACGTCGAAGTCGCGGAACTCCAGCTGGAGCTCGGCAAGGCGTACCGCGCTGTTCGCGGTGACCGCTGCCTGTGCGGAAGCGAACGCGCGCCGGAGGCGATCCGGGCAGGCGAGGCGGGCGTAGGCCTCGCCGAGGCCGAGGGCGGCGCGGCGCAGGGCGGGATCGTAGGCAACGGGGTCGTTGGGGACGGCGAAATCGGCTGCGGTTCCACCGCCACCGCCGCCGTCGCTCACCGGCCGGACCAGCACGAACGCGCTGGTGACCTCGGTGGCGGCGAGCAGGGCGGCGGTCCGCTGCAGTTGCTCCAGGCGCACGCAAAGGTCCAGGCCGTTCGCGCCCGTGGGGCCGGAATGGCCGACCGGGAGCGGCGGCTGGTAGAGGGTCGGGGACGGCGGCAGGGTCAGCCCGGTATTGACGCGATAGGCGAGCGTGGTGCGCCGGTCCAGGCCCAGGGTGGTGGTGGGCAGCAGGCCGCTGGTCGCGCCTGCGTCCTCGACGCCGTCGCCATCGGTGTCCGGCGACGGCAGGCGCAGGCGGGTGCCCAGATACCCCACCAGCGCCTCGGAGGCGCGCTCCAGCTCCGCGCGGGCCTGCTCCTCCTCGTCGACTTTCTGGGCGAGCGGCAGCAGCGGCAGGATGGCGACGGCGAGGACGGCACAGACGACCAGGACCACCGCCATCTCGAGCAGGGTGAAGCCGGCGCGGGTACCGCCGCCGCTGTTGCGGAAGCCGGTCATGGCAACACCGTGGAAGCGGTCGCGCCGTTGCGGTCCGGGCCCAGCGCACCGCGGTCGTCGATCGCCTTGAGGATCTCGTCCGCGCCCAGCCAGAGCTCCACCGGCTCGCCGTTTCCGCGCCGGTTGGCGAGGTCGACCAGCTGGTCGTAATTGGCGACCGCGGCGGCGTACTGGTCCTGCGCAGCATCCGCCGTTTCGCGCGCCTCCACCGCGACCTGCTGCAGCAGCAGGTACTCGCGCCAAGCATCGCCGTAGGACATCCATTCCATGTCGCAGTGCATCCGGGTGTAGAAATCGTCGCTGGAGCAATCCAGGAACGTGCCGGCGCGCAGGAGCGGCAGGTGGTTGTCGCCGTCGCCGCTCCACCAGGTCCAATAGGCGGCGAAGGGCACGTTGCATGGGCCCCCTTCGCAGAACCAGTTGGAGGGGTAGCGCAACCGGTTGGGGAAGCTGTACTGCCAGTATCCGGGCGTCACCACGTTGCCGTCCTTGTCCCTGACCTCCGGGATCCAGGTCCGGGAGGAGAAGCCCAGCACGCTGGAGTTGCGCACGGCAGTGCGCCTTGCGTCGCGGGTGGCTTCCAGTTCGGCGATCTGTGCCTGGATGGCGGGCTTGCCGGCATGCAGCGCGGGGATGCAGAGGGGCACCCCGCCCGATGCCGTGCCCGGGTCGTAGACGCCGTTGCGCTCGCAGGTCTCGACGTATGCCAGTTCCTCACGGGCGCTGTTGCAGCGGAGCACCGAGACGGGGTCCGTGTTCGCGCACAACGCCTCGACCTTCAACCGGTAGCAGGTATCCGGGTCGGTGCAGGTCCGGTCGGTCATCTGCGTGAGCTGGTCGATGCGCTCGTCGTACTCCTTCAGCTCCGCCTGCTTGGCCTCGATGTCGATCTGGATCTCGACCGCTTCCTGGGCCAGGCGCCGGAGGGTCTTCGCGTTGTTGAGCTCGGCCTGCCTGTCGCTGGCGCTCAGGCTCCCATACCCGGCGATGCGGTCGGGCAGGTTGGAGTCCCGCCACGGGACGATGTAGTGGGTCTCGTGGGCAAGCAGCTCTATCTCCGCAGCCACCGCCTTGGCTTCCAGATCCTGCGCGCGCTTCTGCAAGCCGATTTCGCACGAGCTCGCCGGGGCGATGGGGTTGCCTGCGCCGTCGCAGTTGCCGTCGCCCCAGGCAGTGACATAGGCCTGGCGGATGGCTGCGGCCAGGTCGGCCGAGTCCTTCTCGGTCTCGCTCTTGGCCATGTCCTTGGCCTTGCGCGCCTTCTCCAGGGCGTCCTTGGTGTCCGCCAGCGCGCCACTCTGCAGCCCGAGCGCGGCGACGGCCTGGGCCAACGCCGCACTGACCGTGGCCAGCGACGCCACGGAAAGCGGCACGCGCCAGCACTCCACGCCGAGCGAGGCGGCGCAGCGGGCGATGTTCTGGGTCAGCAGGCCGATCTTTTCGACGAGGTCGACGGTGGTCGCGCCGATCTTGACGCCGGTGAGGGTGATGCCGATCGCGCCGAACGCGACGGCTATCTCGCCGGACTCGACGGAGTCCTCCGCGCTTTCGAGCGTGCTTTCCTGCAGGTCCGAGACCGTGTCGGCGATGTTGACCGCCTCGCCGGCCAGGTCCACCGCCGCCAGGGGTACGGCGTCGGGCGCGGACGTTCCCGGCAGCGGGGTCGGCGTGGCGGTCGCCGACAGCACCCTGCAGCCACTCGCTTCGGCCAGGCCCTGGAAAGTACGGACACGGACGCGGTCGTCGTAGTCGCTCGCGGTCTCCGACCAGGGGCCTTCGAACGCGACGGCGTCACTCCGGTTGCTGCGGTCGAAGCTGCTGCTTTCGCCGGGGGTGGCCCCGGCCACCGCCACGCCATAGGCGATGTTGAGGATGTCGCCGGCGTGTCCGCGGGTGTGTGCCGTGCCTGCCGACACCGGCGATTGCGCGGCCGACAGCAGCGCCCGGCAGAAGTCCAGCCCGTTCACGGCGTCGTACGCGAAATCGGTGCCGTCGCTGCGGGTGAAGGTGGTGCGGGCGTTGCCCTCGTTGTCCAGCGGCGCGTAGCGTTGCTCCGCCGTGGCCAGGTCGGTGGCGGCGTCGATGCCGCGATTGACCGCGTACAGGATCGGGCCGGGCAACTGCCCTGGCCCGGACGCGCCGATGAGGGAGGGTTCGATGCCGGCGGCGGTCGCGAGGGTCCGCGTCGGCAGGTAGCCCTTGGCGCCGATCGCGCAGTCCTCGTCGCCGTCGACCGTGGCGGCGGGGCACGGGAGGCGGGAGTGTGCCGAAGCGAATGCGGCCACGGCATTGTCCGCCCATGCCAGTGCCTGCTCCTGGCTCAGCGCGTGGTCGCCATCGCGCATGGACTGCAGAACCTGGAATGCCGCGGCGAGCAGCGCCGAGAGCAGCACCAGCAGCAACATCACCTGCAACAGGCTCAGTCCGGATTGCCTCCGGTGGCCTGCTGTTCGCCGAAGATGGGTGGAGGGCATCTCGACCTCGCTTCGCTAGCGGTTCATCTTCAGGTAGCCGACCATCGTCGGGATGTTCTCTTCCCGGTTGTAGGTGGCGGGGTCCGGTTCGGCCTCGCTCCACGGGTTGGCCGCGGGCGGGCTCCCGACCGCGCTGGTGTCGTCGTACCGGGAGTCCTCGCGGAACCGGCCGAAGCGCGCGTCGATGCGGCCGTCCAGGCGCAGGTCGATCTGGCCGGCGAGCTCGGCGGTCAGTCCCTCGAAGCGCATCACGTTGCGCGGGCGGGCCGCGTACGTGGTGCCAGCGGCCGGTTCGGACCAGTCGTTCACGTTGAGCAGGCAGACCCGCAACTCCTGGGGGCCGCCGTTCCCGTCCTGGTACACGTACCGGTTCTCCATGCCCTCGGCCCTCCCCTGGGGCAGGGCGATGCCGCGGCTGAGCATTTCGTCGCGCAGGTCGTCGTCGCACAGTGCGCTGCCGGCGGCGCCGTTGATCCTGCCGGTCGGGTTGGCCGGGTCGTCGCCCGGCACGGCGCCGACCTGCGCCGTGTAACGGTCGTACGCAATGATCCATCCCTGGACGAAATCGGAGCTGATGCGCTCGGCAACCGCACTGCGGTAAACGTCCCGGCCGACGCTGACCGCGCCTATGATCAGCGCGATCACCACCAGCACCACGGACATTTCCAGAATGGTGAAGCCGCCCTGGCGGCGCCCCGGTCGGATGGTGGCCATGGAGTTGTCCTTGCTCATAGCTTCGGCCCGGTGATGGCCTGCTGGACCAGGTCGTACACCGGCAGCAGCAGCGCCACGATCAGGAACACGAACATGCCGCCGGCCAGCAGCACCACGACCGGCTTGATGATCTCGGAAAGGTTGGTGATGAGCCGCTGCAGGCGCAGGCTGTACTCGGCCGACAGCCGGGAGAACTGCGAGTCCAGCGTGCCGGTCTCCTCGCCCACGCCGATCATGCGCACCATCATCGAGGGGAAACCCCCTACCTGGCGCATTGCCGAGGAGACCCGGTCGCCGCGCTCGAGCACCTGGCGGATGGCGATGATGCGGTCGCGGTAGTACTCGTCGCGCATGGCCCGCTCCATCACCTGCAGGCTGCTGACCATGTCCACGCCGGCCTTGATCAGCAGCGACATGTACTCGGTGAAGAAGGCCAGGCCCGAGGAGAACATGATGGTCTTGGCGATGGGCAGCCGGTGCAGCGTGTAGTGGATCGCGCGGCGGAAGCTGCGGCTGTAGCGCCAGGTCACCCAGTACACGAACGCGGCCACCACCAGCCCGGCGAGGATCCAGCCGATATGGGCGATCAGCCACTCCGATCCGGCCATCACCGCGATGGTCAGGGGCGGCAGCTTGGCGTTCATCTGCTTGAACAGGTCGGCCAGGTTCGGGATCACGTAGTAGATCCAGAAGCCGCCGGCGGCGAAGATGGCCGAGAACACGAACGCGGGGTAGATCAGCGCCTGGCGGGTGTCGGCGGTCATCTTGGAAATGCGCTCGATGTGGTCGGCGGCCTCCCCGAGCATGCGGTCCATGGTGCCGGTCTCGTCGCCGATCATGACCAGGTTGCGCACGGTTTCGGGGAAGGCATCCGGGTAGCGCGAGAACGCGTCGGTCAGCGAAGCGCCGGAATCCAGCTCCTCGATGAGGCGCCGGGCCAGCCGCGCGGCGTTGGAGGGCCGGCCTCCGCCGACCTCGTTGGCGACCGCCCGCAGCGCCTCCATCACCGGGATACCGGAGCTGGTCATCACCGCCAGGTCGCGCAGCATGCCGGCCAGCTCCACCGGGCGGATGCTGGGTTTGACCAAGTGCGAGATCGAGCGCTGGGTCTCGGCCAGCCAGCCCGGCAGGCGGTAGAGCGAGAGCACCACCGCGTCGAAGTTCTTCTCCAGCCACATCCGCGCCGAGGCGTCGCGCTCGACCGCGAGCTGGGTGATCCCGCTGCGCACGCGGCCGCTGGAGAGGAGGAGGCGATAGTAGTAGACGTTCATGGCGCAGGCCCCACGCCGACCACGCGCAGAACCTCATCGGAGGTCGTCTGCCCGGCGGTGACGCGGTTGCGGGCGACCTGCTCGATGCCGCGGAACCCGGCGTTCTGCGCCAGGGTGCGCAGCGCCTCGCGGCCGGCGTCGTCGGCGATGCCGTTGGCCAGCGCCTCGTCCACCACCATGATGTCGTACACCGGCAGGCGTCCGTAGTAGCCGCTGCCGCGGCAGCGGTCGCAGCCCTTGCCGCGGCGGCCGCAGCTGCCCGGCGGCAGTTCCAGCCAGCGCAGTTCCTGCTCGGTGAACGGCACCTCCTCGCTGCAGAACGGGCAGTTCTGCCGCACCAGGCGCTGGTTGACCACCGCCAGCAGGTTGTCGGCGATGACCTGCGCCTCCAGGCCCAGCGGCCGCAGCCGCGGCACCACGCCGAACACGCTGGTCACGTGCAGGGTCGACAGCACCAGGTGGCCCGTGGCGGCGGCTTCCAGCGCCGCCTGCGCGGTCTCGGCGTCGCGCATCTCGCCCAGCAGGATCACGTCCGGGTCGTGCCGCAGGAAGTGGCGCAGGGCCGAGCCGAACTCGTAGCCGGCGCGGCGGTTGACCTCGGTCTGGCCGGCGCCGGGCACGCGGTACTCGATCGGGTCCTCCACGGTGAGCACGTTGCGCTCGATCAGCGACTGCATGCGCAGCGCCGCGTGCAGCGAGGAGCTCTTGCCCGAGCCG
>Ga0207868_1002597_pt1 | contig 10049 bp, 9 predicted proteins | sample Passage237B_FD_187370 | JGI IMG/M metagenome (GOLD analysis project Ga0207868, IMG submission 187370) | Cellulose adapted compost microbial communities from Newby Island Compost Facility, Milpitas, CA, USA - Passage2 37B (SPAdes) (version 3) ... | reverse complement strand
CGATCAAGGACATGATTCGTCTCGGTAAGGACGTGGAAAACGCCGTGCTTTCGCGCGGTTTCCGCTACCACCTCGAAGACCGCGTCATCGTTCAAGGTAACAAGACGATCCTGTTTTCGTAACGGCTCGGATTGTTAACCGCGAAAGACACTAAAAACCCGAAAGCCTGAGCAGGCAAAATTCAGAAGCCATGAACCTTTGGTTCATGGCTTCTTCGTTTACGAATTACGCGAACGTTTTGTTTCTTCCTTCGTGATCTGGGTGTTCTTCGTGGTGAAAATAGTATCTTCTTCGCCTCCGTGAACGCCCCCGATACCCCCGGTTACACGATGAATCACCGCTCGCTCGAACGCTGGCGCGATCGCGGTTTGAAGATGGAGCCCGCGCCGGACGGCGGCATCGAGGCCGTGTTTCGCTATGAAGGCAGCACCTGCGGCGGTGTGCCGCTGGCGATGATCTACCGCGTGTCGCTTTCGCCTGAGGGCGAAGGCCGGCGCATTCGCGCGTTGTCCTGCGCGCCGGAGCCCGGCGACGAAGGCCACGAACGCATGTGCAGTTACATGCACTCACGGGGCCGTATTTTGGAATACGCGGCCAATGAAAAGCCGCTGCTCGGCGAACCGCTGGACACGGTGCTCAGCTGGCGGCCGAAAATCTTCGGCGCGGGCTGTCTCTGCGCCGAACCCAGCCGCATGCACAAGTGGTCCGCCGTCCTGCAGACGATTCACTTCACGCTTTATCCACCGCCGCCGGAACCGGCGAAGGAAACAACGCAGCTCACGCCGAGCGGGCCGAGTTATTGATACGCCCGAGGCGTCGGTTTCCTATTGTTCGACTTTGTAGTTGAGCGTCAGCTCGTCGCCGGGCTTGCCGCGGATGCCCCAATTGCAGCGTGGAGTTTCTGTTAGAGTGATTTCCAAATCCTGCGGGCCACAGAGCTTGTCTACGTCGAATCGTGCGAACAACGCGCGGATGAAAGCCTTCTTGGTTTCGACTGTGCGGCCTTCAAACAAACTGACTTCGATGATCGTGTAGGCCTCGCTGCGATCTGCTGGATAAATGAAGTCTTCAGCAGCCAGTGGAATAAACCGATGGAATCGTTTATCCGCCGGCAGCCCAAGTTCACTCATTGCACACGCATGAATCGCATCTGAAATGGCTTGGCGATGTGCCTGCAGATGCGTGGTGTGCCCGTAGATTTTTATCTGCGCCATATACGGCGATGTTTTCGAAGTTCACTTTGCCTCAGCATAGGCTTCCATGCCGACGCAGGAGCACACGAGGTTACGGTCGCCGTAAACGTTGTCCACGCGACCGACGGCGGGCCAGAACTTGGACGCGCGCGTGTGCCGATCCGGGAAAGCGGCGGTTTCGCGCGAGTAGGGGTGCGTCCATTCCGTGGCGGTGACGACGGCGGCGGTGTGCGGTGAGTTTTTGAGCGGATTATCGAGCTTGTCGCTTTCGCCGCTGGCGACGGCGGACATTTCGCCGTGGATGGAAATCAACGCGTCGCAGAAGCGGTCGAGTTCGCTCTTCGTTTCGCTTTCGGTCGGCTCAATCATGAGCGTGCCGGGAACCGGGAACGACATCGTCGGCGCGTGGTAACCGTAATCGATGAGGCGCTTCGCGACGTCCTCGACTTCGATGCCCTGTTGTTTCCACGGGCGGAATTCGAGAATACATTCGTGGGCGACGAGACCGGATGCGCCTTTGTAGAGCACCGGGAAAAAATTCTCCAAGCGCTTGGCGATATAGTTGGCGTTGAGAATCGCGGTCTGTGTAGCGCGGGTGAGACCAGCGGCGCCCATCATGCGGATATACATCCACGAAATGACGAGAATGCTCGCGCTGCCGAACGGTGCTGCGGACACGGCGCTGTGGGTCTTCGCTTTCGATCCCGAGGAGTAAACGTGTCCGGGCAGGAACGGCGCGAGATGCGCGGCCACGCCAATCGGGCCCATGCCGGGACCGCCGCCGCCGTGCGGAATGCAGAACGTCTTGTGCAGATTGAGATGGCAGACGTCGGCGCCGATGAAGCCGGGCGAAGTCAGGCCGACCTGCGCGTTCATATTGGCACCATCCATGTAAACCTGACCGCCGTGATCGTGAACGATCTGGCAGATGTCCTTGATCGGCGCTTCGAACACGCCGTGGGTGGACGGATAAGTGACCATGAGCGCGGCGAGCTTATCGGCGTGCTGCGCGGCCTTGGCCTTCAAATCGGCGACATCAATGTTGCCGTTGGCGTCGCAAGCCACGGGCACAACGGTCATGCCGCACATCGCGGCACTGGCGGGATTGGTGCCGTGCGCGCTGGTGGGGATGAGACACACGTTGCGCTGCGTGTCGCCGCGCGATTCGTGATACGCGCGAATCGCGAGCAGACCGGCGTATTCGCCCTGCGAGCCGGCGTTGGGTTGCAACGACACGGCGGCGAAACCGGTGATCTCACAGAGCCACGCTTCGAGGTCTTGGAAGAGTTTTTGATAACCGCGCGTCTGCTCGCTCGGCGCGAACGGGTGCAACTTGGCGAACTCCGGCCATGAGATGGGGAACATCTCGCTCGTGGCGTTGAGCTTCATCGTGCACGAGCCGAGCGAAATCATCGAGTGGCAGAGCGAAAGGTCCTTCGCCTCGAGGCGCTTGATGTAACGCAGCATTTCGTGCTCGGTGTGGTAGCGGTTGAATACCGCGTGCTCGAGGAACGGCGAGGTGCGGTCGAGTCCGCCGCCGAACGCGAGATCGATCGCATTGGCGTCGGGCAGCGCGGTTTCGCCGAAGAAGGAGAGCAGCGTTTCCACGTCCTTAAGCGTGGTCGTTTCGTCGAGCGAAATGCCAACGGTGTAAGCATCGATGCGGCGCACGTTGATGCGCCTCGCGGCGGCGGCGGCGTGCACGCGTTCGGCGCCGACGTTGCCGATCGTGAGTGTGTCGAAGACCGGCTCGGCGTTGATCTTGGCGCCGAGTTTAACGAGCCCCTTGGCGAGTAACTGCGTGAGCAGGCGCGTGCGCTGGGCGATGCGCTTCAATCCTTCCGGGCCGTGGTAAACGGCATACATCGAAGCCATGACGCCGAGCAGCACCTGCGCGGTGCAGATGTTCGACGTGGCCTTGTCGCGGCGGATGTGTTGCTCGCGAGTGCCGAGGGCGAGGCGCATGGCGGGATTGCCCTGCGCGTCCTTGGAAACGCCGACGAGACGGCCGGGCATCTGGCGCTTATGCGCGTCCTTCGTGGCGAGAAAACCGGCGTGTGGTCCGCCGAAGCCCATGGGCACGCCAAAACGTTGCGCGGAACCGACGGCGATGTCGGCGCCGAATTCGCCGGGTGGACGCAACAGTGTGAGCGCGAGCAAATCGGTGGCGGCGACGCAAAGCGCGCCGGCTTCGTGTGCCTTGGCGAAGAATGCGGAGAAATCGTGAATGCTGCCTGTCGTGTCGGGATATTGCACGAGCACGCCGAAGACCTTGCCCGAGAAATCATAGGTGGCGTGATCGCCGACCACGACTTCAATGCCGAGCGGCTTGGCGCGCGTCTTGACGATGTCGATCGTCTGCGGGTGGCATTTTTCGGAAACAAAAAACACGCTTTGGTCCGGCCGACCGCCGAGCTTGATGCGGTGGCACATCATCATGGCCTCAGCCGCGGCGGTGCCTTCATCGAGCATCGAGGCGTTGGCGATTTCGAGGCCGGTCAGCTCGGTGATGACGGTTTGGAAATTGAGCAGCGCTTCGAGACGGCCTTGGGAAATTTCCGACTGGTAGGGCGTGTAGGCGGTATACCAGCCGGGGTTTTCCAAAATGTTGCGTTGGATGACGCCGGGCACCGCGGTGTCGTAATAGCCCAGACCGATGAAGCTGCGGAAAATCTGATTTTGCGCGGCGATGTTGCGGAGTTCGGCCAACGCGGCGGTCTCGCCAGCGGCCTCGGGTAGGTTGAGCGGTTTCGGCAGGCGGATCTGCGGCGGCACCGCGGCGTCGGTCAACGCGTCGAGCGAAGCGTAACCGGTGAGGCGTAACATTTCGGCGAGTTCGGCCGCGGGCGATCCGGTGTGGCGGCGTTCAAATGTGTCGAGCGGAGCGAGAAGGTCGCGAGGCGTTGGCATGGAGCCGGACGCTAGTCGGGCTTCGAGGCGGCGCAACCGGGAATTGGCCGGACTGTTCCAATTAAGGGTTCGTTTTCGCGGTGGAAGCCGCGCTTTTGCTTTGGAGGCTTCGTTTCGTCTTTGGTTCAATTGCCTGTTACCTCACATCGGGCTGGATTCTTCGCCACGCTCCGAATGACATGCTGCCGTCCATGGCACGTTCACTTTCCCCGGGAAATGATTCCACAGCGGCAGATGAGTCGCGCGCGAAACCCTTTTGCACGCGTGTAGAACGGGCTGCCTATGTGGACCGGCGGCTGGCCGAGCTTTATCCTGAAACGCCGGTGCCGCTCGATCACAAGGACGCCTACACGCTGCTCGTGGCCGTGTTGTTGTCGGCGCAGTGCACGGACAAACGCGTGAACGAGGTGACGCCGCACCTTTGGGCCGTGGCGGACAATCCGGCCGACATGGTCAAAGTCCCGGTGGCGAAGATTCAGGAAATCATCCGGCCCTGCGGATTGTCGCCCGCCAAAGCGAAGGCGATTTCCGGTCTGTCGCGAATTTTATTGGAAAAGCACGGCGGCCAAGTGCCGCGCACGTTTGAAGAGTTGGAAGCACTGCCGGGCGTGGGTCACAAAACCGCATCGGTCGTCATGGCGCAGGCCTTCGGCGTGCCGGCGTTTCCGGTGGACACGCACATTCACCGTTTGGCGCAGCGTTGGAAGCTTTCGAACGGGCGCAACGTGGAACAAACCGAAGCCGATTTGAAAAAACTGTTCCCGCGCGAGCATTGGAACGCGCTGCATTTGCGTATCATTTTCTACGGTCGCGAACACTGCACCGCGCGTGGTTGCGATGGCACCGTCTGCGAAATTTGCCGCACGCTGTTTCCAGAACGGAAACGCGCGGTGAAGACGCGGAAGTAATCAGCCCTTGCCCGCTTCTTCGTTGCTGACGGGCTTGAAATTCGGGCGGCCGTAGCGCTGCGTGGGCGGCACGCCGACGGGGTTGTGTTTGAACTCGTCCACGCCGCGGCAAAGGTAGGCCTTGAAGTTTGGATTAACCGAGAGGTCGTTTTTCACGTTGGTGCCCGAGTAGCGAATCGTGAGACCGGCGCGGCGACGGTCGGACGGATTGGCCATCGAGCCGTGGATGGCGCGGTCGTCGTGCAGCGAACATTCGCCGGCCTTCATGCTGAATTGCACGGCGCTGTCGGCGCTGAAATCGGAGCCGTCCTCGAGTTCGAGCGTGAGCACGGAATCGGTTTGCTCGGATTTGCGATGCGTGATGATGCCGCCCTTGTGTGAACCGGGGATGAGCTTCATGCCGCCGTTTTCCGCGTCCACGTCGTCAAACGCCAGCCACACGGTGACGGAATTGTTTGGCGTCATCGGCCAGTAATATGCGTCTTGGTGCCAGCCGACGGTGGACATGCTGCGCGGCTCCTTGATGAAGAAGTTGCTGGCCCAGCAATAGAAGTTCGGCCCGAGCACGCCCTCGACGAGGTCGAGGATTTTGGGGTTCATACAAATCTCGTAGAGATAGGTGCTGGTCTCGTGCCACTCGCGAATGTCCTTGGTGGTTTCGCCGGGTTCGAGCAACGCGAGTAGATTGGGCAACTCGGCGTTGATCGCGGCCATTTCTTCGCGAGTGTAGATCGGCGGCAGACCGAGCAGATAGCCGTTTTCGTGATAAAATTTTTTCTGCGCTTCAGTGAGCTGGTAAGGAGTGGTGGTCGTGGAGGCGGACATGATGGTGAGCGATTGAGTTTTAAGATTTAGGGGAAACGACGGGATTGAGGTCGTATCCCTCGGCAGGAGCTTCGCGTCGGCGATAATCTTTGCGACCGTAGCGTGTGGTGGGCGCCGGCGCGTAGGGCGTGTGGCCGTAGGTGTCCACGCCGCGGCAAAGGTGCGCGACGAAATCCGGGCTGATGCTGAGGTCGGCTTTCACATTGGTGCCGGAATAACGAATCGTGAGACCGGCGCGTCGGCGATCAGACGGGTTGGCCTGCGAACCGTGAATGGCGCGATCGTCGTGCATGGAAATCTCGCCGGCCTTGAGGCGGAATTGCACGGCGTTGTCGGGGCTGAAATCGGTGCCGTCTTCCAAACCGAGCGAAAGCGTGGCGTTGGCGTCGTCCTTGTGGCGGTGCTTGATGAGACCGCCCTTGTGCGAACCGGGGATGAGTTTCATGCCGCCGTTCACTTCGTCGACGTCGTCGAACGCGACCCAGACCGTGACGGTGTTGCAAGGCGAGAGCGGCCAGTAATACGCGTCTTGATGCCACGGCACGGTGCTCAAGCTGCGCGGCTCTTTGATGAAAAACGCGCTGCCCCAAACGTAGAAATTCGGCCCGAGAATGCTTTCAACGAGATCGAGGATTTTTGGGTTCATCACGATGTCGTAGAGATACGTGCTCGTGTGGTGCCATTCGCGAATTTCGGCCGAGCTCTCGCCGGGTTTGAGCAACGCGAGTAGATTGGGCAACTCGGCGTTGATGGCGTCCATCTCTTCGCGAGTGTAGATCGGCGGCAGGCCGAGGAGATAGCCGTTGTCGTGGTAAAATTGCACTTGCTCGGCGGAAAGCCGGTAGGATGGGGTGGACATAATCAGGGCGGGGAAATGACGTGAAACAGTAACGCCGAAAGGCCGGACTGACGTTCACAAGCTTTCGCGAGTTTGTATATCAGATTTCGCTGGCGAAAATTCTGAACACAGGAAAGCTACGCGTCATGCAGGTCCTGCGCGACCCTCAGATCATCAGCGGATTCGCCTACCAAAATCCGGTGGACGACTTGCCGGAGCTGACGCACTGCGGCGAGGCGTTGTGCTGTGAAGGACATTTTCTCGAACCGCACACGCACCCGGGATTTGAGTTTCTCTATCTGTCGCGTGGTGAGGCGAGCTGGCGCGCGGGCAATCAGACGACAGTGCAGCGCATGGGTGATCTCTACATCGCTTATCCGCGCGAAAGCCATGGCACCGGGGCGAAGCGTAATCCGGAAAACCAACACCTGTGGCTGGGTTTGGATCTGGCCAAGCTAAGCCCCGAGGGCCGGCGTTTGGCCACGCGTTTGAAACGCGAGCAGCCGCGACTCGTGCCGGGTTGCGACGAGGTCGAACCGGTGCTGCGCAGTCTCATGCGCCAGATCGTGACACCGCGCGCGCGCCGCACCGAAGCGATCGTGGCCTGTTTGCAAATGTTTGTGACCCTGCTCGACCAACGGCTCGATATGCTGGCGCTGGGCGAGGGCGCGCAGCCCGATCCGCATTTGCCCTATTCGTATGGCGTCGAGAAGGCCGTGGCGTTTTTGCGCCAGAATCTGCAATGCCGCCTGCCGCTGTCGGATCTTGCAGCGGTGGCGACGGCGCGGAGCGTGCCGCACTTTTGCACGCAGTTTCGCCGCGAAGTCGGCATGACTCCGGCGGCGTATCATCTGCAACTGCGCTTGGAGGCGGCACGCGACACGCTGCGTCAGCCGGGTTACGACGTGACGACGGTGGCGCTGCAATACGGCTTCAGCTCATCGCAACACTTCAGCACGCAGTTTCGGCGGGCGTTCGGGGTGACGCCGCGTGCTTGGCGCAAGGCGCCGGTCAAGTAGCGGTTGCCCAATTGTAACAATATACTCATTGAAGCATATTCTCATATGAGTATACGAATGCGGCATGGACTTGGTCTCGATCTACGAATGCCTGTGTGACCGGACGCGGTTGCGCATCTTGCATCTGTTGGCGCAGCAGCCCCTGTGCGTCTGTCACTTTCAGGATCTGCTGGGTGAACCGCAGGTGAAGATCTCGAAGCACCTCGCTTATCTGCGCAAACGCGGGATGGTGGAGTCCTCGCGTGAAGGGAATTGGATGGTATATCGTTTGCCGGCCAAGCCCTCGCCTGAACTGGCGCGCAATCTCGCGTGTTTGCAAGACTGTGCGGCGGAGAATAAAACGTTCAAACAGGATCTGACGCGATTGCGCAAATCGGCCAAAGCCATCGCCGAGTGCGGTCCGGTGGGCAAAGCCGGAGCGGCGTGCTGCTCAGCGAAGAAAGGCTGCTCATGAAACCTGTGCGGGTAGCAATCAACGGCTTCGGCCGGATTGGCCGGCTGACTCTGCGGGCGGCGTGGGCGCGCACCGATTTCGAGATTGTGCTGATCAACGATCCGAAGGGTGGGACGGAATGCGCCGCGCACTTGCTGACCTTCGATTCGGTGCAGGGCCGTTGGGCCCACGAAGCCACGAACGATGGGGCCGATGCCATTCGCATTGGCGACAAACGCATTGCGTTCACCGAGCATACCAAACCCGGCGACGTGGATTGGGCGGCGCATGGCGTGGACATCGTGCTTGAGTGCAGCGGCAAGTTTCGCAAGCCGGAGCAACTCGCGCCCTATTTTGAGAAGGGCGTGAAAAAGGTCATCGTCGCGGCGCCGGTGAAGGGCGGCGACGCGCTTAACATCGTCATGGGCGTCAACGACCACCTCTACGACCCCGCGAAGCATCATCTGCTGACCAACGCCTCCTGCACGACCAACTGCCTCGCGCCGATCGTCAAGGTCGTCCACGAGGGACTCGGCATCGAGCACGGCGCGATCACCACCGTGCACGACGCGACCAACACCCAGACGATCATCGACGCGCCGCACAAGGACCTGCGCCGCGCCCGCGCCGCCGGGCTCTCGCTCATCCCGACCACCACCGGCAGCGCCACCGCCATCGGACTCATCTACCCCGAACTGCTCGGCAAGTTGAACGGCCACGCCATCCGCGTGCCGCTGCTCACCGGCTCGCTCACCGATTGCGTGTTTCAAGTCAAACGCGACACCACGGTCGACGAGGTCAACGCCTTGCTCAAAGCCGCCAGCGAATGCGCACCGCTGCAGGGCATCCTCGCCTATGAAACGCGCCCGCTCGTCTCCATCGATTTCAAAGGCAATCCTGCCTCGGCCACGATCGACGCGCTGTCCACCATGGTCGTGAACCAGCGCATGGTGAAACTCTACGCATGGTATGACAACGAGTGGGGCTACTCCAACCGCATGGTGGAACTGACGCGCAAAGTCGCGACTTTGCGAAATCCCAACTCCTAAACTGCCAAATCCCAAATTGTGTGTGGCTGAACCGTTAGGATCTAGTGTCTAGGATTTTCTCCCATGAATTTGCGCAACTACCTGCTCGTCACCGGCGCCTACTGGGGCTTCACGCTCACGGATGGCGCGCTGCGGATGCTGGTGTTGCTGCATTTTTTCAACCTCGGTTACTCGCCGGTCACGCTGGCGTTTCTGTTTCTACTCTACGAACTCTGCGGCATCGTCACCAACTTGCTCGGCGGTTGGATCGCCTCGCGTATGGGTTTGAAGATCACGCTGACGGCCGGGCTTGCACTGCAAGTGGCCGCACTGGGTCTGCTCGCGTTATTGAATCCTCAGTGGAGCGAATGGCTTTCAGTCGCGTGGGTCATGACTTCGCAGGCGCTGTCCGGTATCGCGAAAGACCTGACCAAGATGAGCGCGAAAAGCGCAATCAAGGTGCTGGTGCCGCCGGATGCGAAAGGAGCGTTGTTCAAATGGGTGGCGGTCCTGACCGGTTCCAAAAACGCTTTGAAGGGCGTCGGCTTTTTCCTCGGAGCGTTTCTTTTGGCGGTCGCGGGCTTCACTGGTGCTTTGCTGATCATGGCCGGCGTGCTCGCCGCGATTTGGATCGGAGCGTCGCTCGCATTACCGTCTGCGATGGGCAAGGCGAAGGCCAAGGCCGGGTTCAAGGAGCTCTTCTCGCGCAACCGCGATATCAATGTGCTCTGCATAGCGCGCTTCTTTCTCTTCGGCGCGCGTGACATTTGGTTCGTGGTCGGCGTGCCGGTGTTCTTGCGCGGTGGGCTTGGCTGGAGTTTTTCGCAGGTCGGCGCGTTCATGGCGTTTTGGGTGATCGGCTACGGCGTCATCCAGGGCGCGGCCCCGCTCATCC
>Ga0207868_1002590_pt1 | contig 10094 bp, 10 predicted proteins | sample Passage237B_FD_187370 | JGI IMG/M metagenome (GOLD analysis project Ga0207868, IMG submission 187370) | Cellulose adapted compost microbial communities from Newby Island Compost Facility, Milpitas, CA, USA - Passage2 37B (SPAdes) (version 3) ... | reverse complement strand
CGCCGATGTTGTGCGACAGGGCGTAGGCGGTGAAGGAGGCAAGCGTGACGAAGAGCCAGCTCACCTTCCTTCCGAGATGCATCAGCGCGATATGGTCGTAGCCCGCAAGCGCGGCATAGGCGGCCAGCGTCGCGGCGCCGGCGAGCAGCCAGCAGTGGAGGTTGATTGCCTCAAGACTTTCCCCGAGCTCGTCGAACGAGATGCCGCGCAGCTCGTGGACCAGGAGCCAGATCGATATGCCGACGGCCGCCAACCCCACGAGCGGCCAGATTTTCTTGCTCAGGGCGATTCACCTCTTTTGAATCGCGTTAATGCACATGCGGGGCGATCTGGCAAACATCAATCTCGTCGCCCCGACATTCAGACGACCTCCTCCCAACGATCGCTGCGCCCGGCGCGGAAGATGGCGTCGATCAGTTTCTGGTTCCTGACCGAGTCCTCGAGGGTGAACACCGGATCCTTGCCACCGAGCGCTGCACGGGCGAACGCCTCGACCTGCAGCCTGTACTGCTGGGCGGCCGGGAAGCGGTAGACCGTCGCCTCGCTGTGCGACCGATCGTGCAGCACGATGACGTGGTCGCCATAGGCACCGGCATTGAATGGGGCGAGGACCTCGAAGTAGCCCTCGTCGCCATGGAAGAACATCACCTGGCGCGCCGCCATCTGGGTCGAAACGTAGAAGGACAGCTCGAACGCGCCAAAATCGATCTTGACGCTGGAATAGACGTCGGTGCCGAACTTCGGATCGAAATCGACGCGCGCCTGGACGCGCTTCGGCTCGACGCCCGTCGTGAAGCGCGTCGAGACGGTGGGATAGACGCCGATGTCGGGCAGAGCGCCGCCGCCGAGCTCCGGCCGGTTGCGCATGTTGTCGGGGTCGACGTTGTAGTAGGTGAAGGCGCCCTGCACGTGCCGCAGCGTGCCGATCGCGCCGTCGCGGATGAGCTCCCGCGCCTTCAGCCACTGCGGATGGTAGGTGACCATGAAGGCCTCGGAGACCAGCACCTTGTTGCGGTCGCGCGCGGCAATCACTTTCGCGATGTCGGCAGCATCGAGCGACAGCGGCTTTTCGACCAGCACGTGCTTGCCGGCATCCGCCGCCTTGATCGCCCATTCGACATGCTGGGACGTTGGAAGCGGGATGTAGACGCCGTCAATCGTGTCGGAGGCAAGCATCTCCTCGTAGGAGCCGAAGGCGTGCGGCGCCCCGGTCTGCTCCGCAAGCTGCCGGGCCCTCGCGAGGTCACGGCTGGCGACGGCCGTCAGCAATCCGTTCTCGGCCGTCAGTATCGCGGGAATGACCTGCTCGCGCGCGATGCGGGCTGTGGAAAGAACCCCCCAGCGGAACATTTCTTCGCCTCCCGAAATACGCGCGAGCCTAGCGGGCCCCCCCGGAAAAGAAAAGCCGGGCGCGCGGCGCGGCTTAGTCGTTCATTCGTCGGGCTCAGCTCAGCTGCGCAGCACGCCGCCGGTCTGCTTGGCGACGTTTTCCACGATGCGGCCGGCGAGCGCCTCGAAGTCCTCGTCGGTGAGCGTCTTGTCCACCGGCTGGATGGCGACCTCGATGGCGATCGACTTCCTGCCCTCGCCGAGCGAAGCGCCCTCAAACACGTCGAAGACGCGCACGCCCGTGATCAGCTTCTTGTCGGCCGCCGCGGCGGCCCGCGTCAGCGCCGCCGCCTCGACGTTGCGGTCCACGACGAAGGCGAAGTCGCGCCGCACCGCCTGGAACGGCGACAGGTCGAGCCGCGGCTTGGTCCGCGTCGGCCGTGCCTTGGGTTCGGGGATGGCGTCGATGAAGACCTCGAAGCCGCAGATCGGCCCGGAGGCATCCATCGCCTCCAGCGTCTTCGGATGCAGTTCCCCGAACGTGCCGAGCAAGACCTTGGGGCCGAGCTTGATGATGCCCGAGCGGCCGGGATGGTACCAGGCGGGCGCACCCGCCTCGACCTGAAGCTTGTCGACGGGCGCGCCGCAGGCCTCCAGCGCAGCGAGTGCATCGGCCTTGGCATCGAAGACGCCGACCGGCGCGGCATTGCCCGCCCAGTGGCGGCCCTGTCCCTCCATCCTGGCCGTGCCGCGGCGCACGCCGGCCGCAACACGGCGCTGCGCCTCGGGCGTGTCGCCCTCATAGGTGCCCGAGACCTCGAACAGGGCGACGTCGGCGAAGCCGCGGTCGGCGTTGCGCTGCGCGGCGGCGATCAGGCCGGGCAGCAGCGAGGGCCGCATGTCCGACATGTCGGCCGCGATCGGATTGGCGAGCTTCAGCTCCGGCTGGCCGCCGCCAAACAGCTTTGCATGCGCCTCGGGAATGAACGACCAGGTGACGGCCTCCATCATGCCGCGCACGGCGAGCGCCCGCTTGGCCGCGCGGGTGCGTACCTGAAGGGTGGTGAGGATCTTGCCGTTCACCGCCTCGTGGGCCGCCATTGGCTGCGGCGCGATCTTCTCGACGCCGTGGATGCGCATGACCTCCTCGACGAGATCGGCCTTGCCGTCGATGTCGGGTCGCCAGGAGGGCACAGACACCTCGATGACCTCGCCCGACCCCTTCGGCCCGAAGCCAAGCCGTCTGAGAATGTCCATGCTGGTTTCGGCCGGCACGTCGAGCCCGGTGAGCCGTTTCACCTCGGATGTCGGGAAAGCCACCGTCTTCGGCGTGTGGCCGCTATAGCCGACGACCTCGATCTCGGTTGGCGCGCCGCCGCAGAGCTCCGTCACCAGCTTCGTCGCCAGTTCCAGACCGGGCACCATGAATTCGGGGTCGACGCCGCGCTCGAAGCGGTAGCGCGCGTCGGTAACGATGCCCAGCGTGCGACCGGTGCGCGCCGTCCCCATCGGGTCCCATAGCGCGGATTCGACCAGCACGTCGGTGGTCGCCTCATCGCACCCGGAATGCTCACCGCCCATGATGCCGGCGATGGACTCGACGCCGTTGTCGTCGGCGATCGCGCACATGTCGGGCGTGAGCGTATATTCGCGTCCGTCGAGCGCGAGCACCTTCTCCCCGTCCTTCGCGCGGCGCACGACGAGGTCGCCCTTCACCTTGGCCGCGTCGAAGACATGCAGGGGGCGGCCGCGGTCGAAGGTGACGTAATTGGTGATGTCGACCAGCGCGTTGATGGGCCTCAGCCCGATCGCGATCAACCGCCGCTGCATCCACTGCGGCGACGGGCCGTTCTTCACGCCTCGCACGAGCCGCAGCGCGAAGCCCGGGCATAGGTCTGGCGCCTCGATCGTCACCTTCACCGGGCATGTGCCCGAGCCGGGAACGGCCGCGACATGGCCATCCACCAGCCGGCCGAGGCCGGCGGCCGCCAGATCGCGGGCAATGCCGTAGACGCCGGTGGCGTCCGGACGGTTCGGCGTCAGGTTGATCTCGATGACCGGATCGTCCAGCCCCGCATAGGCCGCGAAGGACGCCCCGACCGGCGCGTCGGCCGGCAGGTCGATGATGCCGGTGTGCTCGTCTGAGAGCCGCAGCTCCCGCTCCGAGCACATCATGCCATGGCTTTCGACGCCCCTGATCCTGCCGACGGAGAGCGTGACGTCGATGCCGGGGACGTAGGCTCCGGGCGGCGCGAAGGCGCCGATCAGACCGGCGCGCGCGTTGGGCGCGCCGCATACCACCTGCACGGGGCTGCCCGAACCGGTATCGACGGTGAGCACCTGAAGCTTGTCGGCATCGGGGTGCCGTTCGGCCGTCAGCACCTTCGCGATGACGAAGGGCTCGAGCGCGGCCTTGTCGTCGACCGACTCGACCTCGAGCCCGATCATGGTGAGCGTTTCCACGATCTGGCCGAGCGAAGCGTCGGTCTCGAGATGGTCCTTCAGCCAGGAGAGAGTGAATTTCATTGTCGTCCACTAGCATTTGAAAGGGGGTAGATTCTTGATCCCGTCAACCGTCAATTCTCTCCATTCGCACCCGCTAACGTTCGAGGCGTTGTTGGTATGCATAAATGACCATCCCGGCGAAAGTGCCCGGAAAAGCTATCATTAGAGCTAGCCATTCCTTCCGGTGCACCTTCTCTACTCGGCGGCTACCGACGGTTTGACGGCATTCGGATATTTCCAGCCACGCAGCATTCCGCGAACGGACAAATCTTCATCGACCTCGGGCCAGTGAACGCCGTCGAGCATCAGTTCGACCTTGTTTCGTTGCTGGGGCGACGCAGCAAGTAGGCGGGGATACCACCAGAGCGGTGTCACGAGTTCACGTCCGTCCGCCAAGCGCACATGCAACTGCGTGTGGTCGCACCACGCTTCGACGGGGCGTTCATTCTCAGGATAGGGATCGGAAGAACTCATCCCATGCCTCCAGAAATTCACTTCTGTGTTCGTTGGCGACTTCGAGGTACGCATTAGATCGGATGCCTTAAAGCCGCTCTGCTCGGCAATGCTGATCGGGCTCAGCCAGACCTTTGCAGCGCCGCCGTGTCCCGATGCGTGGATGTGCGGCGGCTCATCCATATCCGATCCGTAAAAATGGAACCGGATGCCGTATTTGCGAAGGACTGTCGGCATCCTTACGAGCTCAACCCTCCGAACAGCGTCGGCAGGTCGAGCGGGCGGAAGCCGTAATGCGAAAGCCAGCGCACGTCGGCGTCGAAGAAGGCGCGCAGGTCCGGCATGCCATATTTCAGCATGGCGATGCGGTCGATGCCCATGCCCCAGGCGAATCCCTGGTACTCGTCGGGGTCGAGCCCGCCAAAGCGCAGCACGCTGGGATGCACCATGCCGCAGCCCAGGATCTCCATCCAGTCGTTGCCCTCGCCGAAGCGCACCTCGCCCGGCCGCGAACGGTCGCATTGAATGTCGACCTCGAGGCTGGGTTCGGTGAACGGGAAGAAGCTCGGCCGGAAGCGCATCCTCACGCTGGGCACCTCGAAAAAGGCCTTGCAGAACTCCGTGAGCACCCACTTCATGTTGGCGACGTTCGCCGTCCTGTCGATCACCAACCCCTCGAGCTGGTGGAACATTGGCGAGTGGGTGGCATCCGAATCCTGCCGGTAGGTCTTGCCGGGGATGACGATGCGGATCGGCGGCTTCTGCGCCTCCATCGTGCGGATCTGGACCGGCGATGTGTGCGTGCGCAGAAGCTTCGGCTGGTTGCCCCCGTTCGGGCCGAAGAAGAAGGTGTCGTGCATCTCGCGCGCCGGGTGCCCTTCCGGGAAGTTCAGCGCGGTGAAGTTGTAGTAGTCGGTCTCGATGTCCGGCCCCTCGGCGATAGAGAAGCCGAGGTCGCCGAAGATCGCCGCTATCTCGTCGGTGACCTGGCTGATGGGGTGGATGCGGCCGCGCTCGGCCGGCGCCTGGCGGACGGGCAGCGTCACGTCCACCTTCTCGGCGGCGAGGCGGGCCTCGATCGCGGCGTCGCGCAGTTCTGCGCGGCGTGCCGTGAGCGCCTCGGTGATGCGGTTCTTCAGCCCGTTGATCGCCGGCCCCATGATCTGGCGCTCTTCCGGGCTCATCGAGCCCAGGGTCTTCAGCCGCTCGGAGATCGAGCCCTTCCTGCCGAGGGCTGCAACGCGCACCGCCTCGATCGCCTGCTCGTCGGCCGCTGCCGCAATCTCGGCCAGCAGCGTCGCCTCGAGCGCCTTCAGGTCCGTCATCTGTTCAGTCACGGTCTCATCCGCTGCATATGCCCGGGTCTTCGGGCAGGATCGTCGGTTCATTGGCAAGAAAAAACCCGCGCCGGCCCTGCCAGCGCGGGTTTCCCATACCAGTTTTCGAAAGCTTGGGAAGCGCTGGCCTAGGCGACAGCGCTTTCAAAAGCGTTCGGCGTGGTGTCTTTCAGATAGGTCAGCGCGTCCTTCGACTTCGCCACCAGCGCGGCGAAAGCCTGCGGCTCGTGGATGGCCATGTCGGACAGCACCTTGCGGTCGATCTCGATGCCGGCCTTGTTGAGGCCGTCGATGAACCGGCCATAGGTCAGGCCGTGCTCGCGCACCGCCGCATTGATGCGCTGGATCCAGAGCGCACGGAAATTGCGCTTGCGGTTCTTGCGATCACGGTAAGCGTACTGCAGCGACTTCTCGACCGCCTGCTTGGCGATGCGGATCGTGTTCTTGCGGCGGCCGTAGAAACCCTTGGCGGCCTTCAGCACCTTCTTGTGCTTGGCGTGGGCGGTAACGCCCCTCTTCACGCGTGCCATGTCATGATCTCCTTATCGACCGTCGCCTCAGAGCCCGCCGCCATTGGGCAGGTAGTTGCGGATGATCTTCTTGGCGTCGGCATCCGCAATGACGGTCATCCCGCGGGCGTCGCGGATGAACTTGTTGGTGCGCTTGATCATGCCATGCCGCTTGCCGGCGGCCTGGACCTTCACCTTGCCGGTGCCGGTGACCTTGAACCGCTTCTTCGCGGAGGACTTGGTCTTCATCTTGGGCATTTTGCTTTCCCTTGTTTGTGTACCTCACGATCGAGGCGAATTTGCTCCGGGCGAGACCAATCACCCGGAAAGCATGAGAAACCGCCACGGCATGCCCTGCCGGGCGGCTTCGAAAGCGCGCCTTATAGCGATGCGCCCTGCAAAGCGCAACAGGCTCCAGAGTCTGGTCAGGCAGGCGCCTCGCCACTCTAGCGCGGTGCCAGCACCATCATCATCTGTCGGCCTTCGAGCTTCGGCTCGGCCTCGACCTTGGCGATCTCGCCGACTTCCTCGCGTACCTTGTTCAGGAGCTGCATGCCGAGCTCGAGGTGGGCCATTTCGCGGCCACGGAACCGCAGCGTCAGCTTGACCTTGTCCCCTTCCTCAAAGAAGCGGCGCACGGCCTTCATCTTCACCTGGTAATCGTGGGTGTCGATGTTGGGGCGCATCTTGATCTCTTTGATCTCGATGGTCTTCTGCTTCTTGCGCGCCTCGGCAGCCTTCTTCTGGCTCTGGTATTTCATCTTGCCGAGGTCGGTGATCTTGCAGACGGGCGGCTCTGCGTTCGGTGAAATCTCCACCAGGTCGAGTCCTGCTTCCTCCGCGGCCAGAAGCGCATCGTTGATCGACACGATGCCTCTGTTGTTGCCGTCCGCATCGATGAGCTGGACCCGGGGGACCCGGATTTCGAGGTTTGCGCGCGGCCCTTCCTTGGTCGGCGCCGCGGCTTTGAATGGTCTGCGAATGGTCGTGCACTCCTTCTGCTGTTGACGACGAATGCTCGCTGGAAATCCCGGACGCGCAATGTGGTGCGGAACCCCAGCCTGTCAATAGCATACAAGCGGCCGCAAATCACCCCGCTTCGCCTGGACCGGCCGTTATGGCTTGCCTGCATCACCGCGTTTGCCTTACGCGTGACCCAAGGGGACATCGGCATGGCAGAAGTCGCACCACAATATCTGGACGTGGACGGTCGCCCGATCGCCGTGCGCCATCGCGACGGCGCCGAACCCGGCTTCGTCTGGCTCGGCGGCTATCGTTCGGACATGAAGGGCACGAAGGTGGTCGCGCTCGACGAATGGGCCGCCAGGAGCGGCCATGCATTCACCCGGCACGACTATTCGGGCCACGGCGAATCAGGCGGCGAATTCGCCGAAGGCACGATTTCGCGCTGGCTCGCGGAAAGCCTTGCGGTCTTTCGGCATTTCACCCGCGGCCGCCAGATCCTCGTCGGCTCCTCGATGGGCGGCTGGATCGCGCTCCGCATGGTACAGGAACTGCACGCGGCCGGCGAGGGCGATCGCCTCGCCGGCCTTTTGCTGATCGCGCCGGCGCCGGACTTCACCTCCGAACTGGTCGAGCCGAAGCTGACGAAGAAGCAGCGCCGCGAGCTTGCCGAAAAGGGCTGGTTCGGCGAGCCGTCGCAATATTCTGACGACCCTTACGTCTATACGCGCGCGCTGTTCGAGGACGGCGAGAACAACCGGGTGCTGACCGGCCTGATCGACACTCACTGCCCGGTGCATATCCTGCAAGGCATGCAGGACCCGGACGTGCCCTACAGCCACGCACTTCGGCTGGTCGAGCATCTCCCGGCCGACGACGTGATGCTGTCGCTGATCCGCGACGGCGACCATCGGCTGTCGCGCCCGCAGGACATCGCCATGCTGATCCGGGCGGCCGAAGGGCTCGTCCAACTGGCCGGCTGACGCGTGCGCCTGTCGATCCCCTCATCTGCACTGGTGGCGGCGGTCGTCGGCTTCGGCAGCACGCTGGCGCTCATCATCGCCGCCGCCGGCGCGCTGGGCGCCACCCAGGAGCAGACCGCGAGCTGGGTGACAGCCGTCTGCCTCGCGACCGCGATCGAGACGGCGTGGCTGTCGTGGCGCACGAAGATGCCGACCATGGCCGCGTGGTCGACGCCGGCGCTGGCGCTGCTGGGCTCCGCACAGGGCTACTCGATGAACGATGCGGTCGGCGCCTTCATCATGGCCGCGGTCATGCTGGTCGGCACCGGGCTTGCCAAGCCGTTGATGCGGCTGGTGGCGCGGCTGCCGGTCGCCATCGCCTCGGCAATGCTCGCCGGCATCGTCTTCACCTTCGCCGCCGGCGCGGCGCGCGCGGCCGTGGACGATCCCTGGCTCGTGCTGCCGCTGGCAATCCTGTTTTTCGTGGCGCGGGCGTTCAACCCGTCGCTATCGGCGCTCGCCGTGCTGCTGGGCGGTGTCGCCTATGCCTGGGCGCTGGGGCGCGTGCCGCAATTCCCCGCGCCCGAGCTTTCGACGCTCGTCTTCACCCAGCCGAATTTCTCGTTCGGCATCTTCGTCAGCCTCGCCCTGCCGATCTACCTCGTCACCATGGCGCTGCAAAACCTTGCCGGCATAGCGGTGCTGAAGGCTTCGGGCTACGACGACCCGCCAGCCGGCCAGCTGATCACCGTGACCGGCCTCATCTCGCTGCTCAGCGCCCCGTTCAATGCAAGCACGACCAACCTGGCGGCGATCTCGGCGGTGATCTGCACAGGGCCGGACACCCATCCGGACAAAGCGGAGCGCTGGAAGACCGGTCCGTTCTATGCACTTTGCTACGTGGTCTTCGCCATATTCGGCGCCTCGCTGGTTGCGCTGCTGGGCGTGCTGCCTGGCACGCTGATCCTGCTGGTTGCCGGACTGGGGCTGCTCGGGCCCCTGGCCAATGCGCTCTCGATCGCCTTCGTGGACACCAGCACGCGCATCGCCGCGACGGTGACCTTTGCAGTCACTGCCTCCGGCATCACGGCGTTCGGAATCGGCGCGGCCTTCTGGGGCCTTGCGGCCGGCCTTGCGGTCCTGGGGCTGGAACTGCCCAGAAAAATGTTTGCGCGACAATAGCTTGGACGACTTTACAATAATTTACCCGGGCCGATCGTTGAATCGCCTCACCGCCGTTCCCATTTCGAATTCATGCAGCCCTCGAGGATGCGTGTTCGACGACAAGGAAGGGTGAAATGACCAACTCCGCATTGATCCGTCCCGCATGGACGCCCGCGACCATCGCGCTGATGGTGATCGGCTTCATGGTGTTCTGGCCGCTGGGCCTGGCCATGCTCGCCTACATCATCTGGGGCGATCGGCTCGACGGCTTCAAGCGGGACGTCAACAAGGCGACCGACGGCCTGTTCGCCGGCTGCCGCCGGGGTGCCGACAGGGCGCATCGCTGGGGCCACGGCCGCGGCTATGCCCGCACCGGCAACATCGCCTTCGATGAGTGGCGCGAGAAGGAACTCGAGCGCCTCGAAGAGGAGCGCCGCAAGCTCGAAGAGATGCGCGACGAGTTCGACGAGTATGCCCGCGAGCTGCGCCGCGCCAAGGACCAGGAAGAGTTCGACCGCTTCATGGCCGAGCGAGCCAAGCGCAACGCGCCAGCCCCGACCACCGAAAGGAAGAAGGGCGGCAAGGGCGAGGGCCTGCTCGACGGCTGAGGCCGGCGACCCCGCCAGACAGACGACGGCGCCCTCGTGGCGCCGTTTTCGTGCCATCCTTCCGGTCGCGAATCGTCTAATGTGCCTGCCATGCCGTTTGCGCTTCTGAGACGCCGCGTCGAACCCACGGGTCCGATCGTCCGCGAACATGCCGTTGCCGGGCGCGTGCTGCCGCTGAAGGTGGTGGAGAACGTACGCGCCAAGCGGCTGACGCTGCGGATCGAGCCCGGTGGCAAAGGGCTGCGGGTGACTGTTCCGCCCGGC
>Ga0207868_1002584_pt1 | contig 10105 bp, 10 predicted proteins | sample Passage237B_FD_187370 | JGI IMG/M metagenome (GOLD analysis project Ga0207868, IMG submission 187370) | Cellulose adapted compost microbial communities from Newby Island Compost Facility, Milpitas, CA, USA - Passage2 37B (SPAdes) (version 3) ... | reverse complement strand
CCGAACTCCTCGTTGATGCGGTGGCGGATCTGCCCTGACATGAGCGTGAGCTGCGTCGCCCATGCCGTGGAAGTCGCCCGCACCGTGAGAACGCCGTCCTCGAAACCCAGCGGCTCCGCGTGATCGGCAATCTGGTCGCCCACCACTTCTCGCCAGCGGCCGGTCACCCCGGCCACCGCGATCTGCTCGCTCCAGCCCATGCGTCGCAGCAAGGTGTTGACGGCGTCGGACATGGGAGCGGGGTCGCGCCCGTCGGTGAACGGCTCGGTTGATCGCTTGGCCCGCTCGCGATCCGCCCGACCCCGCCGCGCAGAGGTCAGTCGCGCGCCGCGCTGCCTGGCCGACGCTCTGGCTCGCTCCATCGCCTCCCTCGCCAGCGCGGCGGGATGCTTGGGAGGTGGGGATGGCTCGGTCTCGCCGTTCACTGGGCACCCCCCGCCGGCGTCGCGGTTCCACTGGCGACCTCGACCACCTGCCCGCCGAGCGCCTCCGGCACATCCTCAGCAACTGCGGCGGTGATGAGCACCTGGTTGGCTCCCGTGAGTCGCGCGGCGAGAGCCGCGCGGCGGCCGGCGTCAAGTTCGGCGAAGACGTCATCGAGGATCAGGACGGGTTCACCGTCCGCGTCTGAGTCCGGACCGCCATCCGAAGTGAGCAGGTCATACGAGCCAAGTCGCAGCGCCAGCGCACATGACCAGCTCTCGCCATGACTCGCGTATCCCTTTGCGGGAAGATCGCCGATCGAGATGAGCATGTCGTCGCGATGCGGTCCCACGAGGCACTGGCCACGCTCGATCTCCTGGTCGCGCTTTTCGGTCATCGCCGCGAGCAGCTGCACTGCGAACTCCGAGCTGGCGTCAGCCAGCGAGGAGACGATTTTGAGAGAGAATGGGGCACTGCCAGGGGCAACATCCTGATAGGCGGCAGCTGCGTACGGCTCGAGTGTCTCTACCGCGGCCAGCCGAGCCGCCATGATCCGGCCGCCGAGCTCAGCGAGCTTCTCATCCCAGATGTCGAGAACTGACAGGTCCCCGCGCGAAGCGCGGGCGGTTTTCAGCAGGGACGTGCGCTGCTTCAGGACGCGGTCATAGTCACCCAGCACGCCCGCGTGCACGGGAGCGAGAGCCACACACAACTCATCCATGAAGGTGCGCCGCCCAGAGGGATCTCCCTTCACGAGCGCCAGGTCCTCAGGAGCGAACACGACCGTGCGCAGAATCCCAACAAGATCCCGCGGCCGTGCCGCCGCCCTGCCAAGCCGCGCCGACTTCGCCTTGCCCGGCTCGATCGTCACCTCAAGCGTGAGCGATCGGCCGCCCTTGATGACCTTGGCTCCCACAACGGCACGTTCCGCTCCCGCCCGGATGAGCGGAGCGTCGGACGCAACCCGGTGAGAGGAAAGGGTCGAGAGATAGCGAATAGCCTCGACCAGGTTGGTTTTGCCCTGACCGTTGCGACCCACGAATGTCGTCACGCCAGGAGACAGCGGCAGACTCAGCTCAGAGTACGAGCGGAAGTCCGCCAGCTGCAGGTGAGCGACGTGCATGTCGCTTAAGAGGTGATGCGGATGGGCACCAACAGGTAGCGGAACTCAGCAGCGACGGTGCCGCCCGGCTTGTCGATTCCCACGAACTCGACCGGCTTGGTCTCCTGGAGGAAGCCGAACTGCACGTACTCGCTCGTGAGCGCGCCAAGGCCATCGAGAAGGTACTGCGGGTTGAACGCAACCGTGATCGCGTCGCCCTCGAGCGTTGCCTCGAGTGCCTCGGATGCCTGGGCGTCGTCGGTCTGACCAGCGTCGAGCACCACTTCGCCCTCGCCGAAGGCGAGTCGAACTGAGGAGTTGCGCTCGGCAACGAGGGACACACGACGGGTCGCGTCGATCAGATCCTGCGTGCGCACCACAGCGGTGATGGGGTTCTCATCACGGAACAGCCGACGCACGGGCGGGTAATCTCCGTCCATCAACTGCGATGTGGTCATGAGGCCACCGGCCGAGAAGCCAATCAGGTCAACTCCGGTTCCCTCACCAAGAGCGACATCGACTTCACCCGAGCCGAGCGCCTTGGCGGTGTCGCTCAGGGTCTTGGCGCGCACGAGTGCAACCGTCGAAACATCGGACTTGGCCGGCTTCCACTCGAGCTCGCGCAGCGCGAGTCGGTAGCGGTCGGTGGCAAGCAGCGAGATGGTGGAGCCCTCGATCTCGAGACGCACGGCCGTGAGGATCGGAAGGGTCTCATCGCGCGATGCCGCAGAGGTCACCTGCGACACCGCCTGCTGCAGCGCGGCACCATCGACAACCCCTGCGCGTTCGGGCAGCTCCGGAAGAGTGGGGTACTGGTCAACGGGCATGGTCGCGAGAGTGAAGCGCGACGCACCGCACGTGACAGAGACCTTGGTGCCATCGAGAGCGAACTGCACCGGCTTATGCGGCAGGGCGTTTGCGATCTCACGCAGCAGACGACCAGAGACAAGTGCCTCGCCGGCCTCTTCGACATCGGCGGCGTACTCGCTGCGCGCGGCAACCTCATAGTCGAAGCTTGACAGCGTCACGGTGCCAGCGGAATCCGCGACGATGCGCACTCCAGCAAGGACCGGAACCGGCGGCCGAGCCGGCACCGCACGGGAAACCCAGGCCACAGCGTCGGCCAGGACATCTCGCTCGACGGAAAACTTCATTGCTTACTCCTTGGGTAACTGGGCCACAGACTACGCCAACCGTGTGACGCACACAGCGCGCAGCGTCATGAAGGACCAGTGGATGAATGACAAGAAGAGATGAGAAGTAGTCATAGGTCCTGTCAGTTCTGTGGATACCCGGCGAAATACCTGGTATTCGCTTGCCCGACGCTGTGCAGACCCTGCGGATGACGGCACCGAATCACAAGATTGGGTGGGGATTCGGATCTGAGCCTCCCCAGCGTCGGGAAGTAATTCACACGCCGTACCCAAGCTCGAAAGTGTGATTCCACGAACGTCCACAAAGTTATCCACAGGTGTGAACGGCGTGTCGCACCGGCGTGTCGCAGAAAGTTGTGGGAAACCTCAGCCGCGGGAGCGCTGCTTGATGCGGCCGTGGATCTCGTTGACCTGGTTGTAGGTCTGACGACGCTGGCCCATCTGCTCTTCAATCTTCTTCACCGCGTACATGACGGTGGTGTGGTCCTTGCCACCAAAGTGCTCGCCGATCTTGGGGAGCGAGAGGTCAGTGAGTTGCCGGCACAGGTACATCGCGATCTGACGAGCAGTCACGTAGACGCGGCTGCGGCTGGTTCCCGTGAGCTCATCCATGCTGATGCCGTAGTACTCGGCGGTGGTGCCGATGATCATCGATGCGGTGATCTCCGAGTCGTCGTCGCTGATGAGGTCCTTCAGAACCACTTGAGCGAGGCTGAGATCGACGGGCTGCTTGTTGAGAGCCGCGAATGCGGTGACGCGAATGAGAGCACCTTCGAGCTCGCGGATGTTGCTCGTGATGTTCGACGCGATGTACTCGAGAACATCCGAGGGCGCCTGGACATCGTCCGCAGCCGCCTTCTTGCGAAGAATCGCGATGCGGGTCTCGAGGTCAGGGGCCTGAACATCGGTCATGAGGCCCCACTCGAAACGAGTGCGCATGCGCTCTTCAATGCCATCGAGGTTGCGGGGGCTCACGTCAGAGGTGATGACCACATGCTTGCCCGCGTTGTGCAGCGCATTGAAGGTGTGGAAGAACTCCTCGAGAGTCTGCTCCTTGCCTTGCAGGAACTGGATGTCGTCGATGAGGAGAACGTCGACCTCGCGGTAGTGACGCTTGAAGCTCAGGCTGCGGTCATCGCGAATCGAGTTGATGAAGTCATTGGTGAACTCCTCAGAGTTCACGTACCGCACCTTGGCCTGCGGCTTGAAGCGCAGTGTGTAGTGACCGATCGCGTGAAGCAGATGCGTCTTGCCAAGACCCGAGTCGCCATAGATGAACAGCGGGTTGTACGTCTTGCCCGGGCTTTCGGCGACCGCAAGAGCTGCGGCATGAGCAAAGCGGTTCGACGGACCGATGACAAAGGTGTCGAAGGTGTAGCGAGGATTGAGGTGAGGATCATCGCTGTGAGCCGGAGCGCTGCTCCGACTCGTGGGCTTCGCGGGAACCTCATCCGGAACCTCCGGCACCGGCGGCGGAGTGACCGAAGCGTCAACCGTGACGGCAATCCTGACCTCACGGCCGAGTACCTCGCTGAGCGCTTCGGTGATGGGACCGCGGATGGTCGATTCGACATAGTTCTTGGTGAAGTCCTCAGCCACTGCGAGGAAGACGTTGTCCTCAACTACAGCAAGCGGCTTGACCAGACGGAGGAAAGAGCGGTTCTGCGCTGAGAGCTGAGGATCTGCGGAGAGCTGCTGCACGGCACGAGACCACACCTCATCTACCGGCAGGTCGGTGGGAGCCTCCGTCATGTCCCCTCGATCTCCTTCATACGAACAGAACTTCAGTTTTCCACAACGCTTTGCACAACCGGTTGACGCCGTGTCACCTATTCGTAACGCGACACACCGGCGTGTCCTCCGCAACTTGTGGGCTGTGATGAGGGAGCCTAGCCTGTTCACGACAAAGCACCAACGCGAGCGGCCAGATTTGACCCTGGCGGGTACGTCGCGTAATGTTGGTGCGCTGTTCTGACCACCCCCCAATTACCTGTCTAGGGAGCACGCCCGTGAGCAAGCGGACCTTCCAGCCCAACAATCGTAAGCGCGCCAAGACGCACGGTTTCCGTCTGCGTATGCGCACTCGCGCGGGCCGCTCGATCCTGGCGTCGCGCCGTCGCAAGGGGCGCTCGAGCCTCTCGGCGTAAGTTGCTCCCCGCTTCGCAGAGACTGACATCATCTGCTGACTTTCAGAAGGTGATGCGCCAGGGTTCGCGAGCGGGACGCAGCACGTTAGTAGTTCATCTGGCGATGACCGGCAATGCCAAGCGCATGGCCGGTTTCGCTGTTTCTAGGGCAGTAGGAGGCGCCGTGGTTCGCAATCGCGTCAAGCGTCGCCTTCGCGCCCTTATGGCAGACGTTCTTCCCACCCTCCCGGCCGGGTCGGCGGTGGTCGTACGCGCCCTTCCCCCCGCTGCCGAGGCCAGCTTTGGTGAGCTGCGAGCGGACCTCAACTCCGCCGTCGGGCATGCGCTGACTAAGGTGAGCGCATGAGCCGCGCCCTGTCCGCCGTCAAGCGCGCCCCCCAACTCGTTGTCATGGGGCTGATCCGCGGCTACCAGCTGGGCATCTCACCTATGACGGGACCGAGCTGCAAGTACTACCCGTCGTGCTCCACCTACGGGATGGAAGCAGTGAAGACTCACGGCGCGATCGTTGGGCTTGCACTCGCGGCCTGGCGCATCGTGCGCTGCAACCCGTGGAGCGTTGGAGGCGTTGACGACGTGCCGGCTCCCGGCGACAAGCTTTTCCGGATTCACCGGAACAACCATGAGCACACGCTCGCGAACATCTGAGGACACTGGTCACTTTGTTTGAGACGATTCTTGCCCCCATCGAGTGGGTGGTCGCGGCCATCATGGTCGTCTGGCACCAGCTCTTCACATTGATTGGCCTTGATTCGGATGGCGGCGCTGCCTGGGGTCTGTCGATCGTTGGCCTCGTGGTCACGATCCGCATCATCCTGATCCCGCTGTTTGTGAAGCAGATCAAGGCATCGCGAGCGATGCAGATGATCGCGCCAGAACTCAAGGCGGTGCAGGCCAAGTACAAGGGCAAGAAGGACCAGGCATCTCGCGAGGCGATGAGCCGCGAGACCATGGAGCTGTACGCCAAGCACCGCACGAACCCGTTCTCCTCGTGCATGCCGATGCTGCTCCAGGCCCCGATCTTCTTCGCGTTGTTCCGTGTGCTCAACTACAAGCTCAAGGAAGGCGGCATCGGCCTCCTCACTCCTGAGCTGGCCAAGCAGGCTGAGAACGCCTCGATCTTCGGAGCGAAGCTCTCAGAGAGCTTCCTTATGACGACTGGCAACGCCAGCGCCAAGATCGTGTCCGCGGTGCTCATCGTTGCGATGGTCGCGACGACGTTCCTCACGCAGCGTCAGCTGACCCGCAAGAACATGCCCAAGTCTGCGCTTGAGGGCCCCATGGCTCGCCAGCAGCAGATGCTCATGTATGCGCTGCCGTTCATCTTCGTCATCACCGGCCCCAACTTCCCCGTTGGTGTTCTCATCTACTGGACCACCACGAACTTGTGGACCATGGGTCAGCAGTACTACGTCATCAAGCGCAACCCCACTCCGGGATCCGAGGCCGAGCGCATCTACCTTGAGAAGAAGAAGGCCAAGGAGCAGGCACGTGCGCTGCGCCGTGGCGAGACCACTCTCGAGCAGCTTGAAGCAGAGAAGCAGGCGGAGATCGAGGCCGCTCGCGGTCAGCGTCAGCAGCCCAAGCGAGCGTCGCGGTCCAAGCGCCAGGGCGGCGGCCCCAAGCCAGGGGCAGCCGAAGGCGCTCCCGCGCAGCCGTCGGGGACGCTAGCGCCAGCCGAGTCGAGCGCCATCGATGAGTCTGCAGAAGAGCAGCCCGCGCAGCAGCCGCAGGGCAAGAAGAAAAAGAAGTGACCCACCCGATCTCTGGAGAGACCATGACTGAAGACACCGCACGCGCGCGCCTCGACGCCGAGGGCGACGCCGCAGCCGACTTCCTTGAGGAGTTGCTCGACATCCTCGACATGGACGGCGACATCGACATCTCTGTTGAGGCTGGAAGGGCAAAGGTTGCCATCGTCTCTGAGGGTCCCAACCAGAACCTCAAGCGACTTGTTGGCGCTGAGGGCGAGGTGCTCGATGCCCTGCAGGACCTCGCGCGGCTGGCCGTGCAGTCCGAGACCGGTGAGATCAGCCGCCTTATGCTCGACATCGCCGACTACCGTGCCGGCCGCCGTGAGCGCCTTGCTGAGGTGGCCCGTGATGCTGTGGCCCAGGTCAACGAGGGGGCCGCTCGTGTTGCCCTCCAGCCGATGAATGCGTACGAGCGCAAGGTTGTTCACGACGTCGTTCTTGAGGCTGGCCTGACCTCTGAGTCGGAGGGCGAGGAGCCGCACCGCTACGTCGTGGTGCTCCCCAAGGCCTGACGTTTCACGTGAAACATCGGTGAGTGGTGATGGCTGACGAGACTGGCGACGAGGCCCTTGCGGCCGGTGCCGTGCGCGACCTCAGTACGGATCCACTCGACGGCGATCCGGCCGTCATCGAGTACTTCGGCGATCGGTACGACGCCGTGCGTGCCTTTGGCGCTCTGCTTGCGGACCAAGGCGAGCTGCGTGGGCTGATCGGGCCCCGTGAACTCAGCCGTATCTGGGAGCGCCACCTGCTGAACTCGGCGGCAGTGGTTCCCTTTCTTGGCGAGGGCGTGCTCGTGGACGTGGGCTCCGGAGCGGGCCTTCCCGGTCTGGTGATCGCCGCGATGGAGCCCGAGCGCCATATCGTTCTCGTCGAGCCCATGGAGCGCCGCTGCGCATGGTTGCGAGAGGCGTCCGAGGTATTGGGGCTCACTGGCGTGACGGTGGTTAGGGGCAGGGCAGAAGAGGTTCGCGACGTGGTCGAGGCCGACGTCATCACGGCCCGCGCAGTCGCGTCGATCGACAAGCTCGTGAAGTGGACCGCGCCGCTCCTGGCGCCGGGTGGACGCATGGCTCTGCTCAAAGGTCGCACGGCCGCCGATGAGGTCGAGAAGGCAAAGTATGTCTTGCGCCGCGCGGGCCTCACGGCGGAGATTCACGGCGCTCCAACGGTGCCGGGACTTGAGCCCACAACGGTCGTCACACTTTCCCGTGGTTGACCTCTCCCCAGCGCTTTCCACAGGCACACCGTGCGCAGATCGGGGTTTTCCCCCGAGGTCTCCACAGGCAGTTCCAGCCGGGTAAAGTCGTTTTCCTATGCCCCGCGGGGCGAGGTTGGCGCCGCCGGTTGCGGTGCCGCCGTTTCACGTGAAACATAGGCAAGGCGGCCTTGCGCCGCTCTAGGCAGAAGGACGAAAGGTGGGCCTGTGTCGCAAGACGAGTCCGTGATCTCGACGCAGAGCGGATTGCCCCGACGGGAGAGCAGCCACCACGATCGTCCTGAGATGCCGTCCTATTCGTCTGTCGCTGGCGAGACGGTGTCCGAGTCCACCACCGGTCTGCCCGAGGCACCCGGAGTTCGCGATCCGCTGCCCTCCGGCGAGAGCGAGTCTGGCGGGCCCACAGCCGACGTTTCACGTGAAACAACAGATCCTTTTGCAGCGCTCGAGGTGGACGGTAGCCCCTTGGCCGCCGAGATGATTGCCACCGAGCGCCTTCGTCGGGAGCTCGAGGAGAAGGGCTTTCCCCGACCCGCCAAGACCCGCATCTTCGCGGTGTCCAATCAGAAGGGCGGCGTGGGCAAGACCACGACATCGGTCAATGTCGCAGCCGCACTCGCACAGCATGGAGCCAACGTCCTCGTCATCGATGCGGACCCACAGGGCAATGCCTCCACCGCCCTTGGCGTTGAGCATCGATCCGGCACCCCTTCCATCTATGACGTGCTCCTCGATGATGTGCCGATGGCTCGCGTGGCGCAGCGCTCGCCCCACATCAACACCCTCTGGTGCATCCCTGCAACTATCGACCTCGCCGGCGCCGACATCGAACTCGTGAGCGTCGTTCGCCGCGAGTTCCGGCTGCACGATGCGCTCCGCGATCTGCTCGCGGGAGCGGGCAAGGAGCTCGACTACGTCTTCATCGACTGCCCGCCGAGCCTTGGACTGCTCACCCTGAACGCCATGGTCACGGCCACCGAGGTGCTGATTCCGATTCAGTGCGAGTACTACGCCCTCGAAGGCCTCACGCAGCTCATCAAGACTGTGGACATGGTGAAGAAGCACCTCAACCCGGGACTGCACGTCTCGACGATCGTCCTCACGATGTACGACGCCCGCACCAACCTCGCACGCGATGTCGCCGAGGAAGTGCGCAGCCACTTCCCTGAGCAGACACTCGAGACCACTGTTCCGCGATCAGTGCGTGTGTCTGAGGCACCGAGTTTTGGACAGACCGTTATGACCCATGACCCGCACTCGACGGGCGCCGTCGCCTATCTGGCGATAGCGTCGGACATCGCGTCGCGCGGGGCGGCACACCAGCCAGGAGGAGACACGTGAGCACCAAGCGCGGCCTTGGACGAGGGCTCGGCGCCCTGATCCCGACTGAGGCGACCACCGAGACGCAGGAGGTCCGCACGGACCGTCCCCGCGACGTGTTCTTCGGAGGCGAGCCCACGACGGAGAGCGACCTGGTCCCGGTCCCCGGTGCCCGCTTCGCTCAGATCGACCCCCAGAAGATCGTTCCCAACCCGCGCCAGCCGCGAGCGGTGTTCGACGAGGATGCGCTCCAGGAACTCATTGGCTCCATCAAGGAGATCGGTGTTCTGCAGCCCATTGTGGTGCGCCCGGCGGGTGACGGCTACGAACTCATCATGGGTGAGCGTCGCCTTCGCGCGACCAAGGCCGCAGGGCTCACGACCATCCCCGCGATCATTCGCGACACGGACGACACGGACATGCTCCGTGACGCGCTCGTGGAGAACCTGCACCGATCCCAGCTCAATCCGCTCGAAGAGGCGGCGGCATATCAGCAGCTCATCGACGACTTTGACCTGACGCACGATCAGCTCGCCGAGCGCATCAGCCGCTCACGCCCACAGATCTCCAACACGCTGCGACTGCTCAAGCTGCCGCCCAAGGTGCAGACGCGAGTCGCTGCAGGCGTGCTGAGCGCCGGCCACGCCCGCGCCCTGCTGGGCCTTTCGGACCCCGAGGCGATGGACCACCTCGCTCAGCGCATCGTCGCAGAGGGGCTGTCCGTTCGCGCCACTGAGGAGGCCGTAGCGCTGGGCGTCGAGGCTCCCAAGCCCAAGAAGGGTTCTGTGCGCGCAGGAGGCCGTACAGAGGCTCTGGACGACCTTGCAGCGCGACTGGGGGACAAGTTCGACACTCGCGTGAAGGTCGCGCTTGGTCGCTCGAAGGGCGCCGTCACGATCGAGTTCGCGACTATCGAGGACCTCAACCGCATCGTGGCGATCATCGACCCCAACGACCCGGGAGTCTTCACCAAGTAGTTCCGCACG
>Ga0207868_1002576_pt1 | contig 10142 bp, 6 predicted proteins | sample Passage237B_FD_187370 | JGI IMG/M metagenome (GOLD analysis project Ga0207868, IMG submission 187370) | Cellulose adapted compost microbial communities from Newby Island Compost Facility, Milpitas, CA, USA - Passage2 37B (SPAdes) (version 3) ... | reverse complement strand
AAATGGGCCATACCCCGTTATTGCTGAAATCCGCCATGGTGAACTGATTGGTATTGAATTTATCGTTGGAAAACCCGTAGAGGGTTCTGCCGTAGGCGTCTGCGAGGTATCGGGTCATCCCCTGACCCGGGCTTAGATCTTCGGTATATTCATCGCCGTTGCGGCCAACCAGCTGATTCTGGACAAGCATGACCGAATAGTCGGGTTTGGCCACAAACCAGTTTTCGCCAACCTTGTCTCCATTGATCTGCCCGATATCGGTATCGCTGGCGTAATAGTAGAGAGGCCACGATTTGTAAGTGGTTTGTTTGGTACCGTCGGAACGGGTAATCGTACCGATGTCGCCGTCCTCTATATCCTCACCTTCTGCCGCATTGGCACTGTAATAGGGTGGCCAGTTGTTGAGACAATTGCCGGAGCAGGCCGAATTCCCGTCGGCATCGCGGGAAAAAAAGTAGAGTGCACGCCCGACACTGTCGGTTAAAATTTCTCCGAATATGGTGTGGTTCATAATCCGGATTCCCCGGGGGGTAATATCCCGGTCCTCATCCTTATTCCGATCGCAGCCTGTCAGGACGATGACACTCATCATGGCAACAAGCAAACCTTTCCTGTGTGTGAACTTTTTCATGTGTATAGGATTAAGTGTATTGTACGTTATATCCGCATTACGAGACTGGTTCTGAGATGGTTGCCAGCAGATTGGGAAGAAAAATTTCTTTTTTTTGACAGGCAACCTTTCTCTCTGGCAATCCGTATACGAGGCATAATCAGGGCATGTTTAACCGGGGAAACCTTTGTCGGCAACGGAAGATGAAATAGTGCGGAAGCATATTGAAGGCTGCCTGAAACAGCAGAAAGACAGTCAATATGCTTTATTCAGGCATTTCTATGGCTATGCTATGGGAATATGCCGGCGCTATGCCCAAAATCCGGACGATGCTTCGGACATTCTGAACGACAGTTTTCTGAAAGTGTTTAACCACCTCGGGGAATACGATTCTACCCGTCCTTTCAAGTCATGGCTGGGTAGGATCGTCACCAATACGGCCATCGATCACTATCGGGCCAGCCTACGCTTTTCCAATGCAGAACCTCTGGATGGACATGAGAAAATTCACCAGGATGCAGACATATACGGCCAGCTGGCCTACGAGGACCTGCTCTATCTCATCCGGCAACTGACCCCCGCCTATCGGACTGTTTTCAATCTCTACGCGATCGACGGTTACAGTCACCAGGAAATTGCAGAAATGTTGGATATCAGCGTCGGGACGTCCAAGGGAAACCTCCATAAAGCCCGCAAGAAACTCCAGGAAATGCTTGAAGCCTTTGTGAGGGAAGCCTCCAAAAACAAAGAGACGACGGTGGGCAAATGAAAAGGGATATTAACATGAATGAAGAACACCCCATCGACAAATTATTCAGGGAAGGACTAAAGGAGCCCGCAATTCCTTTTGATGAAAAGGACTGGCAGGCTTTGGCCGGGAAACTTCACCCGGATGATACCCGGGGACCCGCTTTCCCTTTCTGGATATTGGCGGGAATGGGATTTCTACTGCTCCTGGGCACAGCGGTCTTTTGGATGGGTAACGACGAACAGGGCTTTTCTGACGAACAGGGCTTTTCTGACGAAAAGGTGGAAATCATCGACAACAGGTCGACCATTGCAGACGGTGCTTCCGCGCCGGATGCTCAAACAGAAAAACCGGAGCATCTCCTTTCCGGCACCCCATTATCAGACAGGGAAGATAAAGCCCATGAAAAGAATGTTCCACCACGTAAGGAAGGTAAGGTGAAGACTCTTGCCAGCAGTCGAGCTACCCCCCAGGGGAAAAATTTCGTGGTTAATACGGCCCCTGAAAACCCTGGATTCCAGGAATATGGAACCGGTCCACATCCTGCAGCCGCCTCAACGGTGGGTACTAGCGGGGTTCCAGCCGCTCAGACCCTGAACCCTTTGGCACCACTTATCCAAAACATTCGGCCCCTGGAGATGAATTTGAAAAACCCTGTAATCCGGTTTGAAACCGCTGGATCACCGGTTGATTCCGAAATGTATCCTCTCCGTCGCCGCTGGTCAGTCAGTCTCGTCACCGCGCCGGACCTGACCGGGGATCAGGCCCTCAGGGGCCAATTAAGCGGTAATGTGGGTATAACGGCCACTTTTCATACTTCCGGGCGGTTTTCCTTCACAACCGGTGTTTTTTACGCCCGCAAAAACTACAACACCCCTTTCAGCAAGTATAAACCCGATGAGGACTGGTATGGTTATGGCAGTGATCCCGACCGGGTAAGTGCCGACTGCCGGGTACTTGATATACCGCTTATTGCAAACTTCGTTTTCCGGAAAGAAAACCGTGGTGCCTGGATAGCTTCAGGAGGATTGTCGAGTTACTTCATGCTGAAGGAGAAGTATGAATTTCAGTACGAAAAAACGACCAGATACCCCCGTCACTATACCTTCCGAAAGGAAAACCGGCATCTGCTATCCGTACTTCACCTCGGCCTGGGGTATCAGTGGCGATTGAATTCTTCCCTTTCAGTGACGATGCAGCCTTTTCTGAAAGTACCCGTCAGCCGCATAGGGCAGGGAAATATCCGGCTATACTCCACGGGATTAGCCCTTTCGGCCGATCTTTTCCCCGGTAAGTAGATGGTCTTACTTTTTCAGATACAGCTCAAAGAAGCGGTAAATCACTTCGTTTGATTCCGGATTCGGATCGTGCAGGGGGCGGTTGGTCATGGCGACCCGTTTTTCATAGCCCAAAAGCCGGTTTACAGCTACGGTATGGTTCAGTGCTATCCACTGGCTGACCGGATCCTCCGATCCGCCCGAGACCAGAAAAGGCCTGGGCGCCATCAATGCATGGAGTTCGTGCAGGTTGTATCCTTCCTTACGGAGCCTGGGATACAATCCGAAGGCGGGGTTTTCCTCGGTTACCAGTCCCCGCTTTCGCCAGGGTTTGGGATGATATCCCAGATACCAGGGCTCCCAATAGTTGATGCTCGGGCGGTCGTCCTGAAATACGATCCCGGGATCGGACCAAACGGCACAGGCGAATTTATCGAACAGGCACGAGGCAAACATGGCCCATTTTCCGCCAAAGGAATGGCCTGCGATGCCAATCCGCGCGGGATCGACCTCGGGTCTCTTAGCCAGTACATGCCAGGCATTGGCCGCGGCATAGCCCAGTGCCGACAGCGGCTGGATGCGGGCATCGTCGATGGAAGGGAAATAGAGCGCATATTCCTGCGCCTCCGAAGCTCTGGTAGTGCCTAAAGACAGGGTCACGAAACCCCGTCGGGCCAGCTGGTAAGCAAAATCCCGATAGGGTTTACCGCCGACTCCAATCGCCGTTTCTGGTTCATAGAATACGGTAATTACAGCCGGTAAGGGACGAACGGCATCCTTTGGCACCAGCAGGTAGCCTTCTGTTTCCTCATGGGGCAGCCAGCGGAACCGTACCCGATGCTGGATAAAATTCTCCCTGGGCTGGGAATCGATAATGGTCAGTTCCTGATCCTCCAGGAAGGGCGGCCATTCGCCCATGAGCGACATCCACCTGTCCCGAATTTCCTTTCTTCTCACCTCCCACTGAGCTGCTGTTTTCACTTCCTGCCCGTCATAAAACTTCAGAGGAGAATGAAAATCACCGTATACCCCCGCAAATTGCGGAGGCGGGGTGAAAAAGGTGTCGATTTCGGACCAGGCTGTCCGGCTATCTTTACCCCTCCCCTGTTGAACTGAACTTCTGCACGAAGCGGCAAACAGTATAATCAGCAGGCTGAAAAAAACACGATGGCTCATTTTTCAATACGTATGCAAAAGGAATGTCCCTTACCTGTAAAACACCCCCGAAAGTAAAATATACTACCAGATCCGTACCGTTACGGCATAAAAAAGCTGCCCCAATACCTGAGGCAGCCCGTATTAATGGTTATGCTGGACAGTTATAGCTCCCGGATCTTGATATTCCGGTATGCTACAAAATTGCCATGATCCTGCAGACCGATCCGGCCGCGCAGGACCTTGGCATAATTCAGCTCCGCAAATTTGCTTTCCGCTACGGCCTTTTTCCACTCCTCTGAATTCAGGTCATAGGAAAGAATTTTTTTGCCGTTCAGCCAGTGTTCGGCTTTACCTTCCTTTACGACAATACGGGTAGAATTCCATTCTCCCACCGGATTGGTTGCATCCATTTCAGGTTTCAGCACATCGGAAGCCGAACCGGTAACCTGGTTTTCCATCAACTCCTGCGGGTAATTGTGATTGTCGATAATCTGGAATTCCGGTCCCGACTCATACATTCTCTTGTTGAGTGTATCCTCGACGATGTAGTAAAAAATTCCGCTGTTTCCCTGGTCTGTAATGCGCCAGTCGACGAGCAGTTCAAAGTCTGTAAACTCCCGATCGGTGACGATATCGCCGTTTTTACCGGCCGTAGTGAGCGTACCCTCGATTACCGTCCAGCCCGAAATGGAGTCTTTCAGGTAATTGTGCCAGCCGTTGGTAGTGGCACCGTCGAACAGCAGCTGCCAGCCTTCGCTAATTTCCGCTTCGGTGAGGGTATTATGCTGGGGAACTTCCTCCTTCGGGGCTGACTGGCAGGCTGCGAAAAGACCGCAGGCAAATGCTGCCGGCAGTATGATTTTCCTGGAATATGAAAACATATCTGAAATTACTTTTTGATAATCATTTTTTCCGGATCCCACTCCACGATACGGTTCTCATAGTAGCTGATATTGCAGGCCAGTGTTGGACCACACGCCCGAAGACCAAAAACAGCATCTTCCACCACGGGTTTCCCGTTTCGGATAGAATCAAAGAAATTGTAGAAGTGCTCAAAACGATCCCCTTTATAGTCCTTGGGAGTCCGGTATATGAGTTCCTTGGGTTCTTCCATCGCTGGACGGGCAGGGTATTGCTTCGCGTGAGCCTCCTTCAGTTTTTCCTGCATGGCGGTAGGGAAACTGCCCAGTGACAGGCCGGGAGCTTCCGGGAACGGAGTTCGTCGAAGAACCAGGTTGTCCCAACCGATCGAGATATCCCCTTCGGAACCTACTATGCGGAACAGATAGTTATCACCACCCCCGCTGACTAGGTTGGTACGCAGGGTCAGGTTGAAAGCGGCATGTTCCTTGCCTTGTGGATAATCGAACATACCGATATTCACATCCGGCACATCCCGGCCGTCTTTCCAGTAACGGATTCCACCCGTGGACATTACCCGCGTAGGGCCCTTTGAACCGGTAACAAAATGGAGCATAGACAGTAGGTGAACATACAGGTCCCCGGCTGCTCCCGTACCGAAATCCTGGTAGTTCCGCCAGCGAAAAAACTGCTTGGCATCGAACGGGCGTTTTTTCACCTTACCCAGGTAGGTATCCCAATCGACGGTGTCGGGTCCTGCATCCAGCGGGATGGTATACTGCCATGCTCCCAGGGCATCGTGACGGTCGATCTGCGCTTCCGCAAAGTTGATCTCGCCAATTACCCCCTGACGAATGAGTTCTCCGGCTTTCTTATGGATAATGGAGCTCACATACTGGCTACCTACCTGAAATACCTTCTTATATTGGTTCTGAGCCTTGATTACCTCATGGCCCTCCTCCACAAATTTCACCATCGGCTTTTCGCAATACACATGCTTCCCGGCCTTTAGAGCGTCGATGGAAATCTGAGCATGCCAGTGGTCAACGGTAGCGTTGATGATCACGTCGACGTCACTGCGGTTGAGAATTTCGCGGTAATCGCGGGTGGTGAACAGTTGATTACCCCAGAGCTCTTTGGCTCTTTCAAGTCGTCCTGTGTACAGATCTGCCGCGGCGACAATTTCCACCCCGGGGACTCCGAGCGCCGTCTGTACGTCTCCTATGCCCATACCGCCCGTACCAATGAGCCCAATGCGGATCTTGTCATTGGCCGACCTGACGGGCTTCACCTCTACTCCTTCCAGATAACGTACCTCTGCCTTAGCTGTCGAGGGCGCCAGGGCTGAAGGGAGTACTGCGGAAGCAACTCCCGCAGCACCCAATTTTTTCAAGAATTTTCTTCTCTGATTATGCATTCTTTTTACCATTAAATATTTCAGTTATAACCGGGATTCTGCTCCAGCAACGGATTGGCGTTACGGGCGAAATTGGGAATAGGCATGCGCTTTCTGAAGTCCTGAGACGGCTGATCGTGGTCAAACCAGACGTCAGTAGTGTATTTATTCCAGCGGATGAGGTCAGTGCGCCGGCGGCCTTCCATCAGGAATTCTTTTGCCCATTCTTCCAGGAACCGATACCCCTCCGCATCGAGGTCGGCTGCCGTGACCTGAAGATTCAGGGCCGGGTTGTTCCAGTCTTCCGGTCTGTAGTTCCGTTTGATCAGGCTATTGATCAGGCTGGCCGCCGTCTCGGCATTCCCCAATCTAAAATGACATTCGGCCAGGGTATATACTACTTCGGCAAAGCGCATTTCGGGCTGATCGGCCTGAGCTTCATACTGTGCATCCACATCGGGAAACACCGGGCAGACCTTCACCGGCCGGATACCGGTATTTTCCTCTCCCCTGAGCATGCTGTTCGAGGTGGGGTCCCCTTCTGACATGCGCGCCACATAGTCGACCAGCACCAGGGGGCGACCCTTGTATTCTTCCACACCACGCACCGTGTCGGATTTATCGTAGGTTAACTGAAGTCCTTCCAGAAACATTCCCTCCCATTCACCTCCACCGAGATAGCGCCAGTGTTTTTTACGGACATCCTTTTCATGATACCGCATATAGGGCATGCCCAGTTTGTAATTCAGCGGTGTGCCATTGGCCGTAATGGATGGAGACAGCCCCCAGCCATTCCAGCCCGCCCCTCCGTGCGAAGAACCAAAGGTCAGGTGCGACTGGTAATGATGGAAACCTCCAAACCACCAGCTCTTTTCATCCCTTTGTCCTTTTTCGATCGGAAAGGCAAAAATCAACTCCGGTGAAGCGCTGTTGTTGTGGGTAAACGGACCATTCCAGGTCTGTTCCAGCGCGTAGGCCCCGTATGTCCCGTTCATCAACTCTTCTGCGAGCTGACGGGTTTCGGAGTACATTGCCCTGGAAATGTAAGCTTCCGCATTGAAATAAAGGCGCATGAGCAGGAAGCGGTTAAATGCCTTGGTGGCACGGTAGAGCGTCGCAGGAGTAGGGTTTCCGGTTTTGACTGCCAGGTCTTCGAGCGACTCATTCAACTCCGACTCAATAAATCGAAATACCTCTTCTGCCGTGTTTCTCGCTTTGGGAGCCTCATTGATGGAGGTTACGATGGGTACCCCACCGTAGATTTCCAGCAGGTGCCAGTAGCCGAACGCCCGCAGGGTACGCGCTTCTGCGATATGCTGCTTTCGGTCGCCTTCAGAGAGTCCCAGATCGGTATAATTGATGACTTCCAGCTGCTCCAGGAGATGATTGGCAAAACCGATCAGGGCAAAATTGGTGGTCCAGGCCATGGTAGCGCCTCTATCCAGATCGGACCAGTCGTGGCGGTTCAACCGGAGATACTCGCCGGCGTTGTACCCATGAATTCCCCGGGTTGGGGTCAGAATTTGATCAGCTGTCAGTTCCTGAGGGAAAAACCAGGAGATTAGGGTCGTGGTATGCATATTGGCGTATACGGTTCCGATCAACTGCATGAGGTTTTCCTTTTTCTGGATGAAGTTTCCGGAACCCACCCGGTCATACATTTCCTCAGACAGGTCGGTGCAGCCGAAAAGGGTAACAAACAGGAAGATATAGGCTAGTTTCTTTTTCATGTCTCTCGCTCGGTTAAAACATTAATTGTACAGATAGGGTAACTGACCGTGTGCTGGGATAGAAATCCATGGTCTGTATGCCGGGGGTAAGTCCGTTGACTTCCAGCTGTGTTGGATCCAGACCTGAGAACTGAGTGATGGTAAACAGGTTGGTAGCGTTGACATTCGCCCGGACATGGCGGAAGAATGATTTGGAGCTGAGCGGCAGGGTATACCCGAGTGAAATGTTTCTCAGGTTGAGATAATCCCCTTTTTCCAGAAAATACGAACTGGCTTCCTTCTCAGCCTTGATGTGAGCGTTCTTACCATAGGCATCTTTCAGAACGTTTCCGGGCGCGTTTATCAGCCCGTAATACATCTGATGCAGGTTATAAACATCCCATTTCAGTGCGCCCTTGAAAAAGAGTGAGAGGTCAAATCGCTTGTACTTGAAAGTGTTGTTCCACGAAAAGACATAATCGGGAATACCATTTCCGACATACCGTTTATCGGCTTCCTTTTTGGAAGAGGCTTCAATCACATTGCCTTCCTGACTGTATATGAGAAAATTCCCCCCTTCACTTATGCCTGCATGTTCGTACATGTAAAAGCTGCCTACTTCCTGCCCTTCCTCGAGGCGGACAATTGGGCCGGGGTTACCGGGAGCCGGCAGGGTATAGAGGTCCAGGAAACGGGTGCCCGTGCCGGTACCGCTGGTAATTTTCAGCATTTTACTCTTGCCATAGCTACCCACGATATTCGTGCTGTACTGGAAATTATCATTCTTGACAGCCGTCCAGTCGAGTACCAGTTCAAGACCATGATTCTCCATCGACCCTACATTACTCCAGGTGTTACCATACAGATTGGGAGGCATAGGAACCGGAGTATTGAACAGGAGGTCATTGGTTTTGCGGTTAAACCAGTCGAGGGAAAGGCTAAGCCGGTTGCTGAACAGACTCACATCGACGCCTACGTTGGTATTGATGCCCACTTCCCATTTCAAATCAGGGTTCGGGTTGCTTGAAGGCCCCCAGGTTCTCAGCCAGCCGCCCTCCATGTTATAGTAGGAGTTTGCGCTGTAGGTTGAAAGCGACAGCAGCGAGCTGATATTTTCACGGCCGGTTACCCCGTAGCTGGCGCGCAGTTTAAGGCTGGATACAGCGTTGGTTTGGAAGAAGTTTTCTTTCGAGATGAGCCATGCCGCCGATACCCCGGGGAAGTTCCCCCATTTATTATTGGCTCCGAACTTGCTGGAACCTTCTCTCCGCAGTGAAGCGGTGAGTAAATACTTCCCACTGAAAGCGTAGTTCACCCGGCCGAAAAAGGCAACGAGTTTGCTGCTGGACCGGTATGAGGAAGGGGCAACCTGTCCTCCGGAAGTACTGTGCCAGGTTCCTCCACCCAGGTTGTTCCAAAGCAGGGCATCGGATGAGAAATTCGCATTCCAGGCACTGAAGCCCTCATCGTTGAAATCCTGATAACTGTACCCACCCAGAATCTGGATATTGTGACGATCGATGTCGAGCAGGTAATTTCCTGTCCATTCCAGCACCCGGTTATTGTTGCGTGACTGACTACGGGAAGCCCTCCCTGCATAGAGATTATCTCTGGACAGCCGGGAATTGCTGTTACTGTAGGTATAGCTCGAACCCTCTACCATATTCTCTGCGACCATGAGATTGGTACTCAGCTGATCGGTAATGTACCATTTGACATTCAGATCGCCACTGAGTTTCAGGTACTCGCGTTTGTTCTGGGCATCCCTCAGCAGACCCACGGGGTTGTAGTAATCATACCCTGCGAACACATAATATTTCGTCGGATCTTCGGGATCGTACAGCGGTTCGGTGGGTTGCACCTTAATCGCCTGGCGGAACGCCATGTAGTCGGTCAGGGTCTGCTGATTCTTACTGGCATAGATATTTCCGTACACATCGACCTTTCCCCTGATCGAATAGTTATAGTTGAGACGGGCTCCGTACTCCTTGCGGGCGGAGATGATATCCACCCCGTTCATATCCCGGTAATTCATCGAAAGCCGGTAATTGGAGGTAGGGGAACCACTTTCGATGGCCATATGATGGTAATGTCCCAGTGAGTTTTTTCTTAACAGCAGGTCATAGAAATCATTGCTATAGGGAAGGTTGTTTGCCTGCGAAGGATCGTACAGATTGGAACGGCCGTGACGGACATACTCTTCTGCAGACAGAACCTCGGGTTTTTTGGCCACAAAATTGCCGGTCACATAGGTTTCATAGGACACGCGGGTGTCTCCGCCGGAGCCTTTCTTGGTAGTCACTAGGATCACCCCATTGGCTCCGCGAGCCCCGTAAATCGCTGAGGAAGCTCCGTCCTTCAGAATGGTTATGTTTTCGATTTC
>Ga0207868_1002575_pt1 | contig 10147 bp, 7 predicted proteins | sample Passage237B_FD_187370 | JGI IMG/M metagenome (GOLD analysis project Ga0207868, IMG submission 187370) | Cellulose adapted compost microbial communities from Newby Island Compost Facility, Milpitas, CA, USA - Passage2 37B (SPAdes) (version 3) ... | reverse complement strand
TCCCGCTTTTTCATCCGCAAGAATCTCACGATTCGTCTGAGCTATGACGAAGGCCGCACCTGGCCGGTGAAACGTGTGCTGGAGCCGGACTTCGCCGGTTACAGCGACATCACCGTCGCGCCCGACGGCACGATCTTCTGCTTCTACGAGCAGGGCGGCACGGGCGTCGCGAATCACAACGCGTATCTCACGCTCGCTCATTTCAACCTGGAGTGGCTGACCGACGGTGCGGACTCGCTCCCGTAGTCACAAAATGAAAACGCCACGCCGTGTCCTGTCTGATGTTTTTTCGCGCCACAGGCGCCTTGCCATGAAACTGCCGTCAAACTCATCCGCCGCGCCGGTGCTCAGCTGGTCGCAGCTTCCCCCCATTCCCGATCACGAAGGTTTTGCCGGCAGCTTTGTCGGCGCCGTCGACGGCGCGTTGTTCGTGGCCGGAGGCGCAAACTTTCCCGACAAACGTCCGTGGGAGGGCGGCACCAAGTGCTGGCATGATCAGGTGTATCTGCTCGAGCCGGGCTCGGCGGCCTGGATGGAGGCGGGGCGGCTGCCGGTCGCGGGCGGCTACGGTGCCTCGATTTCCTGGCAGGAGGGTTTGCTGCTGATCGGCGGCGGCGACGCGACCCGCCATTTTCGGGACGTGTGGTGCGTGCGCCGGGTGAACGGCGCGTTGCGCTATGAAGCGTGGCCGGCGCTGCCCCAGCCGCTGTCGATGCATTCGGCGGCGCTGGTCGGCGAGCGCGTGTATGTAACAGGCGGCATCGACCGGCCGGATGCGAGGCAGGCCACGAAAGCTTTCTACGCGCTTGATCTGAACGATCGCGGTGCGGGGTGGAGGGAACTCCAACCCTGGCCCGGGCCGGAGCGGTTGCTCGCGGCGATCGGCGAAGTGGATGGATCGCTTTATCTCGCGAGCGGCGTCCGGTTGGTGCCGGACGGCAAAGGGGGGGCAAAACGAGAGTGGTTGTGCGATGCCTACCGTTACGATCCTGGCGCGGGATGGCAGCGTCTGCCGGATCCGCCGCATCCGGTGGTGGCGGCGCCGGTGCCGTGTCCGACCGTGAATGGCAGCATCCTGGTTCTTGGCGGCGACGATGGTTCGCAAATCGGCGTCGCGCCGCCCCAGCATCGGGGTTTTCCGCGCACCGTGCTGGCCTTGAATCCGAACAACGGCGGTTGGAAGCGGGTGGGAGAAGTGCCGTTCTCCCTCGTCACCACCACGCTCGTCAACTGGTGCGGACGACTCGTCGTCGCGGGCGGCGAGGCGCGGCCCGGTGTGCGGTCGCCCCACGTCTGGGCGGCGACGGTCGTCTAGGCCGAACGATGCGTCCAGCCGTTTTCCAGGAACGTGATTCGAGGATCGAAGCGCTGGTTGGAAAAGTGAACCATGAAACCAATATCGACACATCGGAGACCGCGACCGACGCTCATATCAAGACTCCTGTTGCTTGGGAGTTTCGGGTCCCATCGGCGTTTCGATGGTCTCACTCGTTTCGTCCCCCCTCCCCCCATCCTTATGCCCATGTTTCCTTTCTCGAATCTCTCGCGAACGGTCCTGTTGTTCTTCGTCGCCTGCGGCGTCAGCGCGTTCGCCCAGACCGCGCAGCGGGACTACAGCCTCGAGCTGATCCCGGTTTTTGAAGCCGAGAAGCTCGGTTACCGGCTGACGCGCATTCCCGCGCTCGTCCTCAGCGGCAAAGGGACGTTGATCGCGTTCTGCGAAGGGCGGACGGCGCCGGGCGACTGGAGCGATATCGACATCATCGCGCGTCGCAGCCGGGATGGCGGCACCACGTGGAGCGACATGGTGATTCTGGCGAAAAGCGAGGGTGGTCCGATTTCGAACGCGACGCCCATCGTCGATCGGAATGGCACGATCCACGTGCTGTATCAGAAAAACTACGACCGCTGCTACATCGTGCATTCCACCGACGACGGCGTCACGTGGACGAAGCCGAGAGATATCACGGCGGCGTTCGAGGCGTTTCGGCCGGAATACAACTGGAAGGTGATGGCGCCTGGTCCCGCGCACGGGATTCAGTTGCAAAACGGACGACTGGTGGTCGGCGTCTGGCTGTGCGAGCCGGTGGGCGTCAACGCGCCGGGCGGCGATCATCGCCCATCCTGCGTGGCCACCATTTACAGCGACGACCACGGGCAGACCTGGCAACGCGGCGACATCATCATGCGTAACACCAGGAAAATCTTCAACCCGAGCGAGTCGGTGGTCGTCGAGCTGAGCGATGGCCGCGTGATGATCAACAGCCGCTCGGAATCGGACGCCCACCGCCGGCTCGTGGCGATCAGCCCCGACGGCGCCCGCAACTGGAGCGAGCCGAAATTCGACGACGCGTTGTTCGAACCCGTGTGCATGGGGAGCATCTTTGCCGCGAACGATCCGGCGACGGGCCAGCGCGTGCTGTTGTTCGTCAATCCCGACAGCAGTCACCGTCCGGAAGAAACCAACCGTCATGGCTACGCCTCGCGCGAGAATGGCGTGATCAAGCTCTCGTATGACGACGGCCAGACCTGGACACACTCGCGCGTGATCGACGCTGGTCCGTTTTCCTACTCGGACCTCACGGTCGCGCCGGATGGCACGGTGTATTGCATTTACGAAGCGGGGCTTTGGGGCGAGTCGCCGTTCCATCTGAACACCCACGTGGTGCTGGCGCGGTTCAATCTCGAATGGGTGAAGAATGCGCCCAAGCCGCCGCCGCCGGCGAAGAAAAAGTAAGCCTGCCCTTTCAGAACAACATGACGGCTGAATCCACGGCCCGCGCAAGCGCGGCCAAACCCGAGATCGTCGGCAACTGGGCGACGCTGCTCCTGCCGCTCAATGGCGACGAGTCGATCGACTACGCTTTGCTCGAGGAGGAGCTGGAACGCTTCATCGCGGCCGGCGTGAACGGCATCTACTCCAATGGAAGCGCGGGCGAGTTCTACGCGCAATCGGAGGAGGAGTTCGACCGGATCCACGCCCTGCTGGCGGAACGCTGCACGGCGCGGGGCGTTCCCTTTCAGATCGGGGTGAGCCATATGAGCCCGCAGCTTTCGCGGGAGCGGTTGCGCCGGGTGAAATCGCTGCGGCCGATCGCGGTGCAGGTGATCCTGCCGGATTGGTTTCCGCCGACCTTCGACGAGATCGTCGATTTTTGTCGCGTGATGGCGGCGGAAGCGGCGCCCGTGCCACTCGTGCTCTACAATCCGCCGCATGCCAAACGCAGCCTGACGCCGTCGGAGTGGGCGGTCTTGATCGAGCGCGTGCCGGAGATCGTCGGCATCAAAGTGCCGGGGGGCGATGACGCGTGGTATGAGGCGATGCGTCCGGTGCTGAATCGGATTTCGGTGTTCATCCCGGGACACACGCTCGCCAGCGGTCTGGCGAAGGGCGCGCATGGCGCGTATTCGAACGTCGCCTGTCTCAATCCCGCGGGCGCCCAGCGCTGGTATGAGCTTTGCGTGGCGCGGCCGGAGGAGGGCGCCGTGCTGGAGAAACGGATACAGAAATTCTGGTTCGCGGAAATCGGGCCGCTCATCGCCCACCGAAAGCTGCCCAACATGGCCGCGGACAAGGCGGCGGCGGCGGCGGGGGGCTGGCTCCCGGGCTTCCATCCGCGCCTGCGCTGGCCGTACCGGTCCTGCCCGCCCGAGGAGGCGGCGCGCATCGGCGCCGTGGCGCGGAGCGAGCTGCCGGAATTTTTCGCGTAGCGTAGCGCAGCGCCGGAGTTTCCGGGTTGCTGCGCGCGCAGGTGTTCGGAGCGAACGCTCCCCGACGCCTCAAGGCGGCGGCATCTGGCGATCGATTTCCTCCCAGACGGCGCGGAGCTCGGCGAGCCGGGCCGGTTCGGTTTGGGCGAGGTCGTGGGCTTCGGCGATGTCGCGGTCGAGATTGAACAAGTGCCAGCGTGACGCGTTTTTTCGCGTGGGCGCTGGGCGCACGATCTTCCAAGGGCCCTTGCGCAGCGCGGCGGCGGGGATGGTGCCGCGGGCGGCCTGTTCGTGCCCCAGCATCGGCATCCGCCAGTAGAGCACTTCGTGCGGGTCGCCCGAACGCTGGCCGGTCAGATAAGGCAGCAGATCGACACCGTCGCGCGACGGCAGACTGTCGGTGGCGATGCCGCTGGCGGCGAGGGCCGTGTCAAAGACATCGAGCGCGCTGACCGGAGCATCGAATGTTGCATCCCTCGGGAGACGTTGGGGCCAGGAAATTAGAAATGGCACGCGCACGCCACCTTCCCACAGGTCGCCTTTGCCTCCGCGGAGAGGATGGTTGGAGGAGGTGAGCTCCGCCGTCGCTCCGCCGTTGTCGCTGAGGAAGACGATCAGCGTGTTTTCCGCGACGCCGTTCCGTTCGAGGGTGGCGAGCAGCCGGCCGATGTTGTCGTCGAGTTGCGCCAGCATGGCGGCGAAAATCCGGCGATGGATGTCCGTAATATGTGAGAAACGCGCGAGCCAGCGATCGTCGGCCTGCATCGGGCTGTGGACCGCGCTGTAGGCGAGGTAGAGGAAAAACGGTTGCTCGCGACGGCGCTGCACGAAATCGATCGCCTCGCGCGTGAAGGCATCGGTGAGGTTCTCCGTTTCGGTCACCGGCTGGCTGTCGCGCAGGAGCGGATTGTCGGCATTGTAGTCCGGCTCGTTGTGACCGAGGTGCGTGCTCCAGATGATGCGGCCGTTCGCCGAAGTCCACCGGCCCGTGCCGCCCTCCGGCAGGGCGGTGCGGCGCAACCACGTGGTGGTTCCGTTCCACGGATGCGGCACGTAGTAGTGTCCCTCCAGCAGGAAGCCGAAAAACTCGTCGAAGCCGCGGCGGAGCGGATGAAACGGCGCGGTGGCGCCGAGGTGCCATTTGCCGACCAGCGCGGTGGCGTATCCATGATCTCGTAACACGCCGGGGAGCATCCGTTCGCCTATCGGGACGCCCACGCCGGGCTGAAGATTTTCGGCGCCGATCGGAACCCGTTCGAAGCCATAGCGGCTTTGGTAGCGGCCGGTCATCAGCGCCGCGCGGGCGGGAGCGCAAAACGAAGCCGTGACGTAGCCGTTGGTGAACCGCACGCCGCGACGGGCGAGCGTGTCGATATGCGGGGTCGGGATCTCGCGACCGCCGTAGCTGCCAAGTTCGCCGTAGCCCAGATCGTCGACGACGATCAGAACGATATTCGGCGCGCGATCGGGTTCGCGTTGCCCGACCGCTTCGCCGGAGAGCGTGGCGGCCAATCCGACAACGATGGATAACAAGGAACGCCGTCGACGTCCTGCGCGACCCGGGGCGAGGCGGCGCGAGGATTTCATTTCCGCAGTGACGGTCATGGGGGCGGCGTCGGGCGACGCTGATTTCATGCGAGGGGCGCTTATGCGTCGTGTCGGGGCGCGCCCGCACGCGTCAGAGCGGCCGATTCGCGGGAGGGCGGGGGAAAGAGCCAGCTCGCGGTCCAGCCCACGACCACGCACGTCACCACGCCGATGCCGGCGTAGAGGAAGAAGTGCAGATTCGTGTAACGCTGAACCCAATACAGCACCGCCGCGCTGGTCAGGGCGCCGATGAGCGCGCCGCCGCCGGTGGCACGCTTGGTGAAGATGCCGAGGGCGAACAGGCCCGCGAGACCACTGGCGGAAAGGCCGATGAGGCTGCTGTAGGCGTCCCACAGCGATTTGAGCTCGGACTGCGCGAGGAAGAGCGCGATGCCGGTGGCGAGCACGCCAATCATCACCGTCAGCCAGCGGGCGAGCTTCAGACCTTTCTGGCCGCTCGCATCGCCGCCGAAGCGACTGTAGAAATCGGTCACGATCGCGGTGACCACGCTGTTGAGGCTGCTCGACACGGTGGATTGGGCGGCGGCGAAGATGCCGGCGATGACGAGACCGGCGATTCCGGCCGGCATGCTCTGCACGATGAAAGCGGGAAAGATCGTGTCGGTGGCCTGGGTGGGATCCAGCAGGCCTGGCTGCTGGCGGTAAAAGACGTAGAGGGCGGTGCCGATGGCGAAGAAGAGGACGGTCGCGGGCACGGCGAGCAGAGCGTTGGACCAGATCGCTTGGGCGGCTTTCTTCTCGCTGCCGGTGGTCATGTAGCGCTGCACGACGGTCTGGTCGCTCGTGTAGGGCGCCAGGTTGGCGAACATGTTACCGATCAGGATGACCCAGAACGCATTTGCGGCGACGCTTGGGTCCCAGGTGAAATTGAAGAGGTGAAACTTGTCGGCGTCGGAGGCGATCGACCAAACGCCGCCGAAACCGCCCGGGGTCTGGGAGACGATCAGCAATATACTCACGATGGCGGCGCCGAGGAGGACGACGGTTTGCACCACGTCCGTCCAGATAACGGCTTCAATGCCGCCCATCGCGGTGTAGATGACGCACAGGACGCCCATGAGGAGGATGCAGGTGTTGACGTCGAGGTCGCTCACCGTGGCGAGGGCCAACGCGGGAAGGAGCAGCACGATCGCCTGGCGTCCGATCTGGAAGAGGATGAAGGCCGCGCTGCCATAAATCCGGGTCGGGAGGTTGAAGCGCATCTCGAGGTATTCATACGCCGAGCTGACCTTCAGCCGCCGGAAGAAAGGCAGATAGTAGCGGATGACGATCGGCGCCATGAGCAGGATCGGCAGATTGGCCCAGATGAATGTCCAGTCCGTCGCGTAGGCTTTGGCCGGAATCGCCATGAACGTGAGGGAACTGAGCATCGTCGCGAAAATGCTGAGCCCCGCGGCCCACCACGGGATGCGTCCGCCGGCGGTGAAAAAGTCGTCGGTGTCCTTGTTGCGGCGCGAGCAGACCCAGCCGATGCCGACCATCGCGAGCAGGTAGCAGCCGAGCACCGTGTAATTGAGCCAGCCGAAGGCGGCGTCGCGAGGCACGAGGGTGGCGCGCCACATTTCCGGCGAGCGCACGCCCGGCCGGGCTTCTCCACCGGGGATGACGATGTTGCCGCGCCAGGTTGGAACCGTCGTGGTGGTTACGAGCGAGAACGGAACGCTGCCCATTTCGGTCCACGTATCCGTGATCGTGTGATACGCGAGAACGTCACGGGGAAAACCCTGGTGTTGGGGATGCGGGACCTTGAGTTGGGCACCGTCATCGCCGCCGAGGACCAGGAGGTGGGAGTGGCCGAGCGCGGGCGCCGGCGAAGGCGAGGCGACGGAGAAGCGGGGGAGATCGGCGATCTTGCTCCAGCCGCGTCCGGGCACGTAGCGGAACGAGTCGTTGAGATAGTGGCGCGTCGGGGCGCCATCGGGGCCCGCGTGCAGGCCGGTGCCGCCAAACAGATAAAACGCGCCCGCCTGCGCGCCGGCGGTGGCGAGCATGCGACCTTCGCCGGGCCAGGGTTCGAGCACCTGCCAACCCTGGTCGAGCCGGTCGAGATCAAGCATCCAGAAAGTTTTCAGTCCAACGGTGTCGGCGGGTGTTTCGGTGCCGCCGGCGACGTAGATTTTCCGTCCGAGAAGCGCGCCGGCCAAATTGGAGCACGGGTGGGGCAGGCTGGGCAGCGGTTGCGTGATGATCTTGCTACCATCCCAAGTGAGGCGAAACGCGTCCGCGTAGTGCCGCTGCGCATCGCCGCCGCCGATGCAGATGACGCTGTCGTCGACGGTCACGGCGACGCCGTAGCCGAGCGGCCGCGGCAAACGCCCGCCCAGTTTCCAGGTGCCGTCCGGCCGATCGAGAACGAAGATCTCGTCATACCAGAATTTCGTGCCGCCTTCCCACGGACGTTTGTCGGGAAAATTCGAGCCGCCCGCGACCAGCAATGCGCCGCCACTGACGCCGGCATAGGAACCGGCGAAGCCTTCCGCGTCCGGGATCGAGGGCAGCTTCTCCCAGCGGAGTGGCGAATTGGAGCTCGGATTTCCCGAGGCGACGCTCAGGCCGAGGCCGAGAACAAGAACGAGGAAAATGAGAACGGGGCGAGACCAGTGACGGCTCGCCCCTCGCGCTGACGGAGGGAAGTGTATCATGTGGGGTTTGGGTAAAAAGTCTGACGAGCGCTACGCGTGCGCGGCAAACTCGAAGAAACCGATGTCGCGCAACTCACGTTCGAAAGAAGCGCTGGCGTCGACAGTGAGTGGTGTGAGCGGAAGGCGCACGGGGCCGCAATCGAGGCCGCACATTTTCATGATGCTCTTTCCGCCGATGACGCCGCCACCGTAACGGACCAACACGGCAATGATGCGCTGCACCTTCGCCTGGGCCGCCCAAGCACTCTTCAAGTCGCCGCGTTCGAAGGCGGAGATGACGTCGTGATAAAGCTTCGCCATGAAATTGTAGGTGCTACCCACGGCGCCGGTCGCGCCAAGCGAGAGTCCGCAGAGGAGCGTTTCGTCGCGACCATGCAGGATGTCGTACCGCCCGCTGCGGGCCTGACGGGAGAGACCGAAGTCGAGCAAGTCTTCATGGGTGAACTTCACGCCGGCGAAATTCGGGATGTGGTCCACGCGCTCGAGGAAATCGGCCACGCTGCAGTTGAAGCCCGTCATCGACGGTATGTGGTAATAGTAAAACGGCGTCCCGGGCGCGGCGCCGGCGATTTGCGCGCAGACCTCCGCGAGTCCCGCGGCGCCGGCGGGTTTGAAGAACGACGGCGCGATCGCCGCGATTGCGTCGCATCCGATCTCTGCCGCGTGGCGCGCGAGTTCTATGCTTTCGGCGATCGATGTGTGGCCGACGTGCATGATCAGGGCGAGCGAGGAGGGGGCGGCCCGGCGCCAGGCTTCGGCCACGGCTTTTCGTTCCGTGTTCGTGAGCGAAGCGCCTTCGCCAGTGGTGCCGTTGACGAACGCGCCGCGCACGCCCTGATCGGCGAGGATCTTCGCGTAGCGCGGGATCACCGCGAGATTCAGCGAGCGATCGCTGTTAAATGGCGTGAAAGGCGCGGCGACGAGGCCGCACAGTGTGAATGAGGAACTCATGGGGAAACTCAGCGAACAACGGCGATCGTGTGGTGCTTGATCCAGTCCCAGTCGATCTCGACGCCGAGGCCGGGACCGTTGGGCAGGTGTTGATAACCCTCGCGATCGATCTCGAGCGGGGCGTTCTTCAGGCCGAAACGGAAAACCGGGTGATGGTGCTCGACCATGCCGCAGTTTTTGACGGAGCAGGCGACTTGGAGATTGGCGACGTCGAGCAGCGGTGTCGCGGCCGTGTGAATCTCGATGTCGTATCCAAATAGTTCGCACGCCGCCAGGGCCTTGCGCAGGCCGGTGATGCCGCCCTTGATATAGGCATCGCCGCGAACGATGTCGACGGCGCCGTTGCGAATGTAGTCTGGCACATCGTGCGCCGTGGTGGTTTCCGCGGCGAGAATGGGCGTGCGCAGTTGATCGGCGAGTCGCTTGAGAATCTCGGTTTGCGCGTCATGCACCGGTTCTTCGAACCAGTGATAATGCAACTCGTCGAGGACGTGGCCGACCTCGATCGCCTCGGTGTAATTGTAGACGCCCGAAGAGTCGACCATCAGCAGGAAGTTCGGACCGGCGGCCTCGCGGGCGGCGCGAAGACGCGGGATGTCGCGGGCGGGGCCGTCCCAGAGCTGGAGCTTGCAACCATGATACCCGGCCTCGCGGGCGCGTTGCACCTGTTCGACCGTGGCTTCGACGGTTGTGATCGTGAGCGGTGCGGCGGTCGCGTAGCAGGGGACTTTGGTGCGATAGATTCCCAGGAGCGCGGCGATGGGCAGGCCGGCCACCTGACCGCGGAGGTCCCAGCAGCACACGTCGATCAGGCCCGAGGCGGCGTCGCGCGCGTTGCGCAGATGGCGGTTGAGCCACTTGTATTTGTGCCAGAGCTTTTCGGTGTGGAGCGGATCCTCGCCGAGGATCGCAGGGCGATACTGATCGCGGATCAACGCGGCCACGCTCGGCCCGCCGCCGTAGGTGTCGTAACCGGTCGCATGTCCCTGCAGCCCGGTGTCGGTCGTGACGGTGACGAGCGGAATCTGCCATTCGAGGGGCGCGCCCGGCGGAACCGGAGTGCGGCCATACCACGACTTCATGTCGAGCCGCACGAGGCGGGTCGTGACGTCGACGATTTTCATGCGAGTTGGGCTTCGAGCTCGCGCAGCTCGATCCGGTTGAGCAGCGGTTCACCGCGGCGAAGCCGGTCGAGGTTGTCGATGAAGAGCGCGGTGAGCCGGTCGGAGAGCCGG
>Ga0207868_1002574_pt1 | contig 10148 bp, 9 predicted proteins | sample Passage237B_FD_187370 | JGI IMG/M metagenome (GOLD analysis project Ga0207868, IMG submission 187370) | Cellulose adapted compost microbial communities from Newby Island Compost Facility, Milpitas, CA, USA - Passage2 37B (SPAdes) (version 3) ... | reverse complement strand
TCACCGAGTTATGCCCTATTCTCAATGCCCGGATGGAAAACCGGACCTGCATCGAATGGAACAAGGACGATATAGAAGCCCTGGGGTTCATGAAGGTGGATGTGCTGGCGCTCGGTATGCTGACCTGTATCCGGAAGTCCTTTGATATGATCCGGGACCATTACGGGAGAAAGCTAACCCTGGCTGATATTTCAGAAACGGGCGATGATCCAAAGGTGTATGAGATGATCAGTAATGCCGATACCATAGGGGTGTTTCAGATCGAAAGCCGGGCTCAGATGTCAATGCTTCCCCGATTACGCCCCAGGAATTTTTATGATCTGGTAATTGAAGTCGCCATTGTAAGACCGGGTCCTATTCAGGGCGACATGGTACACCCCTATTTACGGCGAAGGGATGGCAAGGAAAAGGTAGAGTTTCCTTCGGAAGAACTGAGGGAAATTCTGGGCAGAACACTTGGAGTGCCACTCTTTCAGGAGCAGGCCATGGAAATAGCCATCGTTGCGGCAGGATTTAAACCCGAAGAAGCTGACGGACTGCGAAGGAGCATGGCGACGTTCAAAGCCAAGGGTAAGGTGAGTTATTATGAGAAAAAGCTGGTGAACGGTATGGTGAACAGGGGGTATACCGAGGAGTTTGCCCGTAGGGTATTCCGGCAGATTGAAGGTTTCGGCAGTTATGGCTTTCCGGAAAGCCATGCCGCCAGTTTTGCACTGCTGGTTTATGCCTCGAGCTGGGTGAAATATTACTACCCGGACGTATTTGCTGCCGCCCTCCTCAATAGTCAGCCTATGGGTTTTTATCAACCTGCACAGATCATCTACGATGCACGGAAACATGGCGTAAAGGTTAGAGGAGTGGATGTCAACCACTCCTTGTGGGATTATACACTTGAGGACAAGGATGGAAGTTACCGCGCCTTACGATTGGGTTTCAGACAGGTGAAGGGATTGGATACGGAAAATATTGACCGTTTGATCCAGGGAAGAGGAAGTGGTTTTACCCGGATTCAGGAATTGCTGGATGCGGGGGTGTCCCTGTTTGCACTGGAACGTCTGGCTGATGCAGATGCATTCAGGTCAATGGGACTGGACCGGAGACAAGCCCTTTGGGAGGTGGCTGCCCTTTCCGATACGCCTTTCGGTTTATATGCCGGGCATCCGTCAGAAAGTGAATTTGAAGAGTCAGTTGAGCTCCCATGGATGGGACAGGGTGAGCATGTTATCCAGGATTATACCATGCTGGGCTTGTCCCTAAAGGCGCATCCTGTAAGTTTTGTCCGGGAAGATCTGCATCGCAGGGGTGTAGTAAAGGCGGATCAGCTTAAAGATATGCCGGATGGAACCTGGGTCAGAATTGCGGGATTGATTCTGGTACGACAGCGCCCCGGGACTGCCTCTGGGATCTGTTTCATGACCCTGGAAGACGAGACCGGTACAGCCAATGTGGTGGTTTTTCAGAAACTGTTTGACGAATTCCGGAGGCAGATTGTGGCTTCCAGACTGTTGGTAGTGGAGGGGAAGTTACAGAAAGAAGGACAGGTGATTCATGTGGTAATGCGCAAATGCTATGATGAATCCGGTCTGCTGAACAAACTGGGAGAAGAGGAAACCAAACCCCAGCCGATCCGGAAAAGTAAATTTGATAAAGGAGTTCAGCTCGAGATTTTCCCCAAGGGAAGGAATTTTCATTGAGTAGTATCCGGGGTGCTGTTATTGCTTCAGGCAATGGTCCAGCATCTTTTGCAACAGCTGGACCTTCTCCTGTTCAGATTTCAGCAGCCGCTCATAAAGTTTTTCATTTTCTTCAATAGCCTGTATCCACCTTTCCAGCAGATGGACATCAGGGGTAGTGAAGCATGGATCCTGTTGCGTATCAGTTTGCAGTAAACGTAGAAAACGCTCCTCATCCAGTTGCTTCAGGGTGTTTAAAGGGACGTTAAGTGCCCTGGCGAATTTCTCCAGGATCTCGGTGGGTATTACGTCTTTCTGTTCATAAAGGGAAATGCGTTTCTGGGACCACTCATCCCCCATTTCCCAGGCCAGTGCTTCCTGCTTGATACCCAGCATTTCCCTGATCCGCCTGATATTTCTCCCCTGATGCGGGAATTTTTTCTCCTGTTGATTCATATAAGGTGAGTGCATATATGCAAAGTTGAAAATAATCAATTAAGGGAGTAGAAAAATTTCTTTCTAGTCTTAAATTTATGGAGAAAAAATTCTCCAATCAAGATCGTTCCTGTATTTATAACTTATGTTTTCCAACCGGCTTCAACAGTTTATTCAGGTCATTGGTGAGACACCTACTTCGCTGGAAAGCAAGATCGGAGTATCCAAGGGCGCCATTTATAAAGCTATAAAAAACGGTAAAAAGGTGGGGGTGGAAATTCTGGAAAAAATCCTGCTACGGTACCCTGCCCTGAGTCTTAACTGGTTAGTAACCGGAAGTGGTCACATGTTCAGGCCTTCGGTTCAGACTGAAAATATTCCGGATCCGGCGTTCAAGGAGGATGCCCCTGCATATCATTCGATTTCCAAAGCCAAAATATGGGTCGTCAGTTCCGGAAAAGCTCCGGGTTGGGATGGTCGTTCCGGGGAAGTAGCTCGGGTGGCTGATTCAGTAATGTACTTCCCCCCAGAGTTCCTGGATCCTGATCGGACCTATGCAGCCTTTTTAATGCACGACCGGTCAATGGAGCCCGTGATTCCGCAGGGGGCCTGGATGATAGCTGAACTTTGCAGTATGGAAAGCTCTCCAGCTCACCTGGCTCCCGCCGTCATTCTCACAAAAGACAGGATTCGGATGGGGAACCTGCTCGGGGATCCGGTCAGGCATCGGTACCTGCTTTCTATGCCAAACCCGGCTTTTTCTCCAGTTGATTTGGAACTTGCAGAGATCTCTTCCGTATGGTTGGTACGGGCGCTGTACCATTCCCCTCTGCCTCTTCAACCTCTTCCCTGTATGGAGTTCTATCAGGCACTGGAAGCCCGGGTCCGCAAGCTGGAAAAAGCTCTGGAGGGGTGAGTTTTTTATCCGTGTAACGGGATAATCTATCTCCCTCCAGCATGTTTTACCAAAGGGGGGTGAATTAATTTCAGCATTTCCAATTATTCCCCATTGGTATGCATGAGATGATTCCTGCTGACGTACTGGAGGCTATACGATTGTTTTTTGAAGCAATTGACAGGCTATCTTTCCGATCGCGGTTTTTTCAGGTGTTAAATGCATTTTCGGTCGCGGATTATTACCGTTATACTGATCCGGCCGACGTGCTATTCCTGATGGATAAACTTCGTGATCTGCTGAGTTCACTGGAACCCTGGGCTCAGACGCTCGTTATTCCGGAGGTAGCGCCCATTTCTTTCCCCTATCTTGGAAGTTTGAATCCCGGGGAAGCACCGGAGGAAGTCATTGCCCGTTTCTTCCATCTGTACAAAGGGGATGAACTTGTCCGTTGGCTTGAGGTAATCCGGTACTACGCCCTAAGCTCCCAGCGCGGTGCTGATAGCGGGGAAGAGATCGACACGCTCGGGTTCTATCATGATGTAAGCAGGGTAGTAGAGGCGAGTAGTCAGCTGCACAGTCGATTTAATTGGAACCGTCAGTCGAATAATCCGTAGCGGATGATGCAGTAAATCGCGCGGAAGCCGTCTTTCCAGTTGATCTTCTTGCCTTCGGCATAGGTACGCCCGTAATAGGAAATCCCTACCTCGTAAATCCGAATACCAGGGATTTTGGCAATTTTCGCCGTTACTTCCGGTTCGAAACCGAAGCGTTTTTCCTTAAGTTGGAGTTTTTTGACAATGTCGGACCGGAAGAGCTTGTAGCACGTTTCCATGTCGGTCAGGTTCAGGTTGTTGAACATGTTACTTAGAAACGTAAGTACAAACCGGTTGCCGATGGAATGCCAGAAAAACAGAATCCGGTGAGGCTTACCGCCCATGAAACGGGACCCGTATACTACATCGGCATGACCTTTCAGTATGGGTTCCAGCAGGATGTTGAATTCTTCGGGGTCATATTCCAGGTCAGCGTCCTGAACGATCAGATAATCGCCCGTAGCTTCGCGTATCCCTGTATGTAAGGCCGCGCCCTTTCCCTGGTTGTACGTATGCTTGAAATAACGCAGGTCCATCTCCGGGTGTAAACCGGTAAACTGCAGTACTGCCTCCTCCGTCCGGTCTGTAGAAGCATCATTCACCACAATGACTTCCTTCTGGATATTCTGAATGAGTTCGACCGACAGCAAGCGTTCCAATACCTTATGGATCGTATTTTGCTCGTTGTAGGCAGGAACAATAATGGAAAGTTTCATGCAGGTGGAAAACAGAGTGCGTTATTTCCGGGGTGTAAAGGGTGGGGAGGCCGGGTTAAAGAATCAGGTTATCCGGAAAATTCTGCTTTCCGGATAACCTGGATATTTCAGCCATTCAAGCCAGCTCAATCGATGGTGAATGGATAATTTTCGTCTGTATAGACGTCAGTATAAGCCTCTTTGGGATCCGGGAATTTGGATTCTTCCGAGAATCTTACCGACTCGGCAACGATTTCCTTGATTTTGGCTTCGATAGCCGCGAGGTCGTCCTCTGTGGCCAGTTTGTTATCAAGAATCGTAGCTCTCACCTGTTCGATAGGGTCAAGCTTTTTGTAGGATTCCACTTCTTCCTTGCTGCGGTATTTCTGTGGATCGGACATTGAATGACCTCTGTAACGGTAGGTTCTGAATTCGAGGAAAGTAGGTCCTTCACCTGCTCGGGCACGGGCTGCCGCTCTTTCCACGGCATCATGGACGGCTTCCACGCTCATTCCGTCAACCGGTTCGGAAGGAATATCATAGGCATCCCCGATGGTGTACAGCTCGGTTACGTTACTCGAACGGGATACGGATGTACCCATTGCATAACCATTATTTTCCACTACGAAAATAACCGGAAGCTTCCAGGTCACGGCCATGTTTACGGTTTCATGGAAGGACCCCTGACGGATGGCTCCGTCTCCAAAAAGACAGAGACATACGTTGTCAGTACCTTTATACTTTTCAGCGAATGCCAGTCCGGCACCCAGAGGGATCTGGCCGCCTACGATTCCATGACCGCCAACGAATCCCTTCTCCTTGTCGAAGATGTGCATGGAACCACCTTTACCCTTGGACGAGCCCGTCTCCTTTCCATAGAGTTCGGCCATAATCTTGTTGGGATCTGAGCCCAGTGCCAGGGGGAACCCGTGGTCACGGTATGCGGTAATGTATTTGTCTCCCTCTTTCAAGGCCGTTACGGAGCCCGACGAACAGGCTTCCTGTCCGATATAGAGATGGCAAAACCCTCTGATTTTCTGCTGTCCGTAAAGTTGACCTGCCTTTTCTTCAAAACGACGCTGAAGCAGCATGTTTTCAAACCAAAACAGGTAGCGCTCTTTGGGGTGCTTAAGTTTTTTTGCTGATGTTTCCTTTTTCCCTTTCGCTTCGGTAGCCATTTATTTGCTTCTAGAGGTTAGAGACAGTATTTTGACTGTCCGTAATTAGTTCAATAAATCACTTTTCAGGTTCATCACGGAGATTTCCCCTGATGTTTGTCCTATTTTTGCAGGTTCCTTTCATAAGGTCAGGCTAACTTACCTGCCAAGTGCGAAAATAAGTATAAACCTGCGAACAACAAAGAAGCTGTGAGGATAGAAAAGCTTTCATTACTGCATTTTAAAAATTACAGAAATGCAAATTTTGAGTTTGGTGAGGATTTGAACTGTCTGTTCGGAGAGAATGGAAGCGGCAAAACCAATCTGATGGATGCTATCTATTTTCTGGCCCTCACCAAGAGCGCTTTTCACAATCAGGATCAGCTGAGTATTACCCACGACGAGGACTTTTTTATCCTGGATGGGGTCTTCTCAGGGGGTGAGCGGAGGAGCAAAATCCGTTGTATGGTTCAGCGCAATCAGAAAAAGGTTTTGCTGGCTGACGGGAAAGCCTACGAGCGTTTGAACGATCATATTGGGCGGTTCCCGGTCGTACTGGTCCTGCCCGGTGACACGAACCTGGTGTCGGAAGGAAGTGAGGTCCGGCGGAAATTTTTCGACGGGGTGCTCTCGCAGATGGATCCTTCGTACCTGGCCGACCTCATGCACTACAGCCGTTACCTGCACCAGCGGAATGCCGTACTGAAAATCATGGCCGAATCGGGACGGACCGATCATCTGATGCTCGATACCTATGACGAACCTTTGATCTCCCTATGTAAAAGACTCGGATCCCGGCGCAGGGAATTTATCGCCTCCTTTGAAGAACTTTTCCAGAAATACTACCGCTTCCTGAGCCAGGGTAAGGAACGGGTAGAGATCATCTATGAAACCGAAGTGCTGGATGCGGATTTTGAGGAGAAATATCTGAGGCAGCGGACGACCGATCTTCAGGCCCAGCGTACTACAAAAGGGTTACATAAGGATGAATATGCCTTTTATTTCGACGGAGTCCCCGTCAAAAAATTTGCCTCCCAGGGCCAGCTGAAGTCCTTCGCCCTCGCCCTCCGTCTGGCACAGTTCGAACTGATGGAGCGGGCCCGGGAAACCAAACCAATTCTGTTGCTCGATGATGTATTCGATAAACTCGATGATCTTCGCATAGGACAGCTGCTGGATCTGATTCAGAACGGCACTTTCGGGCAGGTTTTTATTTCGGACGCACGACCCGAACGCTCCACACAGCTTATTTCCCATCTCCGGTGCGGGAAAAAAATTTTTGACATAAACAAAGGGCAATGACGCATATACCTGCGCGTTATTTTTGTATTATTTCTTCCTCTACGCACATCATTCACTGAGATTTCCCAACCATAGCGGGCTTTTTCCATCAGAGTAACGCTTTGAATTGGTATAAAAGGTATCTGATTCCTGCCGGCCTACCGTGAATTAAATTGTACTTTTTGTTAAGGGGTTGATTTTCAGTAGTGTTATTTAGCGGTATTCAGGTGGATTATGTGAAAAATTCGTTTAATTTGTTAAGGATTCCACCTGGTTGAACAGTAATCTTTTAGCTAATGAAAAGTCATGAAAGCCATAAGCAAGTTGTTGGTCATTTGGCTGGCAGCAGTTGCTGTAGGGCCGGCAACAATATCCGCTCAAAAACGAGTTGACCGCGAAAATGATAAATACGGATTTTTTCTTACGGGAAAGCGTAAAATCCTCCGTATTCCATTTGAAGTTCACTCGAATCTGATCATCGTTCCCGTTCAGGTCAACGGTAGTGATACCCTCAACTTCATCCTCGACACGGGAGTGAGTACCACCATTATTACAGACCCAGGCGCCCTGGTTCCCAATTCCCTGCGACTGACCCGTAAAGTCACCATTACCGGTGCCGGTGAAGGCGAATCGGTGGAAGCCTATGTAGCCATCGGAAATACGCTGAACATGTATGGCATGCGTGCGAACTTCCAGAATATGGTTGTGCTGGAAGAAGATGTACTCAAAATGTCGGAGTTCGTAGGTATTCCGGTACATGGCATTTTCGGTTATGAGGTTTTCAACAATTTTGTGGTTACGATCGATTTCGTGCACCGGGAACTGACACTTAGGGAACCGGGCACCTACCGGTACAAACGGCGGCATGGAGACATATATCCCATCACCATTGAAGACACCAAGCCGTTTACGCACGCCGTTACCTTGCTCGCCGACGGCCGTGAGCATCCCATCAAACTGGCTATCGATACGGGTGCCGGACATGCCCTGCTGCTGAACCGCTCCTCCGACTCTCAGATCCAGCTTCCCGAAAAGGTAATTTATACGCAGCTGGGACGGGGACTAAACGGCGTTATCAACGGCAATCTGGGGCGCATCGAAATGATTAAAATCGGCAGGCATGAACTCGGAAATGTGGTGGCCTCTTTCCCCGACAGCACTTCTTTCGGGATCAAGTTGCCTGATCCCACTACCCGCCAGGGGAATATTGGCTGTGAATTGCTGCGGCGGTTCAAGATCACGATGAACTACCACGACGAGTATATGGTCATCAAAGGCATTAAGCGAAAGCTGCGGGAGAGTTTCGAACACGATATGAGCGGCCTGGAAGTCAAGGCGGGAGGCGAGGGGCTGAAAGAGGTTTTCGTGACCTTTGTCCTCCACAACTCCCCCGGTGACGAAGCCGGCCTGCAACCCGGAGATCAGCTCATTTTCATGAACAATCGTCCAGTACGAAACATGAGCATGAATGAAATCTACAAGCTCCTGCAAAAAGGCCATGGGAAGACCATCGACATGCTGGTGAAAAGGGGAGACGATTTCTTTGTAACCCAGGTCACGCTCAAGCGGATGATTTGAAACCCTCGAACCGACTATCCTTATTATTTCTCCGGGGATCGTAAATTTGCATTATGACGACTCCCGAAAACGAATTCAAACCCGTCCTGACGGGCGATGGTTCACATACACTTCTGCACCCTGTACTGGGAGAATACTATCATTCCCTACAGGGATCATTGCAGGAATCCATCCATATCTTTCTCAACCTTGGTTTGCGTCCGAAGCTGGAACAAGCGGAAACGGCCCCGGTACGCATTTTCGAAATGGGTTTTGGTTCCGGATTAAACGCCCTGTTAAGCTGGCAGCTCGCTGATCAACTCCAGAAGCCCGTGTCCTATACCGGAATAGAAGCCTATCCGGTACGTCTGGAGGATGTCGCTTTACTCAACTATGAAAATCTGACGGGTAAATCTGGGCTGGAACAACTCCACGAGGCTTCCTGGGATGAGAATATAGCGCTGTCACCCTGGTTTTCCTTTCGCAAAATCGAAAGTTTTTTCCAGGACTACCAGGGTACAGGGCCTTTCGATGTTGTATATTTCGACGCGTTCGCACCCGACAGCCAGCCTGAACTTTGGTCGGCAGAGGTATTTGCCCGGATCGGGAGCATGCTGACGCCCCATGCCGTACTGGTTACCTACTCTTCCAAGGGGAGTGTCCGGAGAGCGCTACGGGAGGCCGGATTCACGGTGGAAAAGCACCCCGGACCAGGCCGTAAACGGGAAGTAGTTCGGGCTGTATGGCCCAGACATGCAGATAAATCATAAACCGGCTCCTATGTCCTACTATTGTTACTTCGAAAACGAATTTCATCCACTCGATACACCCCTGCTGAAAACCAATGATCTGGGGCTGCTCCGGGGCTATGGTTTATTCGACTATTTCCGGACCTATAACGGTGTCCCTTTCCGACTGGAAGATTACTGGCAGCGGTTTGTCAGTTCGGCCAGTGCACTCCACCTTTCGGTCCCGCTGAATCTGGAGGACGTACGGGAGATACTGGGGGAGCTTTATCGCCGTTCAGGTCAGGCAGAGGTGGCGTACCGGCTGCTGCTAACCGGTGGGTATGCAAGTGATGGACTCAGTGCTGCTGAGCCTAATCTGATAATTCGGGCCGAGCCTTTGCCCGTCGACAACCCTGCAGGCCGTAAGAAGGGTATCCGTGTCATTCCCTATGAGTATGTCCGGGATATGCCCTATGTGAAAAGTACCGGGTATCTGCATGCCATGGTAATGGCCGGAGAAGTAAAAAGGCAGGGGGCGTCTGACCTGCTGTTTCATAAGGACGGTAAGGTGAGTGAGCTGACCCGCAGTAATCTGTTTATCGTGAAAGGAGAGGTAATCAGTACACCTGATAAAGATGCCTTACGGGGTATTACCCGTAAGCTGGTGATAGAAAAAGCTGCGTCGCGGTTCGAGGTACAGGAAAGAGCCGTAACCCTGGCCGAATTGCTCGAAGCGGATGAGGTGTTCACGACCAGTACCACCAAGGGGGCTATGCCGATAGTCAGCGTGGGAGACAATGTAATAGGTAATGGAACACCCGGTCCGGTGAGCCAGTTACTGCAGACGATGCTGGAAGAGGAATTCCGGAATTATGGGAAGTAACTACCCGCGGATGGAATTCAGCCGGATACGGGTAAGCACCAGAAAGAAGGCAATCAGGCTGAGCAGATAAATCACATTCCTCGAGTCGATCAGGCCTTTCCCCAGGGCCTGATACTGGCGGTCCAGCGCCAACCACCCAAAGAAATTGGACAGCGGTCCTGCTACCAGCAGATCTGACGCAGCTCCAAAACCGAAATACCAGACAAAACCGATAAATACCGACAGGACAAAGGCTACAATCTGGTTAT
>Ga0207868_1002573_pt1 | contig 10157 bp, 9 predicted proteins | sample Passage237B_FD_187370 | JGI IMG/M metagenome (GOLD analysis project Ga0207868, IMG submission 187370) | Cellulose adapted compost microbial communities from Newby Island Compost Facility, Milpitas, CA, USA - Passage2 37B (SPAdes) (version 3) ... | reverse complement strand
AATCAAAAAATCAAAGAACGACAGTAATATATTTATATACAATACTTTACAAGTAATTTTAAAAACTTAACGCATCACTAGTAAGTCGAGTTCATAAAACCGTACACATATGTCTGCACTTTTCAGTCCTTTAATCCTAAAAAGTATCACGCTGAAGAATCGGATTGTCGTGTCGCCGATGTGCCAGTACTCATCCGTGGATGGGTTTGCGAGCGACTGGCACTTGGTGCACCTTGGGAGTAGGGCCGTCGGCGGGGCATCGATGGTCATCTCTGAAGCGACGGCGGTTTCGCCGGAGGGCCGGATATCGCCGGACGACTTGGGCATCTGGCAGGATGGGCATATCGAAAAACTTGCCCAGATTACCGCTTTCATTAAGGGGCAAGGATGTGTACCCGGCATCCAACTGGCACACGCGGGCAGGAAAGCCAGTACCGCCACCCCATGGAAAGGTAGGGGCGGGGTGACCGAAGACGATGGCGGGTGGATACCGGTAGCACCGTCGGCATTAGCGTTCGCCGATAATTACCCGATGCCCATTGAACTGGATAGCGATGGTATCTGCAAAGTAGTCGCCGATTTCACGATAGCTGCGCAGCGTGCGCTGCGGGCAGGATTCGAGGTAGCTGAAATCCACGCAGCGCATGGCTACCTGCTGCACCAGTTCCTCTCGCCGCTCAGCAACAAGCGGACGGATGGGTATGGCGGAAGCTTTGAAAACCGTGCCAGGTTGCTGCTGGAAGTCATCGAAGGCGTAAGAACGGTATGGCCTGGTGACCTACCGTTGCTGGTCCGTATTTCGGCAACGGATTGGGCCGACGGCGGATGGGACGGCGATGATGCCGTGCGGCTGGCTGGAATGCTGAAGGCTGCGGGCGTAGACCTGATTGATGTATCCACAGGCGGACTGGTAAACCACCAGAAAATCCCGATGGGTCCGGCTTACCAGCTACCGTTCGCCTCAAGGATTAAGCAGGAAACAGGCATGCTGACCTCAACCGTGGGCTTGATTACCGATGCGGCGCAGGCTGAGAAGATATTGGCTAACGGCGATGCCGACGTAGTTATGATGGCTCGGGAATTGCTACGCAATCCCTATTTCCCATTACGGGCTGCCCTTGAGCTAGGCGGTGACATGCCGTGGCCGGTCCAATACGAACGGGCGAAACCATAGTCAAACCGTTGCGTCAGCGGCAAGTGCAGCCGCATATGAAATTACAGCAACTGTAGCGAAAAAAAACCGATATTCGTTTTACAACAAACTTATAGCGATGAGCAGTATACGTCTTATTGTTTTGGCACTGTCGATGCTGGCCTTTTCTTGCGACAAGACGGTGCAGCAATCTTGTGAATCGGTGGCCTGTACCGAGATATTCATGTCGGTCAGCGTGAAAGTAATGGATCGCGACGGCAATCCGGTGGCACTGGATAGTTTCAAAATCACCCGGCTGCCGGACAATGAGGACCTGACTCGGGAATATGACGACCATGCCTGGAATGCCTTCGGGCAATACGGGACGTATCCCATCGCCAACGATGCGGATGACAGCCGACTCCCAAGGCATACGGATATCACCTTGAAATTCCAGGGGTATATCGACGGCAACGAGGTGGTCAATGCAGACTACGTGATTACCTTTGACTGTTGCCACATCAGCTTGGTATCCGGCGATATGGAACTGGTGGTAGACTGATTTGAAGGGCCTAAACCCTAGGGCTTGTGCTTTGCTGCTGTTTTAAGCCTTAAAACCTCACCTGCAATTCGACGTTCCGCTCGCCGTTTTTGCTAGGCTTCCATTTCGGGCCTTCGCGGACCAACCGGATGGCCCACTCGACAAGCGCGGGATGGGTTGTGTGGACGACTTGGATGCCGGTGGGGGATCCGTCGTCATCGACCGTAAAGGTCAATGTCACGGTGCCTGTGTCTTCGGCTGACTTGACACCTTGTTTGAGGTAGCGGTTGTAGGCCCGCCAGCCATTAGTAGGTTCGGGTTGGCTGGTGGTTTCACGCTTGCTTTTTTTACCGTATCCCACGACGACCACTTCGCTCAGTGCCGTTGTATCGAGCCCCTGCAAAGGCGTCTGCGTTTCGCCGTCGACCACCGTGCCGACCAGACTGTCCGCCGCCATCTCCCGGACGTTTTCCGCCATGCGGCTGTTGGCTGCTTCGCGACGCAGTGCGACACCGGATACACGGCCACTCAGGGCCTCGGCTGTACGCAAGGGAGTGGTATCCCGTGCAGGCGAATCCATTGCAGGAATGGCTGTCGCAGCCAACGCTTTGGCAGGCTCGATATCGGCGGTCTCCGTCTCCTCGGTCGGGACGACCGCCAAGCGCTTCGATGTCGGGGCTACCTGGTCTTCCATTGCCGGCACTGTCGATTGAGGCGTCGGCTTGGCCTCAGCGGTTTCCCCGGCAACACGGGATTTAGGTGTAGTCGTGGACTGCTCCGGAAACTGCGCTCCGGTGTCGGTGGACGTAGTGGCCAAAGTGGGTTGGCTTTGCTCCAACATGTCCTGCCGCGTAAACCACAGTGTGCTGATAGTGAGCGCAAGTAGTACCGATGCGGCCACGGCCCAGCGCTGGAAAGGGGTGAGCTGCCGCGTACGGCCACGCCCTGTTCGCAGGGCGATGCGCTTACGGATATCGGTGACATTGGCCTCGTGTATCTCCTGGGCTTCGCGCTCCATGCCAAGGATGATGTCCATCAGCAGGGGGTCGTCCTGCGCACGGCGCTCCAATGCATACATCTCCCGGGGGCTGAGTTCCCCGCGGACATACCTCCTGATCAGTCCGATATCCACCTTATCCCTTTCCATGACTGGCCTCCATGCACAACTTTAAATTCCGCTTGCCGTTTTGGATGTAGCTTTTTACCTCGTTCATGCTATATCCCGTGATTTCGGCAATCTCCTTATAACACTTCTCGTTCAAATAAAACAAATCGACGCTACGCTTTTGTTTTTCGGGCAACCGCTCCATGCAGCGCTCCAGCGCGGTGAGCTGCCGTTCCTTTTCCCCGGCGTCGTCCTCGGGATGCACGGGCATGGGAAATTCCACAAATTCGTCGATGGAAATCTGCTGCCTGTTTTTCTCCGACCGCAGTTGCATGAGGCAATGGTTGCGGCTGAGCACGTACAGCCAGCTGCCGAAGCGTTGGATTTCCTGCTTGTTGACCTTGTGGATAAGCTCCTCGAAAATCTGCATGACGGCATCCTTGCTGCGCTCGCTGTCTTCCAGATAACGCATGCATACGTAATAGACCATTTCGGCATGGGCATCGAACAGCTCGCCCAATACGGCCAAATCGCCGGTCTCGCGATAGCGCCGCAGCAGTGTATCGTCATCGACGATGTTCTTTTTGGACTTGCCGAACCAACCCATTGCCGGGTGAAAATAAATTTTTTTTCCGGTTTATGGAAATCCAGAAAGCCACGCATCCTTCGCCAAAATTCTGACAATCATGAAGACTATTTTCTTTGCAACGGTGCTGGCGCTATCCCTGGTGGGATACCGGAGCAGCACGCCCCTCACGATCAGCGGTACGGTGTATGACAGCACAGATGGCACACCGTTGGCCGGTGTCATGGTAAAAGTGGATGGTACGAACACTTCGGTGGGGACGGATGCCAAAGGGCACTACGCCATCGCCGCCGAAAATGGACAGTACTTGGTATTCAGTTACATCGGTTATGAAACCAAGCGGGTGAAAGTGGGCAAGCGGGACCAACTCGATGTAAAATTGGTCCCGGCGCCGGTCGGCATGCTGGACGAGGTCGTAGTGGTGACCGGGCATGATGCACGTGCAAAGCGGGAAAGTACATTGATGGGCGGTCGTGTATCGGGCATTGCGGCTACCTATCAGCCGCATTACTACCAACCCCTGCTGGCAAATACCGAATCGTATAAAGGGTTTGCGGAAAACCGGTTTTTCAATCCGCTGGACGAGCCGCTTTCGACCTTTGCCATTGATGTGGATGCAGCTTCCTACAGCAACTTCCGCCGGTTCATCAACAACGGCCAACTGCCACCCCTGGACGCGGTTCGCATCGAGGAGATGGTCAACTATTTCCAATATGACCTGAAAGGGCCGTCCAACGGAGAGCCTGTGGCCATCCATACGGAGCTGGCGACGGCGCCATGGAATCCGAAACACCGATTGCTGCGCATCGGCTTGAAAGCGAAATCGATACCCACGGATAAGCTGCCCGCCTCGAACCTCGTGTTCCTCATCGACGTGTCGGGTTCCATGATGGGAGGCAACCGCCTGCCGCTGGCGCAGGCGTCCATGAAAATGCTGGTAGACCAGCTACGCGACAATGACCACGTGGCCATCGTGACGTATGCGGGGTCGGCCGGCGTGGCACTAGAAAGCACGCCGGGAAGCCAAAAGACAAAGATCAAAGACGCCATCGACGGCTTGAGTGCCGGTGGATCCACAGCGGGTGGGGCAGGCCTGCAACTGGCCTACCGCATCGCCCGCCGACACTTCATCAAAGGGGGCAACAACCGCATCATACTGGCCTCCGACGGGGATTTCAACGTGGGACCGTCCAGCGACGGCGACATGGAGCAGCTCATCGCCAAAGAGCGGCAAAGCGGGGTGAGCCTATCCGCGCTGGGCTTCGGCATGGGCAACCTCAAGGACAGCAAGATGGAACTGCTGGCCAACAAGGGCCATGGCAACTATGCCTACATCGACAACATCACCGAGGCACGCAAAGCGATGGTCACCGAGTTTGGCGGGACGCTCTTCACCGTGGCCAAGGACGTGAAAGTACAGGTGGAGTTCAACCCTGCCAAGGTGCAGGCATATAGGCTATTGGGGTATGAAAACCGTTTGCTGGAAAAGGAGGACTTCAACAACGATGAGAAGCTGGGCGGAGACATGGGTGTGGGCCACACGGTGACGGCATTGTACGAAATCGTGCCCGTAGGCGTGAAAAGCAACTACGCGGGCGACGTGGACCCGTTGAAATACCAGCAGGTGAAGGAACGACCGGCGGTAGGCAACAGTCATGAGGTGGCAACGGTCAAATTCCGCTACAAGGACCCCGACGGTGATAAAAGCCGCTTGCAGCAGGTGGCCGTGGCTGACAGGCCGTTGGAACTGGCCAATGCCAGTGCGGATTTCCGTTTTGCCAGCGCCGTGGCTGAGTTGGGCATGCTGTTGCGCAACTCGGAATATAAGCAACTGGCGGACTACGACCAGTTGATTGCGCGGGCGAAGGCGTCAAAGGGTCTCGATGATGAGGGCTACCGGGCGGAATTCATCCGCTTGGCGGAAAGTGCCAAACTGCTAGTGAAAAGCAACGACCTGGCAGCACGGGATCGCTAGTTCAAAACAGCTTCAGGTCACCGGGGCACGCGCTACCGGTGACCTCGCCATTTGCGGCAACACCGGTGATTAACGTGCTGCCATCATGCGGTCAAAAACCGCACGCTGTGTGTGCATGGATTGTACTTTATCGGCCGGATCGGTGTGGCACTCCAGCAAAATCCATCCGCTGTAATCCATGCGGGCTAGGTTTTCCAGCAACGCTGGGTAGGGATAGTCCGTGCGGTCGAGTTCGCGTACATGGACGGTATCTCCGAAGCGGTCCTTTACCAAATCGAAATTGTACTGGAAGCCCTGCCCATCCAAATCTTGTGGATTGCAGTTCCAGCAAATCGTTGCATTGGGGTGATCGGCATGGTCCATGATGGTCTTGATGTTGGGAAGGTCTTGGGTCTCGTTGCCGTGGACCTCCAACCGGAGTTGTTGCCCGAAATCCGCGGCATAGGCCGCCAGCTCATTCAGCGATGCGCCGATCTGCGCCATGGTCTTTTCCCGCGGCATCTCGCGATGGAAGGCGTTGGGCTTGACCTTCACGCCCGTACCTCCGATATCAGCGCTCAACTGGATGAACTTCTTGGTCCGCGCGATGGACGCCTTGAGCGCCTGTTGGTCCGGGAAATCGTATTGCTGGTTGGTGCCTATGCCGACACACTGCACCGCACTTGCACTGAATTGATTCTTGACCGACTGCCGTTCGCGTTTGCTCATTTCGGGGGAGACACCGTGCGCGTGGTCCACGCGCAGTTCCACACCCTCCAAGCCGGTGGCCGCGCAGTTAGCGATAAGCGTAGGGACGTCCCAATCTTTGCCCCATAGGTAGGTGACCAGCCCGAGCTTCATGTTGGTGGTGGGTCTACCGCTGAGAGCAGTCCAAGCGGAGGCGGGAAGCATGGGCGTACCGGCCAATAGGGACATCGCCTTCAGGAATTGCTTTCTGTTCATGCTGCACATCGTGTTTTAATTGGTAAGCAAGCAAACTTACGTAAAAATCAGAAAGGAGTGAAATCCATCCGCTGTATCCGGATGGCATTGCCGATAGCCAGCAGGGCAACCCCCACATCGGCAAAAACCGCTTCCCACATGGTGGCCAGCCCGCCTGCACCAAGTATAAGCACGATAGCTTTCACCACGAAGGCCATCGCGATGTTCTGCCATACGATGCGCCGCGTGGCCTTGCCGATGCGGATGGCAAGGGCTATCTTGCTAGGCATGTCGTCTTGGATAACCACGTCGGCGGTCTCGATGGTCGCGTCGCTACCCAAGCCCCCCATGGCGATTCCAACATCGCTGAGCGCCACGACTGGTGCATCATTTACCCCATCGCCAACGAAAGCAACCCGATAGCCAGATGATTTCATTTCCTTGATTTTGTTCGCTTTATCCTCGGGTAGTAAGTCTCCGTATGCTTCGGTGATACCCAATGTCCGGGCTACGGCCTGGACTACCGCGGAGCGGTCTCCACTGAGCATGGTGGGTGTAACACCCAAGGCTTTCAACTGGCCGACTGCCCTTGCCGCGTCGGGCTTGATTTCGTCGGCGATGGTAAAATACCCGGCGAACCGACCGTCATAACCAATGGCAATGATGGTATGGGCCGTGCCATCGGCAACGACGTCATGTGCAATCCCGAACCGTTCGAGCAATTTGAAATTGCCTACGAGGAGTTCTTTCCCATCGATTGTGGCATGAAGACCGTGCCCGGCGATTTCCTCGATTTGCTCCAGTCGCAGGGTCTCATCGACTGGCCCAGCATATGCATGGATGGCCGTGGCAACGGGGTGGGTGCTGTTGCGCTCCAGTGCATTGGCTAGGCGGAGCACTTCGGCCCGGTCAAATCCTTCCGAAATGACAACGTCCTGTACTCGGAATACCCCTTTGGTCAGCGTACCGGTCTTGTCCATCACGACCTGCCGGATATTCGCCAGCGCATCAAGGAAATTGCCGCCCTTGAAGAGGATACCGTGGCGGCTCGCAGCCCCGATGCCGCCGAAATAACCGAGCGGGATGGAGATAACCAGTGCACAGGGGCAGGAAATGACCAAAAAAACCAACGCCCGGTACAGCCAATCGTTAAATACGTAATCGGCGAGAAACAGCGCCGGCAACAGCGTGATGAGTACAGCCAGCAGCACCACGATGGGTGTATACACCTTGGCAAACTTGCGGATGAACAGTTCCGTAGGCGCCTTCTGTGCAGTAGCATCTTGCACGAGCGCGATGATTTTGCTGAGCTTGCTGTCCGCATAGGCCGTGGTGATGCGCACCTCCGCTACGGTGTTCAGGTTAATCATGCCGGCCAATACGGCATCACCCCGCGCTTTGGTATCCGGCATGCTCTCGCCGGTGAGTGCCGCGGTATTGAACGACGCGCGCTGCGAAAGCAGCTCGCCGTCCAAGGCCAGCTTTTCGCCAGGTTTGAGCTGCACGGTTTGCCCGATGGCGGCTTGCGCCGCCCGGATGGTACGCGGACTGCCGTTTTCGAGAACGGTCACCTCGTCCGGCCGCTGGTCCAGCAGCGCCTTGATGTTGCCCTTCGCGCGGCGCACGGCCATACTTTGGAAATTCTCACCCACCGTATAGAACAGCATGACGGCCACCCCCTCGGGATATTCGCCGATAAAGAAAGCGCCGAGCGTTGCGATGGTCATCAGCGTGAACTCCGAAAAGATTTCCTTTTTGGCGAAGGCCCCGAACATCTCCAGGATTACCGGTCCACCTACCGGAAGGTAGGCCGCACCATACCAAGCCAAACGCACCCAGCCGTCGAAAAATACCGGCCGGGGAATCCACTCATGGTCAAAAGCGAGGCCCAGCAGCAGCAAGATTAAACTCGCGATGGCCGGCAGAAAGAGCCGGAGGGGAGATTGCTCCGCAGCGTGGCCGTGCGCGTGATTATGCCCGTCCGCATGACCGTGTCCATGGGCTCGCGGGGATGCGCAGCAATTGGTGTCGTCCTGCGCTTCGTAGGTGTGTATGGGATTGGAATCGGTGCCATTCATGACACAAAGGTAACCGCGAACGCCATGCAACCGATTTGCAAAGTTTCCTTGACACCTAAGCCGCTAAGCTGAGCAATCGTCGCACAGGCCCTTCAGTACCATGCTCATTTCCTTCAGGACAAATTTCTGGGGGAGGTTTACAGCCGGGATGGTATAATCTGTCAAACAGAATGTGCGTTTGCAGATCTGGCAGTGGAAATGCACATGCAGGTCGCCGGGATTGCACTCGCAGCCCTCGCTGCACAGCGCGTATTTGGCTGAACCGGTACCGTCGTCGATACTGTGGATAATCTTGTGCTGCTCGAAGGTCTTCAGGGTACGGTAGAGTGTCACCTTGTCTACCTTGTCGAATTGCTCTTCCAAATCGGAAAGGCTGATGGCAGTCTCCTGCCGAACGAGCAGGTCCAGCACCAGCAGGCGCATAGCCGTCGGTTTGACCGACCGGGCTTCCAGTATATCCGTAAGCAGCTTATCATCCATCCGTTAACGTCCGCTAACTCCTTCAAAGATACGCAAATTAATCGGACATCATGCCAGCAACTGTGCAATGGTCTGGAAGCCCATCCAGGTCATCATCACGACAACGATGATTCCGGCAACGGTGAGCCATAGCGGCTGCCTATAGTCACCGATAATCTTGGAGCGGTAGGCCGCGGCGAGCATGATGCCGAGCGAGAGGGGCAGGATCAACCCGTTGAGCGCGCCGACGACAATCAGTGTTTTTACCGGTTGGCCGACGATCACGTAGATGATACAAGAAATCAAGATGAAACCGATGATGATGGGACGGTTCAATGTTGCAATCCGTGGGTGAAAATTCCGGATAAAGGAAACCGACGTATAGGCTGACCCGACAATCGAAGTAATGGCCGCGGACCACATCACCAGTCCGAACAACCGATGCCCGATTTCGCCGCTGGCCAGCTTGAACACGGATGCAGGTGGATTGGCAGGGTCCAAAACATGGCCTGCACTGGTAACGCCCAATGCCGCCAAAAACAACAGGATACGCATCAGCGACGCGATGCCAATGGCGCTGACGGCTCCGCGGTTTACCGAGGGGAGGTTTCGCTGCCCGGTCATGCGGGCATCCAGCAAACGATGGGCCCCGGCAAAGGTAATGTAACCACCCACCGTGCCACCGACAATCGTCACCAGCGCCGTGAAGCTGAATGCCTCCGGGGCAACCGATTGGATGACAACCGCCGCAAGGGGAGGTTTACTCCGATAAGCGATGTAAAGGGCAAGGCCAATCATCAGCAATCCAAGTGTCTTGGCAAACCAGTCCATCGCTTTGCCGGCTTCCCGGTAAACGAATATTGCGATGGCAACACCAGCACTGACCATCGCGCCATGTGCCACGTCCAAGCCGAACAGCACATTCAGGCCAAGCCCCGCGCCGGCTACATTGCCGATGTTGAAGGCCAAGCCGCCAAGAAACACCAATACGGCGATGCCATATCCTAAACCCGGCAATAACCTGTTGGCTATCTGCGGGGCAGGCTGACCGGCAACGGTAATGATCCGCCAGATATTCAGCTGCGCAATCGTGTCGATCAAAATGGAGAGGAGAATGACGCAGGCAAAACTTGCGCCGAGCTGTGCGGTGAATACAGCGGTCTGCGTAAGGAAACCGGGGCCGATGGCCGAAGTGGCCATCAGGAAGGCCGCTCCCAACAATACGCTCCAGTTGTATTTCATCTATTGACGGGGGTTATTTTCAGCTGTTGTAAATGGAGGCCCAATCACAACACCCAATCGGGTAAGCGCTTCGTGCACGGCTTTCGCCAATTTGGCGGCCCGCGGGTTGTCGCCGTGT
>Ga0207868_1002569_pt1 | contig 10165 bp, 7 predicted proteins | sample Passage237B_FD_187370 | JGI IMG/M metagenome (GOLD analysis project Ga0207868, IMG submission 187370) | Cellulose adapted compost microbial communities from Newby Island Compost Facility, Milpitas, CA, USA - Passage2 37B (SPAdes) (version 3) ... | reverse complement strand
GTAATACTGCCTGGGGTCGAAATCCGGCCGCTTTACATTTTCCTCCAACTGCTGTCGGGTACAGCTCAGGGCGATTTTGCCCCGATAAAAATCAGTCGAGGCTTCGGTGCCGATCATCATCGCATCGCGAAGCAAACCATACCGGACTAAAGCAGCTACAAGCTTGCCGTGCAGTGCTGTGTCATTGCCCGCGACCTTCAGGTCCACCATCACGTTGATGCGCCCGCTTGCCGCAGAAAGGATTTCATCGAGGGAGTGAACGCGGTTGCCCCTGGTGCCCTTAAGGGTACGCAACCTGGACCACGGAAGTGACTCTACCGTACTGTCTACCTGGTAATAGCGCAAGAGATTCCGGTCGTGGTGTACCACAAAAACGCTGTCTTTACTCAGGCGAACGTCAATCTCTACACGGTCATAGCCCGCGGAAATCGCTTTTTCCAAAGCCTGAATACTGTTTTCGGCTGTCGTGCTGTCTACTACACCGCCCCGATGGGCGATGAGCCGGTAGTCTCCAAAGCCTTTGCCCGATTGCGCCTGCGATGGCAGCGCCCCCAATAATGAGACGATGAGGGTTATTGCGAGAATTTTCGAATTCAGCATCCTTCGTATAGTTGATTGTCGTTTGCGAATATAACGCTTATCCTGAATAGCAGCGAAGACGTTGGTGCAAAGGCTTGCACTGGTGCCCGCCGTTGATTTACCAGGAAGAAATACGTTACTTTGTGAAGTACATGTATTATGCGAGCGTCATCCGATCGGCCGTTTTCGCGCTGGTACTGGCTTCGGTATCGAGCGGAAGCGTGCGTGCCCAGGAAATGCCGATCATCTCCGCGGCGGCCTATGCAGAAAAAATATATCTGCAGACCGATGCCGAGGTCTATACCACCGACCAGACCATTTGGTTCAATGCGCTTGTGGTTTCATCCCAGGGCCTTCGCCCAAGTACCCTTTCGGGGGTGCTCCATGTCGAACTGATCGCTTCGGATGAACGCGTTATCCAACGGAAACGGATCAAATTGACGGCCGGCATGGGGTCAGGCAGCTTCCAGCTCGAGCAATCATACCTCCAGGGGATTTACCAGATCCGGGCATATACGGAATGGAACAAAAACTTCGGTGCGGATTTCATCGCCCAATGCTATGTACGCCTGTTTCCGACCGCTACCGAAGTCGATCACACCCCCGTAACGGCCTTTCAGCTCCACGAAAAAGAACCCGGTCACTATTGGTTGCATGCGCAGTTGATGCCGACCATGATCGACAAAGCGCACAAGAAAGATCTGACCGCTTTTTTGACGGTTGACCAACGTCGGGATACGCTGCTCATCAAGGGGACACGCAGCGGCAACCACCTGCTGGACTACCCACTGCCTGCCGGTGCCGCACTGGTCACCTTGACGATCGAGACACAAAACGGCACCCGGTTCACGCGGACAGTTTCGGTAAAACCGGATGGTCTCGAGGTCCGTTTTTTTGCCGAAAGCGGACAGCTCGTGCAGGGTATCCGGAGCCGCACGGGCATCCGCATCCGCGATGCTGCCGGAAAAGGGGTTGCCGCCTCGGGAGCCGTTGTAGATAGCCGGGGAGACACGGTTGCACCGTTCCGCACGAATCACTTGGGCATTGGCAGCATCGTGTTTGCACCGGTAAAGGGGCTTACTTACCATGCCGTGCTTGATCCGGCCATTGCCGGCAATGGCCGCCCCGTACACTACCCGCTTCCGGCCGCGGCCGACACGGGGCTGGTACTGGCTGTCGAACGGCGTGACACGGCCGCCCACCTCGAGGTGCGTACCAACGGCCTGCAGGCCGACACGCTGCAGGTCGAAGTCAGCTGCCGGGGGGCGCTGTATTACCAGATCAAAGGCGTAGTCAAAAACGGCTTGCTTGCGACAGACCTGCCGCTGGCCGGTTTGCCGGAAGGCATCATCGCGTTCCGGGCGTTGGATACCCATCGGCACCCGGTGGCCATGCGGTTGTTCTTCAACCGCCCTTACGGAAACCCGTTGCAGGTCGATATATCGATGGACAGCCCGAGCTACCACAAGCGGGAAAAAGCCCAGTTATCCCTACGGGTTTCGGACAATGCCGGGCAGCCGGTCCATGCTGCGCTGACCGTCCGGGTCATGAATAAAGATCAATTTGGCCGTGTCCGCACGGGCCGGCAGACCATCCTAAGCCGTCTGCTGCTGGATGCCGAATTACAGGGAGTGGATGAACCGGGTTACTATTTCCTGCCGGGGACCCCGTATGACGACCTGGATGCGCTGCTGCTTACCCAAGCATCGGGGTATCGCTACAATACGCCGCTCCAAGAGACGTTCCGCCATGCCAACGAACCGGAGCCATATGTCAGCGGCCGGGTCTCCGGCGTATTTTCCAAGAAAGAACGGGAGGATGTTGGGATTACGCTGCTGACCTTCGGCCAAACCAAGAACATGGCTGTCCAGCAGACCGACAGCCTCGGCCGGTTTGCATTCGGCTTGGGCGAGGAATATGTCGACTCGTTGGCTATCCTTCTCCAAACCACCAACAAAAAAGGGAAAAACCAAAACTATACGATTTCGCTGGATGAACGCAAGCCCCCCGAAATCCATATTGACCAACGCCTACTGATCGACCGGGTAGACAGCGTGGTCGCCTATGTGGCCAAGCAGCGACAAGCACGTGCGCAGCAGGAACTTTCCTATAAATTAGCTTCCGGCGAAATCCTCCTAGCGGAAGTGGAAGTCGTCCGGAAGGCCCTGAGCCCGCAACAGCAACAGGTGCAAGACCGATATGGCGAGGCCGATGTGGTAATCCCCGGTAAGGCCATCCAAGACAAGGAAGAAAAATGGTCGTACGGATTGTACAGCGTACTGCTGTTCAATTTCCCCGAAGAGCTCCGCATCCAGCGTGTCGGCGACAATGGCGGATACCTGCGGGCTGAAATTGTCGGCAACGAGCCGACGCTCGTTGTCGTCGATGGCATACCGGTGCCGGGGTATAGTTACAGCATCATCCCAGACATTCCGCCAAGTGAAGTCAAAAGTGTAGAGCTGATCAAGTTTGCCAAAAATTTCAGTTCATTATATATGGAAACGTACCCTGATGCCTCCCCCCTGTCCGTTCCCATGACAGGGAGCGTGATAGCCATCTATACCCACGCCGGGAATGGGGTATATGCGGCACGCAAACCGGTAGGCCTGTTGCAGGCTACCGTGCCCGTGTATTCGCCGGTCACGGCCTTTCAGGCGACCAGCTACGAGCAGCCCACAGCAGGCGATGATGGCCGACCAGATCTGCGGACACTGCTCCATTGGGCGGACCACCTGGATACGGACGAACAGGGCACATGTTCCACGTCATTTTACCACTCCGATGCCATCGGCCAAACCATCGTTGTGGTAGAGGCCGTAGCCGACGATGGCCGGATCGGCTACGCGGAACTGGTTTATGACGTGCTCGCCGAAAACGACTGATCGGCCTGTTTGTCACGCGCCAATGCTGTGGCGGTCATTGATCATCCACGTTCCAACCGCTGGCCGAAGGACCCAATCAATCGCACTACGAAAACCGGGCTTCACCTACGTTTCAAAAACCCTTACCTTTGCGGTATGCTCCACCTCCCCACCACGCCGCAGCGCTCCTATATCATGAGCCGCATCCGGGCCAAGAACACCAAGCCCGAGCTGCTGCTGCGCAGGGCCCTTTGGGCAAAGGGCATCCGGTACCGCACACATGCCAAGGACCTGCCCGGCAGGCCGGATATCGTCATCCGCAAATACCGGCTGGCCATTTTCGTTGACGGCGAATTCTGGCACGGCCACCAGTGGGAGAAGACCAAGGGCCTCATCAAGAGCAACCGTGATTTTTGGATACCGAAAATCGAGCGCAACATCCAGCGCGACAAAGAAAACAACGCCGCGCTCATCGGCATGGGGTATACCGTATTCCGCTTTTGGGGCGAGGACGTGCGGAAGAACCTCCATAAATGCGTCAACCAGATACAGTTGTATATCGAAACGGCTGGCGAGGGCCGCGTACCCTATCCGGCCGACTACTAGCATCGGTCGCGAGAAAATTGGCATTGGTAAATACCTCCCAAATGTTAACTTTGCAAGGGCTGTGATTCAACACCGATGGATGTAGTAGAACTGTTTGCAGGAGTAGGAGGCTTCCGTGTAGGCCTCGAGCGCGCCGATCGAGCGCGTTTTCGCGTGGTATGGAGCAACCAGTGGGAACCCGCCACCAGGGCCCAGCCGGCCTCGCACATCTACACGTTGCGCTTCGGCGCCGAAAACCACAGCAATGTAGACATCGCCCAAGTACCCACCCATGAGATTCCCGACCACGATTTGCTGGTCGGCGGATTCCCGTGCCAAGACTATTCCGTGGCCAGTACCCTCAACCGCTCCGGCGGCATCCAGGGGAAAAAAGGCGTGCTGTGGTGGGAGATACACCGCATCCTTTCGGAAAAGCAGAACAAACCCGGCTACGTGTTCCTGGAAAACGTGGACCGCCTGCTCAAGTCGCCCGCCAAGCAACGCGGCCGCGACTTTGCCATCATGCTTGCGTCGCTGGCAGACTTGGGGTATATTGTCGAGTGGCGCGTCATCAATGCCGCCGACTACGGCATGCCCCAGCGCAGGCGCAGGACATTCATCCTCGCCTACCGGGAAGGCACCCCTCTCCACCGTGCAGCCACCGCATTGGAAGATCCGATAGCCTGGGTGTTGAACGATGGCATCATCGCGACGGCGTTTCCCGTAGAGGGCAATACCGCTCCGGCACGCACCTTCGAAATCGAGGGCTCATTGGAGCACATCACCCAGGCCTTCAACACGGAGCGCCCTTCGTGGGCCCCTTTCCATAATAGTGGCATCATCGTCGGTCGCCGGGTCCATACGGCCGAAACCACGCCGCAGTACGACGGCCCATTCGAGACCCTGGGCAGCAAAATCCTGCTCAACGGCGCTGTCCCCCCGGATTATTATATCCCCGAAGGGGAACTGGACAAATGGTACTACCTCAAGGGAGCCAAGAAAGAAAAGCGCGTCAATAAAGCCACCGGCTTCGAATACCACTACAGCGAGGGCGCCATGGTGTTTCCCGATCCGCTTGACAAACCCTCGCGCACCATCATCACGGGGGAGGGCGGATCCGCACCATCGCGGTTCAAGCATGTCATCCAGACGGCGGAAGGCCGGTTGCGAAGGCTCACGCCCATCGAGCTTGAGCGGCTCAACATGTTCCCCGACGACCATACGGCCGGTGCCACCGATCCCCAGCGGGCTTTTTTCATGGGCAATGCGTTGGTGGTGGGCATCATCGAGCGAATTGGCCGGGAGCTTTCCCACCGCATACCCCGTTGACGGCACCCTATCGATAGAAAGACGGGTGTTCCATCCGCTCGATGATCAACAAGGGCGGCCTTATCATATTGTGGTTATTCGTCCGTCTCACCACTTCCTCGATATCCACATGGCCCAACCGCGCCAGCACCGCTTCGTAAAACCGTTGGAATGGCAGCTTCCTCCCTGAATAGCTTTCGTGCTGGGGGTAGTTGATTTCTTCTTGGAGGGTAATCCAGAACAATAATTCCTTGAATTCCAAGCTAAACAGCGAATCCGTGCTTTTCAGGCCAGCGACGTATAGGTCGTCCAGCGCATAGACGACGTCAGGCGCTTTTTCGCTGGTGGTCTTTTTATAGATATGGTGCGCAATCTCGGCATGGGTAAGTACCTTCCCATTCCTCGTAATCCGGTAGTCCCCTATCCGTTTCTTGCCCGGATATTCGATTAAGAGTTTGCCGACACTGAACGATTGGGGGCCTAGCCCCTTTTCCTGCTGCTCCTCGCAAAGCCCTATCATGTAGGCCACCCCTTCCTCGTAGTCCATGCGCATCGCGTGTTGCCTTTTCATCCCCTTTGATGGTTTTCATGCGATAACCTACTAAGGTACACATTTTTTCCGATTTTTTGCTTACCTTGCGGGGCAAGTATCCCATTCCGTTTGAATCCAGCTATGCCAGGCAATTTACCCTATGACCCTGCAGACGCGCAGTCCATCTACCGGTATGCGTTGGGCCTGCAGCAGAAAAGCCTGCGCCAGGTGCTTGGCGATGGGGTGGAGCAAGCCGTTGCGGCCATGAATGAAAGGGACAAGGGCGATTTCGGAAAGTTGGTGGAGAAGCTGTATTTCCTCTACGAAAACAATTCCAACGCCGAGCCCGACTTCCCCCTAGCTGGCTTGGAGGTCAAGACCGCACCGCTCAAGCAAATCAAAAAGGGTTTGGTATCCAAGGAGCGGTTGGTGTTCAATATCATCAACTACGAGGAAGAAGCCGAGCAGGCCTTCCGCACAGGCAGTTTTTGGAAGAAAAACCGGTTCCTGCTGCTCCTGTTTTTCCGCCATGAACCCGGTGTACCCAACGTAGACTATGTGTTCGAGATTATCCGGCTATGGCGCTTTCCCGACACGGACCTCAAGATCATCAAGGACGATTGGGAAAAAATCGTCACCAAGATTCGGGAAGGCCGCGCGCACGAGCTTTCCGAGGGCGATACGCTCTATCTCGGCGCGTGCACCAAGGGCGCCAACAAGGCAAGCCTGCGCACGCAGCCCTTTTCGGCCCAACTTGCTATGCAGCGGGCATTTTCGCTCAAGTCCAGGTACCTCAACTTCATCATCGAACAAACCCGGCAGGGCATCGAACAGGCGATAGACGAAGGCGCTTACGAGCGCATCCTGCATGAAGGGGCCATCGCCCCCAGCGTGCGGCCACCGGACCGACAGCTCCAACTGTTCGAATCCGTGGTCAAATCCGTAGACGACTACGCTCCCGGACAAACCTTCGAGGAACTCGTCATCGAGCGCTTCCAGCCGTATATCGGCCTATCGAAAGACGACCTCCTGCAACACCTCGGCTTTGAAGAAATCCGGCAGCGGCTATCGATGGGAGTGAAACCACCTAAAAATTTGTATCACCTCATCGCCAAGGCCATTATGGGTGTGTCCGAGGAAAAAATCGCGGAGTTTGAGAAGGGCGAGGTGACGATGAAGGCCATCCGGCTGAAACGCAACGGCATGCCCAAGGAAAGCATGTCTTTCCCCCAAATCCAATACAAGGAGATTATCCATGAAACCTGGGAAGAGTCCTCTTGGTACGACACCCTCACCAAGCGGTTCTTTTTCGTGGTATTCCGATACGATGACGCCGACATCTTGCGCCTGCACAAGGTTATGTTCTGGACCATGCCGTCGGCGGACTTGGAAGTAGCCCGGCAGTTTTGGGAAGACACCAAGACCAAAATCCAAGCCGACGACTACGCGCATTTCATCAGCATCAGCGATGGCATGATCTGCCATGTGCGCCCCAAGGGAGCCAATGCCCAGGATCTGATGGAAACCCCCAGCGGCCGTATGGAGAAGAAGAAGTGCTATTGGCTGAATGCCTCGTATATCCGCGATATCGTAAGGTAGCAGCGCGCCAAAAAATTCATGGTCAATCCACGCAGAAATACGAGCGTGCGGCGCAGGGGTAATCCGGCCAGTAAAACAGGTCGGGCTGCCACCGGCGCTCACTGAGCCAACCTATGAATTGCTCCGCATCCCCGGTACCATCCTCATGGATCAGCGGATGTTCCATGCGCAGCGTGGCCGGGTTGAACACAAAAGACACCACCGTCTTTCCCCCCGCTTGGTTCCTCACTTCCTCCAGCCGCACCCACTTACCTTGGTAGGTATCCGGCAAAACCTTGGAGATGCGCGGTTCATTGTCATATCGCCATCTATTGCCCGCTAGCTTGCCCGACAAGGCTATCCCCCTGTCAATCCCGATGCGGACCATCACATTCATCAATCGTCCGTGGTATATACCGGGGTCCCAACGGATGCGCAACGCGCTATCCAGGTATTGGTCCAGTGGGCTATTGTTTATGGGCGTTACGGCCCCTGTGGTGTCGACCAGCCAAGTAAGCCCCGAAAACCACTCGCCGATGAACAAGGAGTCTAGCCGCTCCCTTTGCCGATAAAAGTCGGCGTATATCGTATTCAGCAGGTGCCGCATTCCGCCCTTTGGGCTTGGGTGGATGTCGTCAAAATTCACAAACACGCCTTCCCCGAAAACCGGCGGCTTGTAAAAAGCCGTATACACCTTATCCGAGTACCCATCGAAATAAATCCAGCTATGGTATCGTTCGCCACCCCGGGATAGGCTATCCTCGTATTGGGCTAGCACCTGGTTCAATACCACCCTTCTCACGCTATCCTTGTCTCCCGATTCCAGTTGGATTTTTCCGTCGCTTACCGAAACCGTATACATCACCCGACTTCCACGGAGTCGACTCCCTTCAAGCCTCCCGTTGATTTCCAATGCGATGCGGTTTAACAAGGTGTCCGATTGCGCAGCCGCAAGTTCCACCCCAAGAAACAATACCAGCAGTATATACCTGTTCATTCCGGGCAATGATTTGTCGTCGCTTCAACTTATCGATGCTTCACAAGCACAGATTCCACAAAGCTAGTTTATCAACGCCCGTATTCGAATCAATCATTTCCGCGGAATAAAAGCGCCGCTGATCAATGAAAAAACAATCAACAACGCTCCCCCGACAGATTGATGGTATATATTCAAGATATTTTCCCCGAAAATGCCACCTCCCCCATCTATGGCGTATGACCACACCAAAAAAGCGATGCTGGAGATAACCACTTGGTAGTTCAGCGAAGGCTCATCCTCCGGCTTGGCAATGAGTTTGAAATAAAATGGGGTGAGTACCAGACAAAGCACAAAACATACGAAGTAGGCGTAATATCGAATCGAATCCGGAAACGTGACAAGCAAGGCGTTTAGGCCGGTATAAGCGGCGATAATCTCGCTGGGCACGTATTTTCCGATGCGTTCTAAATATTGGTCCGCTGGCTTGTCTTCCTCGCCATCCAGTCTTGCTTTTACGTTGTCCGGACCTGTACGGACAGCTGTTACGAATCTGCTCATGGTTGCTAAACTATTGCTGATTTAATGGACATGAATGATAACCTCGTGCGTCCTGGGACATTCCCCCCGATGCGCCGTCTGGACGCATCGACACGCCTAGCATAAAGCCCTGGGCTTTGCCATCCGTGTATTTACATACCGCTTTGTGAAAAAACATCATTTATTTTTTGTTATTAAGTTTACGGTTATTGTGAAATCGAAATGGAATTACATTAAAAATAGGTTGCCCTAAACAAGCTCCAATTAGCTCAGGTCCAGATCACATTAGCTGGAGTAAAGTTAATCAACCGTTTTTTTATTTCGTGCCCTTTTTAATTTTTTTTTATTTCAGGTTACCCGACAATATTAGGTGATTGATGCCGCAGATTTTCATTCGGCCCTTCCGGCTATATCTTGAATTTCAAAGTTACATCACCGATATTTCAAAATTTGATTGCCGAAATTTCAAAATTTACGCAGATGTATGTATCGGGGGCGGTTATCCAGCCATCTATCACCGGGAAAAGAAGTGTAGTATAATGCACTTTTTGGCAATATCTATCGTTGTTATTTTTTATTTGCAAGGAAAAGTGCGCTATAGCGCACTTTTAAGACGTACGCACCTTCATTAATTGCTTTAATCTGCCTTGATAAGCCTGTAAATAGTTTCCTTTTGCCTTATCGTCCAGGAAAGATACAGACACCATTTTCTCTACCACCTCGGACTTTGAAGTCATGAGGGCCATCATGTCGGAGAAAGATTTTTCACTAATCCCTGCCCGCTCCGCCAAAATCGCAAATTGCTGTTTAATCTTTCCCTTGGCGAGCGCCTTGGGTAGCAACCCGTCATCAAGGGCGAAATCCCTGTCTTGTATATGAATACGGCTATTCAATAAATCATATGCCGGACTTAAGCGATAGTCTCCCATCGGGGTTTCCAGTATGGAGAAATTCTTGATATGCGCGTCTCCGTTTGAAAACAGATAATTGAATACAAGTATTTTCAGAAGCTTCGGCGCTTCTGCCTTATACGCTGGAAGTTTTGACTCCATAATCTGGAAGAGTTCCAAGTAGTTGCCCAAATACTTGTAATGCTCGCCGTGCGTTTGGGGTGTTCTGCCCGCCAATGATGCAAAATCCTCCTGTGCCCACTTACTGCCATCATCTTTTATGTCAAAACGTTTCGTAATGTAGGCGGGCGCACCA
>Ga0207868_1002566_pt1 | contig 10172 bp, 6 predicted proteins | sample Passage237B_FD_187370 | JGI IMG/M metagenome (GOLD analysis project Ga0207868, IMG submission 187370) | Cellulose adapted compost microbial communities from Newby Island Compost Facility, Milpitas, CA, USA - Passage2 37B (SPAdes) (version 3) ... | reverse complement strand
CCCGGTTTGTGACGCTGTATGAATACGATGGAGACGGGAGGCGATTTGTACCGGCGGATGAAGCCTACCGGTCGCGTGCAGAAGCGCTGAAAACGTATAAACCAGGCTACAGTACCCCTGTTTTCTCACCAACGGGCGGGATGAAAATTTCGGTGAGAGACCTTGCCCGGTATATGGTGATACATATGAACTACGGTCGGGCCAACGGCAAGCGGATCTTTTCAGCGGAAAGCAGCCATGCCATGCAGGCAGTGCTGACACCGGAATCGGGTTACGGGATGGCGCTACGCACCATCGACAACCTGATTCCCGGAAAGTCGATGACAGGCCACGAAGGGGTCGCCTATGGTTTATACAGTGCGATGTATTTCCAGCCCCAGGAACGGTTTGGTATGGTGGTAATTACGAACGGTTGCAACACCGGCTTTACACACGGGGATGTCATCAATGATTTTCTGATGGCGGTGTATGACTGTTTATACCGGAATTTTATTCAGTAATCCTATTTGAATAATCCCCCGAATACAAATACGGTGAGGCTATACAGGACTCCTGTGAGGAAGAGGTTGATCATAGCCTTTTCGGTTTTCTTTTTTATAAACAGATACGTGGTTTCGAACAGTGCATAGGTTGCCAGCAGGATACCTGCGCCGCGACTTTGTGGTTCATTTGCTGAGTGATTTGTATTTCATTCAAAGATAAGGGAAATCTGACTATTCCGGGACGGGGCTAAGGCTTCTTATTCGCCTGTACGACCGACTTTGGTTCCCTGTAAGCAGCGCGTCCCGCCGAAGGCCGGGCCAATGGTATTTCAAAATCAGGAGGAGAGGTATCAAACCACCGTCTTGCGAACGATAACGGGGCGATACAAGTATAACGGTTGAACAGCTATTCAGGGGCCATTTTTGCCATACAAAACGGGAGATGTTCATTCTCTATGACGGTGATCTTCGTTATTTAGTAATTTTAAAACCGGAAACAGCGAGCCTGTTATTTTATAAATCTATTCAAATAATTATGTTAAAAACTTTTGGTATAGCGTTACTATCCTTCTTTTCAGTATTTAGTATAGTTGGGAAGCCGATTATACGGATTGAAGTGTCGGCAGGGTCAGCTACTCATACTAATTTACCGGTAAGCATGCTGGTCGCGGAGCTCGGAACCGTTTCTGTCAAGAAAATCCGTTTAATAGAAGTTGCCGAAGGTAAACGGGTGGAAAAGCCGTTTCAACTGATCGACGATACAGAGCCGCGCATTTATTGGAAGCTAGATGGCAGGGCATACTTATACACTAACGTATAGGTTGGTGGTTTTCGATGGAAGGCTGTCGGCATCTGAAGCGGAATCAATGTGGCAATCGTTCGCGCATCCGCCGGAGGTAAAGGTGCAGAAAATGTAGCGCTACGCCTATTAAGCCTATTCAAAAAGTTTTAACGAGCAGGGTAATGAGAGTTGCTGTGCCGTGCGTTCTTTGTCAGGATATTTTATTAGGTCGAGCAGCATTTCGGCGGCTTTTTCGCCGATCATGTAGGGTTGTTCCTGAATGGAGCCCAAAGGAGGTTGATTGATGTAATCAAAAAAAGGCAAAGCCCCGAATCCAATCAGATCTACGGAGTGGATTTTATCGGGGAATTGTTGACGGAAACACTTGATGACGTCCAGCATGATGTAATCTTTAAAGCAGAGGATGGCGGTTGGGGAATTGTCCTGTAGAAGCAGTTTCCTGACTGCAGTATGCGTTTCCAATGCACTGAAATTGGTTTCTTTGACCAGTGAGGATTCAAAGGGAATGTTATTACGCAGCAGGCCATCGCGATAACCTAGAAAACGGCCTTTGCTGGTTGACCAGGAGGTAGGACCATTCAGATAAGCGATATGCCGATGACCCCGCGAGACAAGTAGGGATACTGCATCAATGGTAGCCTGGTAAACGTCGCTTACTACACTGTGACATGGAATCGCCGGTTTTCTGGCAAAATAAACCACAGGTATGCCGGCAAGTTCCAGCTTTTTTATATGCTGGAATTCTTTTGTTTCCTTGGAAACGGAAACAAGCAGGCCGTCAATGGAACTGGATTGCATCACGGACGTCAGTTCGGCTTCACGGGTGAAACTTTCATGGCTTTGACCAACAATCACGTGATACCCCTGGGATGAGACCACTTTTTCAAACCCGTCAAGTGCTATGGTATAAAAATGATCCATCAGACTGGGAACAATGATGCCCAAGGTAAATGATTTGCGTTGTTTAAAATAAATGGCGGCGCGGTTGGGAACGTAATTCAGTTCCTTCGCCAGTTTTTTTACACGGTGTTTCGTACTGGCCGCGATATTCGGATAATCGCTTAATGCTTTTGAAACGGTGGAAACCGACAAATGCAGTTTGGCAGCAATATCTTTAATAGTGACGGGTTTACTCAACATTATGTAAAAATAGCAAATAAGGAGACAAATAATATTTATAACATTAAAAAGCTAACAATTATATGAGAAAGCGTGTTTTTAGTATGCATATATCTTGGCTGACGGCATTGCTGTCAGGCATCCTGATGTTATCGATTCACCAAGCAGATGCACAAAAGGTAAAATGGTCAAAAATAAAAGTATTGGTTTATACAAAGAACGGAAAAGGGTATGTGCACGACAACATTCCTAACTCCATTGTTGCGATCAAAGAACTGGGCAAGCAGTACGGATTTGAAGTAGATGCCAGTGAGGATCCGGCTGTATTTACGGACGATAACCTAAAGCAGTATAACGTGCTGATTTTCTCTAACACAAATAATGTGGTCTTCGATACAGATGCACAGCGGGTTGCGTTCATGCGTTACATACAAGCAGGAGGTGGTTTCGTTGCCATTCATTCGGCATCGGGCACCGAGCGTGATTGGAAATGGTTTAAACAGCTGTTGGGTGCTAAGTTTTACTGGCATGACAAAAACCAGCCCTTTACGGTGAACATCGTCGATCACAATCATCCCTCAGTAGCACATCTTCAGAAAAGATGGCAGCGAAGCAGGGGTGACGAATTTTATTACCTGAAAGAAATGGCGGTTAACCTGCATGTAATAGCCGTCAATGATGCTACGACGTTAGCAGGGGAAAACCCGAATAGACTGGATACGTTTGGAGATGTGTTTCCCTCCGTATGGTGTCATGAATTTGACGGCGGAAGATCTTGGTATACTTCGCTTGGACATAATAAGGAATATTATTTTGATGAGGATTTCAGAAAACACATTCTAGGAGGCATCAAATGGGCGATAGGTAAGGGTAAAAAATTAGATTATAGCAAGGCGTACGCTACATCGCCGCAGGATGAAGTAAGAGAACGTTAAAAATTATAAATATAATAGATTATGAGTAGTGAGAACAAACATTTAGACAGAAGGACATTCATTAAGCAGGCAACAGCTGGCTCCGCTGCCTTATTTGCAGCCACGGCATTTCCTTCGATCGTCCCTTCGTCGGTCTTTGGGAAAAATGCACCCAGTAACCGCATACATGTGGGGCAGATTGGTTTTGGGCGTATCGCTATGACGCACGACTTGCCTGAAGTGATGAAGCACGATTATGTACGGGTGATTGGTGTGGCAGATGTGGATGCCAAGCGTTTGGCCCAGGGGAAAGCCTGGATTGAAAAATATTATACCGATAAGGGAGAGAAGTCATCCATGGAGGTAAAAACCTATGGTGATTATAAAGACATGCTGGCGAATACCGATATTGATGCGATTGTGATTAGTACGCCCGACCATTGGCATGCACAACCCGCTATGGAAGCCGCTATTGCCGGTAAACATGTATACTTGCAGAAGCCAACCGCTCTGACGATCAAGGAAGGGCGTATGATGGCCGATGCAGTGAAGAAAACGGGGGTTAAATTCCAATTAGGGAGCCAGCAACGGTCTGTTAGCCCTTGGCCTCAATTCCACCGCACCTGTGAACTGGTTCGCAACGGCCGTATAGGTACCTTAAAGCGGGTGATTATCGGACTACCGGGGGACCCCGCCGGCGGTAACCCGGCCGAAATGCCGATACCGGATAACCTGAATTACGACATGTGGCTGGGCTCCACGCCCATGGTACCTTATACATTAGATAGAGTACATTCACAGACAGATATCGGTTCCCGTCCCGGGTGGCTGCGCTGTGAGCAGTTTGGCGCAGGTATGATTACAGGCTGGGGGTCTCACCACATAGACATTGCCCATTGGGGCATGGGTACCGAGCTGTCCGGCCCGCTTGAAGCAGAAGGACGTGCCACATTTCCCACCACGGGTCTGTGGGACGTGCATGGAGATTTTGAGGTAGAAATGCTTTATCCTGATAACGTGGTTATGCAGATCAGCGGATCCAATCCCAATGGCGTGAGGTTTGAGGGTACTGAAGGCTGGATATTTGTTTCACGGGGTAACGTAGGCGTAACAGCCTCTGATCCAACTGCTGCAGGAGGTGAAGCACATAAGGCATTTAATGCAAGTGACCCCAAGATATTGCAGTCAGAAATCGGTCCAAACGAAATCAAACTTTATAAAAGTCCTGAACAGCATACCAACTGGCTGGAATGTATAAAGGATGGCAAACAAACAATCAGCCATGCCGAGATTGCCCACCGGTCGGGCTCTGCCTGCTTGATCGCCCACACGGCCATGAAGCTGGGAAGGAAATTGTATTGGAATGCAAAAAAGGAAAAGTATAAGAAAGATAAAGAAGCTAATAAACTATTGTCACGCACACAGCGCTTTCCATATGGAACAGAATATGTCAAAGGAGCGTAACAAATTATAACATTATTCTAACCATTATTCCAACGATTGAATTGTGTTAAAAACATGGTTTGGGTCGGTTATGTGAGCAAAGAAACCTATCCGGAATATCCTAGCATGTCAGCATTCTGTATATTTGAAGGTAACATCGTCGGCAACACAAGATCATAAAGTCTTCCGACGCATAAACTCACCAATTTAATACGAACTAAGTAAGGAGGTTTTCATGGAACACATTTACGGGTTTTCAAACCGGATTATCATTGACGGTGCCAATAGGTATCCTACCTAGCGTACCACCGATTTTAAAGGGAAAATTCGATTGTGAGTAGCTCAATCGTCAGTTAATTTTCGTCTAATTTCTAACCAAAAAATGAACCAATGAGAATGCAGTTTGCTAAATTATTTTTAGCGCTATTGCCGCTTTTGGCCATAGCGCGTCTAGAAGCTAAATTGTCGGGAGCCTGTTCGGCTGTTGTTTTTGATAATTCTGCCGTAGCGCATACCCATAATTACCTATTAGTTAAAATACCCCCCCCCAATTAATGAAAATTTATTAACTACGAGTAGTTATCTTCAGCGTGTTGTTACCGGCGCTGTTAAGAATGACGCGGGATTTACCTTAGCGGGTGTAACAGTGGTGGTAAAGGGTACGGGTACGGGTACACAAACGGATGCCCAAGGCAATTATAGTCTTCCCCTGCCGGAAGGAGGAAACACACTGGTTTTCTCATCGACAGGATACAGTACGCAGGAAATTCAGGTGGATCAACGTACCGTAATCGATGTAACCTTACAGGCAGATATTCAGGACCTCGATGAAGTGGTGGTCATCGGTTATGGTACCGCAAAAAGAAAGGACTTGACGGGTGCTGTTGCTTCTGTTCAGGCGGAAAAACTTGAAACGCAGGCACCAAGGTCTGTACAGGATTTATTGCGGGCAAATGCTGCGGGTATGATTATCGGGCAGGGTAATACCGCGAAAGGAGATGCTTCGTTGCTCATACGTGGCAAGGGAACGTTGAAAGCAGGGAGTAGTCCACTGCACGTGGTGGATGGTGTTATTTTCGACGGTACGTTGTCAGACATCAATCCAAACGACATCCAGTCCATTGATATTCTAAAGGACGCCAGTGCTTCGGCGGTGTATGGTGCCAAGGCTGCAAACGGCGTGGTATTGATTACGACGAAAAAGGGACAGGTAGGAAAACCGAAAATTTCGTTCAATGGTAATTTGGGATTTGTTGAAAACGCAGGCATGCCCCGTGTAATGACCGGTGAGGAATTTCTATCTTACCGCTATGATTATGAGATGGGTAGACGTACCGATCAATATCATCAAGATTATCCGGAAATGTTTGTGGATCCCCGAAAGTTAAGTCAAGTAGATCAGTTGACTTGGTACAATTATGACCAAAATGACCCGGTAGCTTCTGTGACGGAAGAACAGCTTATTCGGGCTTGGCTCTCCAGACTGGAGCTCAAAACTCCGGAAATTGATAATTACATGGCCAATCGCCTTACCGATTGGCAAGACCTTGTTTTCCAGCAAGGGATTCAGCAAGACTACTCGGTCAGTGTATCGAATAGAACAGATGATATCAATTATTATTGGTCATTGAATCACGTGGACCGCGAAGGTATCATTGTTGGTAATCGATTCAAAAACCTACGTTCCAGACTGAATTTGGAGTCTAAAATCACTTCTTTTCTTCGTGTGGGTGTCAATGCTAATTTTGCAGCGCGAGACGAAGGTTTCTTGCAGGCGAATTGGGCACAATCTGCGGTGATTTCACCCTATGGATCAAACAATATTGATGACCCTACCAGCCCATACCGACGGTTACCTACTGGAGACCCGACACCTCAGAATCCATTTTTTGATAACTTGTATCGAGACCGTGTAGATCGGTACAATACACTGAATGCAACACTTTTTGGCGTTATTTCATTGCCATTCGGCATCGAATTCCAAACCAATTTCACACCGTCGTATGTGTGGCGGGAATATTATAATCACGAATCGTCACAGAATCCGGAGTGGACCAATAGTGGTGGTCGTTCTGAGCGTACGTTTGAGAAGACGTATAATTGGCAGATTGATAATGTTTTGCGGTGGAACAAGCGATTCGATATCCATAATTTCGAGGTGACTTTGTTGCAGAATGCCGAAAAGGGTCAATTTTGGAGGACAAAGGCAACAACTTCGAACTATAGTCCGAGTGACATTTTGGGATGGCATCGTCTGCAAGCCGGGGCGGTACCGTTGAATGAGAGTGACGATACTTACCGCACCGGTGATGCCCTGATGGCCCGACTGTTCTATTCGTTACATGACCGGTATATGCTGACCGCCTCCGTGCGCCGCGATGGGTATTCGGCATTCGGTGCGCAAAATCCCCGCGCTACTTTTCCGGCGCTGGCTTTCGCATGGAATTTCTCCGATGAGAAATTCTTGGCAGGCACATCAAGCTGGCTAGATTATGGTAAACTACGGCTGTCGTGGGGTCGTAATGGTAACCGGGATATTGGACAATATGAGGCACTCTCTGATATGACATCCGGTCTACACCCCTATATCGATCAAAATGGGAATATCTACCTTTACTCCCAACTCTATGTGAACCGTATGGCCAATTTAGGGCTTCGGTGGGAAAATAAATCTTCGTATAACCTCGGCCTAGATTTCTCGTTGTTTAACAATAAGCTAGGGGCAGCGTTGGATTTCTATACCTCTACCACGTTAGATCTGTTAGTAGACCGCGCACTTCCGGAGATTATTGGATTCAACAGTGTCGCTGCTAACCTTGGCGAATTGGAAAATAAGGGCTTTGAGGTAGCACTGAACAGTAGAATTATTGAACGTGAAAACTTCAATTGGAATGCTTCAGCCATCTTCATGCTTAATCGTCGGGAAATCAAACGGCTTTATGGCGACATGATTGATGTGTTGGATGCCAATGGCAACGTGATCGGTCAACGTGAGGCAGACGATATTAAGAATCGGTGGTTTATTGGTCAGGACCCGGATCGAATCTGGTCTTACGAGCGAATAGGTGTATGGCAGGTGGGTGAAGAAGACGCGGCTGAACCCTATGGGCTGCAGCCGGGTGATTTTAAATACAAGGATCAAAATGGGGATGGTGTGATGACGGATGAAGACCGGATTTTCCAGCAGTGGACAACCCCAAGGTTCCGGTGGTCGCTTCGTAATGATTTTCGCTACGGGAGCTTTGATTTTTCATTTTTCATCTACTCCAATTGGGGGCATTACGACACCTACAACCGTGCTGCTAATAATGCGAATTTTGCCGACCGGGCCACGGATTATGCGCAGCCCCGGTGGACTCCAGATAATCCAATAAACGACTATGGCCGTATCGGCTCAAAGAACATCGGATCCAATTATGTGTCGCGATCGTTTATTCGTCTGGATAATGTCTCCCTTTCTTATGCAGTGCCTGCCTCGTTCCTTCGGTCCATTAATATTCAGAATTTACGGATATCAGCCACCGTGCGTAACGTTGCTTTTTGGGCCCCTCATTGGACATTTGGTGATCCGGAGTCTTATGACAATACCGACTTGGGAGGTATGCCTACTCCGAGGACTTACAACCTGAGTATCAATTTTTCGCTTTAACTTGAAAATACAAGAAGATGAACAGTAGAAAAATATATAAGAAAACACTTTTGGTGTTTGTGACCCTGGCTTTTACCGCTATAAGCTGTAGTGAGGATTGGCTAACGCCCAAGCCCTTATCGTTTTATGAGCCGGGTATCGCATTGTCCAATGCCGAGGGAATGTATTCCGCACTTACCACATTAGAACGGAACATGCGGCATGAATACTTTGGTGACAATGCACCCATCTTAACAGAAATTATTCAGTCAGAAGTCGCCGTTGAAGGGACGACAGACAAGGCAGGCCCGCAAATGGACATGGATGTTGCCCTTCTGCCGGATGCACAATTGAATCATACGGATTTCACGAAGGTAGGCTGGTATTGGTATGAAGGCTATAAAGGAGTTAAATATGCCAATACCATAATCGCACGCATTGATAATGCCGAATTTAGCAGTGAGGAGGAGCGCAATGCGATTTTAGGGTCTGCCTATTTCCATCGTGCATACCGTTATTTCAAATTAACACATCAATTTGGCGATATACCCTATTTGGACTGGGAAATTGAAACGCCGAAGTATGACTTCTATTCATACGACAGGTGGGGGATTTTGGAACGGATGAGAAAGGACCTCGAATTTGCTTACCAGTGGGTGCCCGAGGTAGTAGACCGCGGCAGGACCTCTAAGGCCGCATGTGGCGTTTTACTCATGAAGGTTTGCATGGTGCTTGGCGATTTTGACCGTGCAATCGCGGTTGGCAAAGAGATCGTTGCGAAGCATCCGTTGATGCGGAACCGTTTTACGCCGAACCAAGGGAAACCGAACACCAATTTGATGTTCGACCTGCATAGTGTAGAAGCGAAATTGGATATGTCCAATACGGAGGGGTTGATGTATGTTGTATCTTATCCCGAGGAGGAGGGATCCGATCGTATTCAAACCATGCGGAATGCCGTCCCTTTTTGGAATAGTGGAAATATTAAAACACCGGATGGACAGACGGGCACAAGTATCGCACCTGCGGCCGGAGAAACGGACCCAGAGATGGATTTGAATAAATCCTATGGTAGGGGTATCGGCCGTTTACGGCCGACCTGGTATTTTACCAATGAGATTTGGCGAGCGGATAAGGAGGCGAATGATCTGCGTGGTATTCGCAACCGTGACAGTTGGAGGCGCATGGAAGATTTGAGGTATAATGCGCCTGGTTTGAAAACCAGTGGAAGCCCGTGGTATGGTAAAAACTTCGAAAAGCCAGCGAGTATGAGTGTGGAAGACACCATACGAACATGGTTTTCCTGGCCGCATTATAAGCTGTTTGTGCCCGATCCGTTACAAACCCAATGGGCGGGTGGTGAGACGCCATGGTATATTTACCGTTCTGCAGAGGTGTATCTTCTGTTAGCTGAGTCGTACTATTGGAAGGATCAACTTGCACTCGCGGCAGAGGCATTGAATGAAGTGCGTACCCGGGCGGGAGCCGAACCGCTGACAGCGGGTGATGTCAATATCGGTGAAATATTAGACGAGCGTGCCCGGGAACTCTATTATGAAGAAAACCGCCATATAGAGTTGGTTAGGATTTCTTATATCTATGCGAGAACAGGGAAACCCTGTGAAATTTTTGGCGGCCGCACTTATACCTTGCAAAACCTCAGCGGACCTGGGGGAACCGGCTCCAATGTTAAACAGGAGGGGGTTAATTTTTGGTATGATCGGGTTGTGGCACGGAGTAACTTCTACAACCACGGGGTAAAGCATAAATGGGCCGAGTATAAG
>Ga0207868_1002555_pt1 | contig 10213 bp, 9 predicted proteins | sample Passage237B_FD_187370 | JGI IMG/M metagenome (GOLD analysis project Ga0207868, IMG submission 187370) | Cellulose adapted compost microbial communities from Newby Island Compost Facility, Milpitas, CA, USA - Passage2 37B (SPAdes) (version 3) ... | reverse complement strand
TGGACAACGCCAGAAGGGCCGCCCCGGTGTCCCGGGACGGCCCTTCTGAGAGCTGATGCGACTTACACGTCGTAGTAGAGCTCGAACTCGTGCGGGTGCGGGCGGAACCGCAGTGGGTCGATCTCGTTGGAGCGCTTGTAGTCGATCCAGGTCTCGATCAGGTCCTCGGTGAAGACGCCGCCCTCCGTGAGGAACGCGTGGTCCTTCTCCAGGTTGTCGAGCACCTCGGCGAGCGAGCCCGGGACCTGCGGGATCTGGGCGTGCTCCTCCGGCGGCAGCTCGTAGAGGTCCTTGTCGATCGGGGCCGGGGGCTCGATGCGGTTCTTGATGCCGTCCAGACCCGCCATGAGCAGAGCCGCGAACGCGAGGTACGGGTTGCCGGAGGAGTCGGGAGCGCGGAACTCGATGCGCTTGGCCTTGGGGTTCGAGCCCGTGATCGGGATGCGGACCGCGGCCGAGCGGTTGCGAGCCGAGTACACGAGGTTGACCGGAGCCTCGTAGCCCGGGACCAGACGGTGGTACGAGTTCACCGTCGGGTTCGTGAAGGCGAGCAGCGAGGGGGCGTGCTTGAGGATGCCGCCGATGTACCAGCGGGCGATGTCCGACAGGCCGCCGTAGTTCTTCTCGTCGAAGAAGAGGGGCTTGCCGTCCTTCCACACCGACTGGTGGACGTGCATGCCGGAGCCGTTGTCACCGAAGAGCGGCTTGGGCATGAAGGTCACCGTCTTGCCGGCCTGCCAGGCGACGTTCTTGATGACGTACTTGAACTTCATGATGTCGTCGGCCGCGTGCAGGAGCGTGTTGAAGCGGTAGTTGATCTCCTGCTGACCGGCCGTGCCCACCTCGTGGTGCGCGCGCTCGACCTGGAGGCCGACCTGCTCGAGCGTCGCGACCATCTTGTCGCGAAGGTCGGCGAACTGGTCGGCGGGGGAGACGGGGAAGTAGCCGCCCTTGTAGCGCGTCTTGTAGCCGCGGTTGGGCGAGCCGTCCTCCTCGTAGGCGACGCCGGTGTTCCACGCGCCCTCGATCGAGTCGATGTGGTAGTAGCCCTCGTGCTGGTTGGTCGCGAAGCGGACCGAGTCGAAGATGAAGAACTCGGCCTCGGGCGCGAAGTACGCGGTGTCGCCGATGCCGGTCGACTTCAGGTACGCCTCGGCCTTCGCGGCGACGTTGCGCGGGTCACGCGAGTAGGGCTCGTTCGTGAACGGGTCGACGATCGAGAAGTTGATGACGAGAGTCTTCTGCTCGCGGAACGGGTCGATGAAGGCCGTCGCAACGTCCGGCAGGAGCTTCATGTCCGACTCGTTGATGGCCTGGAAGCCGCGGATCGAGGAACCGTCGAACATCGCACCGTCGGTGAAGATGTCCTCGGTGAACTGCGAGGCAGGAATGGTGAAGTGCTGCATCACGCCCGGGAGGTCGCAGAAGCGGATGTCGATGAACTTGACATCCTCCTTCTTGACGTAGGCGATCGCCTCTTCGGCGGTCTTGAACATCGGATTGCTCCTCAAGGTCAGGTCTAGCCAGGTTTGGCTGTGCCCCACAGTAGGGGGGAGTGGTTACCCCTGAATGTTGCGAATGTTACGAGGGCGTTACGGAATGCTGGCCGTGCCGACGGCCTTCCCTAGGCAGGGGAGAGGCCGCGGCGCGGTCAGGGGAGAGGCTGCGGCGCGGTTAGCATGACGCGGTGACCGACGCCCTCATCCAGATCCCCCAGCTCACGGTCGACGGCGTGCTGTTCGACATGGACGGCACTCTCGTGGACTCGACCGTCGTGGTCGAGCAGATGTGGACGGAGTTCGCCCACGAAGTGGGCGTCGACGCCGCTGAGGTGGTGGAGTTCGCCCACGGCCGCCCAAGCCGCGAGACCATCGCCAAGTACGCGCCCGATGCGCAGGACGAGTGGAACGCCCGCTTCACCGAGGGCGAGGCGACGCGCTTCGACGACGTCGTGGAGATCCCTGGCGCCGCGGCCTTCGCCAACAGCCTGCCGCGCGGCCGCTGGGCGCTCGTCACGTCGGCGCTGCACCACCCGGCGCGGGCGCGGCTCAAGGCCATCGGCATCGAGCCTCCCGAGGTCGTCATCGGAGCTGAGGACGTGGAACGCGGAAAGCCGGACCCGGAGGGCTATCGCAAGGCCGCTGCGCTCCTGGGGCTCGACCCCGCGCGATGCGTGGTGTTCGAGGACACCGATGCGGGCATGACCGCAGGACTCGAGGCCGGCTGCGTCGTCATCGCGATGGGCGATCGCGAGGGCCACGAGCTGCCGGTGGCGGGCCGCATCCCGGACATGACGCACATCCGTGCGAAGGTGGCGGCGGACGGGATCCTCATCTGCGGTGTCGACGCCGAATGATCCCTCGTAGACGTGCGTGACAGGATGAATGCATTTCAGTAGGCTTGCCGGCAGTCCGTCGACAGGCGGCTGACCGCAGAGCCGAAAGGAATGTCATGCGCAAGGACCGCGCTCCTCTCAGCAAGACCAGGATCGCGAGCGCGAGCATTGCGCTTGTCTGCGCGGCGGGACTCGCCGCGGCGCCGGTCGCCCTCGCGGGGGCAAGCGCCTCCGGCGACGCCCAGACGGGCAACTGGCGCTGGCACGACGTCACGGACAACGGCGTGAGCATCTACGACGTCAGCGCGTACTACCCGGACTTCGCGGGAACGGGCCTCGGTCTGTTCGGCTGGGCGCGGGACGGCTTCGACGAGCTCTTCTTCGACCCCTTTGGAGGGGACCCCACGGGCGAGTGGTTCTACCTCGGCGAGACGGCGCAGATCGACTTCGACCCGATCGGCGCGCCAGACTACGGAAGCGACAGCATCGTCTCCCAGGGCTACCAGCGGGTCGTCATCGACCTCGAAGAGGGCGCGACCGCGGAGTTCGACGCGTACATCACCTTGGAGATGGAGGGCTCGTTCGCCCGCTGGACGTTGCGAATCGAGCCGGCCAACGGGGCTGACGTCAGCAATCTCATCTACGATCTCCGGGGCGAGCTCGGCTCCGACTTCGAGACGACCGTGGTGACCGTCGCGGACAATCAGCTCGTGTCGTACCAGGCGCCCGCAGATGCCATCGACCCCATCATCGGCTGGCATCTCGAGGCCGACAGCGCCGCGATCGGCGTGCACCCCGGGGACCCCGACAACATCGGGCCCTGGCTCGGCGGCGAGGTCGTCGTGAGCGGTGTCGGCGACTTCGTGCTCACGATCGGCGTGGTGGACTACGACCCATGCTCGTTCGACGAGGCGTTCGACTACATGGTGGCGACGGTGCCCGACTTCCCGGCGGTGGCCGGCGGCTCGCTCGCGAGCTTCTACACGGTCGACTGCCTGCAGCTGCCCACGCCGGCTCCGCAGGTCGTCGGCACACCGCTCGACATCCTCATCCCGCTGGAGCTGCCGGCCGAGTTCTTCGTGTGGCACCCAGCGTGGCAGGGGGACGACTACAGCGCGAACTTCGCCGTCGCGTTCCTCGACATCCCTGCAGGTGTGAGCGGCCAGGTCGTCGACGTCGCCGGCGCTCCCTACCTGAACTTGACGGGCACTGTGCCCGCCCAAGAGAGCACGATCGAGGCCGTCCTGTACTCGACCTTTGAGAATCCGCAACAGCCGTTCATCTCGACGGTGACGCTGCCGGTCACCACTGCGGCGACCGGAGCCTCGCCGCAGATGCCGTGGTTCATCGCCGGCGCCGTCCTGTTGAGCGCACTCGGCATCGCGATCCTCGCGCGGCGCCGCGCCGACGCCTGACGATCGGTTAGCGCACGAAGGCCGTGCTCGCCCTGTCGAGGGCGGCACGGCCTTCGTGCGTGAAGAGGCGGCTCAGCGGCCGCGCAGGCCCTTGCGGTCAGCGCGAGCCTTGAGCGGGTCGATGCCCTTGGGGACCGGGAGCTTGGGGCCGCCGAGCGCCTTGAGGCGCAGGCGCACGGCCTCCATCTCGCGCTTGGACAGCCCTTTGCCGATGCCGCGGCCGTAGCGCTCGCGGCGCACGCGGCGGATGGCCTTGGTCAGGTGGCGCACCGGAACCTGGCCCTCGCCGGAGCCCACGTAGATGGGCGTGATCGGCACGCCGGGGGCCAGCTTGGAGAAGCGCGCGGTGGTCTGGTCGACGAGCTTGCGCGCGGCGTTGCCGCCCTCCGCCAGGAGCACGATGCCGCCGCGGCCCACGCCCTGGAAGACGACGGCCTGCGTGCGCGGGTCGATCGCGACGGGCTCGTCTGCGAACGTCCAGCCCACGCGGATGGACTGCGCCACGGGCAGCGCGCCGCCCATCTGGCCCTCCATCTGCGCGTACATCGTCCGCTCGAAGCGGCGCGTGAGCACGAACAGCGCCACGAGCACGCCCGTCAGCACGCCGAAGATCGAGCCGTACACGATCGCGACGGTGCCGCCGATCGCGAACGCGATGGACAGCGCGATGCCCAGCGTGATCAGGAACGCGACGATGAGGATGGGCAGGAGCGCCTTGTCGTGGCGCGCCGTGAGCTTGTATGCCTGCGCGACCAGCTTGAAGAAGTTGGGGCGCTTTTCGGGTTGCTTGGCCATGATGCGACGAGTCTAGTCGCGCAGGGGCGCTCAGGTGCTCGGGCGGGACGCGAGGAGGGCCGACGCCTCCTGGCGGGCCGTGGTCGGCTCGGCGAGATGCGCGAGCGCGGCAGGGATCTCACGGCCCTTGCGCCTCATCGCCTGTCCCCACAGGCGGCCCGCACGGTACGAGCTGCGCACCAGCGGACCTGACATGACGCCCAGGAAGCCGATTTCCTCGGCAGCCTGCGACAGCTCGACGAACTCCTCGGGCTTGACCCACCGCTCGACGGGGTGGTGGCGCGGGCTCGGGCGCAGGTATTGGGTGATGGTGATGAGGTCGCAGCCGGCCTCGTGCAGGTCGCGCAGCGCCTGGACGGCCTCCTCGAAGGTCTCGCCCATGCCCAGGATGAGGTTCGACTTGGTGACCAGGCCATCGGCTTGGGCCCGCGTGAGGACCTCGAGCGAGCGCTCGTAGCGGAACGCCGGACGGATGCGCTTGAACACGCGCGGGACCGTCTCGAGGTTGTGAGCGAGCACCTCGGGACGCGACGAGAACACCTCGGCCAGCTGGTCCGGATTCGCGTTGAAGTCGGGGATGAGCACCTCGACGCCCGTGCCGGGGTTGAGGGCATGGATCTGACGGACGGTCTCGGCGTAGAGCCACGCGCCGCCGTCGGGAAGGTCATCGCGGGCCACGCCCGTCACGGTGGAGTACTTCAGGCCCATCTGACGCACCGACTCGGCCACGCGACGCGGCTCGTCGAGGTCGAGCGCCGCAGGCTTGCCCGTGTCTATCTGGCAGAAGTCGCAGCGGCGCGTGCACTGGTCGCCGCCGATGAGGAACGTCGCCTCGCGGTCCTCCCAGCATTCGAAGATGTTGGGACAGCCGGCCTCCTCGCACACGGTGTGCAGGCCCTCGGACTTCACGAGCGACTTGAGCTCGTTGTACTCGGGGCCCATCGTGGCCTTGGTGCGGATCCACTCGGGCTTGCGCTCGATGGGGGTCTGCGCGTTGCGGGCCTCGATGCGCAGCATGCGGCGGCCTTCGGGTGCGATGGTCACACGGCCTCCTTGGTGAGGGTCGCGGGGGAACCCGGGCGAAGGCCGGCAGCGGGAGCCGTCTCCGCGCGAATCTCGGACAGCGCGGACTCGAGGCACGAGACCACGGTGGGGACAACGTCGGCGATGGTCACCTCATGCCCGAGCTCGGCCGTGAGGCTCGTGACGTCGGCGTCGTCGATGCCGCACGGGACGATGCGGTCGAACTCGGCGAGGTCCGGGTTGCAGTTGAGGGCGAAGCCGTGCATGGTCACGCCCTTGGCCACGCGCACGCCGATGGCGCAGATCTTGCGCTCGCCACGCGCGCCGTCGGCGGGAAGCCACACGCCCGAGCGGTTCTCGACGCGCACAGTCTCCAGGCCGAACGCGGCACAGGCGTCCATGATCGCCTGCTCGAGCTGGCGGACGTACTTCACGACGTCGATGGGCTCGGCGAGGCGGACGATGGGGTAGCCGACGAGCTGGCCCGGGCCGTGCCACGTGATGCGGCCGCCGCGGTCCACGTCGATGACCGGGGTGCCGTCGGCGGGGCGGTCCCACGAAGCGGTGCGCTTGCCCGCCGTGTAGACGCTCTCGTGCTCGACGAGGATGACGCGGTCATGGGCGCCGTCGACGACCTGAGCATGGTGGCGGCGCTGCTCGTCCCATGCCTCCTGGTACGGCACATGGCGGTGCCCCAGGTCCCACGCGACGATCTCCATAGGCCTCCAGGCTAACCCCGTGCCGCCACCCGTGAAGCCAAGCGCGCGCATCGGCCCTGTGGATAACGCCCGCGGGCTCGGCGGCTGCTGGCACCCTCGCACCATGAGCAGGTTCGCCGCAGACGTGGCGCTCGGGCTGGAGACGCTCGAGCGCGTGGTCGGCTACGGCTCGGCGGCGCGCGAGCGGGCGAGGGCGCGAACGGAGGCCCTGGCGCAGATCGCCCATCCCGGGGTGCTCGCTCCGATCGAGCTCAGGCGCGGCGAGGACGATGCCGTGGTCGCGGTCATGCCGCGCGTGGACGGTGACGACGTCGCGACGCTCGTGGCCGCCCGCGGCGGGCTGCGGGCGGGGGAGTGCGTGACGCTCGGCATCGGCGCCGCCACCGCGCTCGCGGCGATGCACAAGGCGGGGCTGGCGCACGGCGACGTGTCCCTGTCGAACATCATGGTGAGCGCGACCGCGGTGACGCTCGTGGACACCATGGGGGCGGTGGCGGCTGAGGAGGGCACGCCCGGCTACCAGGCGCCCGAGCGGACCGAGGGGGCGAGCGCCCCGGGCGACGTCTACGCGCTCGCGTGCGTGCTGCGCGCCGCGGTGCGCGACGCCGACGCCGACCGTATCGAGGCGTGGGTCCAGCCGATGCTCGCGCCGGACCCCGCGGTGCGCCCGTCCGCGGCGATGGTCGCCCGGGCGCTCGAGTCGTGCGCGGCGCCCGAGCCGATCGAGCGTCCGATGATCGGCATCGCCGGAGCGATGCGCGCCCGAGCGGCCTCGACGCATCTGCCCAAGACGGTCAGGCGCGAGCATGGCAGGCCGTGGCGCGTGCAGCGGCAGGTGCGCCGCTGGGGGACCGTGCTGGGACTCGCTGGACTCGTCGCCGTGCTCGTGCCCGCCGTCGGGGCGCGGCTCCTGGCGGGCGCTCACGATGCGTTGCAGGCCACGGCGGGGCCGGCGCAGGCGCAAGGCCTCGATCAGCCCATGCCCGTGCCGGCTCACGCGGCCGTGTCGCCCCAGATCGCGGCCGCGGAGCTCACACAGGCGCGGTTCGCGGCGATCTCGGTCGGGGACGCGGATGCGCTGCGAGCCACCACCGCGGCGGGAAGCGCGGCGCGTGAGGAGGTCGAGGCGCTCGCCCAGGCCCTCGCGGAGGGTGATCTGCGTGTCGAAGGGCTGGCTGTCACGGTAGTGGAGGCGCGCACGGTGCGCCAGGAGGGTCGCGAGGCGGCGGTGGAGGTGCGTTACACGGTCTCCGGGCACACGGTGTGGGACGCATCGGGCGCGGCGGCCTACGAGGGCTACGCACAGACCGTCACGCTCGAGCTCACGTGGGACGAGGAGGCCGGGTGGCAGGTCTGCGCGGTGAGCGCGGCATCGGGCGGCTGAGGGCCTCCTGGGCCTTCCGCCGGCTCAGGACGCCGAGTCCAGCGCGGCGACGTGCCGCGCGGCCTCGTCGATGGTCGGATGCTCCCAGGCGAAGCCCAGGGACTCCAGCACGGTCGGGACGCCCGCCTGAGAGCTCAGCAGGTCGATGATCGCGGGGCCGATTCCCAGGCGCAGCGCCCACGCGGGGACAGGCAGGCCCGGTCGCTTTCCGTAGGCACGGGAGAAGGCGGCGATGAGCTCGCGGTCGCTGACGGGGTGCGGCGAGACGAGGTTCGCGGCGCCGTGGTGGTCGCTGTCGATGAGTGCGCGCAGTCCTCGCACGGCGTCGTCCAGCGTGATCCACGAATGGAGCGCCCGGCCCGGCCCCAGGGAGCCCAGGAGGCCCCGGCGCACGAGCGGCAGGAGCCTCGCGGCGAAGCCGCCGTGATCGCTCAGCACCAGGCCGGTGCGGCTGTACGCGACCCTCACCCCGGCATCGGCCGCTGGCCGGGCCGCGGCCTCCCACTGGGTGACGATGTGCGACAGGAAGGTGTCCCCCGGCCCAGAGTCCTCCGTGAGCGGCTCCGTGCCGCGGTCGCCGTAGTAGCCCATGGCGGAGCCCTGGATGAGGACGCCGGCGCCCTTGGCGGCGAGCTCGCGCGCGATGAGGCTCGTGGAGTCCAGGCGCGACTGGAGCACCACGCGCTGATAGGCCTTGGTCAGGCGCCTGTCGCCGATGGACGCGCCCGCGAGATTGACCACGACATCGGCCGCGCGCACGGCGTCGCCGTCGATCACCCCGGCGGCGGGATCCCACCGCACCTCGTCCTCGCCGCGCGCCTCGCGCCGCACGAGCGCGACCACGCGGTGGCCGTCGGAACGCAGAGAACGCGAAAGGGCCGAGCCGATCAGGCCCGACCCTCCCGCGATGAGGATGTGCACTTACAGACCGAGCTCGGCCTCGAAGGCGCCGGCCTCGATGCGACGCTTCACGGTCTGCAGGAAGCGAGCCGCGTCGGCGCCGTCGATGAGGCGGTGGTCGTAGCTGAGCGGGAGGAAGCACATCGGACGGACCGAGATGACGTCCTCGCCGTTGGGGCCCCTGACCACGACGGCGCGCTTGACGATCGCGCACGTCGCCAGGATGGCCGCCTGGGGGGCGGGCACCACGGGCGTGTCGAAGAGCGTGCCGAGCGAGCCGGTGTTCGTCACCGAGAACGTGCCGCCCGAGATCTCGTCCGCGGTGAGCCCGCCGTTGCGGGCACGGTTGGCGAGGTCCGCGATGCCGCGAGCGTGCTCGGCGAGGGACTTCGAGTCGGCGTTGTGGAGCGTGGGCAGCATGAGGCCCTTCTCCGTGTCTACCGCGAGCGAAAGATTGACCGTCGGGTGGTAGACGATCGAGTCGTCGACGATGGACGCGTTGATGTTCGCGTGCTCTTGGAGGGCCTCCGCCACTGCCTTGGTGAAGAACGGCAGGAACGACAGCTTGACGCCCTCGCGGGCGAGGAAGTCGTCCTTCACGCGGTCACGGAGCTCCCAGATCTTGGAGCAGTCGACCTCGATGACCGAGGTCAGCTGGGCCATGCCGTGCAGCGACTCCATCATCTTGTCCGCCGTGACCTTGCGGATGCGCGACATCTTGACGGTCTGACCGCGCAGCTCGGACACCACCGGGGCGGCAGGCGCCGCCGATGCGGCGGGAGCGGCGGGAGCCTGGGTCGCGGGGGCCTGCGCCGCGGGAGCGGCCGGGGCGGCAGCCGCCGCGAGGACGTCCTCCTTGCGGATGCGGCCGCCCACGCCGGTGCCGCGGATCGTGGCCAGGTCCACTCCGCGCTCGGCGGCGAGCTTGCGGACGATCGGCGTCACGTAGCCAGACGGCGTGTTCGCCGGGGCCGATGCCGCCGGAGCTGCGGCAGTCGGGGCAGGCGCAGGGGCCGGAGCGGGCGTCGGCGCCGCGGCGGGCGCAACGGGAGCAGGCTGCTCCTGCTGCGCGACGGCAGCGGCCTCGCCAGCGGGCGTCGCCGCAGGCTCGCCGAGCGGAGCCGTCGGCTGGGCCTGGACGGGAGCGGGCTCGGGAGCCGGTGCGGGCGCCGGAGCGGGCTCGGGAGCCGCGGGAGCGGCAGGAGCCGGGCTCGCGACGGCACCAGCGCCGCCGATGCGCGCCAGGACCGCGCCGACCTCGACGGTCGCGTCCTCGGGAGCGACGATCTCCACGAGGGTGCCTGCGACGGGCGAGGGGATCTCGGTGTCGACCTTGTCGGTCGAGATCTCGACGAGCGGCTCGTCGGCCGCCACGGCGTCGCCCACGCTCTTGAGCCAGCGCGTCACCGTGCCCTCCGTGACGGACTCGCCCAGAGCGGGCAGCGTCACGTCCGTGGTGTCGCCAGAGGCGGCAGGCGCGGCGGCAGGTGCAGCAGGAGCCGGCGCGGCGGCAGGAGCAGCAGGAGCCGGCGCGGCGGCAGGAGCAGCAGGAGCCGGCGCGGCGACAGGAGCAGCAGGAGCCGGCGCGGCCTCCGTCGTGGGAGCCGGAGTCGGTGCGGGCGCCGGAGCCTGGGCCGCCGGT
>Ga0207868_1002536_pt1 | contig 10264 bp, 8 predicted proteins | sample Passage237B_FD_187370 | JGI IMG/M metagenome (GOLD analysis project Ga0207868, IMG submission 187370) | Cellulose adapted compost microbial communities from Newby Island Compost Facility, Milpitas, CA, USA - Passage2 37B (SPAdes) (version 3) ... | reverse complement strand
GCTGCTTCTGAAAGAGCGCGGCCCGCGCCGCATCAGCCCCTTCTTCATCCCCGGCAACATCATCAACCTGGCTTCCGGCCATGTCTCGATCCGCCATGGCCTGAAGGGGCCGAACCACGCGGTCGTGACCGCCTGCTCGACCGGCGCGCATGCGATCGGCGACGCCTCGCGGCTGATCGCGCTGGGCGATGCCGACGTGATGGTGGCGGGCGGCACCGAATCGCCGATCACGCGGCTGTCCATCGCCGGCTTCTGCGCCTGCCGGGCGCTGTGCACGGCCTTCAACGATGAGCCGCAAAGGGCCTCGCGCCCCTATGACAAGGATCGCGACGGCTTCGTCATGGGCGAGGGCGCCGGCGTGGTCGTGCTCGAGGAGCTGGAGCATGCGAAGGCGCGCGGGGCGAAGATCTATGGCGAGATCGTCGGCTATGGCATGTCGGGCGACGCCTATCACATCACCGCGCCGTCCGAGGACGGCGACGGCGCCTTCCGCTGCATGACGGCTGCCATCAGGCGGGCGGGGCTGATGCCGTCGGATATCGACTACATCAACGCCCACGGCACCTCCACCATGGCCGATACGATCGAGCTCGGCGCCGTCGAGCGTGTCGTCGGCAACCACGCGCCCAACGTCTCGATGTCGTCGACCAAATCGTCCGTGGGGCATCTGCTGGGCGCGGCCGGTGCGGCCGAGGCGATCTTCTCGCTGCTCGCCATTCGCGACAATATCGCGCCGCCGACGATCAACCTCGACAACCCGTCCGTGGAGACGGAGATCGACCTGGTTCCTCACAAGCCGCGCGAGCGGCGCATCGACGTGGCGCTGTCCAATTCCTTCGGCTTCGGGGGCACCAACGCATCCCTGGTCTTCCAGCGCTACGGTGGCTGAGCCGCCGGCTGCCGTGAGCCGGCCGCCGACAATTTTGCCATATTCGCCGCTACTGTCCGGCGCAGCAGGCGATCAGGCGCCAGTCGCGTCGATGCAAGAGGAAGAAGCCCCGCGCCGATGACCGAGACGAACAGCCCAGCCCCCGGCCAGCCTGGCAGCGTGCCGTCCCGACCGGAGCCGCCGCGGCTCATCGTTCCCAAATCGGCCAGCGAGGCACTGCGCCCCGAAGCGGGCACGCCGCCGCCGGCGCGGCGCTCGCGCCAGTCGCGAAACCAGTTCGTCGTCTTCCTCAATTTCGTCTTCTCGGCCGTCGTGCTGGTCACGCTGGCCGCCGCGCTGTTCGTCTATCTGGGCAAGCGCGAGTTCGACGAGCCCGGCCCGCTCGCCCACACCGGCACCATTCTCGTCAAGCCCGGCACCAGCAGCGGCGACATCGCCGCCCAGCTCGAGCGCCAGGACATGATCTCGGATGCGCGCATCTTCCGTCTCGGCCTGCGCGCCTATGGCGACGGCGTCACGCTCAAGGCCGGCGAATACGAGATCGGCCCGCGCGCCTCGATGCGCGAGATCATGGAGCTCATGCAGAGCGGCAAGTCGGTCCAGTATTCGCTGACCATCCCCGAGGGGATGACGGTCGAGCAGGCCTTCCAGCGCATCGCCGCGACGGAGGAGCTGGACGGCGAGATGCCGGCCGCGCTGCCGCAAGAGGGCTCGCTGGCGGCCGATACGCTGAAATTCACCCGCGGCGCCAAGCGGCAGGACATCATCGACAAGCTGACGGCCGACCAGAAGGCTCTGGTCGAGCGGATCTGGAACAACCGCGTCGACGGCCTGCCGCTCAAGGACATGAACGAATTCGTCACGCTCGCCTCGATCGTGGAGAAGGAAACGGGCCGCGCCGACGAGCGGCCGCGCGTGGCCGCCGTCTTCATCAACCGCCTGAAGAAGCGCATGCGCCTGCAGTCGGATCCGACGATCATCTACGGCATGTTCGGCGGCAAGGGCCGGCCGGAGGGGCGGCCCATCTACCGCTCCGACATCGATACGCCGACGCCCTACAACACCTATACGATCGACGGGCTGCCGCCGGGGCCGATCGCCAATCCGGGCCGCGCCGCGCTCGAAGCGGTGGCCAATCCGTCGCAGACCGACGAGCTCTACTTCGTCGCCGACGGCACCGGCGGGCATGTCTTTGCCCGCACGCTGGAGGAGCACAACGAGAATGTCGCGCGCCTGCGCGCTTTCGAGCGAAAGCAGCGCGAGGAGGCGGCGAAGGCGGCGGCCGCGGACGGCAAGGCGCAGCCGGAGCAGCGCAGCGACTAGCAGGGGGCCGGGCCGCGGCGCGCCGGAAGGCCGCGCTGCGGGTGAGGGGACAGGCACGATGGCTTTGCAGAGCATGACGGGCTTTGCCCGTGCGACGGGCGCGCATGACGGCATGGCGATCGCATGGGAGCTGCGCTCCGTCAACGGCAAGGGCCTTGAAGCCCGCCTGCGCCTGCCCTCCGGCCATGAGCGTCTCGAACCCGCGGCACGGCAGCGGATCCAGCGCCGCTTCGCGCGTGGCAACGTGCAGGCGAGCCTTTCGCTCTCGACCGGCAACCGGCTGGCGCAGCCGGTGGTCAACGACGTCTTCCTGCGCGATCTCGCCGGTCTCGCGAAGCGGCTCGTGGAGCAATATGACTGCGCGCCGCCGAGCGCGGATGGCCTGCTGGCGCTGCGCGGGGTCCTGGAGCTGCCGGAAGATACGATGGGCGAGGAGGAGCGGGCGCGGCTCGATGCCGACATCCTCGCCGTCCTCGACGCCGCGCTCGATGCGCTGGAGGCGGCGCGCCGCGAGGAGGGGGAGGCGCTCGGCGCCGTCCTGTCGAGGCAGCTCGACGCGATTGCGGCGCTTGCGCGCCGCGCTGCCGACGACCCGGCCCGCGAGCCCGAGACGATCCGCGCCCGGCTGGCCGAGCAGGTGAAGCTCCTCCTCGATGCGTCTCCGGCGCTGGACGAGACGCGCCTTCATCAGGAAGCGGCATTCCTTGCGACGAAAGCCGACATCCGTGAGGAAATCGACCGGCTCGACACCCACGTCGCCTCCGCGCGAGCCCTGCTTGCGCAGGGCGGCCCCGCCGGCCGCCGCCTCGATTTCCTCGCACAGGAATTCAATCGCGAATCGAACACGCTGTGCTCCAAGTCCAACGCCGCCACGCTGACGGCGGTCGGCCTCGAGCTGAAGGCGGTCGTCGATCAGTTCCGGGAGCAGGTGCAGAACCTGGAGTAGACATGGCCGAGCGAGCCTCCGATACGATCAGCCGGCGCGGGCTGATGCTGGTCCTGTCCTCGCCGTCCGGCGCCGGCAAGTCGACCATCGCCCGCAATCTTCTGGAGGAGGACAAGGGCTTCGAGCTCTCCGTCAGCTTCACCACGCGGCCGCGCCGCGGCAGCGAGATCGACGGCGTCCACTACCATTTCGCCACCCAGCGCCAGTTCGAGCGGCTGCGCGAGGCCGACGCCTTTCTCGAATGGGCGGAGGTGCACGGCAATTTCTATGCGACCCCTCGCGAACCGGCCGAGATCGCGATGGGCGAGGGGCGCGACATGCTGTTCGACATCGACTGGCAGGGCGCCGACCAGTTGCGCGAGAAGATGCCGGCCGACGTCGTCTCGGTGTTCATCCTGCCGCCCTCGATGGCCGAGTTGCGCGCCCGGCTGATGCGCCGGGCAGAGGACCAGCAGAACGTCATCGAGGCGCGGCTGAGGAACGCCCGCAGCGAGATGGAGCACTGGCGCAAATACGACTATGTCGTCGTCAACGACGATCTCGACCGGGCCTTCCACGCGGTGAAGTGCATCGTGACCGCCGAGCGGTTGCGGCGCGACCGCCGGCCGGGCCTGTTTTCCTTCGTCACCGGGTTGCTCGACGAGAAGATCGACGGCGCCTGACCGGCCTCCGGTCCGGCCACAAAGCTGCTCGATTCGCGCGGCACCAGATGCGAGGGCGTATTGGGCTAAGGGGCTGATGGTGCGCGTTGCCATCGACATCGCCGGTCTGTGGATGCGGCTTGCCCGGCGCGTCGCCTGCGCGGTTGTTTGCGCGCTTTCCCTTGCATGCCCCGCGCCCGCCCAGCCCGGCGGTGCGATCGACGACGGTTTCGAAGCGGCGCAATGGGCGCTGCTTTCGTCGGCGGGAAATGCGCTGCAGCAGCTCGGATTGCGCGCTGCGGCCGGCTCGCCGGAGCTTGCGGCGCTGGTGCGCGAGCGCCAGGACCTTGCGGCGCTGGTCCAACAGACCGAAGCCGCGCTTGCGCAGGCGCTCGCGCAAGCAGGTGGCGAAGCGCGCGTCGTCGGGCTTCGCGGGGAGATCGATTCCCTGCGCGCCGAGATCGGCGAGATCGATATCCGGCTGAAGCGGGACTTTCCGCGCTATGCGGAGCTTGCAAGCCCTACCCCCCTGTCGATCGCCGACGTGCAGGCGCTGCTGGAGCCCGACGAAGGGCTTCTGCTGGCCTTGTCCGGCCGCGATCACGTCTTCGTCTGGGCGATCGGCAAGACGGCCGCCGCCTGGACCCGCACCGGATATGGCGCGGCGACGCTTGCCGACGATGTCGCCTTCCTGCGTGCACAGCTCGATCCGTATGCCGCCACGCGCGGTGCGGATTCGCTCGCGGCCCCGGCGGAGGGAGGCCCGAGGCTGCCGCGCTTCGACCGGACCCGCGCGCAGCTTCTCTGGTTCGAGCTGATCTACCCCGTCGAGCATGCGCTCGCCGATGCGAGGCACGTCTTCGTGGTCGCCGACGGTCCGCTGGCGGGCCTGCCTTTGTCCGTCCTCGTCTCCAGCCAGCCGCACGGCGAGGACACCGACCCCCGGGCCCTGCGCGAGACCGAATGGCTGGCCCGCCGCTACGCCTTCACGACGCTGCCCTCGGTGGACAGCCTGCGCGTGATTCGCGCCGTCCCTGCCCTGCGCGGCGAGGGGCCGCGCAGCCCCTTCCGCGGCTACGGCGCCCCGGTGCTGGGCGGCCAGCGGCCGGCCGTCCAGGTGGCCGATGCCGCCACCGGCGGCTTCTTCCGGGGGAGCCTCGCCGATGTTGAGGCCGTGCGCGATCTCGCGCCCCTGCCGCAGACGGGACCGGAGCTGAGGCGGCTGGCCGGCGTGCTCGGCGCCGGGCCTGCGGACGTGCTGCTGGCGGCGGATGCCACCGAGGCGGCGGTGAAGAGCGCCGACCTTTCCGCCACCGACATTCTGGCCTTCGCCACCCACGGCCTGTTGTCGGGCGACCTCGAGGGGCTTGCCGAGCCGGCGCTGGTGCTCACCCCGCCGGACTTCGCCACCCCGACGGATGACGGGCTGTTGACGGCCTCGGAGGTCGCCGGGCTGAAGCTTTCGGCGGAATGGGTCATCCTGTCCGCCTGCAACACGGCGGGCAGCGACGGCCGCCCGGATGCGGAGGGCCTGTCGGGCCTCGCGCGGGCTTTCCTCTATGCCGGCGCGCGCGCCATCCTGGTCTCGCACTGGCCGGTGCGGGACGACGCGGCCGCAAGGCTCACCACCGATACGCTGGCGGCGCTGCGCGCCGGCGGCGCGCGGCTGCGCCGCTCGGAGGCGTTGCAGCAGTCGATGCTGTCGCTGATGCAGGACGAAAGCGATCCCTCGCTGGCGCATCCGTCCGCCTGGGCGCCCTTCGTCATTGTCGGGGAGGGCGGCTATTGAGGGTCCGGCTGCGCGCTCTCTCCCTTGCCTGCCTGCTTGTCCTGCCCGCCGGGGCTGCGGCGGCGCATCACATCGATCCGTTCGAGGCGGTGCAGGAGATTTTCGAGACCTTCAGGAAGAACAACGACTATCCCGAAACGCGCGCCATGTTCAGCCGGCTGCTGCGCGATGCTGCCCATGACGGCAAGCTCGATGCGGATTTCGGCATCGTCTATGCGATGTATTCCGACCTGACGCGCTATGACGGCAATCCGGCCTTCGCATTGCAGCTCGCCGACGAAGGGCTGGCGCTGCTGCTCAACGCGCCGCAGCCGGACGAGGACATGAAGAACTCGCTGCTCGTCTCGCGCGCTTATGCGCTGGCGGAGCTCGGCCGCTACCAGGAGGCGATCGATTCGGTGACGATCACCGCGGTGTGGATGGGCGAGCGCTTCAGCCCGAAGCATCGCGCCGACCTGGAGGCTGCGGCGAAGACGTGGGCCGAGGCGGCAGGCGCGGACGGCGCGCAACTGCCGTCGGCGGTGCAGCTTTCCATCGACCTGCTCGAAAAGGCGGAGGAGGCCTACCGCCAGAACGACACCCAGACCGCGATCATGCTGGCCTCGCGCGGCATGCTTCCGGAAGGCACGAACCTGAAGCGGATCGACGTGGCCTACCAGAACGCCCGCGCCCACAGGGCGCTGGGCATGGCCTACGCGTTCGAGGGGCGGCGGGAGCTCGCCATGTCGGCGCTGCGGCGCGCGGCCGATCTTCTCTCGGTCGAGCCCTGGGACGGACGCTCCAAGGCTCGCCTCATTCCTGCGATCACCGAGGATCGCGATACCTGGAACCTGCCGTGGTCGATCTTCAGCGAGATCGCGGGTCAGGCGGCGCTGGCCGGGCAGCTTCAGCTCAGCATCGCCGCGCTCGACACGGCGGAAGATTTCGCCGTCAGCCAGGAGAACCGCTTCAGCGTGCTGTCGCAGCGTGCGGCGCTGGCCCTGGGGCAGGACGACTTCGACGCCGCGCAAAAGACGTTCGCAGATGCGGAGGCCCAGGCGCGCGCCTCCGGCGATGCATTGAATGCGGCCCTGGCCAGATATGGCGGCGCCGTCGTGACGCTGCAGGCGGGCGGTGGCGAGCCGGACGGCGCCGACGGGAACGCGGTGCTGGAAGCAGCCGCCGCCTATGCGGATATGCCCGGCGCCACGCCGCAGAATGCCGAGAACGTGCTGACGACCGCCATCCGCATGGTGGTCGACAAGACCGGCTCCACGGCCGGCACGATGCCTTATGCCCGCCGCGCGCTGGAGCTCTTCAGGCAGCGCCAGCAGGCCGTCGCGGATTATGACGCAGCGCAGGAATCCAGCCGCCGCACCGGCCGCCGGTTTCTCGAAATGTTCATCAGCGGCGCCTATGAGGAGATGCACCCGCCACCCGCGCCGGCGCCCTGACGGAGCCTATAGCGCGTTGGCCAGCCGCACGAACTCCTCGACCGACAATGTCTCCGCCCGCCGGGTGCCGTCGATCCCCGCCGCGGCAAGCAGGCGCTCGCCGCCCAGCACCTTGAGGCTTTGCCGCAGCATCTTGCGGCGCTGCCCGAACGCGGCCTGCGTGACGCGCTCGAGCGCGCGCAGGTCCGCCGGAAGCGGTGCGGCGCGCGGGACGATCTGCACCACCGAGGAGGTGACGTTGGGCGGCGGCGTGAAGGCCTGCCGCGGCACGTCGAAGAGGATCCTCGCCTGCGTGCGCCAGCCGGCGAGAACGCCGAGCCGCCCATAGGCGTCGGTGCCGGGCGCCGCCACGATCCGCTCGGCCACCTCCCTCTGGAACATCAGCGTGAGCTGCGACCACAAGGGCGGCCAGCCGGCGCACGCGATCCAGTTCACCAGCAGTTGCGTGCCGATATTGTAGGGCAGGTTGGCGACCACCCGGACGTCGGACGCGCCGGCGGCCAGCGCGCCGAAATCGGCCTTGAGCGCGTCGCCCTCGACGACCTCCAGCCGCCCCGGCCAGCGCGCCGCGACCTCGGCCAGCGCCCCGAGGCAGCGCGGGTCCCGCTCGATGGCGACGACGCGAGCCGCGCCGCTTGCCAGAAGCGCCCGCGTCAACCCGCCCGGGCCGGGGCCCACCTCGATCACCGTCGCCCCGTCGAGCGGCCCCGCCGCGCGCGCGATCTTGCCGGTCAGGTTCAGGTCGAGGAGGAAGTTCTGGCCGAGCTCCTTCCTTGCGCGCAGGCCGAAGCGCTCGATCACCTCGCGCAGCGGCGGCAGCCCGTCGGCGCTCATGCGCGGCCGGCTTCCCGCGCCGCCATCTCACCGGCCATCCTGAGCGCGGCGACGAGGCTGTCGGGCCGCGCAACGCCCTTGCCGGCGATGTCGAAGGCGGTGCCGTGGTCGGGCGAGGTGCGGATGAAGGGCAGGCCCAGCGTGACGTTGACGGCGCTGTCGAACGCGAGCGTCTTGGCCGGGATCAGCGCCTGGTCGTGATACATGCAGATCGCCACGTCGTAGCCGGCGCGCGCGCGGGCATGGAACATCGTGTCGGCGGGCAGGGGGCCGCGCACGTCGATGCCTTCGGCCCGCAAGGCCGCGATCGCGGGCGCGATCACGGCGCGGTCCTCATGGCCCATCGCGCCGTCCTCGCCGGCATGCGGGTTGAGCCCGGCCACTGCGAGGCGGGGCGCGACGAGCCCGAAGCGGCGCGCGAGGTCGGCCGCGACGATCCGGCAGGTCGCCTCGATCGCCTCGCGCGTGATCGCCGCCGGCACCGCCGAAAGGGCGATGTGGATGGTCAGCGGCACCGTCCTGAGCTCCGGGCCCGCGATCATCATCACCGGCGTTGCCGCGGCACCGAACCGCGTCGACGCCAGATGTCCGAGATATTCGGTATGGCCGGGGAAGCCGAAGCCGGCGTCGTAGAGCGTCTTCTTGGCGATCGGGGCGGTGACGATCGCCGCCGCCGAGCCGGTCCGCACGTCGTCGACGGCGCGGTCGATCGCCTCGATCACGCCGTCCGCATTGGCGACGTCCGGAACGCCCGGCATGTCCGTCATGCGGTGGGCGAGCGGCACGACCGGCAGCGCCTGCGCAAAGGCTTCCGGGGCTTCGGACGGTGCGCATTCGCGGATCGGCGTCTCCGCGCCGGCCCTGCGCGCGCGGGCCGACACCACGGCGGGATCCGCCAGCAGGTAGAAGGCAGGAAGCCGGTAGTCGGCGCGGCCACGCCATGCCGCCGCCGCGAGCTCGGGGCCGACGCCGGAAGGGTCGCCGATGGTGAGGGCGAGCGGTTTCATCCGTGCAGGCAATAGACCAGCCGCCGGCGCGCTGCAACGCGCCGGCCGGCCGCGGCCTTCAGCGCTTCAGGATCTGTGACTTGGCGCGCAGTTCCTGCGTATAGGTCTTGCCGAGCTCTTCGAGCGAGCTGTTGCCCGAACTGGCGTTTTCCATCTGGAACACCAGTTGCGCGACCTTGTCGTCGCTCGCGGTGCGCGAGGAGCAGATGGCGATGAACTCGATGCCGCGCGGCGTCTCGCGCACCTTCGTCGCGCCGGCCGGCTTGGCGGCCTTGATGAGGTCGGCCCAGTCGGGCGGCAGCTCCGGCTCCAGGATGCGGCCAAGAGGGCGCACCGTCACGTCGATCATGCCCTTCACCTGATGATTGCGCAGGGTCTCGCAATCGCCGAACTGGTCGCGGATCTGCTGGGCCTCCCGCTTGCGTTTGGCCAGAAGCTTCGAGCGCTCCCGGGCGGGTATCACGAAGATGGCCTGATAAAGCACGTATTCCGTCGTGCTCGGCTTCTGCGCGCTTTTCAGCATCCGCCGGACGGCATCCTTCTCGTTGACGCCGGTCGCCTGGGCCCGCGCCATCAGGACCCGGCCCCAGCCGATCTGCGTGCGGATGAAATCCTTGACGTGGTCGCCGGACGTGCCGACCGACGCGAGCGCGGAGGTGAGCTGCTTCAGGGTCATGCCGTTCGACGAGGCCAGGTTGCTGTAGGCCTGGTTCACTTCCGCGTCGGCGACGGTGATGTTGAGCCGCTTCATCTCCTGCCCGTACAGCACCTGGTCGATCATCTCGTCCGCGGCCGGCTTCGCCGAGCGCTGCTGCACTTTGGACAGGAATGCCGCCCGCTTCTGGATGTCGAAGCTGGTAATCGGCGTCCCGTTGACGATATATTTGATCTCGCTCGCATCTGCGGACGACATGCCCGCCAGCGGCAACAGGAGCACGGTCAGCAGCATGGCGCCGACGCTCAACAGCCGTTTGAACCCGAGTTTCATGCAGAAATTCCCGTTTTTCCGAGGCTGGCAGAAGCCATGCCGAAGGTCCATGCCCCATTTATGGGGCAAAACGGTGGCCTAGAAGCCAAGACCGCTCGTCGTCTCTCCGAATTCGCCGATCGTGCGCAGCGACAGGCGGAAGCCGAATGCGTTGTTGGTCGTCGTCGTGCCTTTAGCGTCGACACTGCGCGTCTGTGATGCCGTGAATGTGAAGGAAAAGCACTCGTCGTCATAGGCGAAGCCGATCGCGTTCTGCAACAGCCGGCCTGCCGCGAAATCATAGGTGCCGGACCCGAACAGCCGCCAGCTCTCGGAGACCCGCGCCGTCGCCCCCACCGTCACCTGGTGGCGGTCGGCGGAAAAGCCGTAGAGCGGCTGCTTCTGGATATAGGAATAGCTGCTCGACAGCGAGAC
>Ga0207868_1002534_pt1 | contig 10266 bp, 7 predicted proteins | sample Passage237B_FD_187370 | JGI IMG/M metagenome (GOLD analysis project Ga0207868, IMG submission 187370) | Cellulose adapted compost microbial communities from Newby Island Compost Facility, Milpitas, CA, USA - Passage2 37B (SPAdes) (version 3) ... | reverse complement strand
GTGGTCTGCGCTGCCGCGGCGGCCGGCGCTTCCGCCTGCGCGCGCGCCACCGGCTGCCAGTGCAGCCGCGCGAAGCGGCCCTGCACCGGCTGTCCGCTGCGCTCGGGCACGCTCAGGCGGCCGGCCAGCGCCGGGCCGTCCACGCTGACGTCCAGCGCGCCCGCGGCCGGCCGCAGGCGCAGGCGCGTCTGCGGGAACTCGCCGCCGAGCAGGTGCAGGCGCGCGGCGAGCACGTCCACCTGGCGCAGCGGCAGCTCGCCTTCGCCCTTGCCGCGGGCCAGGCCGATCCACTCCAGCGCGTCCAGTTCGTCGGTGCGGCCGCCCACGGCCAGGCCGGAGGCCGGCGGCTCGCCCTCCACCGAGGCGCGGCCGAGGGTCACCTGCACGCCGGTGGCGCCGTTGCGCTGGCGCGCACGCACGGCCATGCGCTCGCCGAAGGCCACGTCGATGCCGCCGCTGCCCACCGGCAGGCCGACCTGCACGCGCGTGGGCAGCGTCTCGCCGGCCGGCTTGTGCAGCGGCGCCGGCAGGTCGAGCGTGGTGCCGGACAGGTCCGACTGCAGGCGCAGCACGCCCGCGGGCGCGGCGTCGCCGGCACCGCCCGCGGGCACCGCCAGCGCCAGCGACCACGCCGACTGGCCGCGCACGTGCGGCTGCAGCCAGGCCAGTTCCGGCGCACGCTCCAGCAGCCGGTTGGCGTCCATCGGCGCGCGCAGCTCGGCCTCGAAAGCCTGGCCGGGCGCGCGCACGTGGCCGCCGGCGCGCAGCGCCAGCGTGCCCGGGCGGCCGTCGTGGACCACCGCCAGCTCCTCGGCGGAGAAACCGTCGCTGTCGTAGCGGGCCTGCCCGCGCGCGCCCTCGAACGCCAGGTTCCAGCGCTTCTCGGCCAGCCGCGCGCCCTCCAGCACCACCGTGCCCGCGTAGCGGCCGCGACCCTGCCCGGCGCGCAGCGGCTGGTCCAGCGCGAAGGCCACCTGCGCCGGCCCGGACACGGCCAGGTTGTCCAGCAGTTCGCGGTGGCGCGCCTGCAGCGGGCTGTTGCGCAGCAGGGTGAGGAAGCGCGCGGCGTCGCCCGCGGCCTCGGCGCGCACGCGCAGCGGCGCGGTGCGGTAGTCGGCGATGCCGGCCTCGAAACGGGTCACCGTCGCACCGGCCAGGCGCCCCTGGCCCTGCACCTGGAAGCCGTTGCCGACGAACGCCACCTCGGCGGCGGTCTCCTCCAGCGGCATCCACTCGCGCTGGAAACGCAGGCGGCCGCGCTCGATGCGGCCGCGCGCCTCGAACAGGCCGTTGCGCGCGGTGAAGGGCCAGTCGTCCAGATCGCCGGACACCAGCGCGCGGCCATCCTGCAGGGTGCCGTCCTCCAGCGCCATGTCCAGCCAGCGCACCGCGGCGGCCGGCATCGTGCGCCGCAGCCAGAAGCGCTTGGCCACCGGCAGCGGCGCCGGGTCCAGCTCCGCGGCCAGGTCGATCCACGGCCGGGTGCCGTCGCCCTGGAACCAGAGCCCGCCGCGCAGGTCGGCGCCGTAGCCCTGGCCCCGCACGCGCAGCGCCGGGGTGCCCACGCGCCAGCCGGCCTCCTCGCGCCAGCCCAGGACCTGGCCGTCCAAGCGCACGTCATGGACCTCGCCGAAGCCGGCCGGCCAGTCCAGGCGCAGCGGCGTGTCCGGATCCAGCGCCAGGCGCCAGCCCTGGCCGTCGCCCGCGATCGCGCCGGCCAGGCCGTCCACGCCCGGGGCGGTGCCCACCGGGGCGAAGGCCAGGCCGTCCAGGCGCCCTTGCAGGCGCAGCGGGCCGCCGCGCTCGCCGGCCACCTCCAGGGCGGACAGGCGCACCCGCGGGGCCGCGTCCAGCAGCCACGCGCGGCGCGGCGCCGGCAGGCGGTCGCTGAGCGCGGCCACCGCCAGCAGCGGCGCGGCATCCAGCGCGGCGGCGGCCAGCGCGTAACGGCGGCCACCGGCCAGGGTCAGCCCGTCGAGCGTCTGCGCGCCGCGGGCGTCGGTCACGCGCAGCAGCGGTGCGTCAAGCCGCCAGCCGCCGGCCGCCACGCGCCAGCGCAGGCGGCCGCGCAGTTCGTCGAAGTCCGCGGCCGGTCGCGCGCGTCCGGGCAGCGGCGCCCCGGCCAGGGCCACCTCCTGCAACTGGAAACGGCTGGTGACCAGCACCACCCGGCGCCCGCGCAGTTCGGCCCAGCCTTCCACGCGCCCGCGGCCGGCCGCGGGCGACACGCCGGCGTAGCGCAGCAGGGGCGCCCAGGCCGCCAGGTCGGCGGTGTCCAGGTCCAGGTACAGGCGGCCGTCGCCGCGCTCGCGCTCGAAGTCCAGCACCGCGGCCACCGGGGCGGCCTGCGCGTCGATCCAGCCGCGGCCGCCGGCGCGCACGCGGCGCCCGTCCACGCGCAGGCGCAGGTCGATGCGCGGGATCGTCGCGCGCAGCCCGAGCTCCGGCGCGTCCACGTCCAGGCGGCCGCCGATGACCTGCAGCTCGCCCAGCCCTTCCAGGTACTCGAACGGATCGACCGCGCCGGGGGCGGCGGGCAGGCCGCGTATGCCCCACCTGCCGTCCGCGCGGCGCTGCAGGGACAGCGCCGGCCCGCGCAGGCGCAACTCGGTGAACGAGCGCCCCGGCAACAGGCCGGCGTACAGCGAGACCAGCACCTCGGCCTGGCCGATGCGCACCCCGCCGCCCTCGCGGCCGATGCGCAACCCGTCCAGCCGCAGCAGCGGGCCGCGGCGCGTCCACTGCGTCTCCACCCGGTCGAAGGCCACCGGGCGGCCGGCCTTGTCGCTCAGCCACTCGGCCACGCGCCCGGGATGCCGCTCCACCAGCGGCAGCAGCTGCCCGGCGGCGCCCAGCACCAGCGCCAGGGCCACCAGCGCCAGGGCCAACAGGTACGCGGCCCAGCGGCGGGCCAGGCGCAGGCGGCGGCGCAGCGGGGTGTGCATCAGCGCCGCGGGTCAGAGCAGGACCACATCGAACTGCTCCTGCAGGTATTGCTCGTCGGCCTGGAAACGGATGGTCTTGCCGAGGAACTCCTCCAGCTCGGCCACCGCCGCCGACTCCTCCTCGGTGATCCGCGCCACGACCTTGGGCGAGGCGATCACCAGCAGCCGCGCGGCTTCGAACTGGCGCACCGCGCGGGTGATCTCGCGGAAGATCTCGTAGGTCACGGTCTCGGCGGTCTTCACCGTGCCGCGGCCGCCGCACTGCGGGCAGGTCTCCGACAGCTGCCGCTCCAGGCTCTCGACCGTGCGCTTGCGCGTCATCTCCACCAGGCCCAGCGGCGAGAACTCGTACACCGTGGTCTTGGCGTGGTCGCGCGACAGGGCCTTCTCCAGCGTGCGCAGCACCTGGCGGCGGTGCTCCGGATCGGTCATGTCGATGAAGTCGATGATGATGATCCCGCCCAGGTTGCGCAGGCGCAGCTGCCGGGCGACGGCCTGCGCGGCCTCCAGGTTGGTGCGGTAGACCGTCTCCTCGAGGTTGCGCTGGCCGAGGAACGAGCCGGTGTTCACGTCGATGGTGGTCATCGCCTCGGTCTGGTCGATGACCAGGTAGCCGCCGGACTTGAGCGGCACCTGCTTGTCCAGCGCGCGGCCGATCTCGTCCTCCACCCCGTACAGGTCGAAGATGGGGCGGTCGCCGGTGTACAGCTCGATCTTCTCGGCGAGTACCGGCATGTACTTGGCGACGAAGGCCTGCAGGCGGTCGTAGGTGTCGCGCGAGTCCACCCGCACCTTCTCCACGTCCTTGCGGATCAGGTCGCGCACCGAGCGCAGCGGCAGGCTGAGGTCCTCGTAGATGACGCTGCACGGCGGCGCCTCGCGGCCGCGGCGCTCGACCACGTTCCACACCCGCGACAGGTAGGCGATGTCCTCGGCCAGCGCCTCGGCCGGCTGGCCCTCGGCGTTGGTGCGCACGATGTAGCCGTGGCCGCCGTGGGCCGCGGCCAGGTCCGAGACCAGGGTCTTGAGCCGCTGGCGCTCGGCCTCGTCCTCGATGCGGGCCGAGACGCCGACCGTGCGCGACTGCGGCAGCAGCACGAGATAGCGCGAGGGGATGCTGATCTGGGTGGTCAGGCGCGCGCCCTTGGTGCCGATGGGGTCCTTGACCACCTGGACCACGAGCTCCTGGCCGTCGCGCAGCAGCTCCACGATGGACGGCGGGGCCAGCGGCTGCGGGGCGTCCTCGGCCAGGCCGTGGTCCACCGGCGCGGGGCGGATGACGTCGTTGGCGTGCAGGAAGGCCGCGCGCTCCAGGCCGACCTCGACGAAGGCGGCCTGCATGCCGGGCATCACCCGCTGCACGCGCCCCTTGTAGATGTTGCCGACCACGCCGCGCCGCCAGCCGCGCTCGATGTGCAGCTCCTGCAGCATGCCGTTCTCGACCACGGCCACGCGCGTCTCGCGCGGGGTGACGTTGACCAGGATCTCCTCGGACACGGCCGCCTCACCCGGCCATCGCGGCGCCGGCGGCGGCCGGCACCGCCGCGGGCGCGGCCAGCAGCCGCGCGGTCTCGTGCAGCGGCAGGCCCATCACCCCGGAGTAGCTGCCCGACAGGTGCTCGACGAAGGCTTCGGCGCGGCCCTGGATGCCGTAGGCGCCGGCCTTGCCCATCGGCTCGCCGGTGGCGACGTAGGCGGCGATCTGCGCGGGCGAGAGCGCGGCGAAGCGCACCTCGGTGGTGGACAGCGCCTCGCGCTCGCCGGACGCGTCGATCACCGCCACCGCGCTGAGCACGGTGTGCGCGCGCCCGGACAGGCGCGCCAGCATGGCCGCGGCGTCGGCGGCATCGGCCGGCTTGCCGAACACGTCCTCGCCCAGCACCACCTCGGTGTCGGCGCCCAGCACGCGCGCGCCGGGCTCGCCGGCCACCTGCGCCCAGCCGGCGCGGGCCTTGTCGCGGGCCACGCGGCGGACGTAGTCGACGGCGCGCTCGCCGGGGGCGCGGACCTCGGGCACGTCGACGTCCAGGACGCGGTAGGTCGCGCCGAGGCGGTCGAGCAGTTCGGCCCGGCGGGGGGATTTCGAGGCCAGATAAAGCATGGGCGACAGGATAACCCGCGGCGGCGCGCGGGGCCGCGGCCCGGCCGGCCGCGCGGCCGGCCCCCCTCCCGTGGACTCATGGCGCGTTCATCCGCCGGGCCCGACGCTGCCGCGCAGCTTCGCGCACCCCGTCACACAAGGAGAACCGACCATGCGCAGTCCCCTCGCTTCGCTCCTGGCCGTGCTCGCGCTGTCCGCGCCGGCCGCCGCCCAGGCCCAGTCCGCGCCGGCGCTGCCGGCCGACGCCACGCTGCTGTCCGTGTCCGCCCAGGCCGAGGCCCGGCGCGCGCCCGACGTGGCCACGGTCTCGGCCGGGGTGGTGACCCAGGCCGCGGACGGCAACACCGCCATGCGCCAGAACGCCGAGCTGATGAACCGGGTGCTGGCGGCGGTCAAGGCCGCGGGCGTGGCCGACAAGGACGTGCAGACCAGCGGCATCAACCTGCACCCGCAGTACCGCTACGCCGAGAACCAGCCGCCCGTGATCACCGGCTACCAGGCCACCAACACGGTGAACGTGAAGCTGCGCGACGTGGCGAAGATGGGCAAGGTGCTCGACGCGCTGGTATCCAGCGGCGCGAACCAGATCAACGGCCCGAGCTTCGGCATCGACGACCCGGAGCCGCTGTACGACCAGGCGCGGCTGCAGGCGCTGGAACGCGCGCGGGCGCGGGCGGAAACCTACGCCCGGGCGCTGGGGCTGCGGGTGCGCCGCATCGTCAGCATCAACGAGGGCGGCGGGATGATGCCGATGCCCCCGCCGCGCATGGCGGTGATGAAGGCCGAGGCCGCCTTCGACAGCACGCCGGTGGCGGCGGGCGAGAGCAGCGTCTCGGTCTCGCTGGACGTGATGTTCGAACTGGGGCGCTGAGCGCCCGCGCTCCCGCTCCGTTGGCGGGACGACAGCCCGGCCCGGTGCCGGGCTGTTCTTTTGCACGGTGCCCGGGGCCGCGTGTGGCGCGGCCGTTCCGGAGGGAGCCGTCGCAACCGGGGGCGAGGCCCGGGAAAAAGCGCCGGCCGCGGCCGCGCCGCCGGGTTCGACTTTGGTCCGGTCCCCCGGCCCTTCGCTTGCAAGTCCGGTTGCCCGGGCGCAGTCTGGAACCGGCCATCGCGGCCGCTGCGGCCGCCGTGTCCGTGCGTTGTTCCGTCCTTTCCGCAACGGAGGTGGATCATGGTTCGCACGCTGCCGTCTGCCGTTTCCTTCCGCCCCGACGCCTCGCGCATCCTCGCCATCAGCTTCGCGATGGCGGTGCACGCGCTGGCGCTGCTGGTCCTGCTGCTGCCGCTGGCGCAGTCGCCGCTGCCGGAAACCCGCCAGGCTCCCGAGACCCCGCGCTGGACGGTGCCGCGCGTCCTGCCGCCCCAGCCGGTGGCCCAGCCGCGCACGCCGGCGCCGCGCCCGGCCATCGCCCCGGTGCAACCGCAGGCCCCGGCGCCGGCGCCTGCCGTCGTCGACCAGGGCACCCTGCCCGCCCTGCCCGTGGAGGCCGCGCCGGCCACCACGCCGGCCCCGGGGTTCGATGCCGGCCCCATGGAAGCCGCGCAGCTGCGCTACGCGGTCGCGCCGCCGCCGCCCTACCCGCGCGACGCGTTGCGCGCCGGCATCCAGGGCACGGTGCTGCTGCGCGTGCTGGTGGACGTGGACGGCCGCCCGCTGCAGGTGGCGGTGGAGCGCAGCAGCGGCCATCGCTCGCTGGACCGCGAGGCCGTGCGCCAGGTGCAGCAGCGCTGGCGGTTCGAGCCCGCGCTGCGCGACGGCCGGCCGGTGCAGGCCTGGGGCCTGGTGCCGATCGGCTTCAGCCTGCAGTAGCGCAGCCGCCGCGCTCAGGCGCGGTGGTAGGGGTGGTTGGCCAGCAGCGCGGCGGCGCGGTACAGCTGCTCGGCCACCACCAGCCGCACCAGCATGTGCGGCAGGGTCAGCGGGCCCAGCGACCACGACTCGGACGCGGCCGCGCGCACCTCCGGCGCGTGCCCTTCCGGGCCGCCGATGAGGAAGGCCAGGTCGCGGCCCTGCTGCCGCCAGTGCTCCAGCCGCTGCGCCAGCTGTTCGGACGTCCAGGCGCGCCCCGGCACGTCCAGCGCGACCACGTGCGCGTTCCTCGGCAACGCGGCCAGCACCCGCCGGCCCTCGTCCTCGATCGCGCGCTGCGGATCCCGGCCCTTGCCGCGCAGGCCCGGCTCGATCTCCACCAGCTCCAGCGGCAGCCAGTGCGAGAGCCGCTTGCGGTACTCGGCGAAGCCCTCGGCCACCCAGGACGGGGCGCGCTCGCCGGTCGCGATCAGTCGTGCCTTCATCCGCACATGATACGCACGGGCCCGCGCGGACCTATTCCACGGCGGCAGCCGTGCCATGCCCGGATGCGCGCGTGCTAGCGTCGGCGCCCCGCTGACCGTGGAGCCCGCGATGCGTCCCTTCGGCCTGGCCTGCGCGCTGTTCCTTGGCGCCGCCGCATTCGCACCGGCATCCGCCACGCCCGGCGAGGCGCCGGAGGCGGTGTTCGAATGGTTCCACTACCAGGGCAGCGACCCGGGCGACGCGGCGCACCCGCTGCAGCCGGGCCAGTACCGCAACCCGGTGCTCAAGGGCTTCTACCCCGACCCCAGCGTGGTGCGGGTGGGCGGCGACTTCTACCTGGTGACCTCGACCTTCGGCTGGTTCCCGGGCATCCCCGTGTTCCACAGCACCGACCTGGTGAACTGGACCCAGATCGGCAACGCCATCGACCGCACCACGCAGCTGGACTTCGGCAACCGCGACCTGGTCAACGGCGTGTTCGCACCGGCGATCGAGCACCACGAGGGCGTCTTCTACATCGTCAACACCTGCTTCCCGTCCTGCGGCGGCAACTTCGTGATCACCGCGACCGATCCGGCCGGCCCGTGGTCGGACCCGGCGTGGCTGCCGGAGCTGGCGGGCGGCATCGATCCCTCGCTGTTCTTCGACGACGACGGCCGCAGCTGGATCGTCAACAACGACCTGCCGCCGGGTGGCGAGCGCTGGCCCGGCCACCGCGCCATCTGGCTGCAGGCATTCGATGCCAGGGCGCTGCGCACCGTGGGTCCGCGCAGGGTGATCCTGGACGGCGGCATCGATCCGGCGGAGAAGCCCGAATACGTCGAGGGCCCGCACCTGTTCAAGCGCGACGGCTGGTACTACCTCACCGCCGCCGAGGGCGGCACCGGCGAGAAGCACCGCCAGGTGATCCTGCGCAGCCGCGTGGTGACCGGGCCGTACGCGCCCTGGGACGGCAATCCGGTGCTGACCCAGTCGGACCTGCCGCGCGAGCGTCCCTGGCCGGTCACGTCCGCAGGCCACGCCGACTTCGTCCAGGCCGCCGACGACCAGTGGTGGGCGGTGTTCCTGGGCAACCGGACCTATCCCCCACTGCAGGGGCATTACGTCAATACCGGCCGCGAGACCTTCCTGCTGCCGGTGCAGTGGCACGACGGCTGGCCGCGCATCACCGCCCCCGGCCAGGAGGTGGCACGGGTGCACGCGCTGCCGGCCCTGCCGCGGGGCAAGGCGACGCTGCCGACCACCGGCGCGTTCGCCATCCGCGAGGAGTTCGACGGGCCGGCGCTGCCCCCGTATTGGATCACTCCGCGCAATCCGCGCGAGGCCTGGCATCGGCTGCAGGGCGGCACCCTCCGCCTGCGCGCGCGACCGGTAGCGCTGGGCGAGCGCGCCAACCCCTCGTTCCTCGCCCGCCGCCAGCAGCACCAGGACGCGGAGGCCGTCACGCGGCTGCGCTTCGTGCCGCGCCGCGACGGCGACGCCGCCGGCCTGGCCGCGTTCCAGAACGAGGACTACTGGTACCTGCTGGCGCTGACCCGGGTCGACGGACGACCCCGGCTGGTGCTGAGCCGGCGCGACGGGCGCGTGCAACCGGCCGATCCGGCCACCGGCACGGTCCTGGCATCGGTGGCGCTGGCGCCGCAGGTCGCGGCCGGGCCGCTGGACCTGCGCATCCGCGCCCGCGGTGCCCGGTACGCGTTCGCCTGGGCCGCGGCCGATGGCCAATGGCACACCCTGGCCGACGTGGACGGCACCCTGCTGAGCACGGCGGTGGCGGGCGGCTTCACCGGCGCGGTGTTCGGCATGTACGCGGCGCGCGCGCCGGAGTGAGCGGCGCGGACGCATGAACGCAAGGGGCCGCGCACCAGGCGCGGCCCCTGCATGGGCGGAGCGGAACCGGCATCGCCGGCACGCGGCTCAGCCGGCCAGCTCGTCCCGCGGCTGGTCGCCGACGGTCCACAGCCGCTCCAGCGCGTAGAACTCGCGCACCCGCGGCAGCATGACGTGGACGATGACGTCGCCCAGGTCCACCAGCACCCATTCGGCCTCGCGCTCGCCCTCCACGCCCAGCGGCATGGCGCCGAGGCGCTTGGCGAACTTGATCACCTCGTCGGCGATGGACTTCACGTGGCGGGTCGAGGTGCCCGAGGCGATGACCAGGTGGTCGGTCACGCTGGTCTTGCCGCGCACGTCGATCTCGACGACATCCTTGGCCTTGAGCTCCTCGACCGCGGCGCGGACGGTGGCCAGCAACGTCTCCGCGGGCGGCGGCGGTTCGGGGAGGCGGGTCTTGATGACGTGGGCTTGGCTGCTCAAGGAAGGCTCGACGGAAGGTCGGAACGACCGGGCCGATTATACCGGCCAGCGGGGTCTAGGCCGCGTTCACGGCGCCCGGTACAGGCCGTGGGCGCGGATGTGGGCGGCCACGGCCGGCGGCACCTGCGCCTCCCAGCCCGGGTCGCCGGCGGCGATGGCCCGGCGCACGGCGGTGGCCGATTCCCCACGCAGCGGCTGCCGCAGGCGGTGGATGCGCCCGGCCGGGGCGGCGGCCAGCGCGGACGGGTCGGCCGTCCAGCGCCCTTCGGCCTCGGCGGCGAGCTCGGCCGGCACGGCGTCCGGGGGGCCGCCGGCGGCGCGCTCGGCCACGACCAGGTGCGCCAGTTCCGGCAGGCGCCGCCACTCGCGCCAGGCGGGCAGCGAGCGGAAGCTGTCGGCACCCAGCAGCAGCGCCAGCGGTGCGGCGGGGCCGTACTCGGCGCGCAGTTCGCGCAGGGTGTCCACGGTCCACGACGGCCCGGGGCGCGCCAGCTCGCGCAGGTCCACGCGCAGGCGTGGATCGCCGGCCACGGCCAGCTCCAGCATGCGCGCGCGCGCGCCGGCGCCCGCCCCGGGCGCGGGACGGTGCGGCGGGTCGGCGGCCGGGG
>Ga0207868_1002532_pt1 | contig 10276 bp, 4 predicted proteins | sample Passage237B_FD_187370 | JGI IMG/M metagenome (GOLD analysis project Ga0207868, IMG submission 187370) | Cellulose adapted compost microbial communities from Newby Island Compost Facility, Milpitas, CA, USA - Passage2 37B (SPAdes) (version 3) ... | reverse complement strand
CCACACGCTGATGAGCGCGGTGGACGTGCGGTCCGACGACGAGACCGTGTGGCTGTCGCCGGAGTTCCTCGGCGCCGTGTCGAGTTCGCAGACCAGGCAAGCGCTGCTCAAGGCGCGTTCGCAGCGCGTGGCGCTCGCGATCAACGAGCTCATCCCCGACCTGGAGACGCCGGCCAACAGCGGACTCACGCGGGCGACGCCGTTCGTGGAGGCACTCGAGTACGCGTTTGTGGACGACGTGCACGTGCACCTGGGCTGGCAGCTGCAGGGGAACCAGTTCCGGCGCGTGGTCGTGTATCACGACGATGCGCTCAAGGGCCGGGGCTCCGACGCGCGGGCGGCGCGAGAGGAGCTGAGCCGGGCGCATCCTGAGTTCTTCACGATGCCGCGGTCGCTGCCGGCCTCGAGTGGTGGCCGCCGGGAGTTCTACCACTTCGCTCCGAGCTTTGTGTATGTGTACTCAAACGAGCCGGGGATCACGGTGGGTGAGCTGAAGCGGGCTGCGGTGGAGGTGCACACCGAGATCGTGGCGCTGCGCCACACATAGAACGGGCGTTCTGACGGGCCTGCCGGAGCGTTGAGTCGGGCGCCCGCGTCCGCCGCGAACGCACATGCAGGGCAACGCGGTTGGTATTGATCCAGTCACACGAACTTGCCTCATCAGCGACACGCCGAAGGCGACACGCCGTGAGTGTATGCGCCCCTAGCCAAATCAAGGTTCTGCCAGGCGCTTCGAAAAACAATCCACACTTAGCGCTCCCTTTTCCACAGGGAATTCCACGCCCATCTTGAGGTTTCTCCACGCGCTTTGCATTTTTTTGAACAGAAATGTTGCCCGTTTGCACCGGCACAACTTGCACTGTCCGACCGCAGCTGTAGCCTTTGACCACGCGAATCACATCCATGTAATTCGCGCCTGCTCGCGGGAGCGTCCTGCGGCAAAGAGACACAGAAAGGCACGACCATGGCAAGAGCCGGAGCCCGCTACTTGGGCAACACCAACACGATGGAAGTTCACGACACGTGGAACGAGAGCGGCAACTGCCAGCTCAGTGAAATCAAGTCCGATCACAAGCGGTGGTACGACTCACTCGCCGCAGCCATCGCCGATGGTTTCGACCCGTGCTCGTACTGCTTGTCCGGCTCAGCTCGCTAGCGGGTCGGGGCGGCGCGGGGACGGACCAAAAAGGAGTTGGTCCGTCCCCGCGACTTCACCTTAGCGTTAGCGCACGGCCCACCTAGGCGTGAGCGTCCTGCCGCGCTCCAGCCGACACAGCCATCCAGCACACCAGCCGCACGTCATCCAACTCGATGGCCGGCAACGGAGTCACCTTCTCCGCGGGCTGGATGCCGTACTCATCGAGGACTTTGCGAATCGCCTCGAACCGCTGGGCGTCGTCCGTCGCGTCCCTCAGCGCCCGCCTCATCGCGAGTGCCGCCTTCGTGGAGGGCACCGTCCCGAGTCGCGCAATGACGTCTCGGACCTCGTCGGGGTCCCGCCTAGCGGCGACCTCCCTGACAAATTGGGCAGCATCCCGGAACGAAGCAGGCAGGTCTGCCTTCAGATTGTTCGGATCCATGCCCCTGACCCATTCGGCGTAGGCATCTCGACGAGCTTCTTCCCACGCCTCATAGGCAGCAACGTACGCCTCATGTGGCAGGACGCGCTCACGCTCGGGACCACCCGGATCTGCCAGGTTCAGCGAGTGGAGTGTCTCATCCTCGACCTCCGCCGACCCTTCATCATTGCGTGCGACCTGCCAGTCAGGGGTGGCGTAGACGTTGCGGAACCACACTCGCTCGGACTCGCCCATGCGCATGCAGAACACAAACGCGTTCCGGTCGGCTTCGGGGTTGATGAAACCGCTGCCCACGCCAAGCGGCAGGTCCTCAAGCCGCTTGCGAAGGCCTCCATCCGCCTTGAATGCGTTCAGCAGCCTCCGCCGATACTCCTCGCCCGAGCCAGCGGCCGAGCCGCCGTCCTGCTTGACGATCTGCTCAATCTCGTCGGCGAGGTCGTCGGCGTCGTAGTGGTCACGCGGCGGGAAGTTCGTTACGCCAGGCAGCACCGTGCCGGTGCCCACAGCCGCATCGGCCTGCCTCAGTTTGCGCACGAGGGTCTGCTCGAGCTTCAGGTACTCGTCCAGGTGTTGCGCGGGGAAGAACACCCCCAGGTGGATCTCCGGGTGCTGGCTCCCGATGCGGTCGACGCGCCCGTGGCGCTGGACGATGCGCATGGGGTTCCAGGGGAGGTCGTAGTTGATGATCTGCGCGGCCTGCTGGAGGTTGACTCCTTCTGCAAGCACGTCCGTCGTGAGGAGGATGTCGTACTTGTCCTCGGAGCGAGGGTTGCCTTCGCTGTCCAGCACGCCGGCAGTCCGAGGAGCGAAGTTCGCGATGGCATCCGCCCGCGCGGTCTGGTGGATGCCGCCCGACTTGCCGGAGGCGTACTCGCCAATGATCGGTGGAGCGATCCTGTCTCGATAGTCGGCGAGCGGCGAACCGTCAGGGGCAGCCGCAATGACATCGGAGAGCTTCCGGTGCAGGTCGCGGATCGTGTCCGCGTACGTGGAGAACACGATGACCTTCCGCCGGTCCTGGGTGCTGATGCCCTTGGGGCTCACACGCCGGGCAGACTCCGCGATCTGCGCGAGTTCCGAGGCAAGCTCAGCGACCTTGGGCTCTGCTGGATGGGCGGCATTGTCGGCGAGCGACCGCAAGTGCCTGATGAGCCCCAAGTCGCGCTCAACATCCGAGCGCAGGAGGTCCGCGTGGTAGTCCTCTGCCGAGCTGACGCCCGAGAGAGAGCCGTCGAACTCGCTCAGGATCTCGTCGAGGTCCTCGGACTCGGAGTTCACGTACTCGCGGAGCGCCTCGCCGGTGAGCACGTGACCTTGATCCAGCGCGGCAAGGAATGCCTCATGTGCCTTGATGAGCACCCCGAGCGTGCCACCCAATGCCACGGGCGAGGACTCCAGCCGCTTGAGCAGGGCGGAACGGAGCAGACCGCTGTTCGTGACCTGCGTGGCGTCGAGGTTTTCACTCTTGAGGTAAGCGCTGGGCGTGTAGCGCGCGAGCAGGAGTCGTCCCGGTTGGGTGCGCCGCACCGTGTACGAGGCGGCGTGCTCTTCCTCATCCGGGATGTCTAGCGCGTAGGTCATCTCGCGGACCAGCGTCTCGCCTGCCTCGTCGAGGTCGTAGTCGATGCGCCGCACGACTGGCTCAGGGAATTCAATCTGGACAGAGCGGCCGCCGATCTCGATGGTCTCGCCGTGATAATTCTGCTTGACGAACGTACGTGTACGTCGCACCGCCACCTGATCCATGAGATCGAAGAGATGAGCAGGCGTGAGCGCCTCGGGGTCCGTCCTTTCCGCGTGGCGGATGTAGCCACGGATCGACGGTATGCCCTGGGCGGCGAACATCGCATCGTTGCGGATGAAGTACCGCAGCAAGGTCTCCAGGTCGCGCAGCGAGTTGTTGACCGGGGTGGCGGTGAGGAGCACGACCTTCTTGGGGTACCTGCCCGCGAGGATCAGTCGATCGATGGCCGCCGAGCGTGCAGCAGCCGCGTTCCGGAGGTTATGGGCCTCGTCGATGACGACGAGCGCAGCGTCTTCCGCCTCGTAGAGGAAGTCCTGGTACTTGGGATTGTCCGGGTTGAGGTTGTTGCGAATCTCCTCGTAGGAGTACGCGGCGACGTGGCGGGAGTAGCCGTGCTTCTTGAGCAAGGGTTCCCACACACTCGCTTTGAGCGCGGCCGGCGCCGCGATGACGACGCGCTGACGCATCTTCTCTGTGGCAGCTGCGATGACTTCCAGCGCGAGAAACGTCTTGCCGAGGCCCACCTCGTCGGCAACGAGCACACCGCCGATCTCGTCGAGCAGGCGTCGCATCCGTTTGACGCCGTCGGCCTGGAATCGCGTGAGCTTGAACGTGGTGTCGCCCTGCTCGTCGTCGGCGAGGTGGGCTCCGTAGCGCTCGAGGAGCATTCTCAGGAAGATCGACCACGGCGTGTGCTCGGCCCACAGCGGCTCGTAGAGCGCGGCGAGATCGTAGGGCTCACTATGACGCCAGCACTCCTCAAACCACTCGATGACCTGAGGGGCCGAACCATGCGTGCCCGACGCGCCGATGTTGAGCTCCGCGTTGAGCATCAGGCCTGCATGGGTGAGGTTGCTGGAACCGGCCAGGAATGCCGGGTGGGTGTCGTGGAGGCTGATGAACGCCTTGCCATGCAGAAAGCCACCCGTGTAGCGCCGAATCTCGACGACAGGCTCGCCACGCTCGTCGGCCGCGCGAAGCCATTCGACCAGCCGCCGCGCCTGCTCCGTCGCGCCCGGGGTGAATCCGAGTGCGTCACGCTCGGCCTTGAGCCATGCCTCATGGCTCGTCAGCGCATCGCGCAACACCTCGTCAGTCTTGGACTCCTGGGAATGCGGCACGGCGGGCTCCGGGATGGGCTCGGCGCCCAGCAGGAGGCGTACCCGGGGAGCCCGGCCGAGTTCGTCTGCGATGAGCAGGAACCCGGCGGGGTTCACGTATGCCGTGGCGATCGCGATGTGAGGCGGGACGGCCATCGCCTCACGGTTGACACGAAAGAGCCGGTTGAGCTCCTCCGCGACGGTCATGGGAGGTGCTATGCGGTTGGTCGCAAAGTCAGGTAGACGCGTCATGCCGACTTCCAGCGGTCGTAGTGCCGCAGAGCGGCCGCTAGACGCTCTTCGTAATCCCAGCCCCGATGGAACGTCGCAAAGACGTGCTCCACATGGTCGCGCTCGAGGCCGTAGAGCAGCGACACCAGGGCATCGAGCTCCGCGACGAGGTCCTCCTTCTCGGCCTCGCTCGTGACGGACCCGACAGGGACGCCGACCTCGTCTGCCCACTCGCGGTAGCGGCCATCAACCGCAGCAAGTCGGCCTGCGAGCTCGATCACCTGCTCTGTCCAGGCTGAGCCCGGGGTCCATCGAGGCACGGGAAGCAACGACAGAACTTCGAAGGTGAGGTGCAATTCCACCCAACGCCTTGACACCCAGTCAAACGGAATGCTCGACATAACTCCCAGCAGATATGCCTCAGGCCGGCCATTTGCCCTGCGGTTGACCAGGACGGGCGCGTTATGCACAGTTGCCGCACCCGGCGGGAGCAGCGCGACGACGGTCGTGCGCGAGTTCGTCTGATTGGTGACATCGCGGAATGCGATGCGCGGGCGGTCCATCGGCAGTTCGCCTTGCGCAAACGTCATGCCGTAGTACGCCGAGCGTGCATTGCGCGTCGCGCGTGCCAGTTTGTCCGCCAAGGCGGGCCTGATCACTTCGGGCCGGGCGTACGCGTAGGGACTCCCGAAGTCGGGCTCCCACAAGTTGAACGACGCACCCGCGAGGACGGGTACGCGGCCACGCGGCTCATCAATGTCGAACTCGAACTTGTCTTTGTCGCCCGTCGCGTTGAAATCGCCTTGGACGGGCCGGAAATCCCAATCGGCTCGGACCTCGTCGAAGCGAGGCGACTGCTTCATGCGACTGAACACCTCGGTCGACATCGGGTCCGGCAGCAACGGGAATGCCGCGGTAGACGACCAGGCGAGGAACTCGTCGGCGGGCATCTCGCTGAGCGACAACCTTCCCGCTCGCAACTCGTCCTCGCTGAAGAACGGCCCTGCCACGCGCACCACCGGTTCGCCAGAGCGCGCGATGACAACGAGGCCGACCGTGTACCGCGGATCGACCTGCTCGAACGCCCACTGGCGGTTGTTGGTGATGATGCACACATCCTCGAACGCGCCGCTTGTCAACACATCACGACGCCATGCCGCCAACGCGGACCCGCTGAGCGCGCCACGGGGAAGTACGTTCGCCGCCCGGCCGCATTGACGAAGGAGCGCCCAGAACCGCCATGCGAAAGCCTGGTATAAGTCGAGGTGCGCGGCGCCGAGTCCAGGGTACGGACCCGAGGCAACTGCCTTGTTCACCGCTGCGGTCTCACGCACATCCGCTTCGTACTCTGCTACGAGGTCGGGACGCTCGGCCCGGATCTCGGCGAGACGAGCATCGCGCTCCTTTGCCGGCAGGGACCGGAGTCCCGGGAATCGAAGTCCCCACCACTGGTGTTCCTCTACGTGAAGTTTCTCCCACGGCGGGTTTCCGACCAAGACGTCGAATCCCGGGTTGTCGCGCAGGAAGACCTCGGGGAACAGCACCGGCATGTGGGCTGGCTGAAGCTTCGCGGTGACCTCGGCCACCTTGGGGTGTGAGACGAGCTCTTCGAGCCCGGCGTCCGAGATGATCGCTCGCTGAGGAACGTCGCCTGCTCGGACCGCAACCGCGGCATCGAAGATGCGTCGCGCGGTCGCGGATGCGTCGCGGGCCGCCGCCAGCAGTTCCCCGCTGTGCTCAACCTCGGCCTTGCTGGCTTCATCGGCGGCGGCGTAGTCCAGGAGCCGGTCCCGTGCACGCGCCAACTCCGACTGGATGATGTCGTCGAAGAACGTCCCCTGCCCCGGCTTGCGTTTGGGCTCAAGTGCGTCGAGCGCCTCGTCCACGGTGCCGATGCCCGTGAGCGAGTTGCCGAGCACCAGCCCATGGCTGAGCGTGGACATGGGCAGGCCCGGCACGAAGGTGTGGATCCATACCGCCAAGCGCGCCAGCTCCACGGCCAACGGGTTGATGTCGAGGCCATAGATGCACCGGCGCGCGATCTGGCGCCGCAGCAATTGTGCGTTGTTGATCTGCTGCGCCGCCTCCACATCCTCGCCCAAAGCATCTCGGGCGCGGCCCGCCAACCGCTCCAACTCGGCTTCGATGGCAGGCAACGAGCAGGTGGCGAGGAAATCACGCATGCCCTGCTCGATCTTGTCGATCGCCGCGATGAGGAAGTGACCTGAGCCCATGGCAAGATCGCCAACGCGGAAGTCCCAGAAGAGATCAGCTGCGGCTCTGTCCTTGCCCTCGTCGACGAGCGCCTTGACCCTGGCGAGGTGACGCGCGAGCGCAGGCTGGACGCTGCGCTCGATGAGGTGATCGACGATCACCTTAGGCGTGTAGTACGAGCCCGTCGCCTTCCGATCACCGGAAGTCGTGTGGAAGTACGGTTCTCCGGCCTCCACCTCAATAGGCTCGCCCTGTCTAGCGGGACGGAAGGCCCCCGAGGTCTCGAGAGTGAGATCCGTCTCCGCCAACGATACCGAGCATTCGAGCAGCCCTTCGTAGATGGTGCCGAACTCGCGAACCTGGAGAGAGCGGAAGTCCACCGGCCCTCGCACGCCGTCCTCGGTGACGTCGGTCAGCAGAGCCCGCAGAGCGGGACCTACGACGGCATCTGACAGGTCGAGCTTCTCGATGAGCTCGCCCTCCTCGGTGCGGGGGTCAAAGAGGTCGCCACCGTAAGCGGGCACAGCCCATGCCTGATTGCCGTGATACACCGCCTGCCAGAGGGCGATCACCTGGTGCCAGATCGACGCCGCGTCACCGGCGTAGTCGTCCTCGGAACGCTGGGCGGCCCGCTCGGCGAAGCCCCGCAACGACGCACGGTCATAGTCACCGTTGCGCCCGGCCGGGAGCAGACCGGTCGCCTCCCCGTAGGCGACGAAGAGGAGCCGGAACATGACGCGCATCGCCAAGGCGTATGAGAGTTTGAGTCCCTGAGCGTCCAGATCGACGCCGATCGGAGGGAGGCGTCGAGCGATCGCCTCGGCCAACGGGGGCATGACGTCGCTGTAGATTCGCTCGCGGAGGCGGTTGCCGAGCGACGCCGCGTAACGTGCTGAGCCCTGCAAGATCTGGTCCGCTGAGCCGTCTTTCTCGAGGGCCTCGGCGGAGAAGATCAGCGTCAGCAAGCCGACGAGCGCAGGGTCAAGCATCGCGAGATCGAGCTCGAAGAAGGTGTCGGACTGTCCTCGCTGGCCCACTCCTACGCCGTCGCGCCCCGGGTAGAGGCGCAAGGTAGTGCGGCGCAGCACCACGACCCACGGGACTTCTGCCTGAGCCGCCAGCTGAAGACCATGAGCAACCGGGGAGATGCGGTTGTGGGCGCTGGGCTGGTCGAAGTGCTCGGTCTCGTCAAGGAGAACCGCAATCGCACGACGCGAACCAGACGTCGCACGCAACAGCAACGCGCGGTCACCGCGGCCCGTCGCAGGCTCGGCAGAGAACCCGAGGGCGTCGACGAGGTCCCGACCCGACTTGTCGACGATGGCACACGAGCGCTCGCACGCCTCGGCCCAGTCCGGGCGCCTGGGCACGTCCTCCTTGAGGTGGTACGTCGCGAAGAGGAAGTTGTTGCGATAGCCCAGGTGGCCATCGGCGTCGGCTGACCTCCATATCGCGTCGATCTGCTGTTGGGCTGCGAGGCCATCGGCCTCATCGAGAATGGACTGCAACAGGCGCTCTGCCTGTGTGCGCGAGAGCCCGCTGAGCGCATTGTGCTTGGCCTCGAACAGCGTGACCAAGGCGCCATGGACTGCCGCGACCACCACGGGCATGGTGGTCGAGGAGGAACGTGCCCTGTGGACACCCTCAAGCACCTGCTTGGTGGGGCGCGAGCCCGCAGCGACGATGGCGACCTGGACTTCTCCGACGCCGCTCTCGTCACGGCCGAAAAGGACCGCGATGGGCGTCACTCCCTCCGGAAGATCCGCTTGCCACGCGATGCGGCGCTCCGCACGCAGGTTGAGATCGTCGATGTCAGCCACGGCGCCGTACCTCCCTCTCGGTGCGTCGTCCCTGGAAACCTTCAGGACTGTTGCAGTTCAACATAGTGCTCGCCGCCGACACGTACCTCAGGCAAGATCCCACGCGACAGCAAGGTGATGCTCCGCGCCCTTGGTGAGACGCGTGCGACCGAAAGCCGCGAGCACCGACCGCTTGATGGCATCGTCCGTCGCTCCCGGCTCACGGCGGCGGAAGAACCGGATCGCGTTGGCGATCTCTCGCGGGCTGACCTGCTCGAAGGCACGCGGAGACGAGCTGTCCTGGGGCCGGAACTCGGCCCATGTGTCCCGATCCAGGCCCGGCGGCCACACAAAGCCATGCTCGTCCACCTCGACGCCTTCCAGCTGGCGCACCTGATGCGAGATCTGACGCACGCGCTTGGACGACAGTCGCTTCCACTCGAATGCTGCGGCGGCGAGTCGGGTGAGACGCTCGATCTCGATGGGTCCCTCGAAGTCCACGATCTCGGCCGCGACCGCGCGGACGCGGAGCTTCGCGTCTTTTTTGGGAAGGTCCTCGATCACGCTCGACGGGCCGGCGATCACGACCTGCCACGGCACGAACGCCTCGCGCTGTGCACCGATGATGACGGGAGCGGGCTCATGGGTCGGCTCGCGCTCGAACACGGCGCTCGGCAGAGCCTGCGGAGCGGCATCACGTGCATCCTCGTCCGCCTCCTCGGCGTCGCTCGACTCGAGCCGCGGGATGTACACCTCGTTGGGAAGCGCCGCCGACTTGCCCAGCTCGTAACCCAGCTCGGCGGCGAGGTGGGGAAGCACGGCATCGCGCAGCATCGTGCAGGACGTCGCGCCTTCCTGGTCGTCCAAGTGGTCGAGAAGCCGCACGGCGTAGTCGGCCGCTCGCCAGGCGTCGATCCACTCGAACTCGTCGCCGTGCGCAAAGCTGTTGCGGACGATGCGGAGCTCGCCGCCCAGGGTCGACACCGTGCGGAGGCGGTCGTCGAAGGGGAAGCCCAGGCCGCCGAGCTTCTCTGTGAGCATGCGCAGCTGCGCCTGGACATCCGTGCGCGAGTAGGACCTGGGCGGAACACCCTTGGAGCGGTCGAGCTCGACGAGGATGACCGTCCAGTCGAGCCCGCGCAGGTCCCCGTCAAGGCGCGCCTGGATGATGTCGTCGAGGTGCTTGGCCAGGACGTCGAGCACGTCGCTCACCGTGTGCTTGGGCGTCTTCAATGTCTCCCCTCGTCCGCTCAGCCTTGAGCCCGGCTCCTCCTGTGAAACCTGACATCCGTTGTCTTATGTCTTAGCCATCTTCGCGGACGCGGCTGACATCGCCAATAGGCACGCGGGTTTCCCGAACGACACCATCCCAGGCCTAGCTTCGCTCGCGGCGGCGCCCGGCCGCTCGCATGCTCACCAGGACGTTCGCCGGCCGCCAGCGCCGTAGTGGGTCCCGGCGCGACGGCGGCTACGCCTCGATCGCATCAGACCTCACCGGATAGCCACCGCCCCTCAGCCGCGCAACAACCGCTCCCAGCTCCTCCGCATACGCATTGAGGTTCTGCACGGTCCCGCCATATCGCAACGTATTGCGCATCTTCTCGCCGA
>Ga0207868_1002530_pt1 | contig 10290 bp, 14 predicted proteins | sample Passage237B_FD_187370 | JGI IMG/M metagenome (GOLD analysis project Ga0207868, IMG submission 187370) | Cellulose adapted compost microbial communities from Newby Island Compost Facility, Milpitas, CA, USA - Passage2 37B (SPAdes) (version 3) ... | reverse complement strand
GCTGGTGGACGAACTCCTGGGCGTGCTGGAGGCCACCCGCGAAGGCCGGGGCGTGGTGGAGGGCACGCTCCGCCTGACCGCGTCCGTCTCGTTCGGCCAACACGTGCTCATGCCGCTGCTCGGCGGGCTTCGCAGCCTCTACCCCAAGCTCCGGCTGGAGTGCCTGTTCACCGACGCGAACCTCGACCTCGTCGCCGAGCGCATCGACCTGGCGGTCCGGCTCGCGCCTTCGCTCGACGGGGACATGGTTGCGGTCAAGCTGATGGATACGCGCTATCGGGTCGTCGCCAGCCGCGCCTACAAGGATGGCGCGGCGCCCGTCGAGACGCCGTCCGACCTGTCGGGACACCCCTGCGTCGTGTTTCCCCTGCGCGATTTCAGGACGCGTTGGCGCTTCCGCGACGCCACCGGCGCCGACACCACGGTGCCGATCGATGGCGCCATCACGTTGCTGCCGGCAATCGCCGTGCGCGAGGCCGCGCTGCAAGGGCTCGGGCCCGCATTGCTGCCGGACTGGCTGATCCGGGACGATCTCGATGCCGGACGACTGGTGGACCTGTTCCCCGACCACGAGGTCGGCGCCGCATCCTTCGAGACGGCGGCCTGGCTCGTCTATGCGAACCGCGCCTTCCTGCCCGCGAAAGTGCGCGCGGCCATCGACTACTTCAAGGCGAACGCGCCAAGCATTCAGCAGTCATAGGCCCACGGCTGGAGGACTTGGGCCCATTCTGCGTTGCTGCAAAAGCATTGCAGTGTGCAGGTCCGGCCCGCCCTACCGCTAGCCGCGCAACCGCGGCATGCCGTGCTCGTCGCGCTCTTCGGCGACGGCCTTCACCGTAGCGCAGGGCGGAACCGCCGCAGACGATTCCGCCCAGCGCCTCCGTCGCACTCGCGGAATCCGCTTCGCGGCTTCGCCCTTACGGAGCCTTCCAAGGCGAACAACGCGAATGCCATCGCCAGCGGCAAGGCAGCCGCAACGTTTCCGGTGCCGACCGCTTTGAGCGAATTTTCATGGAGAACCGTGGAGCTTTCCACCATGCTTTCAGCCATCCGTCATCGCTGTCCGGATGGGTTCATGAAAGGAGCGTCAGTTCCCGCCACCCGGCAGTATGCCGATCATCACCAGGCCGGCCAGTTGGCGCGCCGAGACCGTCGGCGCCGCCTTCCGTGGCTTGAACTCGGCCGTGGGCGTCAGTTCCAGCGCGCCGGTGAAGTGGTTGGACACTTCCGACAGCGGCAGCCGACGCTCGCCGACGGCCGGATCCAGGACCGTGATCTTGGACTTGCCGACCCGGGCCAGCACCACGAAGTGGTTCAGGTCCCAATGCAGGATGCAGGGAAGCTTGAGTTGATCCAGCTCCTCCAGGTCCAGCCGCAGCGGTCTGGTGGAAAAGCCCAGCCGCTGGGCGATATGGATCAGCTGATCGAGCTTCGCTCCTTTGAGCGACAGCGGGAAGCGCTGGCGCAGCTCGGCCAGGCCGATGCGCATGCCGTGCGCATTCGCCGCCATCGCCAGGGAAGCGAGGCCGCACTCTGCGGCCTCCGATGCGACGACAGCGGCCTTCGAGCGTGACCCCAGCATCGCCGCAAACGCGAGGGAGAACTTGCGCATGCCGCGGCCTATCCGCCGGATCGGGCGCAATGGGACTGTCCGACGACCGGGGCCATCGGCGCGCCATCGACGAGGAAGTCGACCGGCAGGGTGTGGTAGCCGGCACTATTCAATCCGCCGACGTGGAAGTGCAGGTGCGGATTCTGCGAGAAGCCGGAGTTGCCGACGCTGGCCAACCGCTTGCCGGCCGGGACCCGGTCGCCTTCGAGGACAAGGACCGAGCCCTGCATCAGGTGCGCGTACACGGCTTCGGTGCCGTCGTCATGCAGGATCACGACGCGGTTGTCCAACCGCTCCTTGCCCGCTTGGTATCCACCAGCATCGGAGTAGCGGTCCTCCGCGAACACCACCTGCCCGGCCAGCGCGGCCACCACCGGCGTGCCCTTATCCGCCTTCAGGTCCACGGCATGGATCATACCCTCGGCAGCGGCATGGGTAGGCCGGCTGCCGACCTCGACCTGGCCGTCGGCCTGCACCACCTCGCCGCACCCCCCCAGCGGAAACCTCAGCGCGCGCCGGCCAACCGGACGGCGGTCCTCCGCCAGCCGGGCATACGAGGACACGGTGGCCGTGCTGATGCCTACCACCTCGTCGAACACCGCCGACGCGAACACCCTGTCGTCGCTTGAGGAGATGACCATCGGCGGCGACAGGCCCTCGAAGGCGGGCGACAGCCGCTTGACCAGCAGGAACGACTCGAACTGGCCCGGCTCGACAGCCAGCATCCACCGCCCCCCTCTCCCCGCGACTCCCAGGTGAACTGGAACGGGTTGCGGTCGGCGTGTTTCTCATCGTCGCCGCTCCGCAACCATCCCTCGCGTCCGGCGAAGAACGCCGTCACGAAGATACCCACGATGGCCAGCAGGAAAATGGCGATCCGCATTATTCGACCCAACTAAGCGCCCGGGAATCCCACCCTCGGCCGAGTCGACCGGGGTGGGACAACGTACCAGTTACTAGACCTTCACACAGGTCGCTTCAGTGGCATTGACCTTCGGTGCGGTACCGTCGGGACAGTTCACACTCGCTCCGTTCGCCGCGGAGCCCGAGTTCGAGGAGCTGCTGCCTGCCAGGTAGCCACCGATCGCCGAACCGGCGGCGACGATGGCCGCACCGACTAGGTAGACGAGGGGGCCCGGGCCACCAGCGACCTCTTCGAACTCTTGGACAGTCAGTTCACGCACGTCGTATCTCCTTTACAGTTGACGCAGATCGTGCGTCGCGGACCGGGAGTCGTTCCCGAACATCAATCCTTGCTTTCAGCGTATTTCACCTGCGCGGCCTGCGAAGCGACGATCGGACCGATGGCCACGACGATCGCGGCGGCGTTGCCGCCAGACACGTGCTGGATTTCGGGCGGATGGATCTCACGCATGGTGTTGGCCTCTCCTGTCTGGCACATGCCCTGTGCCCTGGGACCGGGACCGCTCCCGGCATTGGGGTGTCCCGTGCGGTCAACCGCCACCGACCTTGCCCCTGATCGAATACAAGGGCTCGAAGATCCATTCGATCAGCCGCCGCCGCTCCCCCGGGATGTCCGCCTCCAATAGCTTGCCCTGCGCCGCACCCCATGCGGCAAGGCTGGTTTACCGCCTGCAAGCGCAACTGCACGAATCACCGCCAATATCGCTTGCAGTGCCGAAGTGCTTGCATCGCAGCAGGCACGGGGACTACGCCCGCCCCGACTGCACAGGGACAGGCAGGGAGAGTTGGGAATGCAACTTTCGGTAAGGATCCGGATCGCCCGCCAGCGCGCCCGGCTCTCGCAGGACGCGCTGGCCAGGCACCTCGGCATCAGCCGCGGTGCGGTCGCCAACTGGGAGTGCGCGGTAGGGGCGCAGCCCGCCACCTCGCGGTTGGAACAGCTGGCCCGGATCACCGCAGTACGATTCGAATGGCTGGCCACCGGGCGTGGCGCGATCGGCTACGAAACTGCGGATGAAGATGTGCCGGCGGCGGAGGCCGAGTTCGTCTACGACCCGACCGAACGCCGGCTGCTGGCGGCGTTCCGGGGCTGCGACGCGCAGACCAGAAGGATGCTGATGCGGTTGGCGGAGGCGCCGTCGCCGGAGGGCAGGCGCAGCGCCTGAACCGGGTTCTGCGCGGGTCGGCCGGGACGGTGGTCGCCGGCAAGGCCGGCTCCTACACGGAGCAGGAGGATCGCGCCAATCGACCCGCGCTAGTCGAGCTCCGCGCAGTCCGCGCGCCGCACTTCGGCCACGAAGCGGCGCATCTTCTCGCCGTCCTTGATGCCCGGCGAAACCTCGATGCCGCTGGCCACGTCCACCGCCCACGGCAGGGTGGCCAGGATCGCGTCGTGGACGTTGTCCGCGGTGATGCCGCCGGCCAGCACGAAGGGCCGATGCAATCCGGTGGGCAGCCGCCGCCAGTCGAAGGCGTGGCCGGTGCCGCCGGCGCCGCCCCGGCTGTGGCTGTCGAACAGGAACGCGGCCGCGTGGGGCCAGCGCTGCTGCAGCGTCTGTGCGTCCCAGCCGGCGCCGCCGCCCATGGGCAGGGCCTTCATGTACGGCATGCGGAAGCTGCGGCAGAAGGCGTCTTCCTCGTCGCCGTGGAACTGCAGCAGGTTCGGCCGCACCTGGCGGACCACCTCGCGCACCTCGGCCGCGCTGTTGTCGCGGAACAGCGCCACCACCGCCACCAGCGGGGCCAGCGCGAGCCGCAGCTGCCGGGCTTCGGCCGGGGTCACGCGGCGCGGGCTGCCTTCGGCAAACACGAAGCCCACCGCGTCCACGCCCAGTTCCCCCGCCAGGCGCACGTCGCCGGGCCGGGTCATGCCACAGAACTTGATGCGGGTGCGGTACAGGGTGCGCGTCACAGGGTCACCTCCGGGGGAAGGCCCCACTCAGGGGGATACAGCGGGCGCAGGAACACCAGCCCCTGCGGCGGCGCGGTGGGGCCCGCCAGGGTGCGGTCGCGGCCGGCGAGCAGCTCGGCGATCCAGGTTTCCGGGCGCGCGCCGGCGCCCACTTCCAGCAGCGAGCCGACGATGTTGCGCACCATGTGGTGCAGGAAGGCGTTGGCCTGCACCTCGACCTCCACGGTCTCGCCCTGGCGCCGGACCAGGATCTCCTGCAGCTCCCGCCGCGCGTGCGGCGCCTGGCAATGCACGGTGCGGAAGGCGCTGAAGTCCTGTTCGCCCAGCAGCGCCTGCGCGGCACGGTGCATGGCGTCCACATCCAGCGGTCGTCGTTCCCAGGCCATGGTGCGACGATACAGGGCGGGGCGTACAGGCCTGTTCACGAGGCGGTACCGGTAGCGGCGGGCGCGGGCCGAGAAGCGCGCGTTGAAGTCCCCGCGCACCGGCACGCACCAGCGCACGCACACCTCGGGCGGCAGGCGCCCGGTGGTGCCCAGGGTCCAGGCGCGGGGATCGCGCGCGGCGTCGCTGTCGAAGTGCACCACCTGGCACTCGGCGTGGACGCCGGCGTCGGTGCGGCCTGCGCAGACCACCGAGACCGGCGCGTCGGCCACCGAGGACAGCGCGCGCTCCAGCACGGCCTGCACCGACGGCGGGCCGGATTCGCCGAGCTGCTGCCAACCCTGGAACCCGCCGCCGTCGTACTCGACGCCCAGCGCGTAGCGCATGCCCTGCCCGCCTTCAGCCGATCTCGCGCAGCAGCTGGGCCGCCTCGTCGCGCGCGGTCGGGTCGGCGCCGGCGGCGACCTCGCGCAGCAGGGCGCGCGCGGTCTCCACGTCGCCCAGGTCCAGGTAGGCGATGGCCAGCTCCAGGCGCTCGCGTCCGGCCGGTGCCGGGTTCAGCGATGCCAGGCCTGGCACGTCGCCGGTGTGCCAGGCCGGCACCGCGGGCGCCGGCACCGGTTCGGCAACCGGCGCCTCGTAGGGATGGTGCGAAGCCTCGGGCGCGTCGACCGCCATTGCCGGATCGGCCTGCACCGGCGCGGGCACCGCCGCCGCCAGCGCCGCGGCGTCGAAGCCGGGCCCGCGCGAGGACGGGATGGGCAGCGGCTTGGGGCGCCGGCCCAGCCACCAGACCACGCCCGCCAGCACCAGCAGGCCCAGCCCGCCCCACAGCCAGGCCGGCACGCCCGCCTGCGCCGGCGCGGCGCCGGACTGTTCCAGCTGCGCCAGGCGCTGCTGCGCGGCCGCCAGTTCGCTGTCCTTGAGCTCGATCAGCTTCATCTGCTGCTGCTGCAGCTTCTCCAGTTCGTCGACCCGGCTGCGCAGTTCCTGCAGTTCCGAATCGCGCGCGGCCAGGTCTTCCTGGGCCTGGCGCAGTTGTTCGTTTGCCAGCATGTCGCCCTCGCCACCGGCGCCGAGACCGGATCGTGTCGCCTGTGCGCCGTCGGCCGCGGCCGCCGGCGCGATTTCCAGCCGCGCATCGGCCATCGGCGCGGCGGGACTGGCCGCCGTCCTGGGCCATCCCGACCACTTCACGGGACGCAAGGTCGGGCTGGTGCTGAGCGGCGGCAACGTCGACATGCGGCTGCTTGCCTCGGTTCTGTTGCGGGGGCTGGTGCGCGACGGCCGCATCGTGCGGCTGCGGCTGATGATCGGCGACCTGCCGGGCCAGCTCGCGCGCGTCGCCGGACTGATCGGCAAGGCCGGCGGCAACATCGTCGACGTGCAGCACCAGCGCCTGTTCGGCAGCGTCGTGGCCAAGGCGGCGGAGCTCGACGTCACGGTCGAGACGCGCGATCGCAATCATGTGCGCGAGCTGGTGGCCGTCCTGTCGGCCGAAGGCTTCAAGGTACGCATGCTGGAAGGCGCGGACGCGTGAGGCGGATGGCCGGCCGCCTGCCTGTCGTGAGCGGGCTCTTCCTGGCGGCGATCCTCGCCGGTCCGGCTCATGGTCAGAACAAGGCTGGACAAGCGCCGGTGCCGACGGTGCTGGCGTGCGGCGCTCTGAAAGCCGAGAGCGTGCGAACCAACTCGGCAGCGGTGCAGTGGACCATCTCCGGCCCCTCCGGCAAGACCACGGAAACCGGCGTCCTGCGCGGTGGCCCGCGCTTCCAGTGCATCGAGGGCGCCATCCTGGTCGTCGAGGTCACCTCGACGGCGGGCCATTCCTTGTTCCAGGCCTATTTCCCGGACGGCACCGACATCGGCTACGGCCGCCAGCAGATCGACCGCCGCGGCGGCCGCTTCGTCCTGCCCGTCCAGGCGAAGGCCCGCATCGCCGAGCCGTACCGCGCCGCGTTCGACTATCACTGCCGTCTCGACATGCCGGCCGATCCGATCTCGGCCGAGGCGCGAGCGAACTGCCTTTTCTGAGCCGGACCCGACTACAGCGCGCGCCTGAGATCGGTGAAGCCGAAATCGTTGCCCTTGAACAGCAAGGGCAGGCCGAGCGTCTTCGCCAGGGCGTAGGCGCAGCAGTCGCCGAAGTTCAGGCCGGCACGATGCCGGCCCCTGCCGTAACGACGGAATGCGTCTCGTGCCGCCTGGACGTGGGAGGGACCGAACGATGCGATCGTGAGGCCGAGGCTCGTGACGAGCCTGTCCAGGTCGCGACACCCCACCTCGCCATGCCGCGCCTCTACGACCATCGATGCTTCGACCAGATTGGGCGCGCCTACGATCGGTTCGTCCTGCGACACGATGAGATCGGCGAACGATGCCCTTTCCGGCTCGTCGAAGTAGATCGCAATCAGCGCCGAGCTGTCGACGACGATCAATCGAAACAGCCCTTGTCGTTGTAACCCAGAATTTCGTCCTCGGTGGCGGTAGAGAGGACCGGCCGCGCCTTCGCGCGGCGCACGATGGCGTCGATCTCCTTCAGTCGACGATCGCGTTCCTTCCTGGCGTCGAGTTCCCTCAGCTTTGCGTCCGCGAGGTCGATGACCGTCGCTGTCATGCTCTTGCCGAGCAGCTTGGAAACGCGACGCAGTTTGCGCTCGGCTTCCGCACTCTTGATGCTGACGCCCATGGCCCTGATCCCAATTCTAGAATATTGCAGCGTATTCTAGAAACAGGCGGCTTACAACGCATGCCGGATGGGGTTATAGACCCGCCATGTCCGCCGCCACCCAGTACACCCCCTCTCCTACCCCCGACCTGGCCCGCATCGAGCGGGCGCTGATCTCCGTCTCGGACAAGGCCGGCCTGGTCGCGCTGGGCAAGGCGCTGGCCGCCCACGGGGTCGAGATCCTGTCGACGGGCGGCTCGGCCAAGGCGTTGCGCGATGCCGGGCTGACGGTGGTCGAGGTGAGCGACCATACCGGCTTCCCCGAGATCATGGACGGGCGCGTGAAGACGCTGCAGCCGTCGATCCATGGCGGCATCCTGGCGCGCCGCACCGACGAGGGCCATCGCAAGGCGATGGCCGACCACGGGATCGCGGGCATCGACCTGGTGGTCGTCAACCTCTACCCGTTCGAGGCGACGGTGGCGCGCGGCGCCGATTTCCCGACCTGCGTCGAGAACATCGATATCGGCGGCCCGGCGCTGATCCGCGCCTCGGCCAAGAACCACGACTTCGTCACCGTGGTCGTCGACCCGGCGGATTATGACGCCGTGATCGCCGAACTCGGCGCCAACGAGGGCGCCACGACGCTGGCGCTGCGCCGCCGCCTCGCTGCCAAGGCCTATGCGCGGACGGCTGCCTACGACGCCGCCATCGCAGGCTGGTTCGCCAAGCAGGCGGGAGAAACGTTCCCGGAGCGCCTGACGGTGGCGGCGGAGCGCGTGCAGGTGCTGCGCTACGGCGAGAACCCGCACCAGCAGGCGGCCTTCTATTCCGATGGCAGCAAGCGCCCGGGTATCGCCACGGCGCGTATCGTGCAGGGCAAGGAGCTCAGCTACAACAACATCGGCGACACCGAGGCCGCCTACGAATGCGTGGCCGAGTTCAAGGAGCCGGCCGTCGTCGTGGTGAAGCACGCCAATCCCTGCGGCGTCGCCGTCGCCCAGGACCAGTACAGCGCCTACCTCAAGGCCTATGCCTGCGACCCGGTCTCGATCTTCGGCGGCATCGTCGCGGTCAACACCACGCTCGAGGCGCGCACGGCGGAGGATCTTTCGAAGCTCTTCCTCGAGGTCGTGATCGCGCCCGACGCCACGCCGGAGGCGCTCGAGATCTTCGCCCGCAGGAAGAACGTGCGCGTGCTGCTGGCCGGGAGCCTGCCCGACCCGTCGACGCCCGGCATGACCATGCGCAGCGTGGCCGGCGGCTACCTGCTGCAGACCCGCGACAACGGCCATGTCGCCCGGGGCGATCTCAAGGTGGTGACCAAGCGCAACCCGACGGCAAAGGAGCTGGACGACCTGCTGTTCGCCTTCACCGTCTGCAAGCACGTGAAGTCCAATGCCATCGTCTATGCCAAGGACGGCGCGACGGTCGGCGTCGGCGCGGGCCAGATGAACCGCCGCGACAGCTCGCGCATCGCCGCCATCCGGGCCGCCGAATCGGGCGAGCTGGCCGGACTGAAGGAAAGCCCGGCCGTCGGCAGCGTCGTGGCGTCGGACGCCTTCTTCCCCTTCGCCGACGGCCTGCTGGCGGCCGCCGAGGCGGGCGCCACGGCAATCATCCAGCCCGGCGGCTCGATGCGCGACAAGGAGGTCATCGAGGCCGCGGACGAGAAGGGCCTGGCGATGGTCTTCACCGGCATGCGCCACTTCCGCCACTAAAGGGGCATATGAGACGGCTCCATGCTTTTCCCCCTCTTCGGACGTTGCAAGGTTCTTGTAATGGACAGGGGAATAGCTTGCGTCTCAGCCATTGCAATATTGCTGGCGAGCAATGCCAACGCTGAGAGGAGAGCAACATGACCCAGCAGAACGAGACCAACCGCCTGCTGTCCGATGCCGAGCTGGAGATGGTGAGCGGCACCGGTGGCCGGTGGATCCAGGGGAAGGCGGGATGGCTGTGGCAGTACGACAACGTCAAGGGTTCCGGTAACGCCGGCGCCTTCCACGTCACGCGCGATGCCGGGACGGCCAGCGTCCGTACGGAGACGGTCAACGGCAAGACCAACGTCTACAAGTTCGACGGGAAGAAGGAATATCTCTTCAAGACCTTGTAGGACGCCGCCCGCCGTTTCTACAATGCTGCTGCCAGAAACTGGCAGCAGCTCATGATAGGAGACGTTCCGTGTCGCGCGCCGAACGTCTGCTCGATCTCATCCAGGTGCTCCGCCGGCATCGCCATCCGGTGAGCGGGGCGGCGCTCGCCGAGACCACGGGCGTGTCGCTGCGCACCCTCTATCGCGACATCGACACGCTGAAGGCGCAAGGCGCCCGCATCGACGGCGAGGCGGGCGTCGGCTTCGTGCTGCGCCCGGGCTTCATGCTGCCGCCGCTGATGTTCAGCGAGGAGGAGATCGAGGCGCTGGTGCTGGGTTCGCGCTGGGTGCACCAGCGCGGCGACCGCGCCCTGGCCGATGCGGCGGCCAACGTGCTGGCCAAGATCGGCGCCGTGCTGCCACCGGACCTGCGCGACGCGCTGGACGATTCGGGCCTTCTCATCGCGCCAGGCGAGCCTGTCGCGGCGGGCGATGCGCAGCTCCCCAGGATCCGCCAGGCCATCCGCAACGAGCGCAAGATCGGCCTCAGCTACCGCGACAAGGACGGCGTCGCGAGCCGGCGCATCGTCTGGCCCTTCGCGGTCGGCTTCTTCGAGAAGGTGCGCGTGGTCGCCGCCTGGTGCGAGCTGCGCCAGGACTTCCGCCACTTCCGCACCGACCGCATCGTGACCCTC
>Ga0207868_1002526_pt1 | contig 10297 bp, 9 predicted proteins | sample Passage237B_FD_187370 | JGI IMG/M metagenome (GOLD analysis project Ga0207868, IMG submission 187370) | Cellulose adapted compost microbial communities from Newby Island Compost Facility, Milpitas, CA, USA - Passage2 37B (SPAdes) (version 3) ... | reverse complement strand
CAACTCCGCGGACGCGTCGGCCGCTTCAAGCATCAGGCCTACGCCTATCTCCTGCTCCACCGCCACACGCGGCTCGTCGACATCGCCCGCGAACGGCTCAACGCCCTTCGCACCCACAACCAGCTCGGCGCCGGCTTCCGCATCGCCATGCGCGACCTCGAACTGCGCGGCGCCGGCAACCTCCTCGGCGCGCAACAATCCGGCCACATCGTCGGCGTCGGCTTCGAGCTCTACTGCCAGTTGCTCCGCCAATCCGTCGCGCGTCTCAAGGGCGACAAACAGGCCGCCGCCATCCGCGCCTCGGTGAAACTCGACTTCGTCTTCGTCGGCGAGGGCAGCCCGCCCGACAAAAACGCCCCCGCCCCGACGTCGGTCGGCAGCAGCTACCAGGCGATCAAGGCCGCGGCCGACGCCGAGGCCGGCGCCGTATTGGTGGACAGGATACAGGCCCGTCTGCCGGGCGCCTACATCGGCGAGACGCGCCTGCGCCTCGATCTCTACCGCCGCCTCGCCCTCGCCTCCTCGCCCGAACAGCTCAAGGAGATCGAGTCCGAGCTCGTCGACCGTTTCGGCAAGTTCGGCGACGAGGTGCGCGCCCTGTTGCAGGTCACCGCCATCCGCGTCGCGGCCGAGCGAAAGGGCATCGTGAGCGTCGAGACCGAGGGCTCGAAATTGAAACTCATCCGCGCCGGCGCCGGACGCCGCGACGACTTCGTGCAACTCGGCGGACGTTTTCCACGCCTCACCGCGCCGAGACCGCTCGCCCGCCTCAAGGAGATTCTGGTCTTCCTTGGCAACCTGCCCGCGCCGACCTGAAAACGTCCCTCTTTCTTACCCATGAAATCCACCCCCGCCCTGTTCCTTGCTTCCATCCTCGGGTTGCTCCCCGCTCTCGCGCCGACCGCCGCCGTGGCGTCCGGGACCTTCGAGATCCCCGCCGTTCCCGCCCCCGCCGACGCGCGTGTCGCGGCCGTTCGCGTCGCCGTCGCGCCCGATCGCGCCGGCTGGACCTACGCGGTCGGCGAACCGGCGAAGTTCCGCGTCGCCGTCCTCTCCGACGGCCAGTCGCTCGCCGGCGTCACCGTCCGTTACAAGGTCGGCCCCGAGATGCTTCCCGCCGAGGAGAAGACCGCGGTCGTTCCCGCCGAGGGTCTCGTCATCGACGGCGGCACGATGAAGGAGCCCGGCTTCCTGCGCTGCATCGTCACCGCCGAGGTCGCCGGCCGCAGCTACCGCGGCCTCGCCACCGCCGGTTTCTCGCCGGAGAAAATCCAGCCCACGCAGACCAATCCCGACGACTTCGACGCCTTCTGGGCGGCCGGCAAAGCCGAGCTCGCCAAGATCCCGCTCGAGGCCCGCCAGACGCTCATGCCCGAGGCCTGCACCGACACGGTCGACGTCTACCACGTCAGCTTCCGCAGTTTCGGCGGCTCCTACCGCGAACTCGCCTCGCGCATCTACGGCATCCTCTGCGTGCCGAAGGCCCCCGGCAAATATCCCGCCGTGCTCGGCGTGCCCGGCGCCGGCGTGCGTCCCTACTCCGGCATGAAAGGTCTCGCCGCCCGCGGCGTCATCACGCTCCAGATCGGCATCCACGGCATTCCGGTCAACCTCCCCGCGGAACTCTACGACCAGCTCCGCGTCGGCGCGCTCAGCGGCTATCCCACCTTCAACCTCGATAACCGCGACACCTACTACTACCGCCGCGTCTACCTCGCCTGTGTCCGTGCCAACGACTTCCTTGTATCCCTTCCCCAATACGACGGCGAAAACCTCGCCGTCACCGGCGGCAGCCAGGGAGGCCAGCTCTCGATCGTCACCGCCGCGCTCGATCCGCGCGTGAAGGCCCTCGCCGCCTACTATCCCGCCTACTGCGACGTCACCGGTTACCTCCACCGCCGCGCCGGCGGCTGGCCGCACATGATGCGCACCGGCTCCCCCCACGCCACGCCCGAGAAACTCGCCGTCACCGCCTACTACGACGTGGTCAACTTCGCCCGCCGCCTCAAGGTCCCCGCCCACCTTGCCTGGGGCTACAACGACGAGACCTGCCCGCCCACCTCGCTCTACGCCGCCTACAACGTCATCCCCTCACCCAAGCGCCTCGTCCTCGCGCTCGAGACCGGACACAACACCGTGCCCGAGGAAAACGCCGCCAGCGAGGCCTGGCTGCTCGCGCAACTCGGCGTGAAGTAAACCACCCCGCGCGGAAGTGGAACGCGTCGCCCTCCGGCACGCGCTCCACGCGCCTCGAAACGCGTTGAGGACAACGCGTTCCACCTGCGGCGCGTCGCAGGCACGCGCATCAACGCCCCCCTCGCCTCGCCGCCTTGCCCGAACGTGAACACTACAGTCGCATTGCGCGGCTGTCGGTAACCGACCGTCAGACCGCTGATGCCCGGAGCCGCCCGTGACGAACCACTTTCCGCCATCCGAAACCTCGACCCAATTTCCCCCCGACACGATGCCAATGACTCCCGTTCGCGAGGAAACGGTGCTCGTGCCCGTGACCGTCATCCAGCCAGGGGTCTGGAAGTAGCCAACCCAGATATCGGTATCGAGGGTCCAGTCTCCGTGGGTCCAGTTGTTGGGGAGAACCGGCGAAATGCTTCCGTCAACGGTGACGCCCGCGCGCGAGGCCGGGACCAAAGGAATCCAAAGCAGCAAGGAAGGAACGCGAACGGGCTTTTTCATCCCTGGCTGCCTCTTGCAGGAGGCTGGCGCAACTTTTCCATATTTTTTGCCCCCACAAATGAGGGGAAATGCCTGCGGGCCGCATTCATTCTCCCTGGAGGCGCGCCTCGTGATCACCCGACACGGCGCCGGGTGATCGCCTCCCTGTCGTCCCCATCGCACGCAGATCACACGCGCGTGATCGCGCCGTCTACTTGTTCGCGCCCAGCCACAGAGCCATCAGCCCGGCACGCCCCTGCACGCCGAACTTGGCATAGAGCGCCTTGATGTAACCGCGCGTCGTCGAGAGGGTGAGTCCGAGCGACTCCGCGATCTCCTTCTCCGTTTGGTTGCCGAGCAGTCGGGCGCAGAGGCTGCGCTCGCGCGGGGTGAGGCGCTTGTCCCCGAGCATCACCCCGTGGGCCAGCATGGTTCCCCGGTGAAACCACTTCAGCGGACGCAGCGCCGCGGAGAGCACCTGTTTGTCACGCTCGGTGAAGCCCGGCCGGTCGCCGAAACGGTCGAGAATGTAGGCGATCTCGCAATCCTCGTTCACCGGAAACACGCACCAGATGCGGTCGGTGATGTTGAAGGGGACGAAACAGGTCCGGTAATGCTCTGTGCGGACGAAGGTCCGCATGTCGTGCAGTTCGCGCAGCGTGAGCGTGCGAAAGACGCCGGCGCGTTTCGCCATCTCGACCGAACTGTCCACGCCGCCCTCGCGATCCTGCGCCTTCATCGCGGCCGCGACCACCTGCCGCTTCAAGTCGGTCCATTCCAGATGCACGACGGCGCAACTGCGCCAGCCGAGTTGCGGATCATGCTCGGCCTTTTGCCCCGAGACCAGACGCACCACGCCGACCCACACCGCGTCGTCCGCGTCGATCAGGCGCTTCAGCTCCCGCATGACGAAAAGCTGCGCCTCCTCGGTCCGCGTCGCGTCGTAGTCGGCGAGCTGGTCCCAGATTCGATGGAGTTCCGCTTCCTGATCGTGCGGAAGAGGAGAGACGGCGGGGGCATCGAAGGGAAATATATGTCGGCCAAAAGACGCTTGCCGGCGGAGCAGTGTGATCATGAAAAGCCCCCCGATCGGTAAAGCATTTTTACAACAACAATCACTTCTCCCGGGAGACTCCATCGCCCGCACGGCTCCCCACGCACCGATATTCCGTCCGAAGCGCCGACCACATGCCGCTCCTCGCCGAGGTCTTTCGTTTCGTGCGGTCCCAGCTCGTAGGCGCTCACGCGTCGAGGCGTCGGTCCGACCGACCAGCGGTTTCGGCGGGCGTCATCGGAAAGCGAAACGGCCCACGGGAATCCACGCCGCCCGCGTCTCACGACAAAACCCGCGAAGAGCGCGCACCGCGTTGGGCATGCGCGGCGGCGGAGGAAACGTGGGCGCGTTTCCCCCATTGACCCTCGATGGCCCGGTCCTAGCTTGGCACGAATTTTACTTCCCGCCGCCGCAGCCGCCTTCGCCCCCCACATGCCCAACGTCTTCCGCCGACTCGTCCTTCACGTCGCCTTCGCCGGCGCGCTCAGCGCCTCCGCCACGCTTTTCGCCCAAACCGACACCCCCGCCGGCCAGATCGACGACGGTCTCAATCTCCGCTTCGCCAACGGCATCGCCGCCGTCGTCGAGGACAAGATCATCACCGTCGACGACATTCGCCGCGAACTCGCCCCCATCCTGCCGCAGCTCCGCCGCGATTCGCGCAACCAGCAGGAGTTCTCCCAGAAGCTCGAACGCGTGCAGGACGAGATCATCCGCAACCTCGTCGACCGCGCCCTGATCGTGAAGGAGTTTCGCAAGGACGAGCGTCGCAAGATCCCCGACAGCTACATCGACAACGCGATCCAGGAACAGCTCGCCACCCAGTTCCAGGGCGACCGGGCCCGCTTCCTCGCCTACCTCAAGTCCCGCGGTTTCACCCTCCGCGACTATCGGAAGGAAATGGAGGAGGAGATCATCTACGGCTACATGCGCGGCCAGCAGCGCAAGAGCGCCAACGTCGTCAGCCCCGCCAAGGTCGAGAGCTACTACCGGGCGAACCAGGAGAAATTTCACCAGGACGAGCAGGTCCACCTCCGCATGATCCAGCTCAACCGCGGCGAGCAGACCGACGAGCAGCTCCTCGCCCAGGCGGAGGAGATCCTCGCCAAATTCCGCGCGGGCACCTCGTTCGAGGAACTCGCCAAGGAATACACCCAGGATTCCCGCAAGACCAGAGGCGGCGACTGGGGCTGGCAAAAGCGCGCCGACCTCAAGCCCGAGTTCAGCGAACCGCTCTTCGCCCTGAAGGCCGGCGAAGTCAGCCGGCCCGTCCTCCAGAAAGAAGGCGTCTACCTGCTCTACGCCGAAGACCGGAAGGAAGCCGGCGTGCCGCCGATCGCCGAGGTTCGCGAACAAATCGAGACCATCCTCGCCCAGCAAATGACGCGTGAAGCGCAGGAAAAGTGGCTCGAGCGGCTCCGCAAGGGCGCCTACGTCCGTCTCTACTGACCCCGCGCAACTTGCCCGTTTTTCCCGGCCCGGTCCGCCCCGCGCGCACCGGGCCTTTTTGCGCCCTGCCCTCGCCAACAAATGCATAGCATGGCACGGCGCCGGAAGCTATCTTGTGACACCCTTCACGCATCGCCGAGCCGCACCGAACTTCCCCTCCACGCCATGTCCCTGCCTTTCCCCACGCTTACCGCCGCCGAAGCCGCCCAGCTCATCCGTCACGGTGACACCGTCGCCTTCGGCGGATTCACCCCCGCCGGCGCCCCGAAGGAAATTCCGACCGCCCTCGCCGAACGCGCCAAAAACGAACACGCCGCCGGCCGCGCCTTCCAGATCGGCGTGATCACCGGCGCCTCCACCGGCCCCTCTCTCGACGGCGCCCTCGCCAAGGCCGACGCCATCTCCTTCCGCACGCCCTACCAGTCCGACCCCGATCTCCGGAAGGCGATCAACTCCGGCCGCGTGCGCTTCTTCGACCTCCACCTCAGCCAGCTCCCGCAGCACGTCCGCACCGGCGCTCTCGGCGACATCCACTGGACGGTGCTCGAGGTCGCCGACGTCACGCCCGACGGCCGCGTCGTCCTCACCAGCGGCGTCGGCGCCGCCCCCACCTTCGCCCGCTGCGCGGAAAAGATCATTCTCGAACTCAACCGCCGCCACCCCGCCGCCCTCTGCGGAGTTCACGACATCTACGAACCCATCGATCCGCCCTACCGCCACGAGATCCCCCTCTACTCCGTCTCCGACCGCATCGGCCAGCCCTGGCTCCAGCTTGATCCCACCAAGATCGCCGGCGTCGTCCTCACCGACCGCGACGACGAGGTCGGCGGCTTCGCCGAGCCCGACACCGTCACCACGAAGATCGGCGAAAACGTCGCCAACTTCCTCGCCGCCGAACTCGCCGCGGGCCGCATCCCGACCGAGTTCCTCCCGCTCCAGTCCGGCGTGGGCGACATCGCCAACGCCGTCCTCGGCGCCCTCGGCGCGCATCCCGACATCCCGCGCTTCACGATGTATTCCGAGGTGCTGCAGGACGCGACCCTCGCCCTCCTCCGCCAGGGCAAGCTCAAGTTCGCCAGCGGCTGCTCCCTCACCCTCAGCCCGCCCGCGCTCAAGGCGCTCTACGCCGAGCTGCCCTCGCTCCGCGGCCGCCTCGTGCTCCGCCCGCAGGAGATCTCCAACAATCCCGAGATCGTCCGCCGCCTCGGTATCATTTCCGTGAATACGGCGATCGAGGCCGACCTCCAGGGCAACATCAACAGCACCCACGTCCTCGGGAAGACGATGATGAACGGCATCGGCGGCTCGGGCGACTTCACCCGCAACGCCCACCTCTCGATCTTCACCTGCCCCTCGCTCCAGAAGGGCGGCAAGATCAGCACGATCGTTCCGCTCGTCACCCACGCCGACCACAGCGAGCACTCCGTGCAGGTCATCGTCACCGAGCACGGCGTCGCCGACCTCCGCCGGCTCGATCCGCGCCAGCGCGCGGAACTCATCGTCGAGAAGTGCGCGCATCCGGATTTCCGCGACGAGCTCCGCCGCTACCTCGCCCTCGCCAAGGACGGCCACGAGCCCTTCGACCCCGAGCACGCGTTCTCCTTCCACCGCCAGTTCCTCCGCACCGGCGACATGCGCGGCGCGATGTCCGCCCCGGTTGACCGCGCCGGACGCGAGGCCACACTGGTGGCATGACGTCGCTGGAAATCCTCGAGGCGCTCAGCTACATCGTCACCGTCGTCGGCCTGCCCTTCGGCATCTGGGTTTACCTCAAGGACCAGCGGAAGGAGCGAAAAAACGAGGAGGAGGAGGTCTACGTCCGTCTCTCCGACCAATACACCGACTTCCTCCGCCTCGTTCTCAAAAACGCCGACCTCCAGCTCACGACACGCCACTCCACGACCGGCCACCTCAGCGACGAGCAAAAGGAGCGCCGCCTCGTGCTCTTCGAGATCCTCGTCGCCCTCTTCGAACGAGCCTACATCCTCGTCTACGAGGACCACATGGACCGCGACGAATCGCGCCTCTGGGCCTCGTGGGAGGACTACATGCGCGAGTGGTGCCGCCGCCCCGATTTCCGCGCCGCGCTGCCCACCTTGCTCAGCGGCGAGGACCCCGACTTCGCCGCCTACATCCGGCGCATCTCCGACGAGGAGGCCGCGAAGGCGGCGACCGGGGAAACCGCGCCCGTCTCCCTTCGCTCCTGAACAATCCGCACGTTCTTCGAGCGCGCTCGCGACGCGATGCACATCTCCCTACCGGGCCGGCCCCGGAATGGTGCCGGGCGTGGTCGCGCTTCGCCTCGCCACGAGCGGAACAAACGATGTCACCGCCCTGCCCGACGATTTCACCGCGATCGCCCATACCGCACCCGCCATGGTCAAGCCGGCCACCGCCCCCGGCATCAATTGGGTGTGCGGGAACCTCGCCTACGAACCGACCTTTTATCTGGTCCTGGGCACGCAACGCCGGACGCCACCCGCCGACCGGATCCGACGCACCTCGATGCGATCCGGCCGCAACCTGTCAGCCGCGCGTCTCCTGACTATACCCGCTCAGCGCCCCCGGCGAAGGTGCAGCAGCTCGACCTTGGTCGTGCGTTTTTCCACCTCGTCGTAATCCACCACCGCTCCGGAGATCCGCACGTCTCCCTGCGCGACCTCGAATTTGCGCGGCATGCCGTCAAGGAAACGATCCACCACCGGACGCACCTCGCGACCCAGCACCGAGGCGTAGGGCCCGGTCATGCCGACGTCGCACATGAAACCCGTCCCGTTCGGCAACACCGTCGCGTCCGCCGTCGGCACGTGCGTGTGCGTGCCGAGCACCGCGACCGCGCGGCCGTCGAGATGCCAGCCGAGCGCTATCTTCTCGCTCGTGGCCTCCATGTGCGCCTCCACGAAAAACGCGTCCGCTTCCCCCGCGAGCCGGCGCATCATGTCGTCCGCGGACAAAAACGGGCACTCCGCCCGCAGGCCCATGTAGGTCCGCCCCAAAACGGTGAACACCGCCAGGCGCAGCCCCTTGATGTTCAGAATCACGTGATCCGCGCCCGGACAGGCCCCGGGCAGATTCGCCGGACGGCAGACTTTCGGCAAATCATCGATCTCGGACTCCCAGCCGCGCTGATCCCACACGTGGTCGCCGAGCGTGATCGCGTCGACCCCGCTCTGAAGCAGCGCCCGGGCGATGTTTCCGTTGATGCCCGCGCCCGCCGCGGCGTTCTCCGCGTTGGCGATCACGGCGTCCAGCTTCAGCTCCGAGCGCAAACGCGGCAGGCGCTCCATCAACATCTCGCGTCCAGGGCGGCCGACGATGTCGCCCACGAATAGGATTCTCAACATGAGCGCACCGTGCGGTCCGCGCATCCCCCTGTCCAAATAAAATCCCCCCGCGCGCCCCGCTTCCCGCCCCACCGCGCAAAAATTGCCCCGTCGACGCAGCGGGCTGGTCCTTTTTCCCGGGTCTCACCCCGTTTTCACCCGTCGAATCCCCGCCAAACGGCACCGCTTTAGCCCTCCTTACGCATGCTTCACGTAAACTAATAATTAGCCGCCGCGGGCTTTTGGCCAAGAGACGAGTGGAAAAGAGCCCTCTGGATTCTAGCTTGCTTACACACTCCGCGTTCGGAGTCTCGCCCGCTTGGCTCCCCTGACCGCCTCCCTTTTCGACCACACGACCATGCGTTTCAGCCCAGTTCACTCTCTGCGCCGCGCCGCGACCTCGCTCGCCGTCCTCGCCATCCCCTTCCTCACCGGCGGATGGATCCACGGCCCGCAGTCGACTTTTGACACCAAAGGCCCCGTGGCCCGCGCGCAGCTGGACGTGTTCTACACCACCCTCTGGGTCACCATGATCATCTTCGTGATCGTGGCCGCCGTCCTCACCTACGCCACGTTCAAGTTCCGCGTCCGCAAATCCGAGGGCACCAAACCCGCCGATCCCCACCAGGGCCACGGCAACCCGGTCGTCGAGCTCAGTCTCATCGCCGCCTCCATCGGCGCGCTCGTGATCATCGCCATCCCCACCCTCAAGAACATCTGGTATAGCTACGACGTTCCCGAGGAAGAACGCGCCAACGCCTACGAGGTCACCGCGCGCGGTCTCCAGTGGTGGTTCCAATTCGAGTATCCCGCCGAGCAAATCGAAGGCGTCGGCCCGCTCGTCACCGCCAACGAGCTCGTCATCCCCGCCGGCCGTCCGGTTCGCATCAACCTTCGCACCGAAGACGTCATCCACTCCTTCTGGGTCCCCAAGCTCGCCGGCAAGGTCGACATGATTCCCAACCGCGGCAACCACATGTGGCTCCTCGCCGACGAACCCGGCTACTTCTGGGGGCAGTGCGCCGAATACTGCGGCGAATCCCACGCCGTGATGCGCTTCCGCGTCATCGCCCTCGCCGAGGACGATTTCGCCGCGTGGCTCGAAAACCAGAAAAAGCCCGCCCGCACCGTCCCCGCTCCCGCCCCCGACGCCCCGAAGGCCTCTTTCGCCAGCTACGAGATCAAGCCGTGGAAACGTAACGCCCCCGGCTATTCCGCCGAGTTCGACCAGGATCCGATGAAGGCCTGGACCGCCTTCCAGTTCCCCGAGAAGAACGAGGATCCCGCCCTCATCGCCCAAGGCCGCTCCCTCTTCGTCTCGAAGAGCTGCATCAACTGCCACTCCGTTCGCGGCCACGAAGGCGTCGGCATCACCGGCCCCAATCTCACCCACTTCGGCTCCCGCACCACCCTCGCCGGCGGTCTCCTCGAAAACACCAAGGAGAACCTCCATCGCTGGATCGTCCGCCCGAACGATCTCAAGCCCGGCAACAAGATGTGGATGGGCATCGGCACCCACACCGACGTGCGGATGCCGGGTTACCTCGCATGGGACGGCGACACGAAGGCCTACATTCCCGACGAGAACAACCCGAAGGAACCCAAGCGCCTCATCCATGTGAACGACGACGAGGCCCGCGCCATCGTCGAATACCTCCACAGCCTGAAGTAAGCCGCCACAAGTCCCCGGCTCCCCGTTCCCTGCTCCCTGCCTTACGCTTTAAACGCCATGGCCTCCACCGCCACCACCGCCTCCTACACCGCCCCCGACGCCAAAACCGCGTCGCGTCCGTGGTTC
>Ga0207868_1002525_pt1 | contig 10301 bp, 9 predicted proteins | sample Passage237B_FD_187370 | JGI IMG/M metagenome (GOLD analysis project Ga0207868, IMG submission 187370) | Cellulose adapted compost microbial communities from Newby Island Compost Facility, Milpitas, CA, USA - Passage2 37B (SPAdes) (version 3) ... | reverse complement strand
GGCGCGCGCCGCCCCCTTCGACAGGTCGAGCACGCGGCCGCGGATGAACGGCCCGCGGTCGTTGATGGTGACGACCACGCTGCGGCTGCCGTGGGTCACCTTCAGCTTGGTGCCGAACGGCAGCGTACGGTGGGCGGCGGTCATGGCGTGCTGGTTGAAGCGCTGGCCGGAGGCGGTCTTGTTGCCGGCCTCGTTGCCGTAATACGAGGCGATGCCGGAGAAGCTGCGGCCGGCAGCGCGGGACGTCGACCCGAGCGAGGCATAGGCGTTGCGCAAGTTGGTGCGCGCGGCCTTGCCGGTATCTTGCCGGGCTTCGGATGACGTTCTGGATTTGGTGGAATCGGCGAAACTGGCGCCGGGTGCGACGGCCACCACGGCGGTGGTCGCGGCAATGGTCAGAAGCGAACGGATAGCGGCATGGCGCACGCGTGCGCCCGTCGTCTGTCGTGGCATTCAGCGATCCCCTTCGGTCACCCCAGCCAATTGGGTGAGTAGATTGGCGAGACCCCCGCCAGAAGCGGCAGATCAAATGCGATTGGGGCCTAAACATGTCGGGGGACAAATAACAAACGTCGCCCGCGTCGGGGGCAATAGCCTGCTGTCTCCAGCGAATACCTGATGTATACCTGGGATTAACGACGCTATTCTTAGGGATACTTTATAGTGGCGTGCGGGTGCGGCATTGCCGTCCGCGCCTCAAGTATTGACAAAGGCCGCGCAAGGGACCGCCGTGTCGCTTTCTGCATGGCTCGTATTTTGTCTCCGCATGGCAGGACCGCCGCCGGGCCGCCTCAATGGCCGGTGCTCCGGCCTGCCCGCCGCCCACCAAGGGCGCCCTGCGACAAGGCGCGCGCGGTGTGGACGTCATGTTGCACCTGCGCCGCCGCTATGTTAGCAAGGCCGCGTTTTCATGATAGCGGCTGGCCCCGAGCTGGCGAAGCGTCAAAATTCAGCTTGAATCTCAATGTCTTGGACGGATTTGCGCAGGAAGTCGGCGCGCGTTCCGAGCTTGCGGGTTCGGCACCGGAGAGCGTGATCGTGGCTGCAGAAGACTCTTCCGTTTCCGGCGTGGCCGGGCGCTATGCGACGGCGCTGTTTGAACTGGCCCGCGATACCAGGGCCGTCGATGCCGTCAAGGCCGATCTCGACAAGTTCGATGCGCTGCTGACGGAGAGCCCCGATCTGGAACGGCTGGTGCGCAGCCCCGTCTTCACCTCCGACGCCCAGGGCAAGGCGCTCGCCGCGGTGCTGGACAAGGCGGGCATCGGCGGCATCGCCGCCAACTTCCTCAAAGTTCTGACCGCGAACCGCCGGCTGTTCGCGGTGCGCGGCGCCATCAAGGCATTCCGCGCGCTGGTCGCCCGCTTCAAGGGCGAGGCCAGCGCCGACGTCACCGTCGCCGAGCCGCTCTCCGACAAGAACCTCGAGGCGCTGAAGACGGCGCTCAAGGCGGTGACCGGCAAGGACGTGACCCTCAACGTGACCGTGGATCCGGCCATCATCGGCGGGCTTGTCGTCAAGCTCGGCAGCCGCATGGTGGATTCCTCGCTCCGCACCAAGCTCAATTCGATCAAGCACGCGATGAAAGAGGCAGGCTGATGGACATCCGCGCCGCGGAAATTTCCGCGATCCTCAAGGACCAGATCAAGAATTTCGGCCAGGAGGCGCAGGTCTCCGAGGTCGGTCAGGTGCTGTCCGTCGGTGACGGCATCGCCCGCGTCTACGGCCTCGACAACGTGCAGGCCGGCGAGATGGTCGAGTTCGAGAACGGCACCCGCGGCATGGCGCTGAACCTCGAGACCGACAACGTCGGCGTGGTGATCTTCGGCGCCGACCGCGAGATCAAGGAAGGCCAGACCGTCAAGCGCACCCGCGCCATCGTCGATACGCCGGTCGGCAAGGGCCTCTTGGGCCGCGTCGTCGATGCGCTCGGCAACCCGATCGACGGCAAGGGGCCGATCCAGGCGACCGAGCGCAAGCGCGTCGACGTCAAGGCGCCCGGCATCATTCCGCGCAAGTCGGTGCACGAGCCGATGGCCACCGGCCTGAAGGCGGTGGACGCGCTGATCCCGATCGGCCGCGGCCAGCGCGAGCTGATCATCGGCGACCGCCAGACCGGCAAGACCGCGATCGCGCTCGACACCATCCTCAACCAGAAGCCGCTCAACGCCACCGGCGACGAGACCATCAAGCTGTACTGCGTCTACGTTGCGGTCGGCCAGAAGCGCTCGACGGTGGCGCAGTTCGTCAAGGTGCTCGAGGAGCAGGGCGCGCTGGAATACTCCATCGTCGTCGCCGCGACCGCCTCCGACCCGGCGCCGATGCAGTACCTCGCCCCGTTCACCGGCTGCACCATGGGCGAGTACTTCCGCGACAACGGCATGCACGCCGTGATCATCTATGACGACCTCTCCAAGCAGGCCGTCGCCTACCGCCAGATGTCGCTGCTGCTGCGCCGCCCGCCGGGCCGCGAAGCCTATCCGGGCGACGTGTTCTACCTGCACTCGCGCCTGCTCGAGCGCGCCGCCAAGCTGAACGACCAGCAGGGCAACGGCTCGCTGACCGCGCTGCCGATCATCGAGACGCAGGCCAACGACGTCTCGGCCTACATCCCGACCAACGTCATCTCGATCACCGACGGCCAGATCTTCCTGGAGACCGACCTGTTCTTCCAGGGCATCCGTCCGGCGGTCAACGTCGGCCTGTCGGTGTCGCGCGTCGGCTCCTCGGCGCAGACCAAGGCGATGAAGAAGGTCGCCGGCAAGATCAAGGGCGAGCTGGCGCAGTATCGCGAAATGGCGGCGTTCGCGCAGTTCGGCTCCGACCTCGACGCCGCGACCCAGCGCCTCTTGAACCGCGGCTCGCGCCTGACCGAGCTTCTGAAGCAGCCGCAGTTCTCGCCCCTGAAGATGGAAGAGCAGGTTGCGGTGATCTATGCCGGCGTCAACGGCTATCTCGATCCGCTGCCGCTCAACAAGGTGCGCAGCTTCGAGGACAGCCTGCTGTCGCTGTTGCGCGGCAAGCATGCCGACATTCTGAACGCCATTCGCGACAGCCGCGACCTGTCCGACGACACCGCCGCCAAGCTCAAGAGCGTGGTCGACGAGGTCGCCAAGACATTCGCGTGATTGTTGCATCATGGCCGGGCTTGCCCGGCCATCCACGCCTTGAGACTTGATAGCGGATGAAGACGTGGATGCCCGGCACGAGGCCGGGCATGACGAAACCGAAGATGTTGAGCGACTGAGACACCATGGCTTCCCTCAAAGACATGCGCGTGCGCATCGCCTCGACCAAGGCGACGCAGAAGATCACCAAGGCGATGCAGATGGTGTCCGCCTCCAAGCTGCGCCGGGCCCAGAGCGCCGCCGAGGCGGCGCGGCCCTATGCCGAGCGCATGGACGCGGTGATCTCCAACATCGCCGCCGCGACCGCCGGCATGGGTAACGCGCCGCGACTACTCTCCGGAACGGGTGAGGACAAGGTTCACCTGCTGCTGGTCTGTACCGGCGAGCGCGGCCTGTCCGGCGCCTTCAACTCCTCGATCGTGCGGCTTGCCCGCGAGCATGCGCTGTCCCTGATGGCGCAGGGCAAGGAGGTGAAGTTCTTCTGCGTCGGCCGCAAGGGATATGAGCAGCTTCGCCGCCAGTTCGAAGGCCAGATCGTCGAGCACCTCGACCTGCGCAGCGTGCGCCAGCTTGCCTTCGTCAACGCCGAGGCGATCGCGCAGAAGGTGATCGCCCGCTTCGAGGCCGGCGAGTTCGACGTCTGCACGCTGTTCTTCTCGCGCTTCAAGTCGGTGATCTCACAGGTGCCGACCGCCCAGCAGATCATTCCGCTGGCGATCGAGGGCAACGGCGGCAAGGCGTCGGCCGCGGCCGCTTACGAATACGAGCCCGAGGAAGACGAGATTCTCGGTTCGCTCCTGCCGCGCAACATCGCCGTGCAGATCTTCCGTGCGCTTCTTGAGAACAACGCCTCGTTCTACGGCGCGCAGATGACCGCGATGGACAACGCCACCCGCAACGCCGGCGAAATGATCCGCAAGCAGACCCTGATCTACAACCGCACCCGCCAGGCGATGATCACCAAGGAACTGATCGAGATCATCTCCGGCGCGGAAGCGATCTAGCATTCAGGTCAAGACAGTTACGCAAGGTTTCGGACTTCAAGGAGAGCTTTCCATGGCCCAACCCGCCAACCAGGTCGGACGCATCACGCAGGTCATCGGCGCCGTCGTGGACGTGCAGTTCGACGGCCACCTGCCCGCCATTCTCAACGCCCTCGAGACCAGGAACGGCGATCACCGGCTGGTGCTCGAAGTGGCGCAGCACCTCGGTGAATCGACCGTGCGCACTATCGCCATGGACACCACCGAGGGTCTGGTGCGCGGTCAGGACGTCACCGACACCAACGCGCCGATCCGGGTGCCGGTCGGCGACGGCACGCTCGGCCGCATCATGAACGTGATCGGCGAGCCGGTTGACGAGCAGGGGCCGATCAAGGCCGACGACCTGCGCCCGATCCACGCGGAAGCGCCGTCCTACACCGACCAGTCGACCGAAGCCGAGATCCTCGTCACCGGCATCAAGGTCGTCGATCTGCTCGCGCCTTACGCCAAGGGCGGCAAGATCGGCCTGTTCGGCGGCGCCGGCGTCGGCAAGACCGTGCTCATTCAGGAATTGATCAACAACGTTGCCAAGGCGCACGGCGGCTACTCGGTGTTCGCCGGCGTCGGCGAGCGCACCCGCGAGGGCAACGACCTCTACCACGAGTTCATCGAGTCCGGCGTCAACAAGAAGGGTGGCGGCGAAGGCTCCAAGTGCGCACTGGTGTACGGCCAGATGAACGAGCCGCCGGGCGCGCGCGCCCGCGTGGCGCTGTCGGGCCTGACCGTCGCCGAGCAGTTCCGCGACCAGGGCCAGGACGTGCTGTTCTTCGTCGACAACATCTTCCGTTTCACGCAGGCCGGCTCGGAAGTGTCGGCGCTGCTCGGCCGCATTCCCTCGGCCGTGGGCTATCAGCCGACGCTCGCCACCGACATGGGCGCGCTCCAAGAGCGCATCACCACCACGCAAAAGGGCTCGATCACCTCGGTGCAGGCGATTTACGTGCCGGCCGACGACCTGACCGACCCGGCGCCCGCCACCTCGTTCGCCCACTTGGACGCCACGACGGTGCTCAACCGCGCGATCTCGGAAAAGGGCATCTATCCGGCGGTGGACCCGCTCGACTCGACCTCGCGCATGCTCGACCCGCGCATCGTCGGCGAGGAGCACTACCAGACCGCGCGTCTCGTGCAGCAGGTGTTGCAGCGCTACAAGTCGCTGCAGGACATCATCGCCATTCTCGGCATGGACGAGCTCTCGGAAGAGGACAAGCTGACGGTGGCCCGCGCCCGCAAGGTCGAGCGCTTCCTGTCGCAGCCGTTCCACGTCGCCGAGGTGTTCACCGGCTCGCCGGGCAAGTTCGTCGATCTCGCCGACACCATCAAGGGCTTCCGCGACCTCTGCGAAGGCAAGTACGACCACCTGCCGGAAGCGGCGTTCTACATGGTCGGCACCATCGAGGAAGCCGTCGAGAAGGGCAAAAAACTCGCCGCCGAGGCGGCGTAAGCAATCATCGTCATTGCCGGGCATAGCCGTTCGTAGAACGGCGTTCTATCGGGCGGCTATGCCGGCAATCCATCGATAAACGGTTTTGGCGGATGGACCCGCGGGTTGAGCCCGCGGGGTGACGGCAGAGAGACTGGACACCATGGCGACCTTCCATTTTGAACTCGTCTCGCCCGAAAAGCTCGCCTATTCCGGCGAGGTCGATCAGGTCGATGTGCCGGGGCTCGAGGGCGACTTCGGCGTGCTGGCCGAGCATGCGCCGCTGGTCGCGGTGCTGCGTCCCGGCATCCTCACCGTGATCGTCGGCGGCACGCGCGAGAAGATCGTGGTGCTGGGCGGCGTCGCCGAGGTGTCCGACAAGGGCCTCACGGTGCTGGCCGACGTCGCCACCTCGATCGCCGATCTCGACCGCGAGGCGTTCGCCAGCCAGATCGAGGAGATGGAAGAAAAGCTCAAGAACGGCGAGCCGGGCCACGAACTCGACCGCGAGATCGAGCGGCTCGACCATTTCAAGTCGCTGCAGGGCCACCTCGAATCGACCGCGATGCATTAGAGCATTTTGCTTTTGATGGGATCAAAAGCAAAGCTCTAGATTGTTGATTTGACGCGTTTTCTTGATCGCGAACCGGTTTCCACTTCGCTTGAAAACGCTATAAGCGCGGGCCGCGATCAGGCCGTCCTTGTTGTCCACGAACGTAACGCTCTCAAACCCGGTCCGGCGTTCGGATCGGGCTTTTCGCTGTTATGGGATGGGCGCGTGAGCCGGCTAAGTGCTGGAGCGGGCGATGGGAATCGAACCCACGACATACAGCTTGGGAAGCTGTCGTTCTACCACTGAACTACGCCCGCGTGCCGCAGCCTGCCTGCCGGACCGGCACGGCTCGCCACTCTAGAGCATGATCCCGAAAAAGCCTGCCCTTGGGCTTGACCCGAGGGTGGGGACCGGTTTTCGGACAAGATCATGCTCGAACAAAAAGACAACCGGCGAGTCTGATTCAACCGGGTTGAATTCAGACTCTATCGGCGGCGCGCTCGACCCGGCGCCGCCGGATCAGTCGTCGTCTTACAATGACCCGGCGGGGTCTGGCTACAGCCTTTTCTGCGCGGGCGCGGCACGCCGCGACGCCGTTAAGGCTCGGGGTCCTCGTCCATGTCCTCGAGCAGGTCGATCAGTTCGGCGACCTTGCCGGTCGGCAGCGGCCGGCCCTCGTTGACGAGCGCGTCGTCGCTGTTGACCCAGGCCCAGGCCTGCGCCAATTCCCCGGCTGTCGCCCCTGTCAACATGATCTCGCTCAGCAGTTGCTCGTCGGCGGGGCCGATGATTGCCGTGATGTCGCGCGCGGTCATCGTCATTGTCAGGTCTCCTTCGATCGCCAACGGTGGAGCCGGAACACGCCCGGCCGTCTCAGGCCGGGGAACACACTGCACCAGTCAGATCGGTATGACATTGCGGTGGCGCAAGGCGGGCGGTCGCGTTCGCCGCCGCGCCTCGCCGTACCCCACGCGCATCGGTGTCAATCATACCTTTTGACTGATTGTTATAATTGCGTGCCCGCGACCGCTGACTATGCTCCGCGCGGGGAGTTTTGAGCGATGTGGTATCTGTTTCTTCTGTTTCCCGCCTCACTGTTTGCGATCATCGCGTTCTGGCGCTGGCGCCAGCCTGCGCAGGCGCAGGAGATGGAATCACGCACCTGGTAGCGCGAAGCGGCGCGAGGTCGCGATCCGGCTGTCTCGTTCGAATGAAGGCCGTGCGATTAACCTTGCCGTGAGGTCTGCGCCGTAGCTTTGCCCGGATGACGAACGACATCCTGGCCTTCAAGGAGCGCCGCGTCCTTGGCCTTGCCAAGGGACGGTGGCGATGGATCGGCCGACGGGCGCTGATTGCGATCGCCGTCATCGTCTGGGCCTTCGCTGCCTATCAGTTCGGTGCCGAGCACAGCGCACAGCTCGCCTCGGAGCTGTGGAGTTTCGCACGCCCTCGGATTGTCGGCGCGCCCGTCACTGCCGACGGCGTGGGCGTGCGGAGCATGCCGGTCTGCGCCGGCCCGGTGCGGGTGAACTGCGTGATCGACGGCGATACCGCCTGGGTGGACGGTGAAAAGATCAGGATCAGCGGGATCGACGCGCCTGAGATCGAGGGCCGCTGCGGCTTCGAGCGCGAATTGGCCGCGCGCGCCAAGCGCCGCTTGAGCGAGCTTCTGTCCTCGCAGCCGTTTACGGTCGCCCGCTCCGGCACAGACCGCTACGGCCGCACGCTGGCAATGCTCTATCTGCGCGATAGCGGCGACGTCGGGACGGTGATGATGCGCGAAGGACTGGCGCGGGAGTGGACCGGCCGCCGGCTGCCGTGGTGCTGAGCTGATCGCCGCGCCGGCACGAACGGCGTTTGCGCCAGTGGTGCCGCAAGAGGGATTCGAACCCCCGACCCCATCATTACGAATGATGTGCTCTACCAGCTGAGCTATTGCGGCGCCGTCGCGTGTCGGCCGGCATCAGGCCAGGGACCGACGCATGTTGGGCCGCCGAACGGGCGCAAGCGACCGGATCGGCGCGAGGCCCCTGATATCGGGCGGGGCCGTCCTTGGCAAGCGTATCCGCCTGCTGCCGGCCTCCGCGCGACAGGCGTCAGCCGCCCCAGCGCGACAAAAACCCGCGCCAGCCGCCGGCCTGTCCCGCCGGCGGGTTCAGCGGGTCGGCGAACTCCGGATCGTCGTTGGCGGCATCGACGCCGGGATCGTCCGGCGCCCGGACGATGGGGATGACCGGTGCCGGGCCAGCGGCGATGTCCTTGCGCGGACGGAACACCGGCGGGGGCGCGGCGGGCGGGGGCTCGACCGGCGGCTTCACCGGCGGTGCCGGTGTGGCGAGGACGTCATCGCCGTCGTCTAAGTCGTCCGCCGCGGTAGCAGGGGTTGCCGGCGTAGCGTCCACCGCAGGCTCCGGCGGTTGTTGGGCGATCAGCGGCGGCTGATCGAGGGCCGGCGGTATTGCCCCGGCCGGCTCGGGTTCGATGGTCTCGCCCGGCTGCCCCGGTTGCCCCGGCAGCGCCGCGAGAGGTGCCTGCCAGCGGAAGGCGTCGATCCGCCCGGTCACCGGCGACACCGGATACCAGCGCTCGGAGACGTAACCGTCGGCGGTCCACACCGGGTCCTGCGCCGCGTGCACCGCGCGCAGCGTCCAGCTTCGCGCCAGCCCCTCGTCGCCATCGTCCTCGCGGGCGATCTCCGCCATCAGCATGGCGACGCGCTGGGTCGGCGCCGCCGTCAGCGGCGCCAGCGCCGCGCGCGCCTTGCCGAACTCGCGGGCATCGATGGCGGCGCCGGCGACGGCGATGGCGCCTTCGCTCGATCCCGGCGTCTTGTCGGCCAGCGCCTCGACGCGCGACAGCCGCTCCAGCGCTGAATCGCCAAGCCGGACATGGGCGTAGGCGTCGGCGAGATCGGGGTGAGGGTTGGCCACCCAGGCCGACTCGATCAGCCGCATGGCGCGGCGCACCTGCTGGGATTCGCTTAAGAATTTCGCGGCCAGCGCCACCGCCGGCACCAGCGTCGGCGCCAGCTTGACGGCCTCGAAGGCCGCGGCACGCGCGCGGTCGCGGTCGTCGCCGGCGCTCTCCATGGCGCGGGCGGTGAGCAGCACGCCGCGCCAGCGGCGGTGCGTCGCCTTGTCGATCAGGCCGCTGGCGAGATCGTTGTCGACGATCGTCAGCGCGCCGTCCCAGTCGCCGCGCGAGCAGCGGAAACCGAGCACCGCCTGCGAGGCCCAGGCCGAGCCCGGCGCGGCGCGCAGCGCTTCTTCCGCCACCGCCACGGCGGCGTACGGATCGTCGGCGCGCTGCGCCTCGACGAACAGGCCGCGCAGGCCGAGAAGCCGCGTCTCGGCCCGCTCGGCCATCGCCGTGAAGGCGCGGCGCGCGGCGGCGCGGTCGCCGTCGAGTTGCGCCGACTGCGCTTCCAGAAGCAGCGTGAGCGGATCGTGATGCAGCAGCCGCCGCGCCGTGCGGGCGTGGTTGCGGGCGGCGAAGGCATCGCCGGCGCCGATGGCGATCAGCCCTTGCGTCGCCGCTTGCCGGCCGCGCCGCCGCCGCCGCGCGCTGCGCGCCCGCCGCAGCCGCTCCGGCATGCGCCACAGCGCGGCGAGCGCGTTCCACGCCGCCACCGCGGCGACGATGCACAGGCCACTGAGCGCGGCGAACACCGGCAGGGACGTTTCGATCTGCCAGCCGCTCCAGGCGAACGTGATGGTGCCGCTCTGGTCGGCGACCCATGCCGCGCCGAGCGCCGCGGCGGCGATCACGATGAGGAAAATGACGATGCGCAGCATGGCGGGCCTACGGCGCCGGTTTGGCCAGCGCCGCCGTGGCGGTCGCGGCGAAGCTGCGCGAGGCGGAAAGCGCGGCCTGGCGCGCGTCGGCTTTGGCCAGCCATGCGGCGACGGGTGCGCGCTCGGCGGCGGGCAGGGTCATGAGCTCGCGTCTGGCGGCGTCGAGGTCGCCGCTCTTCGCGGCCGCGCCGGCGCGCGCGACGATGGCGGCGCGGCTGTCGCCTTCGGCCGGTCCGTCGCGCCGGATGCGGACGAGCCGGGTGGCGCTGGCCTGCAGGCGCTCGAGCAGGCCGGCGGCAGCGCCCGGTTTCTCCTGCGGCGGCGCGAGGCGCGGCAAGGCCGCCAGCAGTTCGTAGCCGA
>Ga0207868_1002521_pt1 | contig 10306 bp, 7 predicted proteins | sample Passage237B_FD_187370 | JGI IMG/M metagenome (GOLD analysis project Ga0207868, IMG submission 187370) | Cellulose adapted compost microbial communities from Newby Island Compost Facility, Milpitas, CA, USA - Passage2 37B (SPAdes) (version 3) ... | reverse complement strand
GATGCGCCACCACCTGCCCGAAGGCGGCCACATCGACCTGGCGATGTCGGCCGACTTCCCGGACGCGCCGGCCACGCCCGGCCAGCCCTACCGGATGCCGCTGATGGTCGCCCAGGCCACCACCGAGGCGATCCTGCGCGCGCGCCTGCTGGAACTGGGCCACGCCCCGCGTTACGGGCACGCCCTGGTCGGCTTCCGCCAGGATGGCCAGGGCGTGGACGCGCAGGTCCGGACCGCCGCCAGCGTGCACGCGGTGCGCGCCCGCTACCTGGTCGGCGCCGACGGCGGCCACAGCTTCGTCCGCCGCGCCCTGGACATCGGCTTCCCGGGCCGGACCCTGGGGCAGCGGGCGCTGGTGGCCGATGTCGCCCTGTCCGGCCTGGAGCGCGATGCCTGGCACCAGTTCAACGCGGCCAGCGAGCGCCTGACCATGCTCTGCCCGCTGATGGGCACGGACCTGTTCCAGGTGCAGGCGGCCCTGCCCGCCTCCGGCGACTTCGACCTGTCCGCCGCCGGCCTGGAAGCGCTGCTGCGCGAACGCTGCCAGGGCGTGGACCTGCGCATTGCCCGCACCCCCTGGGCTTCGGTCTACGAGATGAACGCGCGCCTGGCCGAACGTTACCGCGCCGGCCGGGTGCTGCTGGCCGGCGACGCCGCCCATGTGCATCCGCCAACCGGTGGCCAGGGCCTGAACACCAGCGTGCAGGACGCCTGGAACCTGGGCTGGAAGCTGGCGGCGGTGCTGCAGGGCGCGCCGGACGCGCTGCTGGACAGCTATGAGGCCGAACGCCGGCCGGTCGCTGCGGGCGTCCTGGAAATGTCCACCCGGCTGCTGGGCAAGGCCCGCCAGGGCGATCACGGCCGGGGCGGCGAAACCCTGCAACTGGAACTGGGCTACCGCGGGGGACCGCTGGCCCCGGCCGCCAACTGCGCGGCGTCCGTGCAGCCGGGCGACCGCGCCCCGGACGCCCGCCTGCAGGGGGCCGCCGGGCAGGCCCGGCGCCTGTTCGAGCTGCTGGGCGGCCCGCACTGGACCCTGTTGGCCACTGGCGAAGCACCGGCGCGGCCGCCGCTGCCCGGACTGCACATCCACCGCATCGGCCCGGCCGGGGAACTGCGCGATGTCCATGGCGATTTCGCCGCAGCCTATGGGCTGCCGCCCGGCGGCTGGGCCCTGGTGCGCCCGGACGGCTACCTGGGGCCGGTCGGGACCGGCGCGGAGTTGCCGGCCCTGGACGCCTGGCTTGCCCAGGTCCTGCCGCAGCCAGGAAGTTGAACGGGCAATATTTGCTCTTGCACCTATTGCAGGGGCAAGTATTATCCGGCACATGTCGACTCCTCCCTCTTACAGCGGCGCATCGCTGGGCGTGCTGGTGCGCCAGGTGCGTGACGCCATGCGTGCACGCTGGGCGTACGAACTGACCCATGTGGTGGGCCAGGACCTGAGCTTCAGCCACTACCTGACCATCAAGAAGCTGGCCGATGGCGTGGCCACGGTGGGCGAGCTGGCCCGCGTGGCCGAACTCAGCCCCAGCGCCATGACCCGGGTGCTGGACCGGCTGGAGGCGCAGAAGCTGGTCACCCGCGTACCCGATCCGGTCGACCGCCGGGTGTTCAACATCCGCCTGACCGCCGCCGGCCGCCAGATCGCCCGCGACATCGCCCAGTGCAGCGAACGGCTGCTGGAAGTGGCCTTCGGCGACATGGACCCGGACCAGCGCGCGCAGTTCATCGCGATGCTGGAGCAGGTCCGCGACAACCTGGCCATCCCGGAATCCTGATCGATGTCCCGCCTCCCCCATCATGGCCGCCCCGTGGCGGCCATCGGCATGCTTTGCCTGGCCCTGGGCGGCTGCGCCAGCAGCGCCGGGCTGGAACCGGCCACCCGCCCGCACGAGGTTGACGGCCACACCGTTTCCCGCAGCCTGGCCGGCGCGCCGCTGGGCGATTCGGCCTTCCCCCGCCAGGACTGGTGGCGCGCCCTTGGCGATGGGCAGCTGGACGCCCTGGTGGAGGAAGCCCTGGAGGGCAGCCCCTCGCTGGACGCCGCCGATGCGCGCCTGCGCAAGGCCCGCGCCCAGGCCGGACTGGCCGGAGCCGCACGCAGCCCCGGCCTCGGCGCCAGCGCCCGGTACGCGGTGGCGCAGCTGCCGGAAAGCCTGGCCGGCAGCGGGCTGGGCGGCGAGCTGCTGCACAACGCGGTGCTGATGCTCGACTTCGACTGGCCGCTGGACGTGTGGGGCGGCAAGCGCGCCGAGTACGAGGCCGCGCTGGGCCGGGCCCGCGCCGCGCAGGTCGATGCCCAGGCCGCGCGCCTGGCCCTGGCCGCCAATGTCGCCAGCACCTATGTCGCCCTGGCCCAGGCCTTCGAGGCCCAGGACCTGGCCCTGCGCGAGCAGCAGCGCAGCGAGCACCTGCTGCAGCTGTCCCGCCAGCGCGTGGAGGCCGGCATCGACGGCGCGCCGTCGCTGCGCAATGCCGAAGGCGCCGTCGCCCGGGCCCAGACCCAGGCCGAGGCCGCCCGGCAGCAGATCCTGGCCCTGCGCAACAGCCTGGCCGCGCTGCTGGGCCAAGGCCCGGACCGCGGCCTGGACATCGCCCGTCCCCACCTGCTGCAGGCCCCGGCGCCGGCCCTGCCGGGCGTATTGCCCAGCGAGCTGCTGGGACACCGCCCGGACATCGTCGCCGCCCGTTGGCGGGTGGAAGCCGCCGCCCAGGGCGTGCGCTCGGCCCGGGCCAGCTTCAGGCCGGCCATCGACCTCAGCGGCCTGGTGGGTCTGGCCGCGCCCGGCATCGCCGACCTGTTCGACGGCAAGGCCGCGCTGGGCTTTGCCGGTCCGGCGCTCAGCCTGCCGCTGTTCGACGCCGGCGCCCGCCGCAGCCGCCTGGACGCGCGTACCGCCGACTACGACCTGGCCGTGGCCGCCTACAACCAGGGCCTGGTCGAGGCCCTGCGCGAAGTGACCGACGCGGTCCAGGCCATCGGCTCGCTGCAGGCACGGGAACGTTCGCTGCAGGAAGCGCACAGCGCGGCCGCGACCGCGCTGCAGCTGGCCCGGTCGCGCTACCAGGCCGGCATCGGCAGCCAGCTCGAGGTGCTGGCCGCGCAAGCTCCGTTGCTGCAGGCCGAACGGCAGCTGGCCGCGTTGCGCGCACAGCGCTACCTGGCCGTGATCGAGCTCGACCGCGCACTCGGCGGCGGCCTGTCCTTCGACGCCCCCGTCGCCACCGCTTCCGAACCGAATTCCTGAGTTTTCCACGCCCATGACCACCGAAACCCATCCGCACGCCGCAACGCCCGCCCCGGAAGCCGGCAACGGCAAGCGCCGGCGCGCCCTGCAGATCCTGCTGCTGGTCGTGGTCCTGGCCGGCGCCGCCTGGCTGGCCTGGTACCTGCTCTACGCCCGCTGGCACGAGTACACCGACGATGCCTATGCCCAGGGCAACGTGGTCAGCGTGGTGCCGCAGACGGCCGGCACCGTGGTCGGCATCCAGGTCGATGACGGCGACCGGGTCGAGGCCGGCCAGGTGCTGGTGCAGCTGGATTCCAACGACGCCCAGCTTGCCTATGACCAGGCGGTGGCCAACCTGGCCGCGACCGTACGCCAGGTGCGCGGCTATTTCTCCAGCGCCGACGCCGCCCAGGCCGAACTGCGCGCACGCCAGGTCGCGGTCGAGCAGGCCCGCGCCGATGTCAGGCGCCGCGAGGGCCTGGTCGCCAGCGGCGCGATCTCGCGCGAGGAGCTGGCCCACGCCCGCGACCTGCTGGCCGCCGCCGAGGCCGCGCTGGGCACCGCCCAGGGCAACCTGCAACGCAGCCGCGCCCTGGTCGACGCCACCACCGTGCAGGAGCAGCCGCAGGTTCAGGCTGCGGCCGCGCAGCTGCGCCAGGCCTGGCTGGACCTGCAGCGCACCGCCATCCTCGCCCCGGTCTCCGGCCATGTGGCCAGGCGCCAGGTGCAGCTGGGCCAGCGCGTGCAGCCCGGCGCCACCCTGATGACCGTGGTGCCACTGGAGCAGGTCTGGGTGGAAGCCAACTTCAAGGAAACCCAGCTGGCGCGCATGCGCATCGGCCAGCCGGTGGAGGTGCAGGCCGACCTGTACGGCGGCAGCGTCCGCTACACCGGCAAGGTCGCCAGCCTGGGCCTGGGCACCGGCAGCGCGTTCTCGCTGCTGCCGGCGCAGAACGCCTCGGGCAACTGGATCAAGATCGTGCAGCGCGTGCCGGTCCGCATCAAGCTGGACCCGCAGCAGCTGGCCAGCCACCCGCTGCGCCTGGGCCTGAGCATGCACGTGGACGTGGACGTGCGCGACGACGGCGGCCCGGTGCTGGCGCAGCCGCGCCAGGACCAGGCCCCGCGCCTGTCCACCCCGGTCTACCAGCAGCAGCTGGACCAGGCCAACGCCCTGGTGACGAAGATCATCGAGCAGAACCTGCCGCGCGCGCGCGGCTGAGCTGACGCCGCCCCGATGTCCTCTCCGGCCGCATCCCCCGCCGCAGACCCAGCCGCCGCGCCATTCCGCCCGCCGAGCGTGGCCCTGGCCACGATCGGCCTGGCCCTGGCCTCGTTCATGCAGGTGCTGGACACCACCATCGCCAACGTGTCCCTGCCGACCATCTCCGGCAACCTCGGCGCCAGTGCCAACCAGGCCACCTGGGTGATCACGTCCTTCGCGGTCAGCAATGCCATCGCCCTGCCGCTGACCGGCTTCCTCGCCCGCCGCTACGGCGAGGTGCGGCTGTTCACCTGGGCCACCCTGGCCTTCGTCCTGGCCTCGCTGCTGTGCGGCGTTTCCCGCAGCATGGGCATGCTGGTGGTCGCGCGCGCCCTGCAGGGCTTCGTCTGCGGACCGATGTACCCGGTCACCCAGGCCCTGCTGCTGTCGATCTATCCCCCCTCCAGGCGCGGGCATGCGCTGGCCCTGCTGGCCATGGTCACGGTGGTGGCGCCCATCGCCGGCCCGATCCTCGGCGGCTGGATCACCGACAACTACAGCTGGGAGTGGATCTTCTTCATCAACGTGCCCATCGGCCTGTTCGCCACCTGGGCGGTGGCCTCGCAGATGAAGGGCCGGCCCGAGCGCACCGAGCGGCCGAAGATGGACTACATCGGCCTGGCCACCCTGGTGCTGGGCGTGGGCGCGCTGCAGGTCATGCTCGACCTGGGCAACGAGAAGGACTGGTTCCAGTCCACCGAGATCGTGGTCCTGACCATCGTCGCGGTGCTGGCGCTGGCGGTGTTCGTGATCTGGGAGCTGACCGAGAAGGACCCGATCGTGGACCTGCGCCTGTTCCGCCACCGCAACTTCGCCGCCGGCACGGTGGCGATGGTGGTGGCCTATGCCGCGTTCTTCGCCATCGGCCTGATGGTGCCGCTGTGGCTGCAGCGCAACCTGGGCTACACCGCGATCTGGGCCGGCTTCGCCACCGCCCCGATCGGCGTGCTGCCGGTGCTGCTGACCCCGCTGGTGGGCAAGTACGCCACCCGCTTCGACCTGCGCCTGCTGGCCAGCTTCGCCTTCGTGGTGATGGCTTTCACCAGCTTCCTGCGCTCGGGCTTCAACCTGGACGTGGACTTCCAGCGGGTGGCCGAGATCCAGCTGATCCAGGGCCTGGGCGTGGCCCTGTTCTTCATGCCGGTGCTGACCATCCTGCTGTCGGACCTGGAACCGCACGAGATCGCCGCCGGTTCCGGCCTGGCCACCTTCGTGCGCACCCTGGGCGGCAGCTTCGCCGCCTCGCTCACCACCTGGGCCTGGAACCAGCGCACCACGGTCCACCACGCCCGCCTGACCGAGCACCTGCCGGTGCATGACGAGGGTGTGCGCCAGCTGGCCACCCAGCTGGGCCAGGGCGACCTGGCCCGCGGGGCGATGCTGCTCAACGGGGAAATCGGCCAGCAGGCCGCGCAGATCGGCTTCAACGAGATCTTCCACCTGCTGGGGATCATCTTCCTGGCGGTCATCGCCCTGCTGTGGTTCGCCAGGCCGCCGTTCGCGGCCCGCGGCCCGCGCCCGGTGGGTGGCGACCATTGATCCCCGCGGCCGCCGCCAGGGGCGCCGGCGCGCGCCCCCGCCCCGGCCGGTGGTGCGCGGGCATTCCGGTCCCCCGCGGCGCTATGCGACACTGAGCCGATGACAATCGTTCTCATCGCCATCGTGGCCTACCTGGCGGCCGCCCTGCTCCTGGCCAGGGCCCTCAATGCCAGTGGCGCCGGCGTGGCGCGCGGCTGGCTGGCCGCGGCGATCCCGGCCCTGCTGCTGCATGCCGGCTACCACGTCCAGGTCGCCTGGAGCGCCGGCGGCCCGGACCTGCACTTCTTCTCGGCCCTGTCCCTGGTCAGCCTGGGCATGGCCGGCATGACCACCCTGGTCGGCGCGCGCGGGCGGATGGCAGCCCTGGGCGTGTTTGCCTTCCCGCTGGCGGCCGTCCTGCTCGGCGCCTACCACTGGCACGGGCACGCGCCCTCCCCGCCGCTGGACTGGCGCCTGCAGCTGCATGCCTGGCTGGCGCTGCTGGCCTATGCCACCCTGGCCATCGCCGCGCTGACCGCGCTGATGCTGCGCGTCCAGGACCGCGCCCTGCGCCAGCGTCGCTTCAACGCCTGGATGCGGGCGCTGCCGCCGCTGACCGAGCTGGAAACCCTGCTGTTCCGGACCATTGCCGTGGGCTTTGCCCTGCTCAGCCTGGTCCTGCTCACCGGTGTGCTGTTCGTGGAGGACCTGCTGTCCCAGCACCTGGTGCACAAGACCGTACTGAGCGTGCTGTCCTGGCTGGTGTTCGGGATCCTGCTGCTGGGCCGCTGGCGCTATGGCTGGCGCGGGGTGCGCGCGGTGCGCTGGACCCTGGCGGCGATGGTCCTGCTGCTGCTGGCCTTCTTCGGCAGCAAGTTCGTGCTCGAGCTGGTCCTGCGCCAGCCCTGAGGGAAGCCGGACGGCGGCGCGGCCGCGTCCTGACAGCCATGACCGGTTGCCACGCCCCACGTCCCTTCCGCCAGCGCTCCGCCCGGCTCGGCAGCGCCCTGCTCCTGGCCCTGGCCGCCGCGCCGCTGGCCGCTCAGTCGTTGCCCGACGCCGGCAGCCTGCTGCGCCAGGCCGAGCGCGCCGGCGGCGACAGCCCGCAAGCGCCGCCGCCCGTCCCGCAGGCCGCCACCATCGCCCCCGCCGCGGCGGCGCCCCGTTTCGTGGTGCACCGCTTCCAGGTGCGCGGCGCCACCCTGCTGCCCGCGGCCGAGCTGGAGCGCAGCCTCGACCGCTTCCTCGACCGGCCAATCGAACTGGCCGAGCTGGAAGCCGGCCTGCTGGAGCTGGTCGGCCACTACCGCCGCGCCGGCTGGCACGCCCGGGTGCAGCTGCCCGAGCAGGACATCACCGAAGGCACGGTGGTGGTGGAGGTGATCGAAGGACGCTTCGGCCAGCTCCTGCTGCAGCCGCTGGCCGCCGGCAGCCGCGCCAATGGCGCGCAGGTGGCCGGCTTCGTCCAGCGCCACCTGCAGCCGGGCCAGCCCTACCGCCTGGACCGGATCGAACGCGGCCTGCTGCTGGCCAACGACCTGCCCGGGGTGAGGGTGGATGGCGTGCTCCAGGCCGGACAGGCGCCGGGCAGCACCGACCTGCTGCTGCAGGTGCGCGACGGCCCACTGCTGGGCGGCAGCGTCTCGCTGGGCAACGACGGCAGCCGCTATTCCGGCCGTGCCCAGGCGGTGGCACGGCTGGCCCTGGACAACCCCAGCGGCCTGGGCGACCAGCTGGGCGCCAGCCTGATCCGCAGCCAGGGCCTGCGCTATGCCGGGGCCAACTACAGCATCGCCCTGGGATCCAGCGGCCTGCGCGCCAGCCTCGGCCAGACCGCGCTGGACTACCGCCTGGGCAAGGAATTCGACGCGCTCGATTCCAGCGGCAGCTCGCGCATGCGCCGCGCGGCCCTGGGCGGGGTATTCCTGCGCGGGGTGGAGACCAACCTGGAATGGAGCCTGTCCTGGACCGGGCGGGTGCAGCGTGACGACAGCTTCGGCATGCCGCTGCGCCGGCGCCGGGTCAACGATCTGGGCCTGTCGCTGTATGGCGACTTCGAGGACGAATGGCTGCATCGCGGCCGCACCGCCTGGGCGCTGGACCTGGTTTCCGGCCGCGCCCACCTGGACCTGCCCGACGACCTGGCCGCCGACAGCATCGGCCCGGAGGTCGAGGGCCGCTTCCACCTGGCCAGCCTGGAGCTGATGCACGAGCGCTGGCTGTCGCCGGACTGGCGCGTGCGCGCGCGCCTGCAGGGCCAGTGGGCCGGCAGCAACCTCGATTCCTCCCAGCAGTTCGTGCTGGGCGGCCCGCAGGGCGTGCGCGGCTATCCGGTCAACGAGGCCGGGGGCGACAGTGGCGCGGTCCTGCAGCTTGAACTGCACCGGCCACTGCCCCTGCCCAGCGGCCGCGAGCTGGACAGCTTCCTGTTCCTGGACCACGGCCGGATCCGCCAGCACAGGCAGGCCTGGGCCACGCTGGCGCTGGAAGGCGGTGCGCCCAATGGTTACGGTCTCTCCGCCGCCGGCCTGGGCCTGGGCTGGAACCGGCGCGGCGGGCTGGAGGCCAGCCTCAGCCTGGCCCATCCGCTGGGCCACAACCCCGGCGGCATCGGCGGGCGCAACCAGGATGGCAGTCGCCGCGGCACCCAGGCCTGGTTCAATATCCGCCAACGCTTCTGAGCATTCCCGCATGAGCCGCCGTCGCGCCCTTGCCCGCCTTGCCCTGCCCGCCGCGCTGCTGGCGGCCCTGTCCGCGCCGGCCCCGGCCCAGGAGACCATTGCCCTGCCGCGCGGCGGCCAGGTGGTGGCCGGCTCGGCCAGCCTGTCCCAGGAAGGCCGCACGCTCACCGTGTCCCAGCACTCGGAGCGGGTGATCATGCACTGGCAGGACTTCAGCATCGGCCGCGACGCCAGCGTGGAATTCGTCCAGCCTTCCGCCGCCGCGGTGGCGCTGAACCGGGTGCTGGGCGGCGATGTCTCGCGCATTGCCGGGCAGCTGCGCGCCAACGGCCGCATCTACCTGGTCAACAGCGCCGGCATCGTGTTTGGCAAGCATGCGCGGGTGGACGTGGGCCAGCTGGTCAGCTCGACCCTGGACATCGCCGATGGCGATTTCCTCACCGGCGCCGGGCACTGGACCGGCCCGAGCGGACACGGCCCGGAAGCCGGCCTGCGCCCGCTGCAGACCCCGCCGCCGGTGCCGCTGCCGCCGCAGATCCGCAACGTGGACGACCAGCCCTGGCAGGGCCACGCGGCCGCCGGCGCGCCGGACCCGGAACTGGCGCAGCTGACCCTGGATGCCGGCGCCAACGGCCACCTGCGCCTGGGCGTGGGCCCGGAACAGGTGCAGGAGCTGCTCGAGGAAGGCGGCCTGGTCGAGGACGAGGACGGCCTGCTGCTGACCGCCCGGGGCGCCAACAGCCTGGCCGCCTCGGTGGTGGCGCGCGCCGCTGCCCCGCGCGCGCGCCAGCTCAGCGTCCAGGACGGCCGCCTGTGGCTGCGTGCCGCGCCCGCCGACGCGACCCGGGACGAAACAGACGCCGCCGGGGAGTGAAGCGCGGCCGGCTCAGTCGGCCGCCGCCTCCAGCGCCTGCGACAGGCGCTCCACCGCCACCACTTCCAGGCCCTTGAAGCTGCCGGACTTGGGCGCATTGCCCTTGGGCACGATGGCGCGGCGGAAGCCATGGGTGGCCGCCTCGCGCAGGCGCTCCTCGCCATTGGGCACCGGGCGGATCTCGCCGGACAGGCCGACTTCGCCAAAGGCCACGGTCTTGTCCGGCAGCGGCCGGTCACGCAGCGAGGACAGCACCGCCAGCAGCACCGGCAGGTCGGCCGCTGTCTCCTGCACGCGGATCCCGCCGACCACGTTCACGAACACGTCCTGGTCGCCCACCACCACCCCGCCATGGCGGTGCAGCACCGCCAGCAGCATGGCCAGGCGGTTCTGCTCCAGGCCCACCGCCACCCGCCGCGGGTTGGACAGCGGCGAGGCGTCCACCAGTGCCTGCACCTCCACCAGCAGCGGCCGGGTGCCCTCGCGGGTCACCATCACGCAGCTGCCCGGCTGGCGGGCGCTGCCGGACAGGAAGATCGCCGAAGGATTGGGCACTTCCTTCAGCCCCTTCTCGCCCATGGCGAACACGCCCAGCTCGTTGACCGCGCCGAAGCGGTTCTTGAACGCGCGCAGCACCCGGAAGCGGCTGCCGCTCTCGCCCTCGAAGTACAGCACCGCGTCGACCATGTGCTCGAGCACGCGCGGGCCGGCGATGCCGCCCTCCTTGGTGACGTGG
>Ga0207868_1002517_pt1 | contig 10323 bp, 9 predicted proteins | sample Passage237B_FD_187370 | JGI IMG/M metagenome (GOLD analysis project Ga0207868, IMG submission 187370) | Cellulose adapted compost microbial communities from Newby Island Compost Facility, Milpitas, CA, USA - Passage2 37B (SPAdes) (version 3) ... | reverse complement strand
TTGATAAATCCGCATTATACGGCCCAGCCCTACGTTACCGCAGGCAACTGATCAAGGAACTGGAGCTGCTCGAAAAAGACTTTAAGCTCAACAAGACCGAAAACCGCTAACCTACTTTTTTTCACATTTCCCGGGGAATGGATTTTCCCCATCCGCCCCCCACATTGTCCAGCGTGCCGGATGCGGCCAACCTACCTGATATGCATGATTCCGGCAAGCAGCGAAAGCGCGCGCAAAAGATATTGGGGAATGAAAATTCCCCGGAAAAACACGTCACACGATACCATATGGCAACCTACGTCCCCCATTCATATCAGTAGATTCCTATCTTCTTTTGTATCGATGACAATAAAACAATGGAGGTCAAAAGATGAAAACATTACAACACATACCGATGAAAACCTGGGCAACCTCGCCTACCCCAGCCACTACTCCGGCGATGATCCAAGCATTTTGGCATCGGCTCTTCCGCGAACGGACCCATCAGGTCAAGATGGACTGGCTGCAGGGCTTCGGTAATATGGTCTATGCCGATACCTATGCTTCGCCGTTCATCATCCGGCTGTACCACAACGACCCAAGAGATAAGCGGGTGGCCTACCTGTCGGTTACAGGTGGATGCGTCGAATGGCGTTTCGGCATCAAGGCTGTAGGCTTCGAGCAATGCCCGGTAGTGGCCGATCCGAAACTAATGGAATGGCTGGACAGTCTGTTCTGGTTTTACACCGCCACCGAATCGCAGAAACAGCAAATCAGCAGATTGACCGATATCCAACGATTAGTTTCCGAACGGATGTATACAATTAAGAAAAAACAAGGGTTATGGAAAAGAAATCCATCATAGTAGGTATTATCAAGTTAGCGTTGCTTGCCTTGTGGGTTCCGGTAGCCGTAGAGAAGCTGTGGGATCTTTCGGGGTTCCACAGCACCCTGCGGCGTCAGCCGATTCCGGAGTGGAGTACGGATATCCTATTCTGGTTGCTGCCATTGGCCGAGCTGGGTGCCGCCGCGCTGATTGCCTGGCCCCGTAGCAGGAAACGCACACATCAGGGCATGTGGTTATCTGCCATCTTGATGCTGTCCTTCACCCTGTTCATCGGTTTCGGTGTGCTCGGCTGGTATGAAAAGCGCCCCTGCGGGTGCGGATCGGTCATCAGCGGCCTATCCTGGGACGATCACTTGTGGTTCAATGCGATTTTCTTCTTATTGGCGGTCCTTGGCATATGGCTTACTTGTCCGGCACTCCCTGGCAGCCGTCGGCGGAAATATCAGAAGGCAGTGCAAATATTCCGGCAAGCGGACACAGCGAACGATATTGCCGGGCACTTTATTGTCAAACGATGTCTGCTTGCTTTCGCTAAGCGTTTCCCTCGCAAGTTCGCCCTGTTCAGGCGCAGGGCCTTGTAAAAACTCATCCTGTCTGTTGGCATATGCCGAAGGTATATGCGGAGGCACGTGACCGGAATCTCCACGTCAGTGACCGGACAAGTGTAATGGCTTTGAAAAGCCACAAGTTAAACAAAACCTTTTTTCGGGGTGCTTTTTTTCCAAATGCGAAAGAAAAGTCCATTGTATGATTACAGAAACAACAAATTTTATTAAACAGTACTTTTTCATGTTGGCTTTAGTAGCTACGTTTATCGGGTTTTCGGCGTTTAAGTTTGCCGAGCGGTTTGCTGCTCCGGATGATGGATGGTACGAGGTAACCCCTTCTCCTACGGATCCCGAAAATCCTGCCTTGCAGAGTATCGGAAACCTCATTCCTGCTCCCCCTGCCGAGGATTCCACGTCTTGTGCGCAATTTGATAACGAAGGTCATAATTGCGCTATCGAATTGTCATTCGACAGGAGCGATCCAAACAATCAGCCGGAAAAACCGGCTACGGTACAGGAAGCCGAGAGTGATATGCTGGTCAGCATATTAGGCGAGGCTAGGCAACCGGAAGAGGAGAATTAGTTCCCGAATTCGGCCAAACAAAGAGGAGCGGGAGGAAAGCATATGTTTTCCTCCCGCTTCCGTTATCGGTCGTTCTGCGGGATATCGGCCAAATCCACCTCATTGTCCGGTATCGGCCAGACCCACCGTGGAGAACCGGGTGGCAGCTCATAGCGCGTGGCCATCACCTCCCTCACCACCGAAGTTGCATATTCAGGTTCCTTGTTCAACCGCCGGAGGTCTTCCCACCGCAGGCCGCGCAATACCAACTCCCTGTGTCTTTCATCCAGGATTATCCGTAACAACTGGCCCCTGTCCCCGGTGGATACCGGACTGAACAACGACGCATCGTAGCGATGTTCCAGCAAGGTATTCAGATAGTTCCGGGCATCCGGTATGTTCCCATTGCGAACCTGGCATTCCGCCGCTATCAGATACATTTCGTCCGTAGCCAATCCGGTAAAAAATGAGGTACCCCCCTGATAGGAGCCCTTGAACACCTGCCTCCCGCCTCCAATGTCCCGGAAATATCCGGACAATCGATGGTCTCCCGGCGCATACATATCCAGTAGCACTGAATCCGCATGAAACCGGCTGTTGCTCGTAATTGTACCGCTTGCCGCAAAACAAAAGAACAGCACTTCGGGATTCGACGCGCCGTAGTCGGACACGAACAACTGGTTTGTCGTCAAATCCAGTCTATTAAAGTCGACCAATTCGTCCCTCAGCGACAGGCACATCCCTGCATATTCGCCCGCCTGCGCGTAATCTCCCATATTGAGCAGGGCACGTGCAAGCAATGCGCAGGCCGCCGGGCGGGAGGGCTGCATCTTGTTTAAAGACTCCACGGGCAGCAGCTCCGCCGCTTCTTTAAGGTCCTGAACAATCTGACTATAGGTTGCTTCGACCGTACCGCGGCCCACACTACGTGTCACGTCCGTTTGCAGCCGCAGCGGAATCCCCATGTCTTCGGATGCCGTCGCGGGATCATAGGGTTTACAAAATAATTGAGCCAGCTGGTAGTGATTCCACGCCCGGAAGAAAAGCGCGCTGCCCCTCACCTTATCCCACGCTTCCTGTTCGGCGGGTGAGGGCTGAATGTTATCCGTACCCTCCAGCACCATATTGGCTAACAGTATCCGGTAATACGCCGCGTTCCAGTCGTCCACTTCCTTTCCCTCATATACGTCGTCCGCCCATATGTAACCGTTTTTCTCATAGGGATCTGAAAGTGCCCGCCAATGGTTGTCGGCAACGTAATATTCATCCGCACCGACTATACCCAACCTGTGGGAAGAACTGCTATTCATTTCCCGCCAGTTGTCCAGTATGCCCTGGAAATCGGATATCTCCGCAGGCACTGCCTGGCTTTTGCTGCGCTTTACCTCGAGGAATTCCTTACCGCATGCGCCCAGTGCAAGGCATGCGATTAATGCGATTAACGTTTTTATATCGTTCATGTCATTTGGTATTTAGGTTAAAAATCAAGTTGCATCCCCATCGCAAATGTCCGGGGTGCGGTGTACTCCGCCAGCTGATAATCCGGATCAATGCCGTTGCCGTTTGCCCGCCACAGGATACCGAGGTTATGCGCGTAGGCATAGACGCGGATGTATTCCACGGGAAGCGTCTTGAACCGGTTCCGGGCAAACGTGTAGGACAGGCGGATGTCCTGCAAGCGGATGTGATCCCCCTTCGTTATCAACGCCGCCGAATACATGTACGACTGGCTCCGGTATGCCTGCACCGTTTCTGCCCGGGCAGGCACATCCGTGTGTGCCTCATCGCCCGGCTTTTCCCAGCGCCTGAAATAATCCATGTGATAAACATTAAAGTATTCCTCGCCCGGCGTGATCGAACTGCGCCGGAACACATAGCCCGCTTTCCAGTTGATATTGAAGCTCAATTGCAGGTCATTCCATGAAAATGTGTTCATCAGCGAACCATAGTACGGTGGTATCCGCACGCCTGCGATGAGGAGGTCTTCCTTGCGGAAATTGCGGATGTAGTCGGTATACTCCATGCCGATTTCGCCATCTACTTCCACAAGCGGCATTCCCGTTTCGTGGTCAAGCCCAATCCAAGGATACGTATACACGACGTCCCTGGATTGTCCCGCGCTTGGCGGCGGACTCGAAAAATACAGGCTTATTGTCGATACCTCCGGTGTATTGAAATTCGTTATCCGATTCCTCACCTGGCTGAACAGCGCCGTTGTTTCCCAACTGAATGCGCCTGTAAAATTCCGGCCCGTCAGTTGCACATCCCATCCCTGCGTCCGTAGATTAGCGTAATTTATATCGTTAGACAGGTTGGTTGCCCATAGACTGACACCCGTTGATGGGGGCAGGTAATCCTCCCCAATCAGGTCGCTCGCATATTTGTTGTAATACTCCACACTGCCCTGTATCCGGCGGTTGAACAACCCGAAATCCACCGCCGCATTTACCGTGTTTACCTGCTCCCACCGCAGCGACGGGTTACCTATATTGCGCACCCGTGCAAAGGGTAGCCCGGTGGTACCATCAGAGGCATAATTTATCGTGGGGAATACACTCACCTGCTTATTCACATTCCCCGCACTGCCGTAGGTAGCCCGAAGCCGCAGATACGGCAGCCAGTCGCCAACGCTGTAGAATGCCTCCTTACTTGCCTCCCAGCTTCCGCCGATGGACCACAGCGGTACCCCTTTCTGGTTGGTCTTTACCCCAAAGAGATTACTTCCATCCCAGCGCAGGCTACCGGAAAGGGTATAGCGATCGCAATACGTATACGACGCATTGCCGAAATACGAGAGGAACCGATCGGTTACATGGCCCATGGATACCGAAGGCGCACTGAGCTGTGCACTGCCGGTGGGGTTCGTGGGATACGACTGCGAGTAATTGAAGTTGGCCGTACCGGTGAGCAGGTCGCGGTCATAGTTGTATATCCGGAACCCGGGGCTTGTCTGTCCGACACTCTGCCGGATTTCCCCGCCTGCCAACGCTGTGATGCGGTGCAAGCCGAATTCACGGTTGTAGTTGAGCTGCAAACGGCCCGAGTGGATGTTGGTCAGCCCGTTAAGCCCACCCTCCAGCATGCCGCCGTAAGGCACAATCTGTGCGCCGTCCACCTGCGTGAAGCGGTTCACCAGGTTACGCACGTAGTAGGTCTCCGGCCCGTAGTACGTCTCACTTGTACCCGTTGGCCGCACGTACTGATAGGTAGCCTGTACGCTAAAGCTGTTCAGAAAGCTGTACCGCACGCTGGCGTTGAGGCGGTATTCCGTATCGTGGCTACCGCGGTCGGTATGGGCCAGCTCGTCGAGCGGGCGGAAATGCCAGTCAAGCAAACCGAGTTCCGCCGCTTCGTCGTAATAGGCCAGCCGCCTTTCGTAAGGGATTGGTAACGCATTGCCCTGATCGTCGGCCAACCGCGCATAGGTGCTCACGGTCTGTCCCGAGCCCGGAGCAAGATCAGAGAGGCCGATGCCGTTATTTGCCGTCTGCCGCTGGGTGTACCAAACCCCGGTGGTTACCTCCAGCCCTTTCAGCGGCCGGAAGGTATTCTGCAGGTTGATGTTGAGTCGTTCGGCGCTGTTGCCCACGAGGATGCCGTTGTTTCTGTCATAGCCTGCAGCGAGGTAATAGCGGTAATTATCGCCGCCACCACTGATGTTGAGTGCATATTGCTGGTGGCGCTCACCCCGGTACAGATAGCGGAGCGCCTCGTCTCGGATATCCGTTTGCCTCATCTGGGCTTCCTCTTTTGCAAAATCCGCCTGGCTGATCAGTCCGTCGCGTTGTTTGATGAGCAACTCCGCGTAGGCGGGAATGACCGTCTGCGGCTGCTCGGCATAGTTACCGCGTTCAAATAGTTCCCTTTCAATTTCCATTACAGTAGCACCGGGCAGCCGGTTCGGGTTATAGTAGAGGTCCGGCTTTTCTCCCATCGTGAAGTTGCTGTTGACCGAAATGCGGGCCTTTTGGTTATACCGCCCCTGTTTGGTGGTGATCACGATCACGCCGTTACCCGCACGTGCTCCCCAGATACTTGCAGCCGCCGCATCCCGCAGTACGGTGATGCTTTCCACGTCGTTAGGGTTTATCGTTGAAATGTCAAGCTCATATGGAAAATTGTCCACCACAATCAGCGGCGTCTCGTCCGATTCAATGGTGGCTACCCCGCGTATGCGGATGTCCGACGGCGAAGTACCGCCCGCGTTGACAAACTGCACGCCCGGCGCGATACCTTCCAGCCGCTGCAGGATATCCGGCCCTACGCTCCGGTTGAGCAGTTCGTTATCCACGTGGGTGAAGGAACCCGTAGCCCGTTCCCTAGGCACTTCGTAATATCCGGTGTTGATGACCACCTCTTCAAGCGTGGATGCGTCGTGGATAAGCCTGATATCCATCTCACCGGCGGATTGACTTGCAATGTATACCGTGTCTTTGGATACGTAGCCCACGTAGGTAACGCGGAGTGTATCGATGGGCACGGCTACCGCTATCGTGAAGCGCCCTGAATGATCCGATATGGTGGAAGCACCGCGTACCGTTGAGCGCACGCTTGCTCCCACCAATGGCGATCCGTCGGCAGCCGAGACTACGGTACCCCGAAGTGTCTGTTGGCCCATCGCGCCACTTGCCGCGATGGAAATTGCGAATAAAGTGATAAGGATTAATTTCATTTTTACGGTTTAAGGAATTAGTTGGTTAATGGTAATTCGGTTCGGTTCTGGATGGAAAGCGGTTCCCGGCGCATTGCCCTTAGGATATTTTCGCGGGTCATGGCTTTCGGATGCGGTACGGCCAGCAGCCTGCCTTCGGCAATCCATGCAGTGCCGAAGCCGGTGAGGTACCGGGCAAGTACCACTTTATTGAGCAGTGTATCGTTTACCACCGTGGGCCATTCCCAGGGCCATCCGCCTCGCCTTTCAGCAAATGAGGGAAGATTCTTCGGGTAGTCGTATACCAATACGGGCAATACCGCAAGGTCGCCTTTATCAAGGGTGGCTTGTATGGTATCCAGTTTGGCGAGTGAAAGCAGGCAGGGTTTGCACCAAGTGGCCCAAAAATCAAGCACGATCAGCTTTTTATCCCGGTAATCGTTGAGCGTGATGGTATCCTTCCCGCCGGTTGGCGGGTGATTCGCTACCTGTAGCGGCAAGTGCCATACTGCTTCGGGTATGCTGTCCCCGATTTTCAGTGCCTTGATGTTATCCAAAGCAACGCCCGGATCAACCCTACACTGCGCACAGGCTTCCAAACACATGATCGTCAGAAACAGTGTTACGGTCATCCCCAAAGCGAGGCCCAGCCCGTAGCGGGCTGGGGCCATCGCATGGGTCCAAACACATGATTCTTCAAAATTTCTTCGACGGGTGTTCGACTGCTGTTCGAGACTTGTTCGACAATCCTTCGACCGCGCTTCGACAAGTGTTCGAGGGGGCTTCGAGAAACCTTCGACAACGCTTCGGGAAAATGCCGAAGTGCAGCCGAGCAAGGGTAGAACAATTGCCCTGCTATATCTGAGCCAATCCCGAGTAGCCGACGGGCGCACCGTGCTCCGACCCATTTCGGGGTATTCTTCGGATTGGCTTCGGAGATCAGACTGGACTTTTACTCTACTCCTATTGTACTTGAACTGCACTCGTACTGCTCCCGCCAGTACAAGTGCAGTACGAGTTGGCTCTGAGTTGGCATTGAGCACCGAAGCTGTCTCCAAGCGGCCTCCAGCATAACCCCACCCCATTTCATGCTTCGCCGTATCCCCCTTTCTCCCGCTATGTAGCCGCTTGTTATTCGCTAAAGTGCCGCTTTTTGGGTTTTTTACCGAAGTATATGCGGGACATATGGGGATAGGAAGCGAAGGAAGGGTAAGGGAAGGTGGGCGGAAGCATGTCTCCATGTAGGGTTTACCCTTTGGTAAATCCGCGCCCAAACGGCTCCGCATCTTGGTCGGGCCTTCGTGCGGTATTCCGGCAGTCTCGTTCGGGGTTCGCTGCCTAAAAACAGTACTGTGCTCCCTAGCGGAACGCCCCGATACCGCCAGTGTGACCGCAGCAGTCTGGGAGCGGTCCCGAAGCCGTCCCGCACTCCGCCAATCAAGGCGGCTGGTAATCCTGCCGATGGAACCGACGTATATATGTTGGCTAGTTGACTTAGGCCCTGTCGATCGCAATAAGCGAAGGGCAAACAGCCTCAGTAAAGGCCAAAGCATGGCTATTAAGCGTAAGTTTTGCTTCATTTGTTAGTGTTTTGGTCAAACTCTCAGCGGCACTGACGAGATCGCTGTCGCTAAGTTTATGTTTGATTTAGATGTAAGAATGAATGAAATAATTCGGACTTTTTAGCTAATTCAAACCGGATTTTTCGCGATACTTTTGAAGAGATTACTTGTGGAAATTATCCACGTTTTAGACACCAAATGACCATCATCCGCCCTATCTTGGATGGGCTGGATTGGCTTAGATGCGATGGTTCTTATTTCTTGTTTCATTGGCTTGTTGAATAAACAAGCCTTGCATGGGACGGTCACAAAAAAGTGCGGGACTGCATCCCGTAACTCCATAAGATTCTCAGGCCTTTCGTCGCGCCGGGTGAACAGCAGCCCCACACCTCAATGAAAAGCAAAAATAGCACTTTTCATTGAAAGCGTGAGGTATTATATCTGCTGCCTTGCCACTTGGCCTGAGAATGGAGTTGCAAGACTATTAATACCTTCTATTTCATTGTTATCTATTTACAACTATAATTTACATACCTATTTGATTTACAACGACACAAATGTAATAAATTATTTCAATAATAATAATTTATTAGTCAAAATATCACTATTTGTGTTTGTCCATTTGCTAAATGGACGGTTCAATTAAGATAATAGGAGAAAATGTCACTGAAATACGTGATGCGATTGGCCTATCACAGAAAGACTTTGCTTTATTGACTGGCATTTCCAGAGCTACATTAGTAAATATTGAAAGTGGCAATAAACCAATTAAAGTGACGTCGTTAGATAAAATCGCCGTTTTTACAACAATAGGGCTCGACAAATTAAGCAAACCCGGTTTCAAACCACCTGCTAATCTAAGAGAAAAACTGCTTCAACGATATAAAAACTCACCTGAAATCTATGTTACTTTAAGTGACACACCATCCATTCCCTATATCATCAAATACAGAGTGTTAAAGACTGATTTTTTAAATACACCAAAAGAGCGGGGCAACATTGTGAAATTCGTTGATAATAATTACGGATGGAAAATAACGGGAAACTCTTTGACTAACGCTTTGAAACGTATGCTTGATTTGATTAAAATTGAACCACACCCGACAAAAGGCAGGACGAATGTGTATTCGAGGAAGAAGTAAATTGCACATTGCTGACCCCTATAAGCGAATCCGGAGCCGGAAAGAGATTTTTAGGGCTAGCTGATGAATCGAAATAAACTCTAACTTTGCCATCCTACACAGCAGACATTACGTTTGCGCAACCAAAACTACCACCAAGGCCCGGCCAATGGCGGGGATTGTTGTTGAAGCATGGTGGTACGAAAAAGAACCTCAACCGTTCGCTACGCTCAAGATCTATGTCATTATAAATCGTCCACTTTGCTACATGGACGGCCCCGGATCTGCAACGCCGGGGTATTTTTATATTCCTATTTATCAAGTCAATAAAAACAGATTGATTATAACAACTAGTAAACCCCGCTTACTTGATTAAGGTAATCCACGCTTTACGGTTCATCAACGGAATAAAAAAATCCCTGTTTCTTGTCGAAACAGGGACCGCCCCAATGGGGTTAGGGGCTATCAACCTAAACCTAGCACGAAGATAGGTGTTGAAATTTAAGCATGCAAGCAATTAGTTGACAAAGTCGTTCTGGTTTCGAAATTGTCGCCACAAAAAATTTTCTTTCTTAATTTTATAAGCTAATTTTTTTAGTATTATATTTGTGCTTGTATGCCCGACATAGGAGGAAAAACAGAAGCGATACCCAAGGCCGTAAAACGAATGCTGCTTGAGGCCTGGAATAAACAGCAGTGGATTTACGACCAGCTTGACGATGCATGGTATACGCCTGAGGAATTTAAAACCGAGTGGACGGTGCTAGTTACCGCCTACAATTTGAACCGCTTCGTAGCTCGATCCCCCGAGCTTGGCATTGCCGAGTCATTGGAAAACTTGCGCCGCGCGCTGGAGCGCGCGGAGGAGTTGCACAAAAAGTTGCAGGGGTATTATGAGGTTGGGTTGAGACGAAAGGGGTGAAAGTCGTTTTGATTTGAAGTGGCTTTCATATTATTGTAAGCGGCAATTAAAAGTGCAGAGTTTTCGGCAAGCAGGAGTACACAGTTTTCGGCAACAAAAAGTGCAGAACATTGGCAACAATAGTGCAGAGC
>Ga0207868_1002514_pt1 | contig 10329 bp, 9 predicted proteins | sample Passage237B_FD_187370 | JGI IMG/M metagenome (GOLD analysis project Ga0207868, IMG submission 187370) | Cellulose adapted compost microbial communities from Newby Island Compost Facility, Milpitas, CA, USA - Passage2 37B (SPAdes) (version 3) ... | reverse complement strand
GGCAGCCTGGTGCTGGCCGGCACCGCCGGACTGGATGCGGAAGGCGGCGTTACGGGGGTGGGCTGGTGGAAGATAGGGCCCGATGGCGCGATCACTTCGCTGGTATCCCGCCCATACGACCGTCCTCACCACCCGGGCATATATCCAGGCGATGATTTCAGCGTGGCACCGGACGGCTCGCTGCTGACGATTTTTATCGAAGAAATCAATACCAACCGGGTAGGAACGAAAGTGGTGCGCATCTCCCCCGACGGGCGCATGAAAACGGTCGCCGAAGGTTTGGAACATCCCGGTATGCCGGTGCAGGACCCCGCTGGTAATATATGGGTATCCAACAAGAAAAACAACGAACTGCTTTGCATCTCGCCCGAAGGTGCCATCACCACCGTCATCAGCGCCGAGCGTGGTTGGAGCAACAAGACGCTGGCACCGCAGGAGCGGATTACTTTTGAACATATTGCCTGGGATCCGGTACACAACGAATTGGTGGCCGGTGGAGGGTTCATTACCTCCAAGCCGCACGACTTGCACACCAGCGTATGGCGCATACGCCCCGACGGGCAGGCACGGCGCGTGTACTACAATGTAAAGAACGGTCGCAGCCCCGTGGGCCAGAACACGGATGCCATCTGGTCGCTCACAGTGGATGCGCAGGGCAGGATTGTCGTGGCCACTATAGTAATGGATGATAGGGCAACGAGGCAAATCACCCGTTTGGATGAGAAGACCGCCAAAATGGTGGTGCTGACGGGACAGTCCTTCGCAAAGGGAAGCACCTTTTCTTACCGTGCCGGGCACGAGGAAGCCCCCCACGACGGACCCGCCGCGCACGCCAACTTCCGAAAGGCGAAGAACATCTGCTACGGTCCGGACGGCACCCTGTTCGTGCTGGACGAGCATCAGGTGCGCCGGCTAGACACCGATGGCGTGGTGCGCACCTGGGCATACTGAACCGCAGGGGCGAATAATGATTCGCTCCTGCAACCCCCAAACCATTTAATAATTTATCAATTCATAAACCATCTTCTATCACCACGGAACAAGCATTCAAGCCCAGGTCACATTGGTTTCGTTAAAAGTAAAAGCTAATTTACTGAAATTCGGTTTACCGTAAGGGCTTGGAAATAGCTGATTTGCGCTATTTAGGTGGGAATAGTTGAATGAATTTCGGATATCGGGAGATAAACCCTATCTTCGTCCTAGGTTTAGGTTGATAGCCCCTAATCCCATTGGGGCGGATTCCCGTTATCTTACGAGGTAACGGGTTTCTTTTTTATGGTCAAATCTTGTGGGACGAACAGCCATATTCAGGGACGAGCAACCGCGGTATCCCATTCCATCAAAAGCCATTGCTGTTTGATGCTATATATTCCGCATTTGTCTTTTAACATGAGGAATAAAACAATACCTTTGATTCGTCCGGAAAAACAGTTCAAACAATACGGATATGCCAAAAGCCAGGTTAAGGGAAGACCAGCATATTGAATTCAAAAGCTCGTTTACCGATGCGGTCATCGAGTCGCTTACGGCCTTTGCCAACAGCAAAGGTGGCCGGGTATTCATCGGCGTGGACGACAATGGCAAGCCTGTAAACGGCTTTACTTTAGGCAATGAGTCGTTGCAGAAGTGGGTGAATGAGGTCAAGAACAAAACGCAGCCGAGCATTATCCCGGATGCCGAAGTGGTTGATCTTGGAGGAGCCGAGGTGGGTATACTGTCGGTAAAAGAATTTCCGGTAAAACCCGTTGCATTCAAAGGCCGGTATTACAAGCGGGTAAACAATGCCAACCACCAACTGTAGTTGACGGAAATCGCCGACCTACACCTGCGGTCTTTCAATACCAGTTGGGACAGCTACATCAATCCGGATCGGACACTTGATGACCTATCGCTGGATAAGGTCGTGAAGTTTATCGAAAAGAGCAACCAAGGAAAGGAAATGCCGCTCACCGACGATCCATTGACGGTATTGACCAAGTTTGAGTTGATCCGGGATACACAGGTGACCAATGCCGGATTTTTGCTGTTTGCAAAGAACGATGTCTTTCAGGCGGCCATTGAACTGGGCCGTTTCTCTACGCCTACCAGCATCAAGGATGGATTGACCGTCCGCAGCGATCTGTTTACCGAAGTGGAAGAGGTGTTGGGGTTCATCCGTAAACACATCAACAAGGAATACATCATTACCGGCGATCCGCAGCGGGAGGAGCGCTGGCAATATCCGATGCCGGCGCTGCGTGAAATCGTCACCAATATGGTTGTCCACCGTGATTATATGAATAGCGGCGATTCATCGGTAAAAATCTTTGACGATTATATCGAATTTTTCAATCCCGGCCACCTACCGGATACGATTACCATCGAGCAACTGCTTGCCGATGACTATTCTTCCTACGCCCGTAACCGGAAAGTCGCTGCTACCTTTAAGGAGGCCCAACTTATTGAGAAGTATGGGTCGGGTATCCGTCGTATCCGTGAAGCATTTGAACAGTATGGTCTAAAGGCACCCAAATTCGAGAATTTTCAACATGGATTCCGTGTTATTGTGTATGCTGAGACGACAATCGATATAGATAAAACGTCAGGGAAAACTGTGGGGAAAACTGTGGGGAAAACTGTGGGGAAAACTGTGGGGAAAACTGCTGAAATTTTTGATTCCATAAAATCAAATCCACAAATCACGCGGGAGCAGTTGGCCGATGAAACGGGGTTGTCGGTTCGAGGGGTAGAGTATCATCTAAAAATACTACGAGAAACCAACCGAATTAGTAGGGTGGGATCAAAAGGCGGCCATTGGGAGGTCATCGGTGATTAAATTCTACCGGAAAAACTCTGACGCCTTCGATGGAAGTTTTGACTCCCAACTTCGGATGCTTGCGTAGTAAACGGGTGTTTTTAGTAAAAAGCTTATAGCGTTTGGTCGAGTATGCTGTGCTTTGAGACCAGATTATCTTCTTTTTAACCATGCATTAAATTCAGTATCCAGATCATCCTGCTCAATATACCTGCCAGCTGCTATGTCCTCACGGGAGGCTCGGATTTCTTGTGCTTGCACTTGGGTAAGGCTGATGGTTTGTGCCTCCGTCTTCGCGTCCAAAATAGTTTAAGAAATGCACATCGTCAATCTCGGCGATCCGATTAATCAACAAGTCCTTTAATTTCAGCGTGCTCATGGCGAAAAACGTTTGCTACCTATCAACAAATACAATACAAAATTGTCCAAATCGTAAAAAGGTTATTGTCCTGCCTCAAATCCACTAAGGAGTAGACCCCATGCGGCATCGAAATACTTTGCTTCTCATCAGCTGGTCAAGATGCAGATAACGTGCGTATTTATTTATTCACATTCTTGATGCCGGAACCAAAGGGCACTCTTGGGGTCAATGTTCACAAACTTGGATAAATCCTCACCCTGCATGTTACCACGTCTGCTTAATCTTGTAATTGTGGAATTTCGAATCAGCTGATATGATGGTCAATTTGTCCGTCATGGCCTGGCAGATAAGCAGCCGGTCAAACGGATTGCGGTGGTGTAAGTCGAGCGAGACTATTTTAGTTTGACGGCCATCTCCAAGGGTTTCCAGTAGGTAACGTACTACATATAGTCTTTGAAATCATCCAATGGTTCGTCAAAATCAGCGCTCATCTTGATTTTGCCTTTGGCACTACCGAATTTTGCAGGTTTATTAGCCGCAGTTTTGTGCTTGCTGAGCAGGAAGTCTACAAAGTCGTTAACCTCCTTTTTCAGGTCAGGAGGTAATGATTTCAATTTGGTATTTAATGTCAACTGGCCCATATATGCAAATTTACTAAATAGACTTAAAATCGCAGCGTGCGTTTATTCTTTGTCTTATCCGGCTTGACAATGGCTTGTCGTCTGTGTAAAATCTCCGCCTTGTGCAGGCCAACCTTACGAATTTATCCGAGATAGGGGTAAAAAATAGCCTTTGATACAATCGATATTGCGGATGCAGATTTGGATATGGTCTTTTTCGCGGAAGCCGGCTGTCGGATATAGCGGGTTGCCTTCCCAGAACACGCCGCGGACAGAATCGAATTCTTTATTGCCCATGTCGACCATTAGTTCATGCGTCCATTCGATGACTGCACAATCCAGTTCCCTTTGCAGCAGGTCGGCCGTGGTTCCTTTGTTCTGCGGCAAGTGGGTATCAGCTGCATCGATGTTTTCTATGAGAAAATCGTATGAATTTTTTACCAGATTGAGGTTTTTATAATCCAATAGGTCAAGGCAGTATCCTAAGTCTATAATAGCTCCGATAACGGCAGGTTTCTTTATGCTGCTCCCTTTCCGCTTGCTGAGTTGGGTGGCCCATTCCAGTGCCCGGCTGGGGCTATTGTCCCAGAAATATATGCCATGGCCAAGCCAATCGTAACTGTTGTTTTTTGATTTTAGGTCGCTCTTGCCGTTCAGGACTTCCTGAACAATGGTTTCATCGGTGCCGTGGAATCCAAGAACTAACCCTGTTCTTGAGGTATACATAGGTGTTTATAAGGCTTGGTCAAATTACCATTTTTCGTAATGATACCAGCCCTGACCAGAAAATCTTTAGATTTTTCTTTGTCCTTGAAGAGTTCTTTTGTATAAGCCCTCATTTCTTTTATCAACCGATCCACTTCCTTGTCCGTCATGATACCATCATTTTGTAAATTACAAATTTACTTGATTTTGATTTAGAAAGCAAGTGCTAACTTTCCTTAGCTTTTTAATCCTTTATCCAGCAACACATAAGCCACAAACCCGCCTTCCACCGGTACCTCTCGCAACCGTCCTTTTGTGTTTTTGGGTTTAGGATGATAGTTTATGTCAATGACATTGTACGGCATCAGGCATAAGCTTCCTCGATAGCCCCCTGGTTTTTTTCCTCAAAGTTGCTGAATACCAAGCTAAGTTTTTCACTGAATGAAAAAATGTCACCATATTGTGTTGGGTGTACGCATTTCTGCACGCGGTCGGGGCCGAAGTCAAGCAGCAACTTAGCAACAAAGGCATTCAAAAATTGAGTGGTACAAACCTTGATACCTTTAAAAAGACACTATAGGTAATTAATTTTTTACTTCAGCCAATCCAATAACCCCTCCCAACCACCAATTAAGAACACCAAAAAACCGACGAAAATTATGATGACCCAAATAATCACGTTCGCTATTCTTTTGTCTTCTTTGCTCGGTGGAACCTTTTTGGAGAATTTGGTCGCGGTCACAGGGTTAGATTTTATAGTTTTGAACGAAGTGGTTTTGTTATTGACTCGTTTGGTTGGAGATGGTCTCCTTGCCTTCATTTTCACAGTCTCCGATTTAGGGGTAACACTTTCCGCGTTACTGCCATTATTAAGTCCGTCCAAAAACTGCTCTAACGAATACTCATCCGGAAACAGTACCTCCCTGGCCGCAGCCCCGTCAAAGGGGCCTACTATACCGGCGGCTTCCAACTGATCGATGATGCGACCAGCACGATTATATCCCAATTTCAGCTTCCGTTGGATCAATGAAGTAGAGCCTTGTTGATGTATCACGACCAATCTTGCCGCATCTTCAAACATCGGGTCGCGGTCATCAATATCAAATTCGTCTGATGGATCATCCAATTCAATAACTGTGGGTAGGAGCATGGCCGATGGATAACCGCGCTGGCCTCCGATAAATTCGGTGATATGTAAGATGGTGTCATAATCTATAAACGGTTGCATACCTTTCAGCAGTTTTCCCGACTCTTCATATAGCAGCTCACCAGGCGGTGTCAGTTTTTCCGCGCCCACCCTATCCAATATCTTACGCGATTCGTTCTGAGACATCAGTTTCATGGATAGCCGTACGCTGAAATTCGCTCGTAGCTGGGGGCTGATGCTCCGCGCCATGATCTGGCTGGTTGCCGCGATGAGGTAAATGCCAGTATACAGGTTCTGCTGGGTCAGGCGTACCAGCGTATCAGAAGTCTCGTCATTCAGGAATGTATTCAGGTCATCCATTACCAGCATGATGGTCGGTAGGTATCGATGCCCCTCCTCGGGATTGAGCGTACGGCGGATAAATTTCGCGTTATAGTCAACGATGGTTTTTACCTTAGCCTTCCGGAATAAATTCAGCCGTGCATCACACTCGATCACTAACGCACTAACAGCGTTTCCTACTTGATTGTCTTCCGCAATGGGTGAATCCATACCGGGTACCTTAGCCAGAAAATGCCTTTCCACCTTCGCGATGGAATTGTAGTCCACCGGTTTGCTGCGGCAAATCACAAATTTCAGTTGCGCAGGATGGTAGGCACATAGCCAACAGATCAATTGGTTGTAAATGAATTGTGTTTTACCTGAGGCTATCGTGCCTGCCAGCAATACATTAGGATGGTGGTACAATTCACGGAATACGGGCTTGTCGTCGCCATTGAGCAACAATGGCATCTGGTGTCTCGTTTGTTCACTTGCGGCCATTGAAAATAGCGGCCTCAGGGTGTCCGGCAGGAGTTCAAGTGGCGGATATTGATAGCCCGGTAGATCAAGTTTCGGATTATAATAGCCTATTTTGCGTATTAGGTCGTCTGCACTTTGAGGCGGATTGTCATGCTCTTCCATTGTTCAGGTCTAATTGTTGTCAATTCAATATTAATCAAAATTTCTTATTTTGCACACAATCAATTAATCGATTTCCGAAATCTTAAACCACAGAAGCTTATGCCTCGTACTTTACCGCACGTCAAGTTAAACACCCAAACACAGCGGGAGCAATCGGTAGCCCTTCACTTCAATTATGGATATGGCGACGATGACGACGACCAGAGTCCTGACCCAGATTATACGCTAATGGCTCAATCATTCGGGCAGGATTTGACGAGGCTTCGTGCCGATGTACAACGTCGGCGAGCAGAGCGTAATCCAGCACTGCAAGTTCCCGCGCATATTGAATACGTGGAGATTTTATTCCAAGCACAGTTTTCGCTCAATAGTTTCTTCCAGCAATGGCGGAATAGTTTCGGACTGGAAGCCGTACAGGTAGACGAGTTCGGCATTAAGATACTTTTCGCTGTGGTGGATGCACAATTGATGAACAACTTTATCCGAGATGTCAACCATTTCATCGAGAAAGAAACCGGCGCTAATGCTCATGCAACATACTCCAGGCTGCTTCGCTATATAAGATCCTTTAAGCTATTAACCACGGAGGACATTCTTCAGCTTTATGAGCCGGCCGCCCTTGTTAATTTTCAACTAACCGAATTGCCTTTGGCAGGCGAAACACGCGACAGGATTTTAGCTGCCCTGCAAACCTATCTGGTCCAACATAACCTTACATATTCTTTAGACCTTGAAACGGCTAATCTTGAAATCTCCGGCGCATTCGAGGGCCAGTTAGTAGAAATTGTCCGCAATTACGACATTGCACTGCAGGTCACCTCATCGCTATCCACCCGCATCCGCCCGGGGAGATTCGCCCAGCCGGTGCGTTCTTATGGCTTTGAAGTGACCATGCCTGTCGCTGATCTTCCTATTGTTGCCATCGTAGATACAGGCATCAGCACATCCACTCCGCTGGCCCCTTTGATTATTGCAGACGAGGACCTTAATCTCACTGGGACCCCCGTCGGCCAAGACAATTCAGATGGTGGAAGGGGTCATGGCACCGCCGTAGCAGCATTGGCAGCACTCGGCAAGCGGCCATATAGCCAAGGCTATCAAGGGGCTATCCCTGTAGATGCACGTTTACTTCCTATCAAAATTTTGGACAGCGACAGCGGATACCTCTCGCAGCAAGCCATCATCGGGAAGATGGAGCTTGCTAAAGCCAAATACCCATCATTGAAGATATTCGTATTGGCAACAGTTTTCAACCAGCATAAGTTGTACAACGAACGTTATTCCACATACGCGTACGCACTGGATAAATTTGCCCATGAGCATGATTGCCTCGTTTTCATAAGTACCGGTAACAACAACAATGCAGGCTTGGTCAATAGTACTTACAATCTCACTTATTTTCAACAGGAGGAAACCAACCTCTGTGCACCGTCGGAGTCTATGAACAATATCACCATCGGTGCGGCTTCCCATTCCTTACGGCCTGGGCCGCATATCGGTATCGCCACAGGCCCGGAGTTTCCCGCATTGTATACCCGCAAGGGACATATCGATTTTGGTAGATTGGCTTCGCCCGCAAAGACTAATAAGCGATTGTTCAAACCAGATGTCATTGAGTGTGGGGGCGACTATTCTATGAACACAAATGGCTGGTTAAGCGACGTGTCTGATGCAGCCATGGAAGTGCTTTCTGCCGACCCATCCGAGAGTTTCTTTACTCATATCGGTACCAGTTTCTCCACGCCGTTGGCCGCCAACATCGCCTTGCAGATTCAGCGGCAATATCCGGATATAAAGGCTGCTTCCATCAAAGCGTTGGTCATAAATAGCGCTTCCTGTGAGCAGATATTGATTGATGAAACCAAGAGAAACAACATTGCAGGCTTCGGCTTGGTCAATGAAGAGGCTGCCGTATTTTCGTCTGAAAACAGTGTTACCGTGCTTTTGGAGGAAACCATTGATGCCAATCAAGTGAAACTATTCCCGCTTCACTTCCCTCCGTATCTTGTCAATGACAATCTGAGGAAATCAAACGGTATTCTGTATCTTACCGCCACATTATGTTTTCAATTCGAACCGATTTTGCAACATCAGCAGGGGTACTGCCCCCTGCATATCGCCTTTGGAGTTTTCCGTAACCATACAGGTGACCAGATACAAACCACGGAAAGCCAGCTTATGTCCAAATTGAAAAAGACAGGAAGCTTATGGTCGCAAAATGGTCGGGATAAATCAAAACCAGTTCCCTACACCAATGTGCAGAAGATACATATTCCCATAAACAAGCAAGAGTTGCTGGACGAAGGCTCTACATTCAAGTTAGCCGTACAATGTCGTGTACACCCGCAATTGTTGCCTGGCCAAGAGCACCGGTATGCGCAGGGCAATCCATTCTCTATAGCCCTTACCTTGGAAGAAAATTTACCGGAGCATCGGCTTACGGGGCAGCTATATGACGAGTTCTTGGCTGTTAATGATGTTATTGCTATTGGCACCTTGTTCGGCGAAGCAGCAGCCGCCGAAGCTGAGACAGAAAATTAAGATTGAACTTTTCCCGCTTGCAACGCCGCTTTCTCATCCATCACAAGCTGCTTCCAAACAGCCGTATCAATTTTCGGTTTCAGCGGTCGGGTATTATCATTTTGGTTGAATAAGCTGCGCTTGATAGCGTTCAACAGGGTTTTTTGGATACTAAAGTAGGAGAGGCCCTCGGCCAACTTCACAATGGAAGGCACGGCATTTTTCCTGTCGAAGGCAAAATCACCGCCCTTCAATGTCAGCGCAATCAACTCCTTGATTTGGACCACATTGGGTAGGTCAAAACCTATGCTTACGTCAAAGCGGCGCAGGATAGCGTCATCCAGCATATCCTTCTGATTGGTGGCCGCGATTACGATGCTGCGTTGGGGCAAGTAATCAAACAGCTGGAGCAATGTATTGACCACGCGTTTCATTTCGCCGTGGTCCTGGCTATAGTCGCGCACTTTACCCAATGAGTCAAACTCGTCAATGAAGATGATGCAATCTTCGGTGGCTGCACGCCGGAACAGCTTTGCCAGGTTCTTGCTTGTTTCCCCCAGCTTGGCCGATACGATGGCACCGAGGTTGACCACAATCATCATCTTGTTCAGCTCACCCGCGATAACATAGGATGCCAGCGTTTTGCCGCAGCCGGATGGTCCATGGAGCAGCAGCTTGTTGGATATGGGCAGCTTGTACTTATGCAGCAATTCCGCCGATTGATGTTCCTGTAGAAAATACAACAGCTTACGGCGCACTTCGTCGCTGCACACGAGGTTATCCAGCGAATAATCCGATGTCAGCTTTTCCAGGATTAGTTCATCGGTCTCCCGATCTTGTAGCTGCTGGTAATGCGAGGGTGACCCCACCTTGGTCATTCCGGCAGTCTCCTGCCTGCGGAGTGATTCCTTTAGGATAGATTGTAGCTGTAGGGCAAAGTTGATTTTCTTGGTATTCTTGGAATGCTCAATCAGCTCGTTCAGGCTTGCCAAAAGCTTCTCCCGGTCGTTTTCCAACCCGAAGCGTGCAATGTCTTTGATGTAGTCTGATTGGCTCATTTGTTATTCTAAGTTGTCAATGTGATAAACAAAGGTATACAATAATCTTGCCGTGGAGAAATTTTAGGTTGATAGCCCCTCCCATTGGGGCGGATTCCCGTTAGCTGAAAGGTAACGGGTTTCTTTTTATAGGTGAATGAGACACCACCTATTCCTTCACA
>Ga0207868_1002513_pt1 | contig 10336 bp, 10 predicted proteins | sample Passage237B_FD_187370 | JGI IMG/M metagenome (GOLD analysis project Ga0207868, IMG submission 187370) | Cellulose adapted compost microbial communities from Newby Island Compost Facility, Milpitas, CA, USA - Passage2 37B (SPAdes) (version 3) ... | reverse complement strand
ACGGTCAAGGTGTCGGGCGGCGGCCTCTCCGGCCAGGCAGGTGCAGTGCGCCACGGCATCTCCAAGGCGCTGACCTACTACGAGCCGGAGCTGCGCGGCGTGCTGAAGAAGGGCGGATTCCTGACCCGTGACAGCCGCGTCGTCGAGCGAAAGAAGTACGGCAAGGCGAAGGCCCGCCGCAGCTTCCAGTTCTCGAAGCGCTGACGCGCCTGGGGCCAGTTCTCGAAGCAGCGCTCCGACTGGACAGACGGAAAAGCGGGCCTCGCGGCCCGCTTTTTTTGTTGCGCATTCGCAGCCGGCCAATAGGTTCGCACCAGGGAAGAACCGATGCCCTCGAAGTCGATCGACCACGCATTCCTGCCCGGCCCCGTCACAGGGGCGGCGAGCGACCCGACCTATGCGGGCGCGCTGTCGTTCATGCGCCGGCGCTTCTCAAAGCGGGTCGCGGGCGCGGACGTCGTGGTGTGGGGCATTCCGTTCGACGCGGCGGTCTCCAACCGGCCGGGCGCGCGCTTCGGGCCGCAGGCGATCCGGCGGGCCTCTGCGATCTTCGACAACGACCCGCAATATCCGTTCGGCATCGACCTGTTCGAGCAGCTCGCGGTGATCGACCATGGCGACTGCCTGCTCGACTTCGGCGACCATGCCAAGACGCCGGCGGCGATCGAGCGGCAGGCGGCCAGGCTGCTGAAATCCGGCGCATTCCTGCTTTCGCTCGGTGGCGATCATTTCGTCACCTGGCCGCTGCTCAAGGCGCACGCGGCGATCCACGGGCCGCTGGCCCTGGTGCAGTTCGACGCGCACCAGGACACCTGGCCGGACGACGGCAGGCGGATCGACCACGGCTCCTTCGTCGGGCGGGCCGTGCGCGACGGCGTGATCGACCCGGCGAGATCGATCCAGATCGGCATCCGCACCCACGCGCCGGACGATTTCGGCATCAAGATCCTCTACGGCCACGAGATCGAGGAGATGCGGGCGGGCGAGATCGCCGAGGCGATCCTCGAGCGGACGGCGGGTGCGAAGACCTATGTCACCTTCGACATCGACTGCCTAGACCCGGCATTCGCGCCCGGCACGGGCACGCCGGTGGCAGGCGGGCCGTCAAGCGCGAAGATCCTCTCCGTGCTGCGCATGCTGGGCGGGCTCGACATGGTCGGCGCCGACGTGGTCGAGGTCTCGCCGCCTTACGACCACGCGGACGTTACCGCGATCGCCGGGGCGACGGTCGCCATGCACTATCTCGGGCTGTTGGCCGAGCGAAAGCTGCGACGACGATAGGTCCCCACTTCGCCGCGCCGATTCAAGCGCTTGCCAAACCGATTCCGATCCACGAGATACGCGCCTGAAAGTCCAGGCCATCCGAGGCACGACATGAAACCGAAAATCTTCATCGACGGCGAGCACGGCACGACCGGCCTGCAGATCCGGCAGAAGCTCGCGGGTCGCGGCGACATCGAGATCATCTCGATTCCGGCCGAGAAGCGGAAGGACCCGGCAGCACGCGCGGAACTCCTGAACGCCGCGGACATCGCGATCCTGTGCCTGCCGGACGATGCGGCGAAGGAGAGCGTGTCGCTCATTGCCAATGACACGACGCGGGTGATCGACGCCTCGACGGCGCACCGGGTGGCGGATGGCTGGACCTACGGCTTCCCGGAGATGGACAAGGCGCAGGCCGAAGCCATCGCCTCCGCCAAACGGGTCGCCAATCCGGGCTGCTGGCCGCAAGGGCCAATCGCGGTGCTGCGGCCGCTGATCAAGGCCGGCCTGCTGCCGGCGGACTATCCCGTTACCGTCAACGGCATTTCGGGCTACACCGGCGGCGGCCGTTCGATGGTCGAGGACTATGAGAGCAAGGGCGAGGACGCGCCGGAATTCCTGCCCTACGGGCTGACGCTCAAGCACAAGCACGTGCCTGAGCTGAAGAAATATTCGGGGCTTGCGCGTGACCCGCTGATGCAGCCCGCGGTCGGAAACTTCGCGCAGGGCATGATCACGGTGGTACCGCTGCAGCTCGGCCATCTGCCGAAGGTGCCCAAGGGCGCGGACCTGCACGCCGCGCTGGCCGACCACTATGCGGCGGCCAGGGGCGGATTCGTGAAGGTGGCGCCGCTTGCCGCCATCGAACGCTCGACCGAGATCGAGCCGGAGCATCACAACGGCACCAACTGGATGACGCTCCGCGTCTTTGCCAATGACGATCGCGCGCAGGCGCTGCTGCTCGCCGTCTACGACAATCTGGGCAAGGGGGCTTCCGGGGCGGCAGTGCAGAACATGGACCTGATGCTAGGCGTGAGCCCGACGGGCTAGCTTCCATCGCCGGCCGTGCGCACGGCTGGCTCAGCCCGCAACCGGCAGCGGATAGGCGCCCCTGGTGCCGCGCCAGTGGGCGGCGGCGAAGCCGAGCAGGATCATCGCGAAACCGTGGTGTGCCAGCGCGAGGTCGAGGGGCACGACCAGCAGCAGCGTCGCGATGCCGAGCACGGCCTGGATAGTGACGAGGACGAATAGCGCCGTCGCGCGCCACCCGTGCGGCGAACCGCGCTCATGGCGCAAGGTCGCGATCATGTGCCAGAGGGCCGCCGCAAACACCCAGTAGGCGCCCAGCCGGTGCATGAACTGCACGGTCTTCGGATTTTCGAAGAAGTTGCGCCACGCCGGCTCGATGGCCAGCAGATCGCCCGGCCAGAGGCTGCCGTCCATCAGGGGCCAGGTGTTGTAGCTCAGCCCCGCATGCAGGCCGGCAACCAGCGCGCCGAGATAGAGCTGAGCGAGCAGGAACACCACCATCCAGCCGGCGAAGCGCTGCGTGCCGCGCGAGGCAGGGCCGGCCGGCTGCGGCGCGAGCCCACGCGCGATCACCATCGTCGCGACGAAGATCAGCGAGGCCATCACGAGATGCACAGCGAGCCTGTACTGGCTTACGCTGACGCGCTCCGACAGGCCGGACGCGACCATCCACCAGCCGATCGCGCCCTGCAGGGCGCCGAGCGCGAGCAGGCCGACCATCTTGGGCTTGAGATGCGGCTCGAGCCGTCCGGCCAGCCAGAAGAAGGCAAGCGGCAGCGCGACGACGAAGCCGACGCCGCGGGCGAGCAGCCGGTGCGACCACTCCCACCAGAAGATCACCTTGAACTCGTCCAGGGTCATGCCCCGGTTGAGCTGCTGATATTGCGGGATCTGCTGGTACTTGGCGAATTCTTCCTGCCACTCGGCATCCGACACAGGCGGGACGACGCCGTGGATCGGCTGCCACTCGGTGATCGAAAGGCCGGAGCCGGTAAGCCGCGTTGCCCCGCCGACGAGGAAGATCGCAAGCAGAAAAGCGAGCACGACATAGAGCCACCAGCGCAGCAGCGCGCGGTTGCGCTCTGCGCGCTCGATTTGCGCACCGCTGTGCGATGCCTGCGCCGCAACCGCCATCCGGCCGAATTCCCTGTGGTGACCACCGGATAGGTGGACCAAGGCAGGTCGCCTTGCAAGGCGGCTTCACGCGACACGCGGTCGCGCGCGGTCTGGCATGTTGCGGCGACGGACGCTGCGCTCTAAGAGCAGCATGACAAGGAGCCGCCATGCCCGTGCGCGTGAAGAAACTGATCGGGACGGTCCTGCTCGTAGCGCTGGTCGTCGTCTATGCGCTGGTCGCCTCGGCGGTGGCCGTGGCGCGGCTGCCGGGGACCGGCACACTCACGCACGTCGCCTTCTTCCTCATCTCGGGCCTGCTGTGGGTGCTGCCGGCGATGGCGCTGGTGAGCTGGATGCAGAAGCCCGGCAAGCCGCGCAGCTAGACCACGGATTCCGGACCGCCCGCCACCGCGCCGACGCCGGAGAGCAGCGCGCGCAGATATGCGACATTCTGCCGGCGCCCGTCGAGGAGCAGGCGCGGCAGCGCGTGCATGTTCCTGCCATGGCTCGGCAGCAGTGCGCTCTCGCGCGCGGTCACCGCGGAGGCGTAGCCCGCCGCGGCCGCGAACTCCACTTCGCGCGGGCCGACCGCCGCCTCGTCGCCCCAGGCAAAGGCGAAATGGCGGGGTTTTCGCCCCAGCTCCATTTCGATGATGCGAGCAGCATCGACCATCTCGTACCAGGCCTCGTCGTCACCCAGCCGATGCAGGCTGCGATGGTTGACCGGCATGGCGCCGATGGTCACCAGCGGGCTGGCGGCGGCCGCGCGCAGCTCGTCCCAGGTCATCAGGACCTCGCGCCCAGGTTGCGCCGGATCGACGCCCGCCAGGACGGCGATGTCGCGCACCACCTGCTGCCTCTCGCCTTCGGCCACGTCGGAGAGCAGCCAGTCACGGATGCGGCGCCAGGCATCCATCTTGCGCGGCGGCGTCGAGGCGTCGACCGCGACACGGCCGGCGGAGGTGGTGAGATAGATTTCCTGGGCGGTTGCGACGATCCGTTCGAGCACGAGCCACCACATGTCCACCGCGCCGCTGGTCAGCCCTGGGCAGACATAGATCGTGACGGGCGCGGAATGGCTTTCGAGCACCGGCAGAGCGTCGGACAGCAGATTGCGATAGCCGAAATCGGCCGTCACCGTGGCGAACAGGGGCAGCCTGCGCCCGGCCGCCAGCCGCTCCAGCGCCTCGTCGAGCGGCACGAAGCGGTAGCCCTGCCGCTTCATGTCCGAAATGGCGGCGTCGAGGAAATCCGGGCTGATCGTGTGCGCGCGCTCGAGGCCGACGCCTGCGGGCTCGGTCGCTGTCACGCCGCGCAGCGCAAGGATCGCGCCGATGCTACCGAGGTGCCGGCGCAGCAGCGGCGCCAGCCCGCTGAAGCGTGCTGCGTTGACGACCAGCCTGCGGACGACGTCGCCGCGCTCCGACATTCACTCACCCTGATGACACGGCCGCGGGCGCGGCACGAGAGCTGAGCTTAGCCCATCAAGCGTTGAAGGAGGGTTCACGCCTCGCATTGCCGGCCGTGCGCCGGCTGCACCGCCTTGCCGCGCCTATGCTGCCGTACGGTCGGGCCGGAGCGGCGGCATCGTGTCGCCGGGCGTGACGATGATCGGCCTTGCCGAACCATGCTGGTCGATCTCTGCGGCGATGCCGGCGATTTCCTCCGACGGCTCGATCGCGGAAACGAGCACGCAGGTGTCGTCGGCGACGAGGCGGTGGATGCCCTCCCAGCCGGTGGCACCGCATTCGACGATCACAAGGTCGTAGGCGGTCGTCAGCGAATCCAGGATGATCGGCAAGCGCTCGGCCGCGCGCATGGCGCGGACCGGATCGGCCGTGCCGACGGGAATGACGTGACAGGTCGAGTAGAGATCATTGTGGATGATGTCGCCGAACTGCGCTTCCGCCACAAGAAGATTGGTGATGCCGACGCGCATCCTGCCTTCGAGCATAGGAAGCGAGGCGGCACCCGAGGCGGTCAGGTCGAGCAGGATCACGCGTAGCCCTGCATCGGCGATCTCGCGCGCAACGAGCACGCTGGCGGCCGCGCCCTCGTCCCCTTCCGGGGAAACGAAGATGGCGCGCGTCGCGCCGCCCGCGATCAGGCGCTCGGCGGCCCGCTCGACGCCGATCTCGCCGATCGTGCGGCGAACAGGGGCGGGCGCGGCCGGCGCCACGGATGCTGGTTCGTCGAGCGACGGGGCTGGATCGGGCTCCACGGGAGCCGGCAGATTGCCTGTCTCTGTCCAACGCTCTTCCTCCGGTTGCGGACGGGCGGGCGGCATGGACATCTCCTCGACGCGGGGCAACGCGGCGTGCACCGATGCGGAGGCATCTCTGCCACGCAGCGCGCCGAGCATCGTCAGCGCCAGCATCGCGAGCAGCGATCCGGCGAAGGCAATGATGCCCGCCGTGAACGGCTCGAACGTCACCGGCTCGGTCGGAACGCCAGCGTGCGAGACCACGCGCGCTTCGGTCGGCAGGTAGAAGCGGCTGGTGTCGGCGCTCGCCTCGCGGCGGCGGACGGTATCGGTGTCGAGCTTCTCCCGCAGTTCGGCCCGCTGCCGCTCCAATCCGTCGAGTTCAGCCAGGCGATCCTTCGCCGCAGAAACCTGCGCGCCCAGCGCATCGATCCTGGCGGAGAGATCGGCTTCCCGCGCCTTGGCGGCGCTCACGTCGGCTTCGAGGCTCGCGAGCGCCCTGCGGGCTGCGGCACGAAGCTGGCCGGTCACCTCGCCGAGCTGCGCCCGCAGCGTGCGCATGCGCGGATGGTTATCGAGAAGCGTTGTCGACGCCTCGGCGATCTCGGCCCGCAGCGCGCGCTCGCGCTCCAGCAGGGCGGCCACGGTATCGGAGTCCAGGAGTTCGGGCCTCTCGGCGATCGCGCCCGAAGCGATCGCGTCGCGCAACGTCTCGGCATGCGCCTCAAGCGCGGCGCGCGATGCTTCCATACGCGCGCGTTCCGCCGACAGTTCGGCGAGCTGCTGCTCGGCGGCTGGATCAACCTCCCTGCCCGCAACGTCAGCATCGAAGGCGGCGATCCGCGCATGGATTTCCTCCAGGGCAGCGCGGCCGCTGGCGATCTCGGCGTCGAGCGCAGCCAGCGCCTGCGGGGTCGATTGCCTCCGGGCGTCGCGCTGGAGCGCAACGTACTGGTCGGCGATCGCGTTGGGCACGGCCGCTGCCAGCGCCGGATCGACGGACCTGAACGAGACGGCGATGACGCCGGGCTGATGTTGGCGAATGTCGAGGCCGCGGCGGAGCGTATCCAGGAGCCGCGCCTCTTCCGAGAGGTCTGCGCGGTCGGCCGCGAGTCCGACCATGATCAGGCCGCGCTCGACGAGGGACGGCGGACGGTCGAGAGCCGCCCGCCCGGCCGGCGTGAGCGTGCGCGCGGCGCGCATGAGAATGTCTGCCGATGCGACGACCCGAAGCTGGGCCGCAAGCTGATCGCCCGAAGCCGCGTCCGAGGCTTCGCCGGCCCCGATCAGGATGCGCGCCTCGGCCTCATAGCGGGCGGGCAGCAGCCAGGCGCCGGCGACGGCAACGAGCGTGGCGACGACGACCACGAGCGCGATCGCCGTCCTGCCGCGCCGGAGCGCGGCGCGCAGCCGGGCGGCGCGCGACGCATGCTCGTTTGGAGTGGCCCAGCTCATCGACTCGCGAAGGTTCCGATTCCGCTCGGCCAATCGGTAAACGGGCATGGTAACCGCAAGGTTAAGAAACGGGTGCGCTTTACCCGCCATTAACCCTAACGAGCCGATAACGGCCCGGGCGCAGGCAAAGGGTTGATGCAGTGACGGCGAAGCGAGTCCTGATGTTTTCAGCGCTGGCGGCAGCGCTCGCGCTCGCGGGCTGTTCAGGCTACCGCCCTGCCCCGCAGGCATTCCATGCGGCGATCCAGCAGCCCTATCTTCTCGATTCGGGCGACGTCCTGCGCATCACCGTGTTCGAGCAGGAAGGCCTGACCAACACCTATGCGGTCAACCAGGCCGGCTACGTCTCCTTCCCGCTCGTGGGCGCCGTGCCGGCGCGCGGGCGGACCACCGCACAGCTCGAAGCGGCAATCGCCGCCGCGCTCAGGAACGGCTATATCCGCGACCCGGATGTCTCGGTCGAAGTCGACCGCTACCGTCCGGTCTTCATCATGGGCGAAGTGGGTGCGGCCGGGCAGTACGCCTATGTGCCAGGCATGACGGTGCAGCAGGCGATCGCCGCGGCCGGCGGCTTCTCGCCGCGCGCCCAGCAGGCCAATGTCGACATTACCCGCTCGATCAACGGGAAGGTCATGACGGGCCGGGTGCTGACCTCCGACCCGGTGCTTCCCGGCGACACCGTCTACGTGCGCGAACGGCTGTTCTGACCGCGGCGTCATTAGAGAGAATTCGCGGCCCGGCCGAAATCCTTTCTTAGGGACGATCGGGCTAGGGTGCGTCCCGGGACGAGGTTCACGACTTCCGCATATCCGGGGCACCATGAGCAAGGCTCAGCGCGCACATCCCTACTCGGCCGATGCCGTCCGCGAGCACGCGCCCGGCGACGCCGCGCCGCGGGAGGAAGGCCAGCTCAACGTGATTGCCCAGCAGGTCGCCGCCCAGTACCGGCACGACACGATCTCGCCGGTGATGGTGAGCGGCTGGCTGCGGATCGTCGAATTCGTGCTGTTCGTCGCCGCCGGCGCGCTGATGGATCTCCTCTATGTCGGCTTCGACGCTCGGGTCTGGTGGTACTACCCGGCCATCATCCTGGGCGGCTCGCTGATGGCGGTGGTGCTGCTCGAGCTGACCGACTCCTACCAGATGGCGACGCTGCGCAAGCCGCTCGGCCATCTTGATACGCTGCTTCTGGTCTGGGCCGGCAACTTCGCGCTGATGTCGCTCGCGGGCTTCTTCCTCAAGGTTTCGACCGACTTCTCGCGCGTCTGGTTCGCCGGCTGGTTCGTGAGCGGCCTGGTGCTGTTCCTGGCGCTGCGCTTCGTGGTGGCGCGGCTGGTGCGACGCTGGGCGCGCAACGGCGTGATGGAGCGGCGCGCCGTGATCGTCGGCGGGGGCAAGAGCGCCGAGACGCTGATCCGCGCGATCGAGCGGCAGCCCTACAACGACATCCGCATCTGCGGCATCTTCGACGACCGCGACGACCGCCGCTCGCCGCCGGTGGTGGCCGGTTATCCGAAGCTCGGCACGATCGCGGAGCTGACGACGTTCGCGCGCATCGCGCGCGTGGACATGCTGATCGTGTCGCTGCCGATCACGGCCGAAAAGCGCGTGTTGTCGATGCTGAAGAAGCTGTGGGTGCTGCCGGTCGATATCCGGCTTTCGGCGCATTCGGCCGAGCTGCACTTCCGCCCGCGCGCCTATTCCTACATCGGCTCGGTGCCGATGCTCGACATCTTCGACCGGCCGATCCACGACTGGGACTCGGTCGCCAAGCGCGCCTTCGACATTATCTTCAGCCTGATCGGCATCATCGTGTTCTCGCCGGTGATGCTGTTCACCGCGATTGCGATCAAGCTCGACTCCAAGGGGCCGGTGCTCTTCAAGCAGAAGCGGCATGGCTTCAACAACGAGGTAATCGAGGTCTACAAGTTCCGCTCGATGTATGTCGACCAGTGCGACCCGACCGCCAAGCAGGCGGTGACCAGGAACGACCCGCGCGTGACCCGAGTCGGCCGCTTCATCCGCAAGGCCTCGATCGACGAACTGCCGCAATTCTTCAACGCGCTGATGGGCACGCTGTCGCTGGTTGGGCCGCGGCCGCACGCGGTCGCCGCGCAGTCGCACAACCTGCTCTACACCGAGGTCGTGGACGGCTATCTGGCCCGTCACAAGGTCAAGCCCGGCGTGACTGGCTGGGCGCAGATCAACGGCTGGCGCGGCGAGATGGACACCGACGAGAAGATCCGCAAACGCACCGAGTTCGACCTCTACTACATCGAGAACTGGTCGCTGTGGTTCGACCTCAAGATATTGCTGCTGACCCCCATCCGTTTGCTCGATACGCGCAACGCGTACTAGAATAGGCGCGGCCGCTTTCGACTTGTCGGCCAGTTGTGCGGACAAGTCGTCCGCCAGACGGGAGCCGACCGCCATGCCCATGCGCAGGAAGGCAGCCGAAGCAGGCGTGTTCAACCGCGAAGACCTCGCGCTGCTCGGGCGGGTGTTCGACCAGACGACGCCGGAGAACGAGACGGAGCGAGCGCGCCAAGCCCGCGCCTCGCGCATCATCGGCTATTTTCAGGCGGGAATCCGCGACGAAGCAGAACTGTGCTCGCTGGTGAGGCAGCCGCTGGGACGGTAGGGCCGGGGTTCCTGCCCTTCCGTCGGCAACCCTGCTAGAGCTTTCTGGCAGTCCTGAGGGCCTCCAGGAGCGGCCCGACCTCCTCGACCAGCTCCCCAACAGGAATGTTGTGCCCGCGCGCCTGGTCGACCAGGTTGAGCACGTGGCTGTGCGTCGACAGCCCTGCCAGCGCCGGATGGTTGAGGTGGCGAGCCACATATTGGTCAAACAGCCGGCGGCCGCGCATGCTCATGATTGATCCACCAGGTGACAGGCGGCATGTCAACACGAACGGCGCGGGCATGTTCCCGCCGGCAGCGACTTTTATCGAAGACGACGGGTCCGGTCACCAAAGTCGCGTTCGCACCGATCATTTGTTACCGACGCAAACGAGTCGCACAGGGTAAGGGTACCTCGCCGCCCTGTTCCAGGCGGCGGATCGGCGCTCAGGAAGCGCGAGGCTGTCCAGCCCTTGGCCGGATTGCAGAGCCCGAAGCAATCCGCACGTTGTGCCCAATCAAAGGAGGCGTCATGCAATTGGACGTCAGGACAAGCGCGGCGCCCGTATTGGCCTGCCTGCGCGAGGCGACCGGCGACCTTCATCGCCGGCTCGAAGCACGTTTCGACGCAGTCGGTGAACTTGCAGACCC
>Ga0207868_1002511_pt1 | contig 10341 bp, 21 predicted proteins | sample Passage237B_FD_187370 | JGI IMG/M metagenome (GOLD analysis project Ga0207868, IMG submission 187370) | Cellulose adapted compost microbial communities from Newby Island Compost Facility, Milpitas, CA, USA - Passage2 37B (SPAdes) (version 3) ... | reverse complement strand
GCGATGGAAGTGCACCTGATCGTGCCGATCGCCATGGAGGAGAAGCTGCGCTTCGCCATCCGCGAGGGCGGACGTACCGTCGGCGCCGGCGTCGTTGCATCAATCATCGAGTAAAGGACACGGTTGGAGCGCGGGCTGCGGTGGGTTGAACCCCGCAGCCCAAACTTGCACAGGACCAGCCTCGCGTTCTTGAGAGAAAGACCACGGCAATGAACGGCCAGAACATCCGTATCCGTCTCAAAGCGTTCGACCATCGCATCCTCGATACGTCGACGCGCGAGATCGTGAATACGGCGAAGCGGACCGGCGCGCAGGTGCGCGGGCCGATCCCGCTGCCGACCCGCATCGAGAAATTCACCGTCAACCGTTCGCCGCACGTCGACAAGAAGAGCCGCGAGCAGTTCGAGATGCGGACCCACAAGCGCCTGCTGGATATCGTCGATCCGACGCCGCAGACGGTCGATGCGCTGATGAAGCTCGATCTCGCCGCCGGCGTCGATGTCGAGATCAAGCTTTAGGGCGTGATCCCGACCGGCGGGGACGTGATCCCGCTTCGGACCGTGAATTTGGATTGTCCGCCTCACGCGGACGGTAAGGAACAGGAAGCACGACGATGCGCTCCGGAGTGATCGCACAGAAGGTCGGGATGACGCGGGTCTTTACGGAGACCGGCGAGCACATCCCTGTGACCGTGCTGAAGTTGGGCAATTGCCAGGTGCTGGGCCATCGCACCAAGGACAAGAACGGCTATGTCGCGTTGCAGGTCGGTTCCGGCACGCGCAAGACCGTGTACATGCCGAAGGCCGAGCGCGGCCAGTTCGCCGCCGCCAAGGTCGAGCCGAAGCGCAAGGTCGTCGAGTTTCGCGTCTCCGAGGACGCGCTGCTGCCGGTCGGCGCCGAGATCATGGCCGACCATTTCGTCGTCGGCCAGTTCGTCGATGTCACCGGCACCTCGACCGGCAAGGGCTTTGCCGGCGGCATGAAGCGCTGGAATTTCGGCGGCTTGCGCGCCACCCACGGCGTGTCGGTCTCGCACCGCTCGATCGGTTCGACCGGCGGCCGGCAGGACCCCGGCAAGACCTTCAAGAACAAGAAGATGCCGGGTCACATGGGCGTCGATCGCATCACCACGCTGAACCTGCGCGTGGTCTCGACCGATGTCGAGCGCGGCCTTGTTCTGGTCGAAGGCGCGGTGCCGGGATCGAAAGGCGGCTGGATCATGGTCCGCGACGCTGTGAAGAAGCCGCTGCCGAAGGATGCGCCGAAGCCCGGCAAGTTCCGGGTTGCGGATGCGCCGGCGGCCGCGGCGGAGAAGGAGGGCGCGTGATGGAACTGAAGGTCACCACCCTTGAGGGCAAGGACGCCGGCTCAGTCAAGCTGAACGAGGCGATTTTTGGCCTCGACCCGCGCAAGGACATCATCCAGCGCTGCGTCAACTGGCAGCTTGCCAAGCGCCAGGCCGGCACGCACAAGGTCAAGGATCGCGGCGAGATCGCCCGCACCGGCAAGAAGATGTATCGCCAGAAGGGCACCGGCGGTGCCCGCCACGGTTCGGCCCGCGTGCCGCAGTTCCGCGGCGGCGGTCGCGCCTTCGGGCCGGTCGTGCGCAGCCACGCCTTCGACCTGCCGAAGAAGGTGCGGGCGCTGGCGCTGCGCCATGCGCTGTCGGCCAAGGCCAAGGCCGGCGGGCTGATCGTGATCGACAACGCCAGCGTCGCCGAGGCCAAGACCAAGGTGCTGGCCGGACACTTTTCGACGCTCAAGATCACCAGCGCGCTGATCGTCGATGGCGCGGAGCTGAACGAGGGCTTTGCCATCGCCGCGCGCAACCTGCCCCATATCGACGTGCTGCCGATCCAGGGCCTCAACGTCTACGATATTCTGCGGCGCGACCAGCTCGTGCTGACGCGGGCCGCTATCGATGCGCTGGAGGCGCGCTTCAAATGACGATCGATCCGAAGTTTTACGACGTCATCGTCTCCCCGGTCATCACCGAGAAGGCGACCACGGCCTCCGAGCAGAACAAGGTGCTGTTCAAGGTCGCGGCCAAGGCCACCAAGCCCCAGATCAAGGAGGCGGTGGAGAAGCTGTTCGACGTCAAGGTCAAGAGCGTCAACACACTGGTGCGCAAGGGCAAGACCAAGGCGTTTCGCGGCACCTTCGGGACGCAATCGGACTCCAAGCGCGCGATCGTGACCCTCGAAGAGGGCCACCGCATCGACGTGACCACCGGACTGTAAGGCTCAACGGCGATGGCACTGAAGAAGATCAATCCCACGACGCCGGGTCAGCGCCAGCTGATCATCGTCGATCGCGCCGCCCTCCATAAGGGCAAGCCGGTGAAGGCGCTGACCGAGGGCAAGCCCTCGGCGGGCGGCCGCAACAACACCGGCCGCACCACCGTGCGCTTCCGCGGCGGCGGCCACAAGCAGACCTATCGCCTGATCGATTTCCGCCGCACCAAGGTGGACATGCCGGCGACCGTCGAGCGGCTCGAATACGATCCCAACCGCACCGCCTTCATCGCGCTGATCAAGTACGAGGACGGCGAGCAGGCTTACATCCTGGCGCCGCAGCGGCTCGCCGCCGGCGATACCGTGGTGGCGGGCAACCATGTCGACGTCAAGCCGGGCAATTCCATGCCGCTCGGCAACATGCCGATCGGCACCATCGTCCACAACGTCGAACTGAAGATCGGCAAGGGCGGCCAGCTCGCGCGCTCGGCCGGCACCTATGCGCAGATCGTCGGCCGCGACCACGACTACGTCATCCTGCGACTCAATTCGGGCGAGCAGCGTCTGGTGCATGGCCGCTGCGGCGCCACCATCGGCGCGGTGTCGAACCCCGACCACATGAATACCTCGATCGGTAAGGCCGGGCGTTCGCGCTGGCTCGGCCGCCGCCCGCACAACCGCGGCGTGACGATGAACCCGATCGACCATCCGCACGGCGGCGGCGAAGGCCGCACCTCCGGCGGTCGTCATCCGGTGACGCCGTGGGGCAAGCCGACCAAGGGCAAGAAGACGCGCGCGAACAAGTCCACCAACAAGTTCATTCTCGTGAGCCGCCACAAGCGGAAGAAGAAGAAGTAAGGATCGCTGCCATGGCACGCTCGGTGTGGAAAGGTCCGTTCGTCGAAGCCTCGCTGCTGAAGAAGGCAGATGCGGCGCGGGCAAGCGGCCGGCACGACGTCATCAAGATCTGGAGCCGCCGCTCGACGATCCTGCCGCAGTTCGTCGGCCTGACCTTCGGCGTCTACAACGGTCACAAGCACGTTCCGGTCTCGGTCAACGAGGAAATGGTCGGCCACAAGTTCGGCGAGTTCTCGCCGACCCGCACCTTCCACGGCCATGCCGGCGACAAGAAAGCCAAACGGTCCTGAGGACGAAGCGATGAGCAAACCCAAGCGCGAACGGCGCCTGCCGGACAACGAGGCCAAGGCCGTGGCACGGATGCTGCGCGTCAGCCCGCAGAAGCTCAACCTGGTGGCGCAGTTGATCCGCGGCAAGAAAGCCTCCTCGGCGCTCGCCGACCTGCAGTTCTCGCGCAAGCGGATCGCGGTCGACGTCAAAAAGTGCCTGGAGTCGGCGATCGCCAACGCCGAGAACAACCACGACCTCGATGTGGACGCCCTCATCGTGTCGGAGGCCCATGTCGGCAAGGGCATCGTGATGAAGCGTTTCGCGCCGCGCGGCCGTGGCCGCTCGGGCCGCATCTTGAAGCCGTTCGCGCAACTGACGATCGTCGTTCGTCAGGTCGAGAACGAGGCCGCGTAAGGCGCGAGGAGAGAACGATGGGTCAGAAGATCAATCCGGTCGGGCTGCGGCTTGGCATCAACCGCACCTGGGACTCGCGCTGGTATGCCGGCAAGAACGAGTACGGCAAGCTGTTGCACGAGGACGTCAAGATCCGCGAGATTTTGCAGAAGGAACTGAAGCAGGCCGCCGTTGCGCGCATCGTCATCGAGCGCCCGCACAAGAAGTGCCGCGTCACCATTCACTCGGCGCGTCCGGGCGTGGTGATCGGCAAGAAGGGCGCCGACATCGACAAGCTGCGCAAGAAGGTGGCCGACATCACCGCCTCCGACGTGGTCATCAACATCGTCGAGATCCGCAAGCCCGAGCTCGACGCCACGCTGGTCGCCGAATCGATCGCCCAGCAGCTTGAGCGGCGCGTCGCGTTCCGCCGCGCCATGAAGCGCGCGGTGCAGTCGGCGATGCGGCTCGGCGCCGAGGGCATCCGCATCAACTGCTCCGGCCGGCTCGGCGGCGCCGAGATCGCCCGCATGGAGTGGTATCGCGAGGGCCGCGTGCCGCTGCATACGCTGCGTGCCGATGTCGATTACGGCGTCGCCACTGCGTTCACCACCTTTGGCACCTGCGGCGTCAAGGTGTGGATCTTCAAGGGCGAGATTCTGGAGCACGATCCGATGGCGCAGGACAAGCGCCTGGCCGAGGGCGAGGGATCGCGTCCGCGCCGCGACGCGGCGTGACGAGAGCTGAGAAGGTTTGAGGGCGTAACGCCATGATGCAGCCAAAGAAAACCAAGTTCCGCAAGGCGCACAAGGGCCGGATTCACGGTGTCGCCTCCTCGGGTGCGACGCTGGCGTTCGGCCAGTACGGCCTGAAGGCGCTGGCGCCCGAGCGGATCACCGCGCGCCAGATCGAGGCCGCGCGCCGTGCGCTGACGCGCCACATGAAGCGCGTCGGCCGCGTCTGGATCCGCGTGTTTCCGGACGTTCCGGTGTCGTCGAAGCCGGCCGAGGTGCGCATGGGCTCCGGCAAGGGCGCGCCCGAGTTCTGGGTGGTGCGGGTCAAGCCCGGCCGCATCCTGTTCGAGATCGACGGCGTCGGCAGCGAGACCGCGCGCGAGGCGTTGACGCTGGCCGCCGCCAAGCTGCCGATCAAGACGCGCTTCGTGGCGCGCATCGGCGAGTAGGGAACACCGTCATGAGCAAGCTCAAGATCGACGACATTCGCGCGATGAGCGAAGACCAGATGACCGACGCCATCGCCGGGCTGAAGAAGGAGCGCTTCAACCTGCGCTTCCAGCGCGCCACCGGCCAGCTCGAGAACACCGCGCGGCTGCGCGAGGCACGCCGCGACATCGCCCGCATCAAGACCGTTGCCGCGCAGAAGCGCGCCGCCAAGACCAAGTAAGGGGCCAACGATGCCGAAACGAACCCTTCAGGGCGTCGTCGTCAGCGACAAGCAGAACAAGACCATTGTCGTGCGCGTCGATCGCCGCTTCACCCATCCGCTCTACAAGAAGACGATCCGGCGCTCGAAGAATTACCACGCCCACGACGAGAACAACGAATTCAAGGTCGGCGACGTGGTGTGGATCGAGGAATCCCGGCCGCTTTCGAAACAGAAGCGCTGGACCGTGGTCCAGAGCGAGAAGAAGACAGCTTAACGCAGCGCTAAAGACGCAGCAGAGAAAGAGGACGAGGTGCATCAATGATCCAGATGCAGACCAACCTCGACGTGGCCGACAATTCAGGCGCACGCCGTGTCATGTGCATCAAGGTGATTGGCGGGTCCAAGCGCCGTTATGCCACGGTCGGCGACGTCATTGTCGTGTCGGTCAAGGAAGCCATTCCGCGCGGCAAGGTGAAGAAGGGCGACGTCATGAAGGCGGTCGTCGTGCGCGTGGCGAAGGACATCCGCCGCCCCGACGGCTCGGTGATCCGCTTCGACCGTAACGCAGCCGTGCTGGTCAACAACCAGTCGGAGCCGGTCGGCACCCGTATCTTCGGACCGGTGCCGCGCGAACTGCGCGCCAAGAACCACATGAAGATCATTTCGCTGGCGCCGGAGGTGCTGTGATGGCCGCGAAAATCCGCAAGGGCGACAAGGTCGTCGTGCTGACCGGTCGCGACAAGGGCCGCACCGGCGAGGTGTTCGAGGTGCGCCCGGCCGAGGGCCGCGCGCTGGTGCGCGGCATCAACATGGTCAAGCGCCACCAGAAGCAGACGCCGAACCAGGAAGGCGGCATCATCTCCAAGGAGAGCCCGATCCACCTGTCGAACATCGCCATCGTGGGCAGCGACGGCAAGCCGACCCGCGTCGGCTTCAAGATCCAGGCGGACGGCAAGAAGGTGCGTATCGCCAAGCGCACGGGAGCGGAAATCTGATGGCTGACACTGCTTACGTGCCGCGCCTGCGCGGCGAATACGATCGCAAGATCCGTGGCCAGCTTACGGAAAAGTTCGGTTACGCCAACGTCATGGAAGTGCCGCGCCTCGACAAGGTCGTCATCAACATGGGCGTCGGCGAGGCTGTCAACGACCGCAAGAAGGTTGAGCTTGCCGCCGCCGACCTCGCGCTGATCTCCGGCCAGAAGCCGATCATCACCTATTCGCGCAAGGCGATCTCCACCTTCAAGCTGCGCGAGAACCAGCCGATCGGCTGCAAGGTGACGCTGCGCAAGGCGCGCATGTACGAGTTCATTGACCGCCTGGTGACGGTGGCGCTGCCGCGCGTGCGCGACTTCCGCGGGCTCAACCCGAAGAGCTTCGACGGCCGCGGCAACTATTCGCTCGGCCTCAAGGAACACATCATTTTCCCCGAGATCAACTTCGACAAGATCGCGGAGACCTGGGGCATGGACATCACGGTCTGCACCACCGCGAAGACCGACGAGGAGGCGCGCGCATTGCTCGCCGCATTCAAATTCCCGTTCCGGCAGTGAGCCGCTGACAGCAGCTCAAACGCGGAAACGTAAGGAGCCACACATGGCGAAGAAGAGTTCGATCGAGAAGAACAACCACCGCAAGCGGCTGGTGAAGAACGCCGCCGCCAAGCGCGCGCGTCTCAAGGCGATCATCGCCGACAAGAAGCTGCCGCTGGAGGAGCGTTTCGCCGCGAGCCTCAAGCTCGCCGAGATGCCGCGCAACTCCTCGCCGACCCGCATCCGCAACCGCTGCGAGGTCTCCGGCCGTTCGCGCGCCGTCTACCGCCTGCACAAGCTCTCCCGTATCGCGCTGCGCGAGATGGGCTCCAAGGGTCTGGTGCCGGGCCTGGTGAAGTCGAGCTGGTAAGGGGAGCGCAAGGCATGTCCGTGAACGATCCGATCAGCGATCTCATCACCCGCATCCGCAACGCGCAGATGCGCAACAAGACCAAGGTCTCCTCGCCGGGGTCGCGCATGCGCGCCAACGTGCTCGACGTGCTCAAGGCGGAAGGCTACATCCGCGGCTATGCCAGCGTGGAGCATGCCGGCGGCCGCAGCGAACTGGAGATCGAGCTGAAGTATTTTGACGGCGAGCCGGTGATCCGCAACATCGAGCGGGTGTCGAAGCCGGGGCGGCGGGTCTATGCCTCGGTGAAGAACCTGCCGCGCGTCAACAACGGTCTCGGCATTTCGGTGCTGTCGACGCCGAAGGGAGTGATGGCCGACCACGACGCCCGCGAGGCGAACGTGGGCGGCGAGGTCCTCTTCACGGTGTTCTGAGGATTTTGAAGGGATAAAGCCATGTCTCGTATCGGCAAGCGGCCGGTCGGCATCCCCTCGGGCGTCACCGCGACGGTCGATGGGCAGACCGTGACGGTGAAGGGGCCGAAGGGCCAGCGCCAGTTCGTCGTTCACGACGACGTCGAGGTGAAGTTCGAGAACGGCGCCGTCACGGTGGCGCCGCGGTTCGAAACCAAGCGGGCGCGTTCGCTCTATGGCACCTCGCGCGCGCAGGTCGCCAACCTGGTCGAAGGCGTCACCAAGGGTTTTGAGAAGAAGCTGGAGATCGTCGGCGTCGGCTATCGCGCGGCACTGCAGGGCAAGAACCTGCAGCTCACGCTCGGCTTCAGCCACGACGTGGTCTATCCGGTGCCGGAAGGCATCTCGATTGCCGTGCCGAAGCCGACCGAGGTGGTCGTCACCGGCAGCGATCTGCAGCGCGTCGGCCAGGTCGCGGCGGAAATCCGCGGCTATCGGCCGCCGGAGCCGTACAAGGGCAAGGGCGTCAAGTACGTCGATGAATTCGTCTTCCGCAAGGAAGGCAAGAAGAAGTAACGGAGCCGGTCATGTCGAAGCTCAACGTCACCAACGCCCGGCGCAAGAAGCGCGTCCGGCTGTCGCTGCGCCGCGCCGGCAACGGTCATCCGCGGCTGTCGGTGTTCCGCTCGTCCAAGCACATCTATGCCCAGGTCATCGACGACGCCAAGGGCGAGACGCTGGCCTCGGCCTCGTCGCTGGAGAAGTCGCTGCGCGGGGCGACCGGCGCCGATGTCGATGCTGCGCGCGCGGTCGGCAAGCTGGTGGCCGAGCGGGCGGTCAAGAACGGCATCAAGAACGTGGTGTTTGATCGCGGTGCCTATCTCTATCACGGCCGCGTCAAGGCGCTGGCCGATGCGGCGCGCGAGGGCGGGCTGACTTTCTGAACACGCGGGGGCGCAGCCGCGCCCATCGAGACGAACGGATTGAAGACAGAGGCGCAACGCCTCGCAAGGATTGGACAGCACCATGGCAGGTGAACGCGAACGCGGCGGCCGGGACCGCAACAGGGATCGCGATGAGCGCGACAGCGAGTTCGTCGACAAGCTCGTGCACATCAACCGCGTCGCCAAGGTCGTCAAGGGCGGCCGGCGCTTCGGTTTTGCGGCGCTGGTGGTCGTCGGCGACCAGAAGGGCCGCGTCGGCTTCGGCCACGGCAAGGCGCGCGAGGTGCCGGAAGCGATCCGCAAGGCGACCGACTCGGCCAAGCGCAACCTGACCCGCGTGCCGCTGCGCGAGGGCCGCACGCTGCATCACGACGTCGCCGGCCGTCACGGCGCCGGCAAGGTCTATCTGCGTGCGGCGCCGGCCGGTACCGGCATCATCGCCGGCGGCCCGATGCGCGCGGTGTTCGAGACGCTGGGCATGGCCGACGTGGTGGCCAAGTCGGTCGGCTCGTCCAACCCCTACAACATGGTGCGCGCCACGTTCGATGCGCTCAAGCGCCAGGATTCGCCGCGGTCGGTTGCCAACCGCCGCAACCTCAAGGTTTCGACGCTGCAGGCGCGCCGCGTGGGCGGCGATGCCGAGGCGGCGGCCGACTGACGAACTTCGCCGGAGGGCTTAAGACATGGCCAAGGCCGCCAAGACCATCACGGTCGAACAGACCGCGAGCAGCATCCGCCGCCACCAGTCGCAGCGCGCGACGCTGATCGGCCTCAAGCTCAACAAGATCGGCCGCACCGCCGAGCTGCCGGACACGCCGGAAGTGCGCGGAATGATCTATAAGGTCCGCCACCTTGTGCGGGTGGTCGGCGACGCCTAATTTTCCGCGTGGCTGAGTTGACGCGAGACCGCACGGGACGAAGGAACGGAACGATGAAACTCACTGACATTGCCGACAACGTCGGCTCGCGCAAGAAGCGCATGCGTATCGGCCGCGGCATCGGCTCGGGCAAGGGCAAGACCGGCGGCCGCGGCGGCAAGGGCCAGACCGCGCGTTCGGGCGTGCGCATCAAAGGTTTTGAGGGCGGCCAGATGCCGCTGCATCGCCGCCTGCCCAAGCGCGGCTTCAACAACATCTTCCGGCTCGATTTCGCCGAGATCAACCTCGACCGTCTGCAGCAGGCGATCGACGCCAAGCGTCTCGATCCGGCCAAGACCATCGATGCGGCGGCGCTGGTTGCCGCTGGTGTCCTGCGCCGTGCCGGCGACGGCGTGCGGCTGCTCGGCCGCGGCGAACTCACCGCCAAGGTCACGCTCGAAGTGCATGGCGCCTCCAAGACCGCGGCCGCCGCGGTCGAGAAGGCCGGCGGCTCGATCAAGATTCTTGCACGCGAGGCGGCGGGCGACGACAAGGCGGCCTCGTAAGAGGCTTCCCCCGGAGCGCTGCGCGTCATGCCCCGATTGGCTTCGGACATGAGGCGGATCGCCGGCGCGGCCGGGGACGCATGATAAGGATCTCGTGTCCATGGCCTCTGCGGCGGAACAACTTGCGGCCAACCTGAACTTCTCGGCCCTTGCCAAGGCCGACGAACTGAAGAAGCGCATCTGGTTCACACTGGGTGCGCTCGTCGTCTACCGGCTCGGCACCTACATTCCGCTTCCCGGCATCGACCCGTCTGTCTGGAGCCAGGTGTTTCGCCAGCAGGCCGGCGGCATTCTCGGCATGTTCAACATGTTCTCCGGCGGCGGCATCGACCGCATGGCGATCTTTGCGTTGAACATCATGCCGTACATCTCGGCGGCGATCATTCTGCAACTTTTGCAATCGGTGTCGCCCAAGCTCGAGGCGCTGAAGAAGGAAGGCGAGGCCGGCCGCAAGGTCATCAACCAGTACACCCGCTATCTGACGCTGGTGCTGGCGGCATTGCAGGCTTACGGCATCGCCATCGGCTTGCAGGGCGCCGG
>Ga0207868_1002505_pt1 | contig 10352 bp, 7 predicted proteins | sample Passage237B_FD_187370 | JGI IMG/M metagenome (GOLD analysis project Ga0207868, IMG submission 187370) | Cellulose adapted compost microbial communities from Newby Island Compost Facility, Milpitas, CA, USA - Passage2 37B (SPAdes) (version 3) ... | reverse complement strand
AAAAAACCAAGTCAGAGGTAAGCCAATCACTGGAGAAGGAAAAGGAGCTCAATCAGCTGAAATCCCGTTTCGTGTCGATGGCGTCGCATGAATTCCGTACGCCGCTGAGTGGCGTGCAATTATCCGCCTCCCTGATCGAGAAATATGCCGAGAAGTTGGATAGAGCCAATATCCTCAAGCATACCGGCAAGATCAAAAATGCGGTGCAACTGCTCACCAGCATCCTCAATGATTTCCTATCTTTGGAACGTCTCGAGGCTGGAAAGGTTTCGGTGAATAACGAAGAGATCAACCTCGTGCAGTTGGCCGAGGAGATCACCGAGGAGATGCAAATGGTCTGTAAAGTCAACCAACATATCGTCTACCAGCATACCGGTGCCACCGGAATGTTTTGCTTGGATGCCAATTTGCTGAAAAATTGCATCATCAATTTGATTTCCAATGCCATCAAGTACTCCGGAGAAAACACATTCATCGAGTTCAACACAGAAATCAATGGCGATACCTGTACCATTGTCATCAAAGACGATGGCATCGGGATACCTGCGGAGGACCAGAAAAATCTGTTCGAACCGTTTTTCCGCGCCCACAATACCGGGAATATACCCGGGACAGGCCTGGGACTCAATATCGTAAAGCGATACGTATCGTTGATGGGCGGTACGGTAAACTGTCAGAGCGCACAGCATAAGGGGACAATTTTTACACTTATATTCCATCATACCAAAGCTCAGGTACAACATGACGACTAAACAAACCGCCGTATTGATTATCGAAGACAATGAGGATATCCGGGAGGGTACCAGGGAAATTTTGGAACTGACCGGTTATCAGGTGTACACAGCGCCCGAGGGCAAGACGGGCGTGGACATGGCAATGAAGCATTTGCCGGATATCATCCTGTGCGACATCATGATGCCGGAGTTGGATGGTTTCGGTGTCCTCTACATGTTGTCCAAGCACCCAGAAACGGCGACCATACCCTTCATCTTCCTTACCGCCAAAGCCGAACGGGCAGACATGCGCAAGGCCATGGAAATGGGTGCGGATGACTACCTGACCAAGCCGTTTGACGATATTGAGCTTCTGAATGCGATCGAGACCCGCTTAAAAAAAAGGAAACAACTGGGGACGGACAGCAGCAGCCGGAAAAACCTGTTTTTGAGCGATGAGGAGCAGGAAATTTTACTGAAGGAATTGGTGGAGGCCGCACGGGTGAAAACCTACCGGAAAAAGCAATTCATTTATCAGGAAGGCGATGCACCATTGTATGTGTACTACATCAAAAAAGGGAAGGTGCGGCGGTTTCTCTACTACCTCGACGGGCGGGAGCTTTCGACCGATATCCACGTGGCCGATTCCTTTTTCGGCTATGGTGCCGTCTTGCGTCAGGAGCGCTACAGCGACAATGCCGAGACGCTGGAAGACGTGGAACTGGCGTTGGTTGAAAAGGAACAGTTTTTCGAGTTGCTGTATCGGAAGCCCGGCATCGCCAACAAATTCATCAAATGGTTGTCTGGCAATATCCGGGGAAAGGAAGATCAATTGCTGGCATTTGCTTATGACTCGGTCCGCAAGCGGGTTGCCAATGCACTGATTCGTGTAGCCGAGAAGACACTTGGACAATCTGCGGAAGACGAATGCTTGATCCGGATATCGCGCGACGATTTGGCCTCGTTGGCGGGTACGGCCAATGAGACCATCAGCCGGATGCTGGCTGACTTCAAGGATGAAAGGCTCATTGCGAAGGAAGGGAATGCTATCCGGATTTTGTCGATCCATAAACTAAGGAATATCAAGCAGTAGCTATCGTATATCTTAGGGAATTGCGGTAAAAAAGAAGGTTTAATTTATGCATCGTGAGCGGTGCGGACCTTTTGTCCGCCAGTTGGCGGACCTGCTTCTTTGCGCTCAAGCCGCGCAAGGCTTTTTCTTGCCCTCGCCGGGCAGGCCTTCATTTTTTTCTTGATAAAAAAACGAAGCAAAAAAATCAAGGCTTGGCGGCTTCCGTTGCTGCCCGTTGCCGTCCATCCGGCGCGTATTTGAGCCGCCCCTTCCCGCCCATGCCCCCGCTTCGCTCCTTAAATCCGCTTACCCGCGTACGCACCTGCGGTGGTCGGTTATCCGAGTGGGATGGACCGGCTGCCGGCAGCTGCCGTACACCGCCTAAGCCGTCCCGGCTCCGAGGATAATCCCGTACGGCTGCGCGCCTACCTACGGCAGGCAGGCCAGCAGGAACCCTCCGTACACCTTTCAATCCCGCATAGGATATCCTGCGGTATGCACGTTGAGGCACTACCGGCCGTAGCAGGAGATCCAAGCGGGGAGTTTTTTGCCCACTTTTTTGCGGAAACCGCGAAGCAGCATGAGTACCAAAAAAAGCAAACACGCTACGAATAAAAAGTGGGGCCTTGTCGCGGCAGCGACGGAAAGCCTTGCGCACAAAAGGCAAAAAGAAAAGCCCTCGCGCAGCGAACAACTGCCTAATTAAACCTTCAATTAAATTCTTCAACAATCACCCTCCCCCTCACAACCACCCTTTCCGCTTGAACCAGAAATAGATTGCCACTGAAATCCCGACCATCAGCGCCATCACAGCCGGATAACCATAATACCATGCTAATTCGGGCATGAACTTGAAATTCATCCCGTAGATACCGGCAATGAAGGTGAGCGGCATGAAGAACACCGAAAAAATGGTCAATACGCGCATGATTTCATTGGTCCGCTGCGAAGCGAGGGAAAAGTACACGGATAGCAATTGGGCGGTATTTTCCGACAGGTTGTCGAAAAATGTCTGCGTACGGATATACAGGTCGCGAAGGTCGCGCGTATACACATTGCTTTGTTCTTCCGAATCGATGTTGTCCACAATCTCGTAAGACAGCAGCATTACCCGGCGTATGACATCAATCTTGCGCTTCACGAAATAGAGGCCCCGGAGTATGGGCGAATTCCGTTGCCTTAAGAAGACCCGCTCTTCGTAATAATCCAGGGATTCGGACAATTTCAGTCCGGGCTTTTCGAAGGTCAGTATCGCCTCCCTGATCAGTGAATTGAGTAGGTAAAGCGTGGTGTCGCACCGGCCGGTGTCGATCCGCTTGACCTTGATCAAGTTGACCAATTCGTATTCGGCCCGGTGCACCGTAATCAGGTAGTCTTGGTTGAAAAAAATCGAAATCTTGTTGGTCAATTCCTGTATCGTATCCGCCTCATGCTCGGGATTGGCCGCAAGTACCCGGAAAATGACAAACGTATAGTGGTCGAACAATTCATATTTGGGTAGGTGATCCGGTTGCATGCAATCCTTGATGGATGCTTCATGCAATGCGTAGGTTTCGGCTACCTGCTTGATTTCCTCATCAGTCGGTGCCGACAGGTCCACCCAATCAAACCCATTTGCGTCTTTGGAGGCCAACAACTGTATCATGACTAGTCAATTACCCGTCCGAATGTCTAAAAAAAACTTGATTTTTGTGCTATTTTTTCCGGATAAAAATCCTTTTTTTGCGGCTGTGGCGGCGCGGTGCTGCTAGGATATCCGAAATACATGCCAGTAACAGTACGTAGAAAAGAGAAGATATTCCAACCGGATTCCAGCCGGGTTATCACCAGGTTCCTTTTTGCAGGGGAAGAGCGGGCCAAGCGATTGATCATGGCCGTCATGGGCCTTACCGATAAGCAGCAGCACGAGGTGCTCAACCAAGTGCTCCGGAAGTATTCAAGGCGCCACCGGAGCATCCAGAAAATCTTTATCAACCATTTCCGGCGCCTGATACCTGTTATGGAACTGATGGAGATAGACCACGCCAGGCTACCCGAACATCAGAAGCTGCTTATCGGCTCTTATTTCACCATGGAGTATTCCATAGAAGCGGCCGCATTCTTCAATCCCTCCATCGTCGAGCATCCCGATCAGACTTTATTGGCCAAGGGGCAGAAACGTGTTATCATCAGCTTCAGGGCAACGGGGGAAGGGCATATCTCTTCCATCGTTTTCCGGCAGGGTGTACTGGACGAGCATATGGATATTGACGTGGAGCCACCCGGCAAGATGCTGGAAGTGCCCGAGCAGGTAAAGAACCATACGTATCACAAGAAATCGTTCCTGCGCAAACTGCGGGAAATGTGGAGCGACAGCGGTTACCGCAACGATGAGGCTTATGAGTTTATCAGCGCCCAGCTTCAGGATACGTTTACGTACGAAGAATTGAAAAATGCCTTGAAAGAGGTACAGGTAAAGTTGGAACCCAGGCAGGAAAACCTGGCGTTTTTGCAGGAAGTCCGATGGCTGGCGTCCTCCCATTATGAGATGACGTTCTCCGCGGATACGTCCGTATGTGAACGGGTAATCTTCCCCATAGCCGATACCGAGAAAAACGGCATAGAGGATGCACGGTTCGTCCGTTTTGTCGGCGAAAAAGGAGCGGTGACCTATTACGCGACCTATACGGCGTATGACGGGATATCCATTCTGCCTAAATTGCTGGAGACGAAGGATTTTAGGCATTTCCGGGTAAGACCCATGCACGGATACATCGCGCAGAACAAGGGCATGGCACTGTTTCCCCGGAAGGTCAATGGCCAGTACGCCATGCTTTGCCGTATCGATGGCGTGAATAATTACATCGCTTATTCAGATAGCGTGAACGTGTGGCGCGAAGCGAAACTGATCCAGACACCCGCCCAGCCGTGGGAATTGGTGCAGCTAGGCAACTGCGGTTCGCCGCTGGAAACCGAAGCTGGCTGGTTGGTGCTTACGCACGGTGTAGGCCCGATGCGCGAGTATGCCCTCGGCGCTTCGTTGCTCGACCTGGAAAACCCGGAGCATGAAATCGGCCGGTTGAAGCAGCCGCTGCTGATACCCAACCGGAAAGAGCGCGAGGGGTATGTCCCCAACGTCGTTTATTCTTGCGGAGCTTATATCCATGAGGGAGAGCTGATCATCCCCTATGCCATGTCGGATTACGCATCTACCTATGCGGTGGTCAATGTGGCTGAATTGTTGGATGCCCTGCGCCGCAGCAACGGCGGTGCCGGATCAAGCCGATAATATGCGCTGGTAAACCTGAAGGTAACGCGCCACCATGCGTTCCTGTGAAAACATGCTGCGGGCCCAGTCGGCGCAATCGCGTCTCGACAGGTTGGGTATTCCGTCGAGTGCTTGAATAGCCCCCTCAGTATCGGAAACGAGAAATCCGGTCTTCCCATGGATGACCAGCTCAGGCATGGATCCCTTGTCGATGGCGATTACCGGAGTGCCGCAAAGCATCGCCTCTGCAACGCTCAGTCCAAAAGGTTCGTCAAACGCGATGAGATGCAGCAATGCAGCCGCATTGCCCAATAGCCGATTTCGCTCCTCGGGTCCCACATTGCCCACATATTGGATTTGCCGACCGTCGATATGGGGTGCCACTTCGGTTTCGAAGTAGCGGACATCCTGTACCAGTCCCGCCATAATGAGTCGCCTTTTCGTCTGCCGGGCTACTTCGATGGCAAAATGGGCACCTTTTTCGGGATGCATCCGACCGAAATACAACAAATAATCGTCCGGTTGCTCCACGATGTCGAACAGCGAGGTATCGATTCCGTTGTATACGGTGGCGGTGTAATCCAGCTCGGGTGACCTGTCGGCATCACTGATGGATACATAGGCACACGTACCGTTGTATTTTTTGTATACAGGGATGATTTTGGGGGAAGAAAACCCGTGTATAGTGGTCAACATAGGGGTGTTTATCAACCGCGAGTACGTGAGTGGCAAGAAATCGAAATGATTGTGGATGATGTCGAACTCGTGAGCGGCTTCCATGACCTGGCTGATGTGGAGGCATTCTTCCACTTTGGGATCCAATGCCGGATTTTCCGCATAACCCGCAGGGACACTATATCGCAGCTTGCCTGCCGTGATGGAGTCGGCGGTCGCAAACAGCGTCACGTCGATACCTTGCTTCACCAGACCCTCCGCCAACGCGGAAACTACCTGTTCCCAAGGGCCGTAATTACGAGGTGGCGTCCGCCATGCTATCGGTGCCAATAGCGCTATCTTCATCGGTCTCTTTTACTGATGGTCGGTTGGCCGGTTTTTCGAAGGTTTGCTGTACCGCGAGGTACGAAATGAGATAAGCCAACGTGCTTTCGGCGCCTTGGTTTCGGTTCACCCCATCCCGTTCCAGGCCGTCGCAGCAACCGCCCGTTTCGAAATCGTATAGACTCATGCGTAGGTCATTTTCCCCCAGAAACCACATGAATGCAGTATACACGGACTGTAGGTAATGCGGTTCACCGGTCATGTTATATGCTTGGAGAAACAACAAAACGGTAGCCATCGCGTCCACAGGCTGTTGGTCGAACCGCGAGAATAGGCCATCCCGCCTAAACCAGCCTTCATTCCCCACCAGGCTCAGGTGGCCTTTCAGCATCGTATGCTTCTCCAGGAATGCCATGCTTTCGAAACCCACCCGTCGGAACGAGTCGTCATTGAGCAGTTCCGCTGCCCGAAGCATCGCGAGGGGGAGCAAGGCGTTGTCGTAGGCGAGCAGCGATTCATACCAGTGCCAATCGGCATGGCGGTGCTCTTGGTATTCGTTGTAAAGCCTTAGCGCGAGTTTATGTGTCAACTCCATCATGCCATCATCCATCGGATGGCTTTTAAGGTAATGGTATAGGCCAAAGATGGTGTTGGCGACGCTCCGTATGGATTGCAGGCGCTCGAATTGCGGTACGGCCTTGAAAAATATGTTGCGGGCTACTTGGAAGTAGGCATCTTTGGGGGCGTGGGCCATTGCGTAGCCGATTGCCCAGATGGCCCGGCCAAACGCATCTTCGGAACCGACCTCGTCCAGGAAGCGACGGTCGAAACCCATGAAGTTCCGGAAGGTGCCATTGTCGTTCTGTGCATAATGGATGTACGCCAGGTATATGGGAATGTACCTTAGCGCAGTTTCATCCTTGGCCCTACGATAAGCCATAAGTGCCATCAACAGCGCCCGCGCATTGTCATCCAGGCAATACCCTTCATGGTAGTTGGGGATGCCATAGGTAGCATGCTGGAATATGCCCGTACTGTCCGTGAGCCGTACGACGTGATCCAGCCGAAGCGGGGGCAGGATGCTCCGGTCGAAGGCGGGATCTTTCTTCGCCGGACGGACAGCAGCATGCAGCACCACCTGCCGGAAAAGGTCGCTATATACCTCGCCAATCTTGGGCCAAGTAACGTTTTCTCCGAATTGCAGGGCTTTGGAACGCATAGCGGCCAATTTTTCCGGATGACCAAATAGGTCGAGCAACACCTCAGCGAGTTGATGGCTGGCATTGAAATCGAACAACGCACCCCGGCCGTCGGACAGCAGTTCAGCGGCATGCCAGTACGGGGTGGAAACCACAGCGGCACCTACCCCCAAGGCGTAGGACAGGGTCCCGCTGGTGATTTGCGCCTCACTGAGATAGGGTGTGATGTAGATATCCGAAGCATTCAAGTACTTGAAAAGATCCTGTTGCGACGCATACTGGTTGAGGAAGGTGACGTGTGCTTCGAGGCCAAGCTTTTTGACCAATCGGTGCAGGAAAAGCCGGTATTCCTCCCCGGAGTGTTTGATGACATTGGGGTGTGTCTTTCCCAATACGACGTATACGGTTTCGGGATACTGGGACACGACGGTGGGGAGTGCGGCGATTACGGTTTCGATACCCTTGTTGCGACCGATGAAGCCGAAGGTCAGCAGTACTTTTTTGTCGGCCACCCCCAGTTCACGGCGCACAGCTTCGCGTTCATATCGGATATCAGGAACGCCATGGGGAATTACCGTGATGTTGGTCGTGGGAATATCGTAATGTGCTTCGAGCAGTTCCACCGCCTTATCGGCCATGACGACCACACGCTGCGACAATTTTGCAATTTCCCTAGCGATGTACAGTTCGTTATAGGATGGCTTCTTGAGTACCGTATGCAATGTCGAGATTAGGGGTACGTCTAAGCTGTGGAGCAACGAAAGGACATATACGCCATTTTGGCCGCCAAACAGGCCGTATTCATGCTGGATAAGGCAGATATCCACTCCTTGTTGGTTGATGAATTCCGCGGCCTTGAGGTAAGTGTCGTGATCATCCTGATCGATGATAAATTGGACCTCCGGTGGATAGTCGTACTTGCTTCCGGGATCGTTGATGGCCACCACAAAGCTTTCGGGCGCAATGGCATGGGATAAGGAATCAAATAGGTTTTTAGCGAACGATCCGATGCCGCATTGGCGTGGTCTGTAAGTACCTACTAGTGCAATTTTCATCATATGCTGTATTCATGTTTCCGTTTGGTTGTCATCCTGCTATAAGCGATTATGCTTTGAAGATGAAAACCTTGAAAAATGGAATTAGTTTCGATGTACTGCCAAAAACTGCCAAAAATTCAGCTGACTGCGGTGGGATTTCCCGGTCGGTCGGTTGACCCGCCGCTGCCATAGTGATTGCCAATACCATGCCAATCAAAAAAGGCCGCCCTGTTAAGGCAGCCTACTTTCGGTATGGGTACATGCCACCCTGCGGACAGGGAGCTATTTTTTCTCTTTGGCGTATTCCGCGTTCAATGCCGAGAGGACTTCGTTGGTGATTTCCAAGCTTTCGTCGGCATACAGCACGGCAGGGTTGGAGGCCGAATAGGTCAGCACCAGCTTATACCCGTTCTCTTTTGCGTGTTTTTTCAGGTAGTCCGTGATCCTTGCGTAAAGCTTTTCGTTTTCAGAGGCCTCTTCCTGTGCGAAAGAAGCACTGGCATTTTGGTTATGGCGGGCAAGTTCATCCTGTTTGCGCGCGAGGCGTTCTTCGGTGCTTTGCCGGTCGGCCGCACTCATCGTGGGGGCCTTCTGTTGGTAGTCTGCGACTTCACGCTGGAAGGCGTTGCTGCGTGATTGGAGGTCCGCTTGAGCTTTTTTGGCTTTATCCTCCAATTTCGTCCTTATATCCTTGAAATATTCGTATTTTTCAAGCAGCGTGTCTGCATTTACATAAACGATTTTTTCAACGTTTGCCTGCGTAGAATCCCCGGTTGAGGAAGTTGCAGTCGGTTTTGTCCCCTGGTTATTGCAAGACACGACGGTAGCGGCCAGCAATGCACCTATACCAGCTTTTGCAATAAATGCGAATGCGTTGTTCATCTTTCTGTTAATCATTTTCTAGTTCAAAGGGCAAACCTAAGATAAAAATCTCAAATATCCTGCACCATCCCCCACCTATTTCATTTGTCGCACTTTTTCCGTATCTTTGGGCCACCGAATTTAACAACGATAATGAGCGAAGAAAACAAGCAGAAGTCAACTTATTCCGCAGATAACATACAGGTACTGGAAGGATTGGAGGCCGTTCGCAAGCGGCCTTCCATGTATATCGGTGATACGGGTGTCAAGGGGCTGCATCACTTGGTATATGAGGTCGTCGATAACTCCATCGACGAAGCCGTGGCCGGTTATTGCGACGATATTCAAGTCATTATCCACAAAGACAACTCCATTACGGTGGAGGATAACGGCCGGGGCATACCGACTGGCATCAACAAGAAAGAGAACAAGTCCGCGTTAGAGTTGGTCATGACCGTCCTCCATGCGGGCGGCAAATTCGACAAGGACACCTATAAAGTTTCCGGTGGGTTGCATGGCGTGGGGGTTTCCTGCGTCAATGCATTGTCTACGGTATTGATTGCCGAGGTGCACCGCGAAGGCAAGGTGTTCATGCAGGAATACCACAAGGGAAAGCCGCAATATGACGTCAAAACGGTAGGGGAGAGCGACCGTACCGGCACCAAAGTGACTTTTCATCCCGATCCGGAGATATTCGCCACTACTACGGTCTACAACTATGATACACTGGCCAGCCGGCTGCGTGAGTTGGCCTTTTTGAACAAAGGCATACGCCTTACTTTGGTGGACGAACGCGACGTACAGGAAGATGGTTCCCTGTTGAGTGATGTGTTTTATTCCGAAGGGGGGCTCAGCGAATTTGTCAAATTCCTCGATGGTACCCGCCAGCCACTCATCCCCGAGCCTATCCATGTGGAAGGCGTCAAACAGGGTATCCCCGTGGAATTGGCCCTGCAATATAACGACACCTACTCCGAAAACGTTCATTCGTATGTCAACAACATCAATACCATTGAGGGAGGTACGCACGTGGCGGGTTTCCGCAGGGGGCTTACCCGTACGTTGAAAGCGTATGCAGACAAGTCCGGATTGCTCAAAAACATGAAAGTGGAAATCACGGGCGATGACTTCCGTGAAGGGCTCACGGCCGTGATTTCGGTAAAGGTCGCCGAACCGCAGTTCGAAGGGCAGACCAAGACCAAGTTGGGAAACAATGAGGTCATG
>Ga0207868_1002491_pt1 | contig 10387 bp, 9 predicted proteins | sample Passage237B_FD_187370 | JGI IMG/M metagenome (GOLD analysis project Ga0207868, IMG submission 187370) | Cellulose adapted compost microbial communities from Newby Island Compost Facility, Milpitas, CA, USA - Passage2 37B (SPAdes) (version 3) ... | reverse complement strand
GGCCGCAACGTCGTGCTCGACAAGAGCTTCGGCGCGCCGCGCATCACCAAGGACGGCGTCACCGTCGCCAAGGAGATCGAGCTCGAGGACAAGTTCGAGAACATGGGCGCCCAGATGGTGCGCGAGGTCGCCTCGAAGACCAACGACATCGCCGGCGACGGCACGACGACCGCGACCGTTCTGGCCCAGGCGATCGTTCAGGAGGGTCACAAGGCGGTTGCCGCCGGCATGAACCCGATGGACCTGAAGCGCGGCATCGACCTCGCCGTCGGCGAGGCCGTCGCTTTCCTTGGCAAGAACGCCAAGAAGATCAAGACCTCGGAAGAAGTTGCCCAGGTCGGCACCATTTCCGCCAACGGCGAAACCGAAATCGGCAGGATGATTGCCGAGGCGATGCAGAAGGTCGGCAACGAGGGCGTGATCACGGTCGAGGAGGCAAAGACCGCCGACACCGAGCTCGAAGTGGTCGAGGGCATGCAGTTCGACCGCGGCTACCTGTCGCCCTACTTCGTCACCAACCCCGACAAGATGGTTGCCGAGCTGGAGGACGCCTACATCCTCCTGCACGAGAAGAAGCTTTCCAACCTGCAGGCCATGCTGCCGGTTCTGGAAGCCGTCGTGCAGACGTCCAAGCCGCTGCTCATCATCTCGGAGGACGTCGAGGGCGAGGCGCTCGCCACGCTCGTCGTCAACAAGCTGCGCGGCGGCCTGAAGATCGCCGCCGTCAAGGCGCCGGGCTTCGGTGACCGCCGCAAGGCCATGCTCGAGGACATCGCCATCCTTACCGGCGGACAGGTGATCTCCGAGGACCTCGGCATCAAGCTTGAGAACGTGACGCTGAACATGCTCGGTCGCGCCAAGAAGGTTCGCGTCGAGAAGGAGAACACCACGATCGTCGACGGCGCCGGCAAGAAGGCCGAGATCCAGGGCCGCGTCGCCCAGATCAAGCAGCAGATCGAGGAGACGACCTCCGACTACGACCGCGAGAAGCTGCAGGAGCGTCTGGCCAAGCTCGCTGGTGGCGTTGCCGTGATCCGCGTCGGCGGCTCGACCGAGGTCGAGGTGAAGGAAAAGAAGGACCGCGTCGACGACGCCTTGAACGCAACCCGCGCTGCGGTTGAGGAAGGCATCGTGCCCGGCGGCGGCGTTGCGCTGCTGCGCGCCTCGCTCGCCATCAAGAGCGACGGCGAGAATGCCGACCAGAAGGCCGGTATCGCCATCGTCCGCCGAGCGCTGCAGGCTCCGGCCCGCCAGATCGCGTCGAATGCCGGCGCCGAGGCCTCGATCGTCGCGGGCAAGATCCTCGACAGCAAGAACGCCACCTACGGCTACAACGCCCAGACGGGCGAGTACGGCGACATGATCGCCATGGGCATCGTCGACCCGGTCAAGGTCGTGCGTACCGCTCTCCAGGACGCCGCTTCGGTGGCCGGCCTGCTGGTCACCACCGAGGCCATGATCGCCGAGGCGCCGAAGAAGGAAGCGGCTGCTCCGGCCATGCCCGGCGGCGGCATGGGTGGAATGGGCGGCATGGACTTCTAGGAGGTCCCGAAGCCCGAGCCTCGAGGCTCACGCATCAGGGGCGGCAGCGGTGCCGCCCCTTTTCGTTTCGGAGGGCCGATCTGCGCGAACCTGGTCAGCGCTCCAGCCTTCCTTTCATTGGTCGTGGAACCTTGCCGGCGGCGCCACGTTCAATAGACGTCAAAGGCAGATCGAAAGAGTTGCCAATGACAAAGGCGCCTCCCGCACCCCTCAAAAGGTGCAGGAGGCGTTCTTGATTCTGGGCTTGGCGGCCCGTCGCAATATTGCGCTGGGGTGCGCGCCGGTGCCTCCCCTCAGGCCGGCTCCTGCTCGGCCGCAGCTCTTGCAGCCGCTGGCCCGGCGCCGCTCGATCCCGCCGTGCGTTCCGGGATGAGCCCGGCCGGCGCGAAGCGCAGCATGAGCAGCAGGATCAGCCCCATCACGAACAGGCGCGCATGCGGCGCGGCGTCCAGCAGATGCGCGCGCACGGGGCTCGAGGGGCCGAGGCCGGCGGTCAGAGTGTCCATCAGCCAGATGCCGACGGGCTCCGCTTCAACCCAGATGAACCAGATCAGGAAGCCGCCCAGCACCGCGCCCCAATTGTTGCCGGAGCCGCCGACGATCACCATCACCCAGATCAGGAAGGTGAAGCGCAGCGGGTTGTAGCTGCCCGGCGTAAGCTGGCCGTCGAGCGTGGTCAGCATCGCGCCGGCAAGGCCGACCACGGCGGAGCCCAGGATGAAGATCTGCAGGTGTCGGCGCGTGACGTCCTTGCCCATCGCCTCGGCCGCATCGCGGTTGTCGCGGATGGCGCGCATCATCCGGCCCCAGGGCGAATTGAGCGCGCGCTCGGCCAGCCACATCAGGATGGCGAGCACCGCCACGAAAAGCAGCGCGTAGCAGATCTTCACGAGAATCGAGGAGAAGCTCGCCGGATTGGCGCCGATCGTGCTGGCAAGGTCGAGGAACCACGGCGACTGCTGCAGTTCGATCTCGTAGGGCACCGGCCGGGGCAGGCCGGTGACGTTCTTGACGCCGCGCGTCAGCCAGTCCTCGTTCTTGATCATGGCGATGATGATCTCGGAAATGCCGAGTGTCGCGATCGCCAGATAGTCGGCGCGCAGGCCGAGCGATATCTTGCCCACCAGCCAGGCTGCCCCGGCGGCGAGCAGCCCGCCGATCGGCCAGGACAGCAGCACCGGCAGGCCGAGACCGCCGAGATAGCCGTTGCGGGCAGGATCGAAAAGCTCGATCGCCTCGACCGCGGGATCGAGAACCGAGCGGATGGCGAACAGGCCGAATGCGCCGACCACGATCATTGCGAGGCGGCGCCAGCGCCGCGGCGTCACCCGGCCGACCAGAACGACCGCGCCGACCGTGGCGACGAAAGCAACGAAGGCCAGGCCGATGCCGACCCCGCCGGCCTCCCAGGCGCCGCGCACCGGCGGCATCGCGGTGAGCACGGCAGCGAGGCCGCCGAGTGCGGCAAAGCCGACGATGCCGACGTTGAACAGGCCGGCGTAACCCCATTGCATGTTCACCCCCAGCGACATGATCGCCGAGATCAGGCAGAGGTTGATGAGGTTGAACGCAACGTTCCAGCTCTGGAAGAAGCCGACCACGACGATCAGCAGCGCCATCACGGCGTAGAGTACGATCCCGCGCGAGCCCATCACAGCACCCTCCCGCGGAAGATGCCGGTCGGCCGGATCAGGAGCACGATCACCAGAATGACGAATGAGATGGCGAATTTGTATTCGGTGGTCAGAAGCTGGACCAGGCCCTCCGGCTGGAAGCCCAGATATTCGAGGACCCGCTTGAACGGGTAGGTGATCATGATCTCGGAGAAGGCGACGACGAAGCCGCCGGCGATCGCGCCGAAGGGTTGTCCGATGCCGCCGACGATCGCCGCCGCAAAGAACGGCAGCAACAGCTGGAAATAGGTGAATGGCCGGAAGCTCTTGTCGAGCCCGTACAGCGTGCCGGCGATCGTGGCGAGCGAGGCGGCGATGATCCAGGTCACAGCAACGACGCGTTCCGGGTTGATACCCGACAGCAGCGCCAGGTCTTCGTTGTCGGAATAGGCCCGCATCGCCTTGCCTGTCCGCGTCTTCTGCAGGAACCAGAACAGCCAGACGACGACCACGGCCGCCACCAACACGGTGAGCACCACGGACAGGCGGAGCGTCAGCGCCTCCTGCAGGCCCGTCAGCTCGCGCCAGCCTCGCGCATCGATGACGAAGCGGGCTCCGTCGGCGAAGCGCTGGTCGTCCGGTCCAATGACGAAGCGGACGATGCCGTTGAGCATGAACATCAGGCCGACCGATGCCATCACCATCACAATGCCGGGCGCCTTGTTCACACGGTAGAACTTGAAGACGGCCCGGTCGGCGCCGAGCGAGAAGAGAACGGCAGCGGCCATGCCCACGGGCAGCGCAATCAGGGCCGTCGGCAGCGGGTCGATTCCCACGCCCGAGGCCTGAAGCCACCAGGTCACCAGGATGGTGATCATGGTGCCGAAGGCCATCAGGTCGCCATGCGCGAAGTTGGCGAAACGCAGGATCCCGTAAATCAGCGTCACGCCGAGCGCCCCGAGCGCCAGCTGCGCGCCGTAGGCGATGCCCGGTATCAGCACGAAATTGGCGAACAGGACGAGCGCATCGAGGAAATCCGTCATTGCCTCACCCTCCCAGGAACGAGGCACGGACTTCGGCGTTGGCGAGCAGCGCCTGTCCGGTGTCGGTGTAGCGGTTGCGGCCTTGCACCAGCACGTAGCCGCGGTCTGCGATGGCCAGCGCCTGGCGCGCGTTCTGCTCGACCATCAGGATGGCGATGCCGGTCGCGGCGACTTCGATGATCCGGTCGAACAGCTCGTCCATGACGATCGGCGACACGCCCGCCGTCGGCTCGTCCAGCATCAGCACCGTGGGTTTGGTCATCAGCGCACGGCCGACCGCCACCTGCTGGCGCTGGCCGCCCGACAGTTCGCCCGCCGGCTGGCGGCGCTTCTCCTTCAGCACGGGAAAAAGCGCGTAGACCTGATCGAGCGTGTCGCTGAAGTCGTCCTCGCGGATGTAGGCGCCCATCTCGAGGTTTTCCTGGACGGTCATCGTCGCGAAGACGTTGTTGTTCTGCGGCACGAAGCCCATGCCGGCCTTGACCCGGTCCTGTGGCGAGAGCGCCGTGATATCCTGGCCTTCCAGCATCACGCGTCCCTCGCGCAGCTTCAGCATGCCGAACATAGCCTTCATTGCGGTCGACTTGCCGGCGCCGTTCGGACCAACGATGACGACGATTTCGCCCTTTTCCACCGCGATGTTGCAGGCGTGCAGGATGTCGGCGCCGCCGTAGCCGCCGGTCATCTTCTCTCCGGCCAGGAAGCTCACGCGGGGGCCTCCGCCGCGCGGGCGGGCCGGTTCTTCAGGCCACGCCCGAGATAGGCTTCGATCACCTGTTCGTTTGTCCTGACCTCATCGGGCGTGCCCTCGAACAGCACGCGTCCCTCGGCCATGACGATCACCGGGTTGCACAGCTGCGCGATGAAATCCATGTCGTGCTCGATGATGCAGAAGGTGTAGCCGCGTTCGCGGTTGAGGCGCAGGATCGCGTCGGCAATGGTCTTGAGCAGCGTGCGGTTGACGCCCGCGCCGACCTCGTCGAGGAACACCACCTTGGCGTCCACCATCATTGTGCGGCCGAGCTCGAGCAGCTTCTTCTGCCCGCCGGACAGGTTGCCGGCGATTTCGTCGGCGACGTGCGTCAGCTGCAGGAACTCGATCACCTCGTCGGCACGCCGCCGCACTTCCTCCTCGCGGTCGCGGACCTTGTATGGTCGAATCCATACATCGATCAGCGACTCGCCTGGCTGGTCGCCGGGCACCATCATCAGGTTTTCGCGCACGGTCAGCGTCGAGAATTCATGCGCGATCTGGAAGGTCCGCAGCAGCCCCTTGCTGAACAGTTCGTGCGGGGGCAGTCCGGTGATGTCCTCGCCGTCGAGCCACACCTTGCCAGAGGTCGGCTTGTAGTGGCCGGCGATCACGTTGAAGAGGGTGGTCTTGCCCGCGCCGTTGGGTCCGATCAGCCCGGTGATCGACCCATTCGCAATCTCGATGCTGGCGCCCGCAACCGCCCTGATCCCACCGAAATGCATGTGCAGATCGTCTACACGGATCATTCGGCTCCCCGTTTGCGGAAACAGCCCGGCTTGCCGGCCGGGCTGTCTCGTTTCCGTCCGCTATTCGTCTAGCGGAACTGGACGGTCTCGTACTTGCCGTCCTTGACCTCGTATTCGCGATAGGTGCCGGCGGCCTCGCCAGGCCCGATCAGCTCGACGTTGGTGGCGCCGACATAGTCGACGTCCTGCCCGGCCTTGATGAGTTCGAGCGCCTTGCCTAGCTGGCCCGGTAGGATTTTCTCGCCCGGTGCATTGGCGATCTCCATCACCCTTTCGGCGATCTTGCCGCCGCGCTCGGTGGTGCCGGCCGCCTGCATGGCGAGCGCGATCAGCGCAGCCGCATCGTAGCTCTCGGCGCGGTACGAGCCGTTCGGATCTACGCCGGCTGCCTCGGCCGCCTTGACGAAGGCGTCATGGCCTTCGCCCTCCGACCACGGCACCGAGCCGATCGTGCCGTTGAGGTCGTCGCCGATCGCTGCGAGCAGACTGTCGGAATACATGCCGTCGCCAAGCGCGAACCGGTCGAAGGCCCCGCTGTCGACCGCCGCGCGGATGATGCCGACGCCGCCCTGGTCGGCATAGCCGAGCACGACGAGCAGGTCGCCGCCGGCCGCCTGCAGCGCTGCCACTTCGGCCGAGTAGTCGCCCTTGCCGTCCTCATGCGGGGCGTTGATGGTGATCTGCCCGCCCGCCGCCTGGTATTCCTTGGCAAAGGAATCCGAGAGGCCCTTGCCGTAGTCGTTGTTGGTGTAGGTGACAGCGACCCGCTTGACGTCCTTGTCGATCAGGATGTCGGTCAGCACCTTTCCCTGACGGGCATCCGACGGTGAGGTGCGGAAGAACAGGCCGTTGTCCTGGATGTCGGTGAGCGCCGGCGTGGTCGCCGACGGCGAAACGATCAGCACGCCGTTGGGAATGGCCACGTTGTTCGCGACGGCGGTCGTCACGCCCGAGCAGTCGGCGCCCATGATGGCAGCGACGTTGTCGGTGTTGACCATCCGCTCTGCGGTAGCGGTCGCGGCGGCGGAATCGACGCAGGTCGAGTCGCCGCGCACCGGCACGAGAGTCTTGCCCTCGAGGAACTGGCCGCTTTCGTTCACTTCCTTGAGCGCCAGCTCGGCGCTATCGGCCATGCCCGGCGTCAGTGTCTCGATCGGCCCGGTGAAGCCGAGCAGGATGCCGATCTTCACATCTTCGGCGCTGGCCGAGCCGGCTGCCGACAGGAGCACCGCGCTGGCCGCGGTCGCGGCAAGCAGATTGCGGATCGTTGAACGCATGATTTTACTCTCCCAGTTGCCCGTTTTTTATCGCGAAGCCCGTCATTGGCGCGGGCTTTCAGATGAAACGCGATACTCGTCTTGCCCAAGCTGTTTGTAAAGCGCAAGCGCCTGATGCCCAAATTGACGCCTCAAGGCTGCGGCTGTTTGCCTTCCAGCGCGGTCCTGCCCATATCTGCCGGGGAGACTGACCATGAAGACCACCCGCTCGGAAGCCGACACGTTCGGCACAATCGAAGTGCCGGCCGATCGCTATTGGGGCGCGCAGACTCAGCGCTCGCTGCAGAACTTCCGCATTGGCACCGAGAAGATGCCGCCGCCGCTGATCCATGCGCTGGGGCTCATCAAGCGCGCCGCGGCCGAGGTCAATATTGGCCTGGGCAAGCTCGACGAAACGCTCGGTGAGGCGATTGTGAGCGCGGCGGACGAAGTCAGCCGCGGCGAGCTCGACGAGCACTTTCCATTGGTCGTCTGGCAGACCGGCTCCGGCACCCAGTCCAACATGAACGCCAACGAGGTGATCGCGAACCGTGCGATCGAGATCCTCGGCGGTGAGATGGGTTCGAAGAAGCCTGTCCATCCCAACGACCACGTCAATATGAGCCAGTCGTCGAACGACACCTTCCCAACGGCCATGCACATCGCAACGGTGCTGGAGACGACGCGAACGCTGCTGCCGCAGCTGCTCCATCTGCGCGAGGCCCTCGACCGCAAGGCGCATGCTTTCGCCGACATTGTCAAGATCGGCCGCACGCACACCCAGGACGCCACCCCGCTGACGCTCGGCCAGGAGTTCTCCGGCTATGTGGCTGCGCTCGAACTGGGCGAAACCCGCGTTGCTGCGGCACTCGACGGCGTGTTCGCGCTCGCCCAGGGCGGCACTGCAGTTGGCACCGGGCTCAATGCGCCGAAGGGTTTTGCCGAGGCGTTCGCCGTGCGGGTGGCCGAGCTGACGGAGCTGCCTTTCCGCACCGCGCGCAACAAGTTCGAAGCGCTGGCCAGCCACGGCGCGCTCACCAACCTCCACGGCGCGCTGGCCGCGCTTGCGGCCGATCTCTTCAAGATCGCCAACGACATCCGCTTTCTCGGCTCCGGGCCGCGCTCCGGGCTGGGGGAACTGATTCTGCCCGAGAACGAGCCGGGGTCTTCGATCATGCCTGGCAAGGTCAATCCCACCCAGGCCGAGGCGCTGACGATGGTGGCGACCCAGGTGATCGGCAACCAGACAACGGTCGCGATGGCCGCCAGCCAGGGTCATTTCGAGCTCAACGTGTTCAAGCCGGTGATCGCCCATGCCGTGCTGCAGTCGATCCGGCTGCTGGCGGATGCCATGCGCTCCTTCGCCGACAATTGCGTCGCCGGCATCGAGGCCGACGAGGGGCGCATCGCCGATCTGATGCAGCGTTCGCTGATGCTGGTGACTGCCCTTGCCCCGAAGATCGGCTACGACAACGCGGCAAGGATCGCCAAGGCCGCACACAGGAACGGCACCACGCTGCGCGAGGAAGCACTGAAGACCGGATTGGTGACGTCCGAAGACTACGACCGGCTGGTGCGGCCGGAAGAAATGACGCGACCGCACTGACGGTTGCCGGCTGACGAAGTTGTGAACGTGAAGTGAGCGGACAAACCCACCAGTGAACGATCTGTCGCCGCTGGTCGTACTCGCCAACGGTATCGGCGTTTGTATGGTGCATTCCTCCCAAACGCTGAGAGGAATCATGTCCAACAACATCGTCCTGCTGATTGCCCGTATCCTGCTTTCGTTCATGTTCATTGCGGCCGGCGCCCAGAAGTTCACCGACATAGCCGGTACGGCTGCCTACATCGGCTCGGTGGGGCTGCCTGCCGGCACCCTGCTTGCCGTGCTGGCGGGTGCGCTCGAATTCCTCGGTGGCCTTGCGGTGCTGGTGGGCTTGCAGACCCGCATCGCCTCCTGGCTGCTCGCTCTCTTCTGCGTTGCTGCCGGCATCCTGTTCCATTTCGAGCCCGGCAACATGATGCAGATGATGGTGATGATGAAGGACCTGACGATCGCCGGCGGTTTCCTGGCTCTCTCGGTCGCCGGCGCCGGCGGCTGGTCCGTCGACGCCCGTCGCGCCTGAGAAGGCTCGTCCACGCCTCAGCGACCGCGCTATAGTGGCACCGGTCGCGGAGGTGAGGCCATGGCGGCGTTTCTTGTTGCAGGGCGGCTGCTGGTCGCCCTCATGTTTTTCTACAGCGGCTGGACGGCGCTGGCGGACATTCCCGGCACCAGCGCCTATTTTGCGGGGCTCGGCTTTCCATTCCCCGTGCCGGTCACGGTCGGCACCGGGATTTTCGAGATCGTCGTGCCGCTTCTGCTGGTCGTGGGCTTTCAGGCCAGGCTCGCGGCCGCGGCGCTGGCCGCGTTCAGCGTGGTCGCGACCTTCACAGGACATTTCGGCGCGGGCGAGGGGGCGATGGCCTTCTGGCACACGCAGATGTTTCTGAAGGACATCGCGGTGGCCGGCGGGTTGATCGCCTTCGCGGCTTACGGTCCCGGCGCCTGGTCGCTCGACGCGCGGGGCTGATCAGGCACGGAGGCGTTCTCCAAGCGCGCGGATCGTTTCCTTTTCGGCCGCGGCCCGCTCCTTGCGGGAGGCGGCGAGGCAGGCCTGCGAGCGCAGGATCACGCCGTCCGACAGCACCTTGAGATGGTTCGCGGCGAGCGTGGCGCCGGTCGTGGTGATGTCCACGATCACGTCGGCGGAGCCGGCCGCCGGCGCGCCCTCGGTCGCCCCCAGGCTTTCGACGATGCGGTAGACCTGGATGCCATGCTTGCCGGAGAAGAACTGTTGCGTGAGCCGCCAGTACTTGGTGGCGATCCTGAGCCGCCGTCCGTGCCGCTGGCGGAAATCGGCCGCCACGTCGTCGAGGTCGGCCATCGTGTCCACGTCGAGCCACACATCGGGCACGGCCACCACCACGTCGGCGCGGCCGAAGCCCAGGCGGGCCGCGATCTCGATCCTGTTGGCGAAGTCGGGGATCGTCTCGCGCAACAGGTCCTCGCCGGTGATGCCGAGATCGACCGCGCCGGCCGCCAGCTCTCGCGCAATTTCCGATGCCGAGAGCAGCACCAGCTCGATCTCGGGCCGGCCCTCGATGGTGGCACGGTAGCGCCGCGCATCGGCGGGCTCGATCACGTTCAGGCCCGCTTGCGCAAGATGCGCCACGGCCTGGTCCTTGAGCCGGCCCTTGGAGGGGAGGGCGAGGGTGAGGGTCATTCATCCACCTCGCGCAGGATGGGCGCTGACGGTGCCAGGCTGCCCCCTCCACCATGCTTCGCATGGTCCCCCTCCCCCGCTTCGCAGGGGAGGATCAGGGGCCACGGCCGGACGCGCCGCTGGATCCTCCCCCGTTTACGGGGGAGGGGGACCGCCGAAGGCGGTGG
>Ga0207868_1002487_pt1 | contig 10407 bp, 8 predicted proteins | sample Passage237B_FD_187370 | JGI IMG/M metagenome (GOLD analysis project Ga0207868, IMG submission 187370) | Cellulose adapted compost microbial communities from Newby Island Compost Facility, Milpitas, CA, USA - Passage2 37B (SPAdes) (version 3) ... | reverse complement strand
AATCCCCCCCAACGTGCTCCTGCACATCCTCGACCAGCCGGGCAATATCGAGGAAGCCGATTTCGCCCGCGAGGAAAGCCGCGACGGCCACTTCATTTGCCGCGTTAAGCACGGTCGGCGCGGCACCGCCTGCCTGCAGCGCGTTGCGGGCGAGCTTCAGGGCCGGAAACCGTTCCAGATCAGGCTCTTCGAAGGTGAGGCGGCCAATTTGGGCGAGGTTGAGCCTGGGCGACGGAGTCGCCATCCGCTCGGGCCAGGCCAGCGCATAGGAAATCGGTGTGCGCATATCGGGGCTGCCGAGCTGCGCCAGCACCGAGCCATCCACATAGGCGACCATGCTGTGGATGATGGATTCCGGGTGGATCACGACATCAAGCCGATCTTCACCAACCGGAAAAAGATAATGCGCTTCAATGAGTTCCAGCCCCTTGTTCATCAAGGTTGCTGAATCGACCGAAATCTTCGCGCCCATGTCCCATTTGGGGTGCGCCACCGCCTGGGCGGGAGTGGCGGCTTCCATCTCCGCCATGCTCCATGTACGGAAAGGGCCGCCGGAGGCGGTGAGCACGATCTTGTCCACCGTCTCGAGATGCTCTGTCTCAAGCACCTGAAAGATGGCGTTGTGCTCGGAGTCCACCGGCAGCAGGGTCGAGCCGGATTTGCCGACCTCAGCCAGAAAGAGCGGTCCCGCCGAGACGAGACATTCCTTGTTGGCGAGCGCCACGCAGGCCCCCCGCCGCACGGCGGAAAGTGTGGGCGCAAGCCCCGCCACGCCGACGATCCCTGCCATCACCCAGTCCGAAGGACGCTCTGCCGCCTCGACAACGGCCTGCGCGCCTGCCGCAACTTCAATGCCGGTTCCGGCCAGCGCCTCTTTCAGCGCGGCATAATGCGTGTCCTGCCCGATCACGGCGAGGCGCGGGCGGTGTTCGCGCGCCTGCGCGGCCAGCGCCGCCACATTGCTGTGTGCGGTGATGGCGGCGAGATCGAAGCTCTCCCGGTTGCGCGCAACGAGATCGAGCGTCGAGCAGCCGATGGAGCCGGTCGAACCCAGAATGGTGACGCTCCGTCTGCCCGTTGCAGGGCTCCTTTCGCTTGCTGCGGAATGGGTTACGGCCAAATCAACACTCCTGCGGCGGGGTTAGCCGCATTGTTCACAAGCGCAAGCAGGGCGGCGCCGATTGCGACAGCCACCAGCCCGTCCACGCGGTCGAGAATACCCCCGTGCCCCGGAATAAGCGCGCCGGAATCCTTCACGCCCGCCCGGCGCTTCAATGCGGATTCCGCGAAATCGCCCGCCTGTTCCAGTACGGTGAGGACGATGGCGATAAGAATGAGGGCCAGAACCGAGCCTTCGCCGAGCCAATACCATGTGCCGATGGCAACCACGACCGCGCCCGCCATGCCGCCGAGAAGTCCCGCCCAGGTTTTCTTGGGGGAGATGCGCGGCGCGAGTTTCGGCCCGCCGATGAAGCGGCCGGAGAAATAGGCGAAGGTGTCGATTGCCCAGACGGTGACGAGCAGCCAGACGAGAACGGCCAGCCCCAGGCTCTCATCGGCGCGGAGCCAGATCAGGGCGACGAGCGGCGTTACGAGATAGAGATAGGCGACAAGCGCGGGCCAGAGCGGGCGCCGGGTCCAGCTTCGCGCGGCAAGGGAGAAGGCAAGTCCCGCCCCGCCTGCGGCGAGCGCCGCCGAAGGCAACCCCATGCCCGCAAGCAGAACCGACGCGATGCCGGTCAGCGTCAGAAACCAAGACGTGCGGACCGAAGCTTCACCGAAAAGCAGGCCCGCCAGTTCCCATGCCATCGCAACGCAGGCAACCAGAAGAAGCGCCGTAAAGAACCAGCCTCCGAACCAGACCGCCGCCAGCACCACGGGCGCCAGCACCAGAGCAGAAAGCACCCGGGTTCCGAGATCGCCCATTTTCTTGCCTGGCGCTTCCGCCTTTTCCGCTTGCGACACCGTCATGAGGTGGCAGCCCCTTCGGGCGTGCCCAGCCCGCCAAAGCGACGGACGCGGCGCTGATATTCGTCAACCGCCTCGCGCAGCCGGTCGGGCGTGAAGTCCGGCCAGAGTGCATCGGAGAAAACGAGTTCCGAATAGGCACCCTGCCAGATGAGGAAGTTGGAGAGACGCTTTTCGCCGCTGGTGCGGATGATGAGGTCGGGATCAGGCACACCTGCCGTGTCGAGAAAACCCGATACTGTTTCCGGGGTGATGGCCTCCGGCTCAAGCCGCCCCGCCTTCACCTCCTGCGCGATGCGGCGCATGGCGGAGGTGATTTCGTTCTGGCCGCCATAATTGAAGGCGATCTGGAGTTTCAGACGGTCATTCTGGCGGGTCAGCGCTTCGGCTTCGTCGATCAGCGCCACGATATCCGCGTCGAGATGGTCCCGGTCGCCGATCACCCGGACCTGCACGCCGTTCTGGTGAAGCTCGGCGAGATCGCGGCGGATGAAAAGCCGCAGCAGGCCCATCAGGTCGTTGACTTCCTCAGGCGGACGCTTCCAGTTTTCGGAGCTGAAGCCGTAAAGCGTCAGATATTCGATACCGAGATTGCCCGCTGCGCGCACGATGACGCGCACGGCCTCCACGCCCTGACGGTGGCCGGCCGCGCGCGGCAGATGGCGCCTGGCCGCCCAGCGGCCATTGCCGTCCATGATGATCGCGACATGCCGCGGCGGTTTGCCGGGCAAAGCCTCGCTCATCTTTTGGCCGGAAGTGAGCGTCACGTTCTGAAATCCTGTATAGAATCATGTGGTTAAATCAACATCTTCAACCTCTAGCAGAGGTTGAGAAGATCAGACCTGCATGATTTCGGCTTCTTTCTGTGCCAGCGCGGCATCAATCTCGCCAATGATCTTGTCCGTCAGCTTCTGGACCTTGTCGCTCCAGGCCTTGTGCTCGTCTTTACCCATCTGTGCGTCCTTTTCGAGGCGCTTCAGCTCATCCATCGCATCGCGGCGGACATTGCGGACGGCAACGCGGGCCTGCTCGGTATACTTCGCGGCAACCTTGGTCAGTTCGGCGCGGCGTTCCTGGTTAAGTTCGGGGATCGGCAGGCGCAGCGTGGTGCCATCAACAACCGGATTGAGGCCAAGGCCGGAATTGCGGATCGCCTTTTCGACAGCGGACAACATGCTCTTGTCCCAGACCTGAACCGTGAGCATACGCGGCTCCGGCACGCCGATGGTGCCGACCTGATTGAGGGGCATGGTCTGGCCATAGGCCTCGACAACGATTGGTTCCAGCAGGCTTGCCGTGGCGCGCCCGGTGCGCAGCCCCGCAAACTCCTGCTTCAACGATTGAAGCGCGCCGCGCATCCGGCGTTCTGTATCGTCGATATCAAAAGTGTCGTCAGCCATTTACTTGTCCTTCTGTAAGTCTGGAGGCCCGGTGTTGTCCCGGCCCGCGCTGCTCAGGCAGCGTCCGAAATTATGGTGCAGCGCCCCGTCCCGGCCAGCACCTTGGCAAAGCCCCCCGGCTCGTCCAGCGAGTAGACGATGATGGGAATGGCATTTTCCCGCGCAAGCGCAATCGCGGAAGCGTCCATTACCTTCAGATCGCGCGAAAGCACGTCCATATAGGTCAGACTGTCATATCGTTCCGCATCGGCAACCTTGTGGGGATCGGCAGAATAGACGCCGTCAACCTGCGTGCCCTTGAGAATGGCGTCGCAATTCATCTCCACCGCGCGCAGGGCGGCAGCCGTGTCTGTCGTGAAGAAAGGATTGCCCGTGCCTGCCGCAAAGATCACCACCCGCCCCTTTTCCATATGGCGAACAGCGCGGCGGCGGATATAGGGCTCACACACGGTCATCATGGGAATGGCGGACTGCACGCGCGTCGGAATATTGATCGCTTCCAGCGCGGTCTGCATGGCAAGCGCATTCATCACGGTCGCCAGCATGCCCATATAGTCGGCGCTGGCGCGCTCCATCCCCTTGGCCGCGCCGGAAAGGCCGCGGAAGATATTACCGCCGCCAATGACGAGGCAGACCTGCGCGCCCTGCTCCACCGCTTCCTTGATGTCACCTGCGATCCTGTCCACCGTGGCGATGTCGATGCCATATTGGCCATCGCCCATCAAAGCCTCGCCGGAGACTTTGAGCAGGACGCGGGAATAGCGGTGTTTTCCGGGCATAATCATCATTCCGTCGAAGCGCGCCGAAGGTGCCCCCGGTGCTAGCGGGGCGGGTGGCGGTAAAATCTGCGAATCCCCGGCACCCCGGAGACAATAACGCCCCCGACGCCTTAAGGCGAAGGGGGCGTCGGATCAAATCAGCCGCTTGAGGCCTTGCTTAACCGCGCGCGGCGGCCGCAACCTCCGCCGCAAAGTCCGCTTCTTCCTTTTCGATACCTTCGCCGAGACCGAAACGGACGAAACCAACCACCGAGATCGGGGCGCCGACATCAGCTTCCGCGTTCTTCACGGCCTTTTCAACCGTCTCATCCGGGTTGATGACGAAAGCCTGCGACAGGAGAACGACCTCCTCGTAGAACTTGCGGATACGGCCTTCGACCATCTTTTCGATAATGTTGTCGGGGCGGCCGGATTCCTTCGCTTCGGCGATCAGCACGTTGCGCTCGCGCTCAACGAGGTCCTGATCGAGGTCTTCCCTGCGGGTCGCGAGGGGGTTCGTTGCCGCGATGTGCATGGCGATCTGGCGGCCAAGCTCGGCGAGCTTGCCCTTGTCGCCCGTGGACTCAAGGCCGACCAGCACGCCGATCTTGCCGAGACCGGGCGCGACCTGGCTGTGGACATAGGCCGACACCACACCATCGGACACCGAGATGTGACCGGCGCGGCGGACATTCATGTTCTCGCCGATGGAGCCGACCATTTCCGTCACATGGTCCTTCACGGACTTGGAGGTGCCGGGATAGGTCGCGGCGACGAGCTTGTCGAAGTCGCCACCTGCGTCGAGGGCAACGGATGCGATATCTGTCACCATCTTCTGGAACTGTTCGTTGCGCGCCACGAAGTCCGTTTCGGAGTTCACTTCGACAACGGCACCTGCCGTGCCATTGGCGACAACGCCGATCAGGCCTTCTGCCGCCACGCGGCCAGCCTTCTTCGCCGCCTTGGCGAGCCCCTTGGTGCGCAGCCAATCGATAGCGGCTTCCATGTCGCCGCCGGTTTCGTTCAGCGCCGACTTGCAATCCATCATGCCTGCGCCGGTTTTCTCGCGCAGTTCCTTCACCATGCTTGCGGTGATTTCAGCCATTGTGTCCTCGATTGTCTGTCGCCCCAGCGGACGGGGGATCTGAAAGTCTTGTCGGGCCCGACGCAGGGCCGGGCCCGATACGAAAGGCTATTACTCGGCCGGAACTTCTTCGACGACCGGTTCAGCCGATGCACCGATATCGATGCCGGCAGCGCCCTGGCTCTGCGAGATACCGTCGATGACGGCACGCGAGATGAGATCGCAGTAGAGGCTGATCGCGCGCGAGGCGTCGTCATTGCCGGGGATCGGATAAGCAATGCCATCCGGGTTGGAGTTGGAGTCCAGAACGGCAACGACCGGGATACCCAGCTTGCGGGCTTCCTGAATCGCGATCTCTTCCTTGTTGGTGTCGATCACAAAGATGAGGTCCGGCAGGCCGCCCATATCCTTGATACCGCCAATGGCGCGCTCAAGCTTGTCGCGCTCGCGGGTCAGGTTCAGGACTTCCTTCTTGGTCAGACCACGCGCTTCACCGGAAAGCAGATCATCGAGTTCGCGCAGACGGCGGATCGAGTTCGAGATCGTCTTCCAGTTGGTCAGCATGCCGCCAAGCCAACGATGGTTGATGTAGTACTGCGCGCACTGCTTTGCCGCCTGAGCGACCGGCTCGGAGGCCTGACGCTTCGTGCCGACAAAAAGCACGCGGCCACCGGCAGCAACCACGTCACGCACTGCGACGAGCGCCTGATGAAGCAGAGGAACGGTCTGCGCGAGGTCGATGATGTGGATATTGTTACGATCGCCGAAGAGGAACTTCTCCATCTTCGGGTTCCAGCGGTGGGTCTGGTGACCAAAGTGAACACCAGCTTCCAGCAGCTGACGCATAGAAAAATCGGGGAGTGCCATGACACCCATTCTCCTTTTCCGGTTGAACCTCCGCGGGGAGTGAACGGGCCTTTGACGGCACCGCACCGGACCGACCAACCCTATGTTTCCCCTGTGAAAAAGGGAGTGGGAGAGCCGAACCCCGCGTGTGGAATGGCGCCTCTATAGGCGCAAAAAGGCAAAAACGCAAGTGAAACCGGGGGCTGAAGCCCCTCGCAAAGCGGCGAAAAACCTCAAATTTCCCGGAGATCGACCACGCCGGGCACGGCCTTGATGGCGCCTCTGATTTGCGGGGTCACGCGGTAGCGGTCCTTGAGGCGGATTTCGACCTCCCTGCCCCCCTCATTCATCAGGACGAGCGAGACGATGCCCTTCCCCTTTTCGGAGAGGCGAGCTTTCACCGCCTCAAGCGGCTCCGGCCGATCAACGAAAATCCGCAAGCCAGCGCCGGTATCCTTCACCGTATCATCGACGCTGCGGACGGATTGTGCGCGGAGTTTCACTTCCTCGCCCGCGCGCTCGATCTCCACGCCGACGACCACGGCATTGCCCGGCTCCATCAAGTGCCGGAACTGAGACAGTGCCTCGGAGAAGACCACGATCTCGAACTGCCCCGTCGGATCGGACAGGGAGAGGAAGGCGAAGGGATTGCCCTTTTTCGACTTGCGCTGCTGGAGGGCGGTGACGGTGCCCGCGACCAGCTCGGCACGGTTACCGCGCGCGAGCAACTCGGCATAGGTGACGACGCCAGCGCGCTTCAGGTCCGCCAGATAATCATCGAGCGGGTGGCCGGACAGATAGAAGCCGACCGCATTGAACTCTTCCGTCAGGCGCTGCATGGGCATCCAGACATCCACGGCAGGAAGCTGGGGCTGGGTAGCCGCTACGCCCGTCTCCTCGCCGAACAGGCCGCCTTGCTGGCTTTCCCTTTCCTGCGCGGCGGCATTGGCGGTGCCAAGCAGGAAATCCACGGAAGCGAGTACCTGTGCGCGGTTGGGATTGAGCGCGTCAAACGCTCCGGCGCGGGCGAGATTTTCCAGCGCGCGCTTGTTCACCATGCGCGGGTTGATGCGGCGCGCAAAATCGAAAAGGTCGCGGAAAGGGCCGCCCTCCCGCCTGACCTCGACAATGTGCTCCATCGCCTGAAGGCCGACATTCTTGATCGCGGCGAGCGCATAAAGGATCTCGCCATCTGCGACGCCGAACAGCGCCTCTGACCTGTTCACACAGGGCGGGCGCACCTTGATGCCGAGCCGTTCGGCCTCCTGCTTGAAGATGCCGAGCTTGTCGGTATTGCCGAGATCAAGGCTCATGGATGCAGCGAGGAACTCGACCGGATAGTTCGCTTTCATCCAGGCCGTCTGATAGGCGACAAGCGCATAGGCGGCGGCGTGCGACTTGTTAAAGCCGTAGCCCGCAAACTTGTCCACCAGTTCGAAGATGGTGGACGCTTGCGCCTTGTCGATGCCCTTGGCGACAGCGCCGGTGACGAAGCGCTCTTTCTGCGCCTCCATCTCGGCCTTGATCTTCTTGCCCATGGCGCGGCGCAGCAGGTCGGCTTCGCCGAGCGAGTAGCCCGACAGGATCTGCGCGATCTGCATCACCTGTTCCTGATAGATGATGACGCCATGCGTCTCCTTCAGGACAGGTTCGAGCATCGGATGCAGATAATCCGGCTCTTCCTGCTTGTGCTTGCGGCGGACATAGGACGGGATGTTGTCCATCGGGCCGGGGCGATAAAGCGCCACGAGAGCGATGATGTCTTCGAAGCGGTCGGCCTCAAGCTTGCGCAGCACATCGCGCATGCCGGAGCTTTCAAGCTGGAACACGCCCACCGTTTCACCACGGCCGAGCATCTCATAGGTCTTCTTGTCTTCGAGCGGCAGTTGCAGCAGATCGATTTCAATGCCGCGCCGCGCGACAAGCTTCACCGCGCGATCAAGCACGGTCAGCGTTTTCAGGCCGAGAAAGTCGAACTTCACAAGGCCCGCAGGCTCCACCCATTTCATGTTGAACTGGGTGACGGGCATGTCGGAGCGCGGATCGCGATAGAGCGGCACCAGTTCGTCAAGCGGGCGGTCGCCGATCACCACGCCTGCTGCGTGAGTGGAGGCATGGCGGTAGAGACCTTCGAGGCTGCCACCTATTTCCAGCAAGCGTGCGACGGTTTCATCATTGCGCTGCTCTTCCTGGAGGCGCGGTTCGCCCTGGATCGCCTCCGCCAGCGTGACGGGATTTGCCGGGTTGTTCGGTACCATCTTGCACAGACGGTCCACCTGTCCGTAGGGCATTTGCAGAACACGCCCGACGTCGCGCAGCACCGCGCGGGCCTGCAGCTTTCCGAAGGTGATGATCTGCGCGACCTGATCATAGCCGTAGCGGCCCTGCACATAGCGGATCACCTCGTCGCGGCGGTCCTGACAGAAGTCGATATCGAAGTCAGGCATCGAGACGCGCTCAGGGTTGAGAAAGCGCTCGAAGAGAAGGCCGAAGCGAAGCGGATCAAGGTCGGTGATGGTGAGCGACCAGGCGACAAGCGAACCGGCACCCGAACCACGGCCCGGCCCCACCGGAATGTCATGCGCCTTCGCCCATTTGATGAAGTCGGCAACGATGAGGAAGTAGCCGGGGAAATCCATCCTGATGATGACATCAAGCTCGAAGTCGAGGCGCTTGCGATATTCCTCTTCCGGCGCGACGCCTTGCTGCTCGGCAAGGCGGGCGGTTAGCCCTTCATGCGCCTGACGGCGAAGCTCGTCGGCTTCCGATGTGCCATCGCTGAATTTTGGCAGGATCGGCTTTCGGGTCCGGGGGCGATAGGCGCAGCGCTGCGCGATCTCGACCGTATTGGCCGTTGCTTCGGGCAGGTCTTCGAAGAGCGCAAGCATTTCAGCCTGCGTCTTGAAGCGATGTTCGGGCGTGAGGCGGCGGCGATCTGCCTGAACGACATAGCTGCCGCTTGCAATGCAGATCAGCGCGTCATGCGCCTCATACTCCGCTTCATTAGTGAAATAGGGTTCGTTGGTCGCGACGAGCGGAATGTCATGCGCATAGGCAAAGTCGATCAGCGGCCCTTCGGCGTGGCGCTCGCGGGGCGTGTCGTGGCGCTGGAGTTCGACATAGAGGCGGTCGCCAAAAATCTCCTTCAGGCGCATGAGAAGGGCTTCGGCAGCATCCTTGTGGCCATGCTCGATGAGGCGGTTCACGATGCCATCCGGCCCGCCTGTCAGGCAGATCAGGCCTTCGGAATATTGCGCGAGGCGATCAAGGCCGACCTGTGCTGCCTCCCCGGCCTCTGGCTCAAGAAAAGCGAGGCTCGAGAGCTTCATCAGGTTCAGATAGCCCTGCTCATCCTTCACCAGAAGAGCGAGAACGCCATCCGGCTCGCGCCTTGCCGGGCCACGGGTCGGCTCGGCGGGCTCATCCAGACGCACCGGCAGCGTGCAACCCGTGATGGGCTGGATGCCCTCCTTGGCCATTGTCTCGGAAAATTCGAGCGCGCCGAAAAGGTTGCCGGTGTCGGTAAGGGCGATGGCGGGCATGCCGTCTGCCCGGCACAGCTTCGGCAAATCCTTGATCCTGATCGCCCCCTCAAGGAGCGAATAGGCGGAATGCAAGCGGAGATGGATGAATTTGGGCATCGAGTCGACCATGGACGCATTGTCGGATGCGGGGTGCCCGAAGTCATCATGGGCAAGCGGCGCAGAGGCATGAATCCTGTGGAGAACCTGCCCGGACCGACTTTCAACCCGTCAGCCGACCATGACCTCCGCGATCGAAATCCATGTCAGCGCCACCCAGAGAAAAGCACCAAGGGAGCAAAGCGCTGCCACGTCCTTCAGCCAGTTGCCTGTCTCACCTTCCGCAGCCCGGTTCCACATAGCACGCATCTCAACCCCTCCAGATGTGTTCTCTAAATGTTCTTTTGCAAATGTTGTTGTTTTGTTCTCTTTTGTCAAGGGGCTGAGTTGCCGTCCGAAAAATCTACATTGTCGGCCCAACACTTAGCCATTGCGCTAAGTCTCGAAATGCGATACTTAGCCTTATGGATCAGCATACAGAAAATCTTGACGCCATTTTCCACTCCCTCGCCGACCCTACGCGGAGGGCCATCATCGCGCGGCTGGGCAAAGGGCCCGCGAGCGTCACCGACCTCGCGAAACCCTTCGATATGGCGCTGCCTTCTTTCATGAAACACATCCGGCAACTCGAAGGCAGCGGCCTGATCCGCACGCAGAAGGAAGGCCGGGTACGTACCTGTGTCATTGAGAAAGAAAGGTTCACGACGATCGAGGCTTGGCTGAAGGAGCAACAGGCACTCTGGGAAAGCAGGCTCGATCGGTTGGAGGCA
>Ga0207868_1002474_pt1 | contig 10435 bp, 8 predicted proteins | sample Passage237B_FD_187370 | JGI IMG/M metagenome (GOLD analysis project Ga0207868, IMG submission 187370) | Cellulose adapted compost microbial communities from Newby Island Compost Facility, Milpitas, CA, USA - Passage2 37B (SPAdes) (version 3) ... | reverse complement strand
TTTTTCATTTGGTCTGGTTCACGGAGCAACAATCCATCGACGTTCCGTCATGAAGATATAATTCTCGTGATAGAACAATAGTTTCCGCCACTCCAGCGCAGAGTTTACATCATTCTATTTTGATGCCTCTCTGAACATTCGCCATAGCTTCACCCTCCGGTCAAAGATCTATTTTGCATCACTTTTCTTTTCGGTGAACACCAAGCTTAGCCGCATTTTTATCCCATATTTCCATTCTGGGTGGACCTTCCTCGTTCCCTACCTCGCAGTCTATCTGCTTTATGCGTGGCTAAAATGGCCGGTGAATCCTGCTGGTGACGCGTCGGGCGTAGTGAAAGGGATAAATGAAAGCGTCACACCCTTCCCTCATTCCCTCATTCCCTCCCTCCTCCACGTCTATTGGTTCCTTCATGCCGTTCACGTCATTCTCGCAGCCGTCGCACTTATCACATGGTGGCGGGACAAGCGGAGTCTGCAGAACAGATATCAGGGGGGAGAGGAGGCAGGAACGTCTCTACGTCGCGATTCAACACGCTTCGCCGAGCCATCCACTACTCGTTACCCACTACTCGATACTCTACCCAAGGCTGCGCCTTGGGTTTTCCTCGCGCTGATTTTCTACATACCCGGCATCTACCTCGAATGGCCCGCAGATCCATGGGAACATCTCCGGCGGATCAACGAGTGGCACGCTCACAGCCTGGTGACGGAACATACCTCATGGCGGAAATCGAGCTACTTTCTTCCCTACAGCCTGACCCAGCATGTTGTCGGTCTGACGCAGCTGAGCTGGCTGAACCTCTACTACACCGCCATGTGCCTGATCCTGAGCTGGCAGTATTACCGCCTGGCCCGGGCAGTCGGTCTGGGGGAACGCGCCGCGATGATCTTCGTCATTTTGCAGGCACTGCTGATGGGGAACAATATCTTCTCTTTTTACCGCTACTACGGCCTTTCGAGCACCATTCTCGCCCAAATTGGGGCTATAGCCTTCACACGCCTTGCACTGGAAGCAGCGAATAACCCACAGTTCTCGTTCCGTGGATTCTTCTTTCTCTCCCGGCATCGCTCCGAAAGAAAGAGCAACGGCAACTTCCCCGCCCCCTCACTCCCTCACTCCCTCAGCACTTCCCGCACTACCTCATTCCTTCATTCCCACACTCCTTCCCTCCTGCTCCTTGCTCCCTGTTCCCTGCTCCTCCTTTTCACTTTCTTCAACCACATCCAAGGCATCGGCATCGCTGGGCTTGGTATTCTCGCCGTTATCGTCTGGCGGCTGATCGAGTGGAAGCGCGCGATGATCGGCTGGGTGGCCGGAGCCGCGGTGGTGCTGAGCATCGCCACCGTGCTGTGGTTCCCGCGCCATCCAGCCCTCGACGAAGTTTATCACCCGCAGGGTTGGCTAACTGAGTGGTATGGGTTCAACTTTTTTTCTCTCTCGTCGCCAACCTTTGAGCGCTCCCTGCATATCCTTGGTGCGTTCGGCGTGCTCAATCTTGTGCTCGGGCTTTGGCTGATCGTGCGCAAAAACCACGTCGCAGGTTGGCTAACACTGACGCCGGTCATCGCCTTAGCGATGCCTTGCTTTGCCCTACCCTTCGCCCATGTCCTAGCTACGCACCCTCATCCGGAAAGCATCATTACCTTCCATCGCTTCCTGTTCACTGTCCCGCTAGGGCTCGCCGTTGTCGCGCTCGCATCATCCCAAACTCGCAGACAAGAGATTGACGCGACACACGTTGTCGCAAGGGCTCCTCTTCCCTCTTTTGCCCCCCTAGGACTCACAAAGGGCTTTGTGCTACCCGTCGCCGGTCTGGCCGGTGCTGTCGCACTTTCCCCTGGAGCGCCGATGTTCAACCGGCTGTGGCACAGCCTTCACGTCACACCCAACGACCTGAGCCTCCGCCATCACATCGCCGCCTGGACTCCCGAGAACCTTTATCGTGCTGCCGACGAGAGCACGCTGACGATCGCTCACCCGCTGGCCGCGAACACACTGGCCGCCATCTGCGGAAAATTGCATGAATGGACCCGAGCAATACACGAGCCTCTCGCCCTCGGCGAAATCGAACGGCAGCTGGACACACTAGCCCTGCTGAAGCCGTCCGAATGGCAACTCGCCCTGACCAAAGGCCACGACACCTGGTTCAGATTTGCCCGGACGGACCTTCCCGAATCGTCGGACCTTATCGCTCTGGACCTGACCGGCGGTGACACGCGATGGCTGACTCTTGGCGGAAGGGAGCCCGAATATGAGCACACCGATGGCCGGTTGATAATCCGCAATGCCCCAGCCGCGCCGAGCGACGTATTTAGCCCCCAGCTTCTTCCGGTGGACGGGAGCAAGCGCTACCAACTTACCAGCGCAATGCGCCAGACGGGCAATCCCGAAGCCGTCAACTACCTAGCCGTTGCTTGGTACGACCGCGCAGGTAACCTGCTGCACGCCAACGTCCCTCCCTCGGACGGAGCAGGCCTGCCTACCGGCTGGTCAAACGGTACCTACAGCTACTACGGCCTAGTCGCTCGACCGGCTTCCGCGGGATGGACCACGTATTCCATCAGTTTCGGTCTCGGCCACGCCGCCATTCCGGCCAACGCCGCCTTTTTCCGGCTTGGTGCACGCCTCAATTTCAATTCTGTACCCGATGCCACGGTCGCGCTTTCGGAGGTCTTCCTTACCGAAATCCCGGCCTACGACACGCTGCTGTTCGCCGTCCCCTCCTTGAGGCAACTGTACTCGACAGCCTCAACTTCCGCCATCCTCTCCCAACACTGGCGACCGCAAACCGTCGCTGTCGTCTCGGGCGGCGGTAAGGAACTGCGGAACGCCTTTCCCCGTGCCACGGATCCGGTCAGTCCTTAGCCTCCGGCCGTACGCGATCGCCGGCTCCCCTGCCCGCCAAGGTCAGGATAATATACTTAAAGTAGCTTCCCACCGTAAGGTCTGCGATCATCCGTCGGTCCACTTCGGCAAGCACAGCCGGCGTGGACATGTCGATCCCTTGCACCTGCGCCAGACCCGTGATACCGGGCCTCACTTCGAACACACCCCGCGCCGCCCGTTCGCGGGTCAGTTCCTCCTGATTGTGCAATCCCGGCCGCGGTCCCACGAGGCTCATCTCGCCTTTCAAGACGTTCCAAAGCTGCGGAATCTCGTCCAGCTTCGTACGTCGGAGAAAGCGACCGTAGCGAGTGATAGTGTTCGGGTCGGCCAAGTGTGTCGCAACCGACGCCGTATCTACCCGCATCGTCCGGAACTTCACCATCACGAAGGGCCTCTGGAATCTTCCCACCCTCACCTGGCGGAACAGGGGCGCCTTCGTATCGAGATAGCCCAACAACAAGAGCACCAGCAAGATCGGCGACAGCAGCAGAAGCCCCAGGAACGACAGGACTATGTCGAGGAGTCGAATCACCGCTCCGGCACCTCAGCCTCGGTTAGCGCTCTCGCCAAGCCTTCATTGACACCCACGGTCGGTCGCCAACCGAGCGTCTGGCACGTGTGCCGCAAGTCCACACGCAAGGAGCCCAGCAGCCGCTCCACTTCCGCCACCCGCCCAAACACTCTTCCGCCCCATCGCAGGAGCGCCGGGGGAACCGGGACCAAGCGGGTGCTCCGCCTCATTACCGCTGCGATCCGGCGGATGAGTTCTGGTGTCGAAAGGTCCTCGCCATCCGACACCAGAAACGTCCCCCCCGCCGCACGGGGATGCTCCCCACAAATGGCCAACAGGTCCGCCAGGTTGTCGACTCCCACTAGGGAACGTCGGTTCATCACGGCTCCGAAAGGAATCGGCAACCCGCTGCGGACCAACCGGACCAAGCGAGCGAAGTTCCCTTTCGCTCCGCGACCGTAGACCAGAGGTGGCCGCACCACGACGATTTCGAGGCCGGTGCGACGGGATATCTCCCACAACGCGTGTTCCGCCTCCAACTTCGTCCTCGCGTACTCCTCCTCCGGCCTCGTCGGGCTACCTTCCGAGAATATCTCCTCTCCTTTCGTCGCAGTGCCCAACACCCCGATCGAGCTTACAAAGACCATTCGCCTCACCCCCGACTCCGCCGCCGCTTCCGCGAGTCGCCGGGTGCCCTCGACATTCACCCGGCGATAGGCCTGCAGCGGGTCGGGCTCCGACTCCCGTAGAACGTGGGCCCTCGCCGCACAGTGGAACACACAGCTCACACCCTGCAGCGCCGCCCGCCAGTCACAAGCCCCCCCCATGTCGCCCACGCAGGCGATTTCGATATCGTTCGAACGCAGGTCCGTCCCGGCCCGCCGCACTGCCGCCCTTACCCGGTAGTAGCGGTGGGACAGCTCGCGACAAAGGGTTCCGCCGATCATCCCACCGGCACCCGTTACCAACATCGTCATCGCTCTTGCAGGCGCTTGCACTGGTCGAGAATAGCTTGGAGGCAAGCTTCCGTCGCCCCTCCGCGGCACTCTATATACTTGTCCCGGAAGCGATCGACCATCCGCACCTCTTCGTCCCAGTTCGTTTTCAAGTTCCTGATCCGAGCCAGAACCTCCTCCTCGGTCGCCATCACACCGCCCGGCAGTTCAGCGTTGATATCCACATAGAAGCCACGTGTCCGCCGATAGGCCTCGTAGTCGTAGCCGAAGCAGATGATGGGACGGCGCAGAATGGCAAAATCGAAGAACGCGCTGGAGTAATCGGTTATCAGCACGTCCGACACAAGATACAGCTCGTTGATGTCGGGATAGTCGCTGACGTTTCGGAAAAAGTCGTTGAACTCTATCCTCTTGATATAACCGGTGAACGGGTGAGCCTTGAACAGGACCACGTAGTCCGCCCCCAACTCGCGCTCCCAGCGCTTCGCGTTCAGCGGGGGAGCAATCTCGTAGCTCGCCCCTCCGTCCTCGCTTTCTCTCCACGTTGGAGCGTACAGGATCACCTTCTTTCCGGCGGGCAAACGGAGGCGTTCGGACAGGCTCCGCCCCAACCCTTCCGGCGGGGTGTAAAGGATGTCGTTCCGCGGCATTCCGCACATCAACAGGCTCGACCGCTTCGCATTGAAGTTCCGCACGAAAATCCCCGCCTCATATTCCCCGGAGCAGCAGACCACATCGACCGTGCTCCAGTCGTAGTCGCTCCGCCCCTTCACAGCGTTTCCGATGAGCTTGAACGACACGGCATGCCAGGTGTTCAGCGAGACCCGGTGTTTTCTCCCCGGCACCTTCAATCCCCGCTCCATGTTTGTGTTCGTGATCCACACGCCAGCGCGCAGCACCTTCAGGAAATAGGCAAGGCTGTCGATGCGTACGCGCTCCGCCCCATCGACCCGATGACGTGCCGGATCCTCGAACGCCCAGACGTAGCGAAAATCCGCAAACTCCTTCCTCCTCCGCATCGCCTCGTACAGCACCCGCGGGCTGTCATTGTACGACTTGCCCGAGAAGGAGCTGAAGAGCACCAGCCTCCGGTCAATCGGGATGAACCAGCCCAACATGTGTAACACTGAGGAGCATACCAGCCGATACACCCTCTGGACCCTGGGGCTGTTCTTCACCCAGTATGCCAGCCTTTGCCTGACGCGCAGCTTCATTCGCTTGATTCCCGAGACATATGAACCGCGGTCAATCGCGACACAGGACGTAACGGATCACATAAGGATTCTCGTCCTTGAACGGCGCGAGATCCTTCCCCTCCGTTGCATATGCGACGCGAAGCATCTTCGAGACCTTGTCCGTCAGATAATCATAGGAATATAACATGCGATAATGCTGGCCCCCCACTGCCAGCTTCAGGTTGGTCTCCATTTTGTCCCCCTTGCCGATACCCAGAATGGAGCGGGTCTCAATGAATATGCGCGCGGATCTCGTCGTGTCATGCAGCTTGGCCAGCAGGCGGTCGGTCTCGTCCTCGGTCAACGTATGCAGGACGAACCGCAGGTAGATCAGTTCGTAACCCGTGAAATCAAAGTCGAACATATCCACTTTCCTGAAATCGACCGTTGGATGCTCGAGGACGCCATGCTTGTCGATGGACGTCACCCGGCATCCCTGACGGGCGAAGTATTTCGAGTCTCTTCCGTTCCCACAGGCGACATCGATCAGGGGCTTGGTGGTCAGCTGATGCTCCTGAAGATATTTATATACAAAGCGCGCAAAGGGACTTTCCGCATCAATGTAGTGATTTACTCTATAGAACTCTTCCCAGTATTCGTCGTTTTTGTTCTTCATGTGTTTGAAAGACTTGCCTCGATCACGTCGCCATACTTGGCGAGCGCAATGGCTTTCCCATAGCTCCCTTCCGCCAGGGCGCGCGCCCGGCGCCCCATATCCTCCCCTAGGGACCGCTCTTGCGCCAGTCTGAGTATGGATTGCTTGAGGCTTTTCCGGTCACCCGGCTCGATGACAAATCCCAGTCGATGCTCCGCGACCAATCGCGCGATCTCCCCATCCGGCGAGCCCTCGTAGATCACCGGCCGGCCGGCTGCCAGCGCGCTGTAGGCCTTTGAAGGCACCACAAGTCCCGTAAATCTCAAATTCAGACTGATGAAATGAACGTCGCCCAGGGACTGGCTGTACTTGAGCCAGTCCTCCGTGAGGTACGGCTCCAGCATCATATTCGTCAGACCACGCTCGCGGATACGAGCCTCGATTGTCTTCCTCTTCGCTCCTTCACCGACCATCACGCATCGTACCGGCTGTCCTTGGAGCTCCTCCATGACGTCCATCAGCGTGTCGAACTCGTGGGCGATCCCCATGTTCCCAGAATAGAGCACCACGAACTCGTTCTTAATTCCCAGTTTCTCCGCCAGCGGGTTCTCGCTTCGCGGCACCGGATAGACCTTGGTCGCATCGGTCCAGTTCTCGATGATGCGGATGCGATTCTCGTCCACTCCCTCCCGGATAAGCCGTTCACGCATGCAGCGCCCGATCGCAATTACCACATCCGCTCTCTGCAGGGCGCGGATCACCATTCGCCGCGAGAGGCGATAGAGCCAGGAATCCTCTCGCGCATAACCAGCCGCCGCCGCGACATGCGGATATAGATCATTAATGATGCAAATGTACCTTTCCTTCTTGAGAATTTTCAACAGCGGTATCACAGCCAAGTAGAGCGGCGGCTGCGTCAGGTAGATGTTTACTGCCCCCGACTTTCGACTCAACGCCCAGACCAACGCGCCCACGGAATACGTGATGGACACAACCATTCGCCCAATCGTGGTCCGCCGGTAGCGAATAAATGACGGTATTCGCACCACTCGTGCTCGCGTATTCGTATTCGTTACCGATTCTTCCAACGAGCCCCGCCCCTTCGCGTACTCCGCCGCACTTATGACAAATTCCGGTGCCCATCCTCGGGCTGCCAAAGCTGCTGCCATTTCACGATAAAGACCTGTAACAGGCTCGAAAGAGCTATAAAAGCGAACTACTTTTTTGCTTCGCATCTCGTCATTAGGCTTCAACGAAGTAATCTACGAGCAAGCACCCCGTAATCGAGGTGCTCCCGAGCAATCTGATATGATCGTTCACCCATGGCCTTCAGATCGCTCGACTTCAAGCGCTCAAGAATCTCCTGCAAGGCACCATCCCGTCCTATGATGAATCCATTCCCATTCACATACATGTCGTGACTCAAATAACTGCGAACAACCACCGCGCACCTACAGCATAAGCTTTGCTGCAACGTGACAGACTGCGTGCCTGGTTGCAGGTATATGTCAGCAGCACAGAGCAGATCCAACAATTCCTCCGCCCTCAGCCAACCCACCCATTGAATAAAACTCCGACTCTTAATATACTCCTCTACGATGGGTGCGATCGACTCGTCGAGTGATCCCGCAATAATGAAGCGCACGCCCTCCGCCCCCACCGCGCTCACAGCTTCGAGAGTTTCCTCGAGTCGCTTCTCCCGGGTCTGCTTGCCTGCCTGCACGATCAAAATCTGATCTACACCCACGTTGTACCGAGCCCTCCCCCGCTCCCGGCGCTGCTGAAACTCTTTCCCCTCTGGCATACGCCCCCCCAGGGGGAAGTACTCCACCGCAGCACCGGGCACTCCATAAACCTTCTCCAGAAATTCTATCCCGTCCTTCGTGTTGCACAATACGGCCTGCGTCCTCTTCACCGCGTGGCGCAATATCGGTCCGTAATACAACCGATGCATCAACTGCCGACTGAAAAAACTTTTCCCGCTGTTGTACCGATCCGTATGATTGTCGATATAGAACAGCATATTCGGCCGGTTTGCCGCAAATCTTGCAACCTCCAGTAACTCGAACGCCGACGTGCCATGAAATACGAGACAATCCGGGGAGAATTGTTCCAGCAATCTTCTCACCCCCCGATATGCGCGGAGCTTGCGCATGATTCTATCTGCAAACGGAGCCCAATATGGCACCCTTACCAACCGGGCACCGGGAACCGTGTGATAGACTCCCGGCTGCACATGCACCCGCCGACCGCCGTCTTTCGCGTATATTTGAGTGGAGGCGATGATCAAAACCTCATGCCCCATTTCCACATGGCACCGCACCAACTCGTTCTCCTGGTACATCTGCCCCTCGATAAAGTAGTTCGATAGACAAAGATGGGCGACCTTCATGCTGTGCTCCCAGATAGCTCTTTTCTTCCATGATCCGCATGAGCCCTCTTCCATGCCACGGCGTATAACAACAAGGCCACCAGCAATGCGCCGTGGGTCACAAAAACGGAGGGCAAATCCGCGCTCACAATCTGCACAGCTGCGATAAACACCAAGCTTCCCGACAAAACATCCAAACGCGCACAACAGTGGAGAATGAACGCATAAAACCCGACAATCATCGCGTAAATGCAAACACCCCAAAGGCCCCAATGCATGTAACCGCTTCCCACCAACCCGACATTCGAAAATCCGTATTGCCCCTCACCATACCGGTCCGAGCCGATGATCTCGGGAATCTTCTGCGAGTATTCATACTCGACGAAGCCGCGGAGGAAACTGTTCCCCCAAATCGTATGGGCATTCTCCTGAAAGAAGCTTATATATTCCACATTATTCTGAGCATTTACTACCATTCCACGATGCACCAGCAACGCCAACGGATAATGCTGCCCCGAAGCACGCCACCAAATAGTCGCGACAACACTTAACACAATCAGCCCAACCAACAGCGCCTTTTGAAAGGAAATGCTCAATTTTTGGGCGTAGTAGAACACGAATGGAAGCATCGCGTAGATCGCGATCTCTTTATATCCTAGCGCGCCCATTATCAGCATCAAGCCACCACCCAACAGTGTCGCCGCGAGTCGCCTCCGAAGCATAAGCAGGATCGCGATGCCTGCCGGAGCAAGCGCCTTGCACAGGTTTCCAAGGAGATAGGCTCGCAATCCGGAAACCGTTTCCTGCGCCTCCTCGCGCATTTCATAGACCTTATCCAGGTTAAACCCAGCCAGCAAACTCCTCTCTGTATCATATAGGTAGATCAGGAAATATCCTATTCCGATAACGGTTGCCGTGAATATGAGCTCGCGTTGATTCGATATAGTCGGCTTTACCACGGTGATTCTCGGCATGATCGTCAGAAACAACCAAATCACTCCCGTCACCAGCAGTGTAAGCGCGAAAGCCTCAGGACTTTGACCCGACATTGCGTAATATGAAGTGGCCGGCAACAGGAGTAATAATACAATTATAAACAGAAAGAACGAACTGATGGTGCGGCGATCCAACGGCATCGCCAGCACGACCGCGGCAAGCACGATATATGAGAATACAATCCGTGTGGGATCGATATCCAACGTATATCCTGCATAGCCGAATGTTTCGTATATATATTTAGCATAGAGAATGTCGACGATCACCCGGAATAACAGCAGCCCTGCTGCCACCAAGGCTTTGCTTCTCCGCATCACCAAACCGGTGAAACTGGATTTCGACGGGTTGTCGCTTGTCACAGTCACGAGATATTCTGCCTGGCGTGCCACATCGCGTAATTGATCCAACGCCATACCTGCCAAGTGAATGGCAGCCTGCCCTCGCAGATTGCATCAAACCGCCGGAGCAATTCGTCCCTTTTCAGGAAAGCGATCTCCCCGGTCTCCTGTAGCCATTCCCGGACCTTCGGGGCACTGGCGAAAATCCATTGTTTCTCCGGCGTCGCGAAACCAATTTTGTCTTTCCGATCGAGAATGGGATCCGGAACGATGCCTCTCATGGCCGCCCGAAACACGTGCTTGGTTTCCCCTTCATTCGAGATGAGATACTCCTCCGGCATCGATAGCAGCAGTTCTGCCATCCCAATGGTCAGGAACGGAACCCGACTTTCCAGGGAGAACGCCATCGAGTTACGGTCTCCATGTCGCAACAATGCCGGGAGCCCGCGGATCTGCAGACTTCGAGCCAGCTGCTCCATGACCCGCCGACCCTGGGCCGAGCGACTCAACGACGCCCTAGGCTCCCGGAACACCACCCCGGTCTCC
>Ga0207868_1002469_pt1 | contig 10457 bp, 11 predicted proteins | sample Passage237B_FD_187370 | JGI IMG/M metagenome (GOLD analysis project Ga0207868, IMG submission 187370) | Cellulose adapted compost microbial communities from Newby Island Compost Facility, Milpitas, CA, USA - Passage2 37B (SPAdes) (version 3) ... | reverse complement strand
CGAGGTCAGTGCCCGATGTCAGACCCCCGTGGTTGGCTTGAGACATGACCGAGGGGTGGAACCGCGAGGCCGCAGCGCAGGTGGAGCGCGTGGCTTCTGTGGTCGCGCGCCTCGCGGGGATGTCGCTCGCGGAGCTCCCGGCGCGGGAGCTGATGGACGTGCACGCGGAGGTCGCGCGGCTGGGTCGGCTGACGGACACGCTGCTCGCGCGTTTCGCCGCGGAGGTGGCGCGGCGGTCTACCGGGCAAGAGCCCGGGGGTGGGCTCGCGCGGCGTGAGGGCTTCGGCGATGCCGGCGCCATGATCGCGCGGGTCACGGGCGGCTCCAGGGCCGATGCCCGGAGGGCCATCGACGCCGGGCGAGCGTTCCTGCCCGGCGGCGTGGCTGAGGCCGATGCCGCCTCGCCGGGCGATCCCGTTGCGCCTCCTGCGCCCCGTTACCCTGCGGTGGCCGCGGCGTCGCTCGCTGGGGATCTGTCCGTGGATGCGGCAGGGATGATCACGTCGGGCCTCGAATCCGTTGCCGACCGCCTGCCCAGCGCCGCGCTGCACGAGCTCGAGAGACGGCTCGTCGCCAAGGCTGAGGGGCTCGCCGCGCACGATGTGCGGAAGCTCGTAGCCATGGCGATTGCGCGCGCGGATGCGAGGGCTCACCAGGAGCGAGAGCGACGCCAGCACGAGGAGCGATACCTCGTCTGGAGCGAGGACCACACCGGCATGGTGACGCTCAACGCCCGCCTGGACCCGGTGACAGCCGCGCCGATTCGGACTGCCATTGAGCAGGTGGTGACGCAGCAGTTCCGCGCGCGGCGCGATCAGGACCCGCTCGAGGCGGACCGCCGCACCGTGGGCCAGATGCGCGCCGATGCGCTCTTCGACCTGTGCCGTCACGCGCTCGGGTGCGAGGAGACGGGCAGGTCGGGGGTGCGGACCACGATCGTGGTGCGCATGTCCAAGGCGGACTTCGAGTCCGGCGAGGGCCTGGGGCGCATCGACGGCGTCTCCGTGCCGGTGTCGGTGGGGGAGTTGCGGCGGCTCGCGGGCGACGCGGAGGTGGTGCCTGCGGTTCTCGGCGGCGACAGCGAGGTGCTGGACCTGGGGCGTGCCGTGCGGCTGTTCACGCGGGCGCAGCGGCTGGCGCTGCTGGAGCGCGATGGCGGGTGCGCCAAGTGTCACGCGCCTCCCGAGCATTGCGAGGCCCACCACATCCGCTGGTGGGACCACGGCGGGGGAACGGACCTGAGCAACGGGGTCATGCTCTGCACCCGATGTCACCACGACGTCCACCGGCAAGGGTGGGAGATCATCGCGACGCCTTCCTCGGTCGAGTTCGTGCCGCCGCCTCACCTCGATGCGCAGCGACATCCTCAGCCCGGTGGTGCGGGCGCGTTGGACATCGGCGACTTCGATGCGATGCTCGCCTGCCTTGACGACGACGCCATCGCCGAGTTCTTCGCCGACGACGCCCCGGTGTGGGAGTGGGAGCGCGCTGGAGTGTGAGGCCGTGCGCGGCGCGGGCAGGAAGGTCGCGGGCAGGAAGGTCGCGGGCAGGAAGGGCGCGGGCAAGAAGGGTGCGGGCAAGAAGGGTGCGGGCAGGAAGGGCGTTCGCCGCGCCGCCACGCCGGCCCTAGGTTTCCCGAGCCGCGCCTGTTACCCTTGGCAGGTGCGCATCGCCCCAGGGTGAGCGCATGCGTCGCAGATTGCTTCTCCTTCTCGCCAGCGCCCGGCACCCAGCCGGACCACGATCCCGCACCATCTGAGCTCACACAGAGCGTCAGGCGTCAGGCGGGCATCGGCGCCAGGCTCGTAGAAATCCTCTCTTCGGCGAACGAACGCGGACACCTCCGCGCTTCGCCACCAGTGCCGGTGCTCGACCTCTGATCGAGCGCGCCCACACGGGCGAGTCCGGCACGCAGCAACGAAAGGCCACACCACGTGACCGCCCCTGCCATGACCAGGGCTGCCTACGAGCATGCCCGCACCGTGACCTTCGCCGAGCTCGGCGTCCCCACGGCCATCACCAACGTCCTCGAGCGCGACGGCAAGCGTCACGCGTTCCCCATCCAGGCAGACACCCTGCCCGACACCCTCGCAGGACGCGACGTCCTGGGCCGCGGCAAGACCGGCTCTGGCAAGACGCTCGCGTTCTCCATCCCGCTTGTCGCCCGCATCGGCGACCCGGCCTACTCATACGGGAAGCCCGGCGGCGCTCGCGGCGGCACACGACCCGGCCACCCGCGCGGCCTCATCCTCGCGCCGACGCGCGAGCTCGCCACCCAGATCGACGCGGTGGTCGCGCCGCTCGCCGCGGCTTACGGCCTGCGCACCGTCACCGTCTTCGGCGGCGTCTCCCAGCGCTGGCAGGAGAAGGGCATCCGCAGCGGCGCCGACATCGTCGTCGCCTGCCCCGGGCGTCTCGAGGACCTCATGCGCCAGGGCGTCATCGCTCTCGATGCCGTGCGCGTCACGGTGCTCGACGAGGCCGATCACATGGCCGACCTGGGCTTCCTGCCCGGCGTGACCCGCATCCTCGAGGCCACGCCTGCCGACGGCCAGCGCATGCTGTTCTCGGCCACGCTCGACAACGACGTGGACCGCATCGTCAAGCGCTTCCTGAGCGCACCGATGGTCCACGAGGTCGATCCGGCCGAGAGCCCTGTGGCCGACATGACACATCACGTCTTCCACGTCGCCAACGCCGATGCCAAGCGTGAGCTCATCACGTCGCTCGCCTCCGGCTCGGGTCGCCGAGTGCTCTTCACGCGAACCAAGCACCAGGCCGAGCGTCTGGCCAAGCAGCTCACCGGCGCGGGGATCCCTGCAGTGGACCTGCACGGCAACCTCTCGCAGCGTGCCCGCGACCGCAACCTTGCGCGCTTCGCGGGCGGGCACGCACGCGTGCTCGTCGCGACCGATGTGGCCGCGCGCGGGGTGCATGTGGACGGCATCGAGCTCGTGGTCCACGTGGACCCGCCCGCCGAGCACAAGGCGTACCTGCACCGCTCCGGTCGCACCGCGCGTGCCGGCGAGGCTGGCGACGTTGTGACGATCGTCATGCCGGAGCAGCGCCGCTCGACGCAGCGCCTGCTGCGCGACGCGAAGATCGACGTGGAGCCCCAGCGTGTCAGCGCCGACTCGCCCCAGGTCGCCGACCTGGTGGGGGAGAAGGCTCCGTGGGTGAGCCCCGCTGAGTTCGCCGCCTCCGTGGAGCGCACTGAGCGCACTGAGCGCACGGGTCGCGGCGGTCGCCGCGGTCGCGGGGAGCGGGTTGAGCAGGGTGAGCGGGGTTTGCGGGGCCGCAACGAGCGTGGTGCTCACGGTGAGCGCGGCGCCCGCAGCGAGCGAGGTGAGCGCGGCGCCCGCAGCGAGCGAGGTGTTCGCAGCGAGCGAGGTGAGCGGGGCGACCGCGCTGGCTTCGGCGACCGACCCGCGCGTGCCAAGCGCAAGCCTGGCGGCAAGCGCCGCGGCGACCGCCCGCAGTACGCACAGTCCGCTCGTCGGGACCGCTGATCGCCTCTCCGCCGAGCGCGTCGCTCGTACGATAGTCTCGCGGCGCCTCGGCGGACACCGTCAGGGTCGCAGGCCATCGACCAGACGACCATGACGAGGGGGGGGCACCCCCGTGGAGGCGCTCGTCATCGCCACGCTGGCCCTGCTCGCCATCGCGGCCTCCACTCAGCTCGGCCCGCGCGTCGGCCTCGCGACGCCCCTGATCCTCGTCGCGCTCGGCTGGATCGCCTCGCTTCCCAGCTTTGTGCCCGATGTCGAGGTCGACCCCGAGTGGATCCTCGCCGGCATCCTGCCGCCGCTCCTCTACGGCGCGGCCGTGTCGATGCCCACCACGTAGCTCCGGCGCGAGTTCCGTCAGATCTCCGGCCTGTCCGTCGCGCTCGTCGCCATGACGACGCTCGGCATGGGCTTCTTCCTCCACTGGCTCATCCCGGACCTCGCGCTCCCGTGGGCCTTCGCGCTCGGCGCCATCCTGAGCCCTACAGACCCCGTCGCCATCGGCATCGTCAAGAAGCTCGGCATCTCGCCGCGCGTCGTCGCCCTCCTGGAGGGCGAGAGCCTCCTCAACGACGCCACCGCCCTCGTGCTCCTCCGCACCGCCGTGGGCGCCGCCGTGGTCGCCGGCCTCATCACCGGCGCCTCCGACGTCCGCCACCTCTCGCCGCAGCACCGCATCTCCGACCACCAGAACTGGCGCACTGTGGAGCTCGTGCTCGAGGGCGCCGTCTATCTCATCATGGGCCTCGAGCTCACCGCCGTCATCCACGACGTGCAGGAGAACGCGAGCCACAGCATCGGCGGCGCCGTGGGATACGCCGCGCTCGCCCTGGTCGCGTGCCTCGTGCTGCGCGCCGGGTACACGGTGCCGCTGCTCGCGGGCATGCGCCGCGCCGCCGCGCGAGCGCGCCGCGTCGCCCCTCGCATCACCGAGGTGCGCAACCGCATCGAATCCGGCGATGCCGTCATCATCGCCGGCGGCCCGCGCGGCATGTTCGGGGCCATGCGGCACGCCCTCGAGCCCGACCGCGAGGCCATCCGTCGTCGCATCCGCCGCTACGAGAACGACATCGACTACATGCTTCGCCAGAACCTCGGCTGGCGTGAGGGGGCCGTGGTCGTGTGGTCAGGCATGCGAGGTGTCGCGACCATCGCCGCGGCCCAGACCCTGCCGTCGGACACGCCCGGTCGATCGACGCTCATCTTCATCGCGTTCCTCGTGGCGCTCGGCACATTCTCGTCGGCCGCGCTGGAAGAGCGTCTGCACTCGATCGACGTCGAGCAGCTGCACCTCGCGCTGTAGACACGCGGACGAGGCGTGCGCGGTGTGCGCGGTGCGCCTCCACATCTCCCCTGGTCAACGGGCGCAAACGTTTGCGTCGGATTAGCCTGCCCCTATGAGTCACCCTGTGCGCGACGTCGATGGCGTGCCTGGGGGTCAGTCTGCGCGGGGCGGGCGCGTGCCGGAAGAGCCTGCGGCGCCCGCGCCGATGAGCTTCGTCCTCATCCACGGCATGTACGTGACGGCCTCGGCGTGGGACCCGTGGGTGGAGCGGCTGACCGCGCTCGGCCACGACGCCCGCGCCATCGAGTGGCCGGGATACGACCTGAGCCCCGCAGAGCTGCGCGGCCACCCGCCCGAGGACCTTCCGTCCCTCACGTTCGGCAAGCTTGTCGAGCACTGTGAGGAGCAGCTGCACTTCGTCGGTCTCGAGGACGCCGTGCTCATCGGTCACTCCATGGGCGGACTCGTGGTGCAAGCGCTGCTCGCCCGCGGCATCGGCGCCGCCGGCATCGTGATGTCGCCCGCTCCTCCCTCGGGCGTCGTCTCGCTCGACCCCAGATTCCTGCGTGCCAACCTGACCCACCTGAACGTCCTGGCGCGCTCGCGCCCTGCGCACCTCTCGCCGCAGCGCTTCCACACGTACTTCGCCAACCGGATGACGCGCGAGCAGTCGGATGCGCTGTGGGCCGCTCACTGCGTGCCGACGGCGCGCTCCGTGCCGCTCGGCTCCCTCGGCGAGGAGGGAGTCGTGGATCCCGCCGCCCTGACGCGGCCTCTGCTGGTGTACGGCGGAGCGGACGACCGGATCATCCCGGCCGCCCTCGCCCGCCGCATCGCCAACCGCTATCCGACCGCCGAGTACCGCGAGCTGCCCGATGCCGACCATGCCGTGTGCTTCGCGCCCGGCTGGGAGAGCCTGGCCGATGCGTGTGTCGCGTGGGCGGCCGAGCGCGTGGTGCGAGACTGAGAGCTGCGAGAGGAGCGAGCATGGCGAGCGAGCAGGACGTGCCCACTCTCTACGTCCTGACGGGTCTGCCCGGGTCGGGCAAGTCGACCCACGCCGCGCGGCTCGCCGCCCAGACCGGCGCCGTCCACGTCGCGATGGACGACGAGGTGGTCGCCCGAGGGCTGAGCCTCGTCGACTACGAGGCCCGCTTCGCCCTGCAGCCCCAGGTGGAGGCACGCATCCCCGGCCTCCTCGCGGAGGGGAGCTCCGTCATCGCGGAGTTCGGCTCCTGGGAGCGCGAGGAGCGCGATCGCCTGCGCGGTCTCGCAGACGGCACCGGCGCACGCACCGAGCTGCACTTCGTCGACGCGCCCGTCGAGGTGTGCATCGAGCGCGTGCTGGCTCGCGGCGGGCTGGGTGCGGAAGGGCTTGCGCGCGACGTCCTCGGCGGCTCCGCGCACCTGTACCACGTGCCCGATGCCGAGGAGGCTGCGGCTTACGACGCCTTCGTCCACATCCGGACGTAGCGTTCGCGACGCGACGCGAGGGCGCCGCTCAGCGTGCGCGTGGGTAACCGAGCCGCGACGAGCGTCAGCGCGCGGGGTTGCCACCGCGCCGCGCTGCGCTCGCCGCTGCTAGGCGAGGATCAGCACGAGGATCGCGCACACGAACACGATCACGGCCGCGCCGATCACCGCCGTGGCGCCGCGCAGGAACCCGATCTTGTCGAGCAGCCCCGCCGACGCATCGATGACCTTCTCCACATCGATGGGCGTGCCCGCGCTGGACAGGCCCACCTTCGCCTTCTCCATCGTCACCACGATCGATCCCGGCTCGACGCGCCGTCTCAGGCGGCCTCGCGTCTCGAGCGCGCCGAGGTACGCGCCGACGAGCAGCAGGATCGTCGCGAGCGACGCCAGCACCAGGAAGGCGATGAAGGCGGTCGTCTCGCCGTAGTCGGGCGCCATCTGCGCATCGGCCGGGAGGCGCTGGCTGCTCTGCGGCAGGTGCGACATCTGCTCCTTGATCATCTGCGACATGAACATCGCGATCCCCGTGCTCACGCTCAGGAGCAGCAGTCCCGTGAGCAGCGCGAACAGGCCGCCGAACTCGCCCGCCGCCGGTTCGACGAGGACCGTGACCCTGGCATCGGGAAGCTCGTGGGAGGCGGACGACGCGGGGGTCGCCCCGGAGGACGATGCCCGGCCGGACGACGCCGCTCGGTCGGAGGACGCCGCTCGGCCGGAGGACGCCGCTCGCTCGGGGGTCGCAGTCTGGCCGGGCGTCGCTGCGGATCCCGATGCGCTGCCCGACGTCACCGCGGATCCCGATGCGCTGCCCGACGTCACCGCGGATCCCGATGCGCTGCCCGACGTCGTGGTCGCAACGCTCTTGGCCGTGGTCTTGGGTGTGCCGCTCTCGGGGGTGTTCGTCGCGTTCGCGGCCTGGCTCTTGCGTTTCGCGCTGCTGTCCATCGCGTCTCCCTCTGTGTCGGGCGCCCGCGGCGCCGCCCGGGACGACGACTGTCACGGCGGCCGCGATGCCGTCTGAGGCCAACGTCTCACGCACTCGGGTCGCCTGCAACCGGAAGGGGTCCCGGCTCTGCGCCCCGGCTCTGCGCCCTCGGCGCGCCCGCTTGCGCGCGCATCGAACACATGTTCGAATAGTCGCGTGCGCTGGGAAGGGCAGACCCTCACCGCTGAGCAGCCCGACGTCATCCCGGGCCTGGGCCAGCTCGGCGGTCTCGCGCGCATGTCGGGACTGGTGCGCTCCGTCCGCACGCCCGAGTTCGACGGCGTGACCTTCCATGAGGTCATCGCCAAGAGCGCCCTCAACCGGGTGGGGAGCTCGCCCAACCTGCCCTTCACGTGGACCATCAACCCGTATCGCGGCTGCACCCACGCGTGCGTCTACTGCTTCGCGCGGTCCACGCACCGGTATCTGGAGCTGGACGCGGGGCGGGACTTCGACACTCAGGTGATCGTCAAGACCAACATCGTGGACGTGCTGAGGCGCGAGCTCGCCAAGCCCTCCTGGCGGCGCGAGCCCGTCGCGCTCGGCACCAACACCGATCCCTACCAGCGCGCTGAGGGCCGGTACCAGCTCATGCCCGGCATCATCGAGGCGCTCGCGGACTCAGGCACGCCGTTCTCGATCCTCACCAAGGGCACGCTCCTGCGACGAGACCTCCCGCTGCTCGCCGATGCCGCGCGTGCAGTCCCTGTCGAGCTCGCCATCTCGATCGCCATCCTCGACGACGAGCTCCAGGAGACGCTCGAGCCGGGGACGCCCACCGCATCGGCGCGGCTGGCGACCGTGACCGCCGCGCGCGAGGCGGGCATGGGCGTCGCCGTCTTCATGATGCCCGTGCTGCCGTTTCTCACCGACTCGCGTGAGCATCTCGATGCGGCTCTCGCACGCATCAAGGCCGCCGGGGCGACGAGCGTCAGCTACACCGCGCTGCACCTGCGTCCTGGCGTCAAGGAGTGGTTCGCGCGCTGGCTCAACACGCATCGGCCGGACCTGGTGCCCAGGTATCGGGCGCTGTACGGCGACGGGGCGTACGCGCCTGCGTCGTATCGCAAGGCGCTCGCGGCGCGCATCAAGCCGCTCATCGCCGCGCATGGGCTGGCGCGGGCGGAGCTGCAGCCGGGCACGGGCGGGCCGGCGGTGAGGTCGAGGCTCGAGGCGCGGGACGAGAACGGAGAGTGGGCTCGGCGGCGTGGCGCCCCGGCGGCGGCCGATGCCGGGAAGGCGGGTGGCGTCGAGGCGGCTCCGGGGGTCAGCGCTGCGGCGCTCACGTCGGCAGGCGATGCGGAGCCGACGGCCGCGACGCTCTTCTGAACGACGGCCGCCACACTCTCCCGAACGGCGGCCGCCGCATCTCAACTGCAGACCGCTGAGGAGGCGGATATCACCATCACCCACATCAACCCGGAAGCGCTGCATCGCTCTCCCTACTTCTCGCAGGCCGTCCTCGCCGAGGGGACGCGCACGCTGCACATCGGCGGCCAGAACGGCGCCGACTCCACGGGAGCCATCACCGGCGGCATGCGCGAGCAGACCGTCCAGGCCTATCGCAACATCCTCGCCATCCTCGAGTCCGTGGGCGCAGGGCCCGAGCATGTGGTCCGGCTGGGCATCCTCGTGCGCGCCGACGCCTCCCTCGAGGAGGGCCTTGCGGCATCCGACGAGGCGTGGGGCGACCGGCCCACGGCCATCACGATTGCGCGTGTGGCGGGTCTCGCGCGCCCGGAGGCGCTCGTGGAGATCGAGGCGACTGCCGTGCTTCCCTGAATCGGCGCGCCTGCCCTGAATCGGCGCGCCTGCACGGAGCGGCGTGCTCGCCGAGGTCGGCGCGCCGGTAGATTGTTCGGCATGCCGAACTTTTGGGGACGAGGCGCTCGCGCGGACGCCGCATCGGGCGGCATCTCGACGTCGAAGAAGGCGCGCGCACCCGAGCGCGGCCTCTGGCGCCTCCTCGGCCCAGCCTTCGTTGCCGCCATCGCCTACGTCGACCCGGGCAACGTGGCCGCGAACCTCACGGCGGGAGCTTCGTACGGCTACCTGCTCGTGTGGGTGCTCGTCGTCTCGAATGCGATGGCCGTCCTCGTGCAGTACCTGAGCGCCAAGCTCGGCCTCGTGACGGGCTCCTCGCTGCCGGAGCTTCTCGGCCAGCGCCTCGGGCGCAAGCGCCGCCTCGCGTACTGGCTCCAGGCCGAGGTCGTCGCCGCCGCCACCGACGTCGCCGAGGTCATCGGCGGCGCCATCGCCCTCAATCTGCTGTTCGGCCTGCCGCTCGTGTGGGGCGGCCTCATCACCGGCGCGATCTCCATGGGCCTGCTCGCCTTCCATTCGCGCCGCGGCCAGCAGCCCTTCGAGTTCGTCATCATCGCCTTCCTGGCCATCATCGCGGTGGGATTCCTTGCCGGGCTCTTCGTCAGCCCTGTGGACTGGCGCGCCGCGACGGGCGGTCTCGTGCCGCGCTTCGACGGTGCCGAGACCGTCCTCCTGGCGGCGTCGATGCTCGGCGCCACCGTCATGCCTCACGCCATCTACCTGCACTCGTCCCTGTCGCGAGACCGGCATCTGCCGGCCATGACGCCTACCGGCTTCGCCCGCCAGGACCCCTTGGACGCCCTCGTCACCGCCGACGCGCACCGCGCCCGGCTGCCTCGCCTGCTCCGCGCGACCAAGGTCGACGTCCTGTGGTCGCTCGCCATCGCGGGTTCCGTGAACATCGCGATGCTGCTTCTCGCCGCCGCCTCGCTCCAAGGCGTCACCGGCACCGACACCATCGAGGGCGCGCACGCGGCCATCGAGAACGCGCTCGGACCGGCCATCGGCGCGATCTTCGCCGTGGGGCTCCTGGCATCGGGCCTCGCCGCGACCTCTGTGGGCGCCTACGCAGGCGCCGTCATCATGGGCGGCCTCATCAAGCGTGCCGTGCCCCTCCTGGTGCGCCGCCTCATCACCCTGGTGCCAGCGCTCGTCCTGCTCGCGTTCGGGGTGAGCCCCACGTGGGCGCTCGTGCTGAGCCAGGTGGTGCTGAGCCTGGGCATCCCGTTCGCGCTCATCCCGCTCGTGCGACTCACCGCCAGCGCCGACATCATGGGCGAGCACGTCGCGCGTCGCCCTCTGCAGGCGATCGCATGGGTGGTGGTCGCGCTCATCGTGGCGCTCAATCTGGCGCTCATCGTCATCACGGTCGCCGGCTAGG
>Ga0207868_1002460_pt1 | contig 10471 bp, 11 predicted proteins | sample Passage237B_FD_187370 | JGI IMG/M metagenome (GOLD analysis project Ga0207868, IMG submission 187370) | Cellulose adapted compost microbial communities from Newby Island Compost Facility, Milpitas, CA, USA - Passage2 37B (SPAdes) (version 3) ... | reverse complement strand
TATTGCGCGGTGCTCTTCCACAAGGGTGCCCTGCTGAAGGACCCGAAGGGCCTGCTCGTGCAGCAGACCCCCAACGTGCAGAGCGCGCGGCAGATGCGGCTCACCAGTGTGAAGGAGGTGGAGCAGCGTGCGCCCGCGCTCAAGGCGCTCATGCGCGAGGCCATCGCCGTGGAGAAGGCCGGGAAGAAGGTGGAGCGCAATAGCACCGCTGAAATACCGGCCGAGTTCGAACGCGCCATGAAGGACATGCCCGAACTGGCGAAGGCGTTCAAGGCGCTGACACCGGGGCGGCAACGCGCCTACCTGCTCCACTTCGGATCCGCCAAGCAGCAGGCCACGCGCGAGGCCCGCATCGCCAAGCATGTGGACCGCATCCTCGCCGGGAAAGGCTTGGACGACGAATAGACCGGAACGACCATGACGACCGACCCACGTGCCGACCGATACTTCGCCCAAGGGTCTCCGTGGGCGGAAGGCCTGCTGGAGTTGCGCCGCCTGGTGCTGGCCACCGGCCTGCACGAAACGGTGAAGTGGGGCGCGCCATGCTACACGCACCATGGCCGTAACGTGGTGATGATCATCGCCACCAAGGGCTACTTCGGTCTATGGTTCTCCAAGGGTTCCCTGCTGAAGGACCCCGGCGAGATCCTGCACCGGGCCGATCCCAAGACACAGGGCCTGCGCCAGATGCGGTTCAACGATGTGGGATCGGTGCGGAAGTCCGAACGGCTGATCGCAGCCTACGTGCACGAGGCGATCCTGTTGGAGGAGCTGGGCGCCAAAGTGGTGATGAAGCCGGTGACAGCGAAGGACCTGCCGACCGAGTGGGCGCATTTCGTGAAGACCACCCCCGGGCTGCAGAAGGCCTTTGATGCCCTGACTCCGGGCCGGCAGCGCGAGTACCTGGCCTACTTCAGCAGTGCCAAAAGGGCTGCCACGCGCGAGGCGCGTATCGCGAAACACGTGGACCGCATCCTCGCCGGCAAGGGGCCGGACGATCCCCTCTGAACGGACTTGTCACGACAAATAACCGGGTGGTTGTTCACATTTCCCCCTTTCCACGATGTAGGGGGAAAGACACCCGACCATGACCCGCATAGCCCTGCCCTATCTCGCCGGTTGCACGCTGCTGATCGCCTGCGGCCCGTCCTCCTCGGACAACCTTGAAGGCTACGCAACGACCGATCAGGCCCCACGAATGAGCGAACTGGCGGCGCGCGTGGCGGCCATCACCGGTCAGAGCAGGGATGGTGATCAGGGCGGGTACGCCCAGCAGAGTGGTGATGTCGAGTGGCAGGCCATGGCCCAGGACGGCCGTCCCATGGACCCGGCCAAGCAGCAGATGGCCACAGGCACCGCGCCCAAGGGCCAGGGCGGCATGCGCACCCACATGGTCATGAGCCCACAGCACGGGGTGGCCATGGCGCAGGTGGACCTTCCGGCGCACTGGAACGTGCAGGGCATGCAGAGCGGCAACTGGAGCGTGGCGGGACCGGGGCTCACGGTGAAAAGCACGAAGCCCGTCCAGTTCATGTTCTCCACCGGTCAGCTGGGCCAGTTCTACCAGGCCAACAACCTGGCGATGCGCCCGCCGATCGCGGCGGAGCAGGTGGTGGTGCAGGACCTGGCCCCGCGCATGCGGCAGCAGGGCTATGAACTGGTGGGCCAGTCGGCCGCCCCCGGCGTGGCACAGGCCGATCAGCGCGGCTGGGACGGCCTTTACGTACCCGGCCAGGCCCAGCGCAGCTGCAAGGTGACGGTGAGCGAGTGGCGCCGTGGCGACAGCCGCCTCGCCGTGGTGCTGCACTGGTACAGCCTTGCCAACGCCGATCTGGTGAACTGGGGCTACTACACCACGGAGCTCGAAGCACCGCAGGCCCGGTTCGAACAGGAGAAGAACGGCCTGTTGGCGGGCTTGGCCAGCCGCCGCTACAACCCGGCCTACTTCGCTGCGGTGAACCGCCAGGCCCAGCAGCGCGAGCAGCAGAGCATGGCCCAGCACAATGCGCAGATGCAGAGGCAGCAGGCCAGCTGGGATGCCCACAACGCCCGCATGCGGGCCAACCAGGCCGCTTTCGATGCCCGCCAGGCCGCGCACCGCGACATGGTGAACGGGGTGGACAACGCGATCATGGGCACCTGGAACAGCACCAGCTCCACCATGGACCGCATGCAGGACGCCACCATCAACGGGATCCGCGGCGAACAGAACGCCTGGAACCCGCACACCGGCATGCAGGGCAAGGTGGAGGCCGGCTACCAGAACTACTGGGTGAACAGCGATGGTCAGTACTTCGGCACCAACGACGTGATGTACGACCCGAACATCCACGGCCAGTGGGTGGACCAGTGGCAGCAGATGCCCACGCAGCCTTGATCCACCGATGCGGCGCGCAACGCCGATCGTTCCTGCGGGAGCGGTCGGCGTTGTGCATTGGGCCGGTCACTGCCCCGAGGTGTCCTTCGGTCCGCGGGCGGCGGCGTGGATCTGACGGATGGCACCCAAGTGGTAGGCCAGGTGCACCACGCTGCCCAGCATGCCGCTGAGCGCGATGGGCATCACTTCGCGTGGTGTGGCCAGATGTTCCTGCCATTGCCGGACCTGATGGCGCAGGTCGTCGCGGATCGCCTGCCAACGCGCATCGTCCACGCTGCGGATGGCCCACGCCTCATGCCAGCGGGCATGGGCGAAGGGGTTGCCGCTTTCGCTGGCCCAGCGGTTCATCAGCGAGAGGCCGTAGGCCAGATGTGCGGCATGTGCGGCGATGGTGGCACCGCCGTGCGCGGCCTGCGAGGCGTCGGCGGCGCTGAGCTTGTCCAACGAGGCCAGCAGACCGATATCACCACGGTTCAATACGAAACCACCGGTGGGCGGTGTACCGGTGGTGAGTTCGGCGAAAAGGCCACCGAGCACCGGGGCCATATCGTGGGTGTTCATGGCTGAGATCTAATGCCACCAGTAGCCGCGCATGACCGAACTTGGCGCCATGGACAAGCACGTGGAAGCGCTCATCGCCCGCCTGGACCTGAAGCCCCATCCGGAGGGCGGTTTTTATCGGGAACTCCACCGATCCGCACTGCGGGTGCGGCCCAACGATGGGCGGCCGGAACGCGCGGCGCTGACCACCATCTACTTCCTGCTTCCGGGCGGTGTGGCCAGCCGCTGGCACCGGGTGGCATCGGATGAGGTGTGGCACCATGTGGATGGCGCGCCACTGGAACTGTTCACCTCCGATCCGCAGTTGACGCGGGTGGAGCGCCACCGCATCGGTCCGCTGGCCGAGGGGATGAGCCCGGAAGCGGTAGTGGCGCCGGGCCATTGGCAGGCGGCGCGCAGCACCGGGGCCTATTCGGTGGTGTGCTGCGTGGTGGGTCCCGGCTTCGACTTCGCGGACTTTGTCATGATGCGCGACCTGCCCCACGAAGCCGCACACCTGGCGGCGCGACAGCCGGGGTACACGGAGTTCCTGTAGGGAGCATCACCGCCGCCCACGGCCCAGCACGCGCATCTGCATCATCTCCACGAAGAAGGCAAAGGCCATGGAGCCGTAGATGAAGCCTTTCGGTATGGGGTAGCCGGCGCCTTCGGCCACCAAGGCCACACCGATCACCATGAGAAAGCTGAGGGCGAGCACCTTGAAGCTGGGGTGGCGGCTGATGAAGGCCGCGATGGGCTTGGAGGCCACCAACATGATGCCCACGGTGACCACCACCGCCACGTACATCATCCAGAGCTCGTTCACCATGCCCACGGCGGTGATGATGGAGTCCACGGAGAAGACGATGTCCAGGAGCAGCACCTGCACCAGCAATTGCCCGAAGGTGCTCGCCTTGGTGCGCACCGTCTCCTCCAAGTGCTGCTCGCTCAGGTGGTACATCTCGCGCGTGGACTTGTAGATGAGGAACACCCCGCCGCCGAGCAGGATCAGCTCCTTGCCGGTGATGCCCTGGCCGAACACGGTGAAGAGGTCCACATCGAGCTTCATGATCCACGCGATCACGGCCAGCAGCACCAGCCGCATCACCATGGCCAGCCCGATGCCCAGCTTGCGCAGCTTGTCGCGCTGGTTCTCCGGCAGCTTGTCCGCCAGGATGGAGATGAAGATGATGTTGTCGATGCCCAGCACCACCTCCAGAGTGATGAGGGTGAGCAGGGCGAGGACGATGTCGAGGATCTCCATGGCGGGGCCGGGATGTCACAAAGGACGGAGATCCCGATCGCGGGGGGGCGGCGCGGATCAGGCCTTGCGCACGAAGATGCTCTTGAGGCCCATGGCCCCGAAGCCATCGATCTTGCAGTCGATGTCGTGGTCGCCTTCCACCAGGCGGATGTTCTTCACCTTGGTGCCGGCCTTCACGGGCTTGGGCATGCCTTTCACCGGCAGGTCCTTGATCACCACCACGTCGTCGCCGTCCTTCAGCACGTTGCCGTTGGCGTCCTTCACCACGGGTCCCGCCTCCTCGGCGGCGATCTCGTCGGGGTTCCACTCGTGGCCGCACTCACCGCACATCCACGAGGTACCCGTGGGATAGGTGATGGCGGAACGGCACTCGGGACAGGGTTTCGTATCGCTCATGACGGCCGCGAAGGTATCCCTTCACCGGAGAAGGGGGTGTTTTGGTCTGGCACCTTAGCTTGCATGCTCATACGCCCCTCTCCCCATGTCCCCCATTCTACGCAACATCCTCGCGGTGCTCCTGGGCATCGTGGTCTGTCTCTTCCTCAACGGCATCCTGCTCGGTGTGCTTATGAAGCTGGTGGGCACGCCGGCCGGCTTCGACCCCGATAACGTGGACACGTATGGACTGCTGGAAGGGAAGTACTTCCTGCCGCCCTTTCTCGCCCATGCGGTGGGCTCGCTGGTCGGTGGAGCGATCGCCGCCTGGATCGCCGCGAGGCGCAGGATGAGCATGGCCCTGATCGTGGGCGCACTGCACCTGCTGGGCGGCATCGCCGCGGCCTTCATGATCCCCGCCCCGGTGTGGTTCGTGGCCGTGGACCTGGTGGTGGCCTATCTGCCCATGGCCTGGTTCGGCGGGCGCCTTGCCGGCGCACGATGATCGCGGGCGTTTGTCGGTTCGTGCAGCCGCCATACATTTGCCGCCCCATCACGGGCGACAATGCCTCCCTAGCTCAGCGGTAGAGCAGCTCATTCGTAATGAGCAGGTCGCCGGTTCAAATCCGGCGGGGGGCTCCAGAAAAGCGAAGACCTCCGGCACGTGCCGGAGGTCTTCGCTTTTTCGGCGGGCCTCAACGGGCGCCGCCTTCGAGCACGATCCGCTGCACCACGCGTGGGCCGGCGCCTTCCACGCTCACCACATACATGCCGGGCGCCATGCCGCGCAGGTCCACCACCGGACCACGAGCCCGCAGCACCAACGCACCCAGGGCATCGTGCACCTCCACGTCGGCCATGTCTCCGTTGCGCACGTACAGCAGACCCTCCGTGGGATTGGGGTAGAGCGCCACGCCATCAGCATCCGCTGCAGCGATACCTGTGCTCAGCACCTGCACCGGGGCCGAGTGCTCCGAAGTGCAGCCGTTCACCGTGGCGGTCACGGTGTAGGTGCCCGAGGGGGCGTTCGGATAGGTCTGGCCCGTGGCACCGGGAATGGCGCCCTGGGCATTGTACCACTGGTAGGTGGCCCCGCCCACCGGGCTGGCGAAGAGGTCGCCACCGGCGGTGCCCGCCACCGGCACCTGCACCTGCATCACCTGCACTACGATGGTATTGCTCTGCACGGCACCGTCGGGAGCGCAGGCCGCCGAGCTCGTCATCTGGCAGGTGATGACGGCATCGGCGGTGAGGGCAGGCGTGGTGTAGCTGGCCGTGTTGCCACCCACCGGAGCACCGTTCAGGTACCACTGGTAGGTTGCCGTGCCGCCCTGGGCATTGCCTGCGGCGGTCACCGTCAGTGGTGTGCCCGGGCACACCGTGGTCGCCGGGGCTGCGATCGCGATGGTGGGCGTGCACACATCGGCGCAGGGGCCATCGTGCGCGCCCAGGTGGCTGTAGTCGCTCCAGTGATAGGCGGTCCATTCCGCATCCGGCAGGAAGGGGTCGGTGCCGTTGGGGTCGCCGTGGGCCACGGTGGGCTTGCGCACGAGCACGGTGAGGAAAGTGCCCACGCCGTTGTTCAGCCAGTAGTCATCGTCCTCGAAGTATTGTCCGGCACGGCCGATCACATCGATGGGCACGCCGTCCTTCACCAGTGCAATGGTCTCCTGCCCGTCGAACCAGAGATTGGTGATCTGGTCGGCGTAGGCATCGATGCCCGTGGTGGAATTGGGTGCCACCACAATGTGCACGTCGCCGGGCTGGATCACACCGGTGAGGAGGGTGGCATCGTAGCTCTGCTGACCGTTGGGATAAAAGCGGAGGGCATAGCCGGCAAGGTCCACCGGCTCGGAGCGGGGGTTGTAGATCTCCAGGGCCCGGGCCATGTCGCCGGGGTAATGCACCATTTCGCTGATGAAAAGCTCGTGGCAGGACGTGGGCACCGGCCCGATCACCGGTGGGTAGGGGGTATTGGTGTAGTGGTACAGGTGCACGGCCTCCGACTCCATGTCGGTGGCGTAGATCTCGGGGAGGCCGTCGCCCGTGATGTCGCCCACACCCACGAACTGGCTGTTGACCACGTTGCGCGCGAGCACGTGCCGCGTGAACACCTGGTTGCCGTCGTTCTCGAGCCAGTTCACGTTGCGGTCGGTCAGGCAAGAGACCGCCACATCGATGTCGCCATCACCATCGAGGTCGGCAGCCTCAACGTAGGTGGCGTAGCCCATGCCGTATTGGATCGCCGTCTTGGTGAACGACGGGATGGAGGCGCCGTTGCTGCGGTACCAGTTCACGCGGTTCTGGTTGCCGCCGGTGGTGGCCAGCACGTCCATATGCCCGTCCTGGTCCAGATCGACCCAGAACACCGAGGTGACCTGTGGTGCGGCGTTGTCCAGCTCCTGCGTGGTGAAGGTGTTGTTGCCGTTGTTGCGGCACAGCACCACCTTGCCGTTCTGGGCCAGGTTGGAGAAACAGGCCACCACCACGTCCATGTCACCATCGTTGTCATAATCCAGCGCGCGCGCCTCGTACGGGTCGTTATAGCTGGTGAGGATGGGCCGCTGTGTGAAGCTCTGCGAACCGTTGTTCTCGTACCAATACACGTTATCGTCACCGGTGATGCTGGTCACCACCACGTCGATGTCGCCATCACCATCGAAATCGACAGGGTCGCAGGAGTAGGCTGCCGTGTGGCCGGTGACGAGGCGCTTGGTGAAAGTGCCGTTGTTGTTGTTGTCGAGCCAGGTCACGCGGTTGCCCATGCTTTCGGTGAGCACGGCATCCAGGTCGCCATCGCCGTCGAGGTCCACTAATTTCAGGTCCACGCCGCCGCTGATGGTGATGCGCCCGATGCCTTCGGTGGCGATGCGCGGGATCATGTGGCCCTCGCCGTCGTTCTCGTACCAGTTGATGTAGAGGCTGCCTACGGCCATGATGTCGATGTCGCCATCGCCATCGAGGTCGCCATGGGCGATGCCCCGGCCGTCGCCGAGATAGCGGTTCACCAGCAGCCGTTGGTCCGGCGGATTGCCTGGATGCAGGTAGATGCGGATATCGAAGCTCGACGCGGCCAGCACATCATTCACGCCATCACCATCGAAGTCGGCGCCATGCACGATGGAAGCGTAGTTCAGCCAGGTGTCGAGCGTGCCTCCTCCCATTCCAGTGAAGGCGCCAGTGGCGGGGTTCTGCCCGCTCCAGGTGATGCGGTCCTCTGTGTAGTCGGCCGCGATCAGGTCGTTGTAGCCGTCGCCGTTGAGGTCGGCCACGCCCAGGCCGCGTATGCCGTTGTAGGTGTAGATCACCTGCTGCACAAGGCCCGTGCCCGTGTTGCGCAGGTAGCCCGCCCCACCGGTGCCGGCGTACAGCACATCCTGCAGGCCGTCCTGGTTTACATCGGCCAATTTGATGCTGCGCGGCGTGCTGGTGGTGAGCAGCAGCTCGTTGGTGAAGGTGCCCGTTCCATTGTTGCGGAACAGGCGGATGGCACCGGCGGTCTGCATGGCGGCCACTACGTCGGGATCGCCATCGCCATCGAAGTCATGCACCAGGATGCGCGCGGCCCCGGTCATGCCGGTGGCGATGTCGAGCGGAGTGAAGGCGAAGCCCCCATCGTTGCGCAACCAGTACACCTTGTTGGTGGTGAAGGCCGCACAGGCGATATCGAGATCGCCGTCGCCATCAAGGTCGGCCACGCCGATGCCGCTCACTCCGCCGGTGGCGGAATACAGGAAGGTGCGATCGAAGGTGAGGTCGCCGTTGTTGCGGTAGTAGAGGATGCGGTTGGCGGCCATGTCGGCCACCACCAGGTCCTTGTGCCCATCGTTGTCCATGTCGAGCACCAGCACCTGCTGCGCCTCCTGGGCATCGAGGCTGATGGTGTGCTTGAAGAACCGGGCGTCGCCCTCGTTCTCGTACCACACCAGGTTCCGCAGGCCGCCGGTCACCAGGTCAAGGTCGCCATCACCGTCGAGGTCGTCCACGACCAGGTCCAGTGTGGTGTGGCCGATCAGCTCAATGCGATGGGTCTGTGCGAACGCGGGCAGCGAACCCACGGAAAGGAGGAGGCACAAGGACGACTTCTTCATCGGGGGAGTTTATTGGCGGCCAAAGTATCCAGCACCCACGATAGTACCGTACGGATCGAGCGGGTGGATGTTGTGAACGAGCCGGTGTAACATCGGAAACGCCTGCCGCGTCCTCTTGCGGGCAGCGAACGGACAGCGTCATACCGACCACCCCTGCATCATTGCGGGTGTGGAAGGAGCCTGCACCGTTTTCGTGGACTACGGCAACGACTGCCAGATCATTTCCTGGCCGCACATCGTCACCGGTATCGGCGGATATACGGCCGGGGAGTTGCAGCTGGCCCCGAACCCTGCGCAGGACCGGATACGGGTCGCACGCCATGGCCGGGCCATGGGCGATCACGGACATCACCGGCCGCACGGTGATAAGCGGGTCGTTCAACACGACGGGTCTGCTGGACGTCGGTACGCTTAAGCCCGGCAGGTATATCCTGGTACCGGCGGACGCTCCGCTGGTCCCCATGCCATTCGTGAAGAACTGACACCGTAACGGCCTTCGCACGTGTGGTGCCCGATCGCACAGCGGATCGCAGCGGTGGCCGATGCGAGCGGGCCGGCCGCGCCCTTGTCCCACCTACGCTCCCTGCTGCTTCACCAGCTTCTCCAGCATGTCCAGCAGCCGCTGGTTGGTGCGCTCCAGTTCACTCACCCGCGCATCGTAGCGGGCTACCAATTTCTCGAACAACTCGGCGGGCACGTTGTTCTGTTGATGCACCACGCCGTTGGCGGTCTCGGTCTGACTGATGTTCACCACGATCGGGTCGGGCCGCAGGATCTCCTCAATGGGCACGTCCAGCACCTCGGCGATCGTGCGCAGATGGCTCACCTTGGGTTCGATCTCGCCGCTCTCGTACCGGCTGTAGGTGTTCTGCCCGATCTTCAGGCGTTCGGCCATGTACTCCTGCGTATAGCTCCGCAGTTCGCGCAGGCGGCGGATCTTCAGACCGGTAGTGTTCACAGGCAAGGGCTTGATGGCGCTAAGGCAGCCGCCGCGCGGATATAGTATCCGTGGCCCGGATAGGGACTTGGCACCTCCATGCCGGATTATTGCGGCCTATAACCACTAACGACCAAACACCGAACCTCATGAGGGTCCACGTTACCATGGCCGCGCTGGCCATCGCCGCATTTTTCACCGGTTGCGCCAAGGATGGCGCCGATGGCCCCGCAGGCCCTGCTGGTCCGCAGGGGAATGCCAATGTGCGGGTAGAGATGTTCTCGGTAGCCCCGGGGGAGTGGAGTTCAAGTGGGTCGATTATTTGGGTGGAGAAGAGTGTTTCCGTCATCACCAACGAGATAGCCGACAATGGTGCCGTATTGGTGTACGTCAAGGCATTGGGGAATACGTGGATGAACGTGGAGAACGATGGAGCCTACTTGCGCTATGGAGTGGGCCATGTACAGATGACTTATGAGAATGCCACAGTTCCTACCTCTACGGAGCAGTACAAGATCGTCGCCATCGCCAGTTCAGGCATGATCGTGGACAGCGGCGTGGATGTACACGACTACGAGGCCGTGCGCGCGCACTTCGGCTTGGAGTGATCGCTCCTGCCATTCCGTGAAAGCCGTTCCCTCGGGAGCGGCTTTCGTATTCAAGGCCGTATGATGCGCCCAGCCTCCGGCCCGCAGTTGCACACCAGATCGAGCACGCGGGGGGCCGGGCCGATCCGGCGTGACCTTCACCCCCTTGGCCCCTTCCCCTCAGGCAGCGTTACGCGGACACCGAACGTCATACCACCAAACCCACGGCTCCATGAGATATGTGCTACTCTCCCTGCCTTTGGTCCCCACCTTGGCCACCGCCCAATGTCCCTTCGACCC
>Ga0207868_1002456_pt1 | contig 10492 bp, 9 predicted proteins | sample Passage237B_FD_187370 | JGI IMG/M metagenome (GOLD analysis project Ga0207868, IMG submission 187370) | Cellulose adapted compost microbial communities from Newby Island Compost Facility, Milpitas, CA, USA - Passage2 37B (SPAdes) (version 3) ... | reverse complement strand
GCTGTCGGGGTGGAAACCCGCCGCCGTGTCGTAATAGCTGCGGATGATGATCTGCGTCGCCTCTGCCTCCGCCGCGTTTTTGACAAGGTTCAGCACGGCCTGCACCAGACTGTCCCGATGCCCCAGAATATCTGGCAGCGAAGGGTCGTAGCGCGTTTCCACGGGAATAGTCGCGCAAATCCCCGCCCGCACCAGCCCGATGACATGATCCGTTACGGCATGGATATTCACGGCGGCAAATTCGCTTTGCGGCACGCCGTCGAAAACATTCACCTTGTCCACCAGACGCGAAATGCGCTGCGTTTCATCCTCGATCAATTTCGCCAGCGCGCGGTCATCTTCCGTCAGATCGCCTTTTTGCAGCAATTGCGCCGCGCCGCGAATGCCGGCCAGCGGGTTGCGCACCTCATGGGCCAGCATGCGCGTCAGATGCTGCGCGGGCTTGATGCTCTGGCGGATTTTCTCGATCCATTCGTCGCGCAGCGCAATCACATCATGCCGCCACGAGACCAGCACCATCGGCATATCCTCCATCGACGTCAGGCTGCAGGATGTCACGGGCTTGCCCAGAACGGAAAGATCGTTCAGCGTCAGGTGCTGTTGCTGGCCCAGCACGGTTTCCAGTGCCTGCGTTACGGGATGCGTGTCGCCGAGCAGCCGCGCCAGCGGTTTGCCGCCGATATTCTTTTGCCCCATGCCGGTAAAGGACAGCGCCGCGTGATTGGCAAAACGGATGATGCCCGCGTGATCGACCAGCAAAACCGCATCGGGCAAGGCATCCAGCACCGCCGCAGCGGAAAGCGCGGCCGGCGGCCATGCCTCGGCTGCGACCGCCTCTGCGGTGTTATGGATTTTTGCTTTACTCATACCGGCCATCCATCTGATCGCGTTTATGCGTGATTTCTGGGCGGCTTTTTGCCGCCGCCTATTTTTTATGCAATGACATATATCTGCCCTATTTTTAGGCAAATAACAAGCGTTGACCGCCGCCCCCGCAGCCCGTAAAGTGCATTTTAGGCCTGATTTTATGGCCTAAAGCGGCAATTTTGGGGTACAAAACAGGCTTTTTGCATTATGGATAATAAAAATCCCTCCACCACCGCCCTGATCGTCGCCGCCGGCAGCGGCACGCGTTTCGGCTCCGGCAGCCTGCCCAAGCAATATGCGCCGCTGCTGGGCAAGCCCGTGCTGCGCTGGAGCATCGATGCCTTTTTGCGCCATCCCGACGTGGCCGATGTTGTTGTCGTGATCCATCCCGATCATCGCGCCTTGTTTGACGCGGCGACGAAGGACATGAATATCCGCGCCGTTGACGGCGGCGCAACGCGGCAGGAAAGCGTGCGCCGCGGCCTTGAAGCGCTGGCGCAGAAAGAACCCAAAACCGGTTTTGTGCTGATCCACGATGCCGCGCGCCCCTGCGTGACGCCGCAGATGATCTCCGCCCTTTGCGCCGCCCTGAAAAACGGCGCCACGGCCGTGATGCCTGCCCTGCCCGTCACCGATACGGTGCGCCGGATGGACAACGGCGGTTTCAAAACCGAAGACCGCGGCGGCCTTTTGACCATCCAGACGCCGCAGGCCTTTGCCTTCGGCCTTATCCGCGATTTGCACAACAGCCTGCAACACAGCGAGCAAACGGATGATATCGCGCTGGTGGAACAATCCGGCGGCAAGATCGATATGGTGGCGGGAGACAGCCGCAATATCAAAATCACCTATCCCGACAGCCTTGCGCTGGCAGAACAATATCTCGGCGACAGCCGCGGCGATATCCGCACGGGCAAAGGCTATGACGTACACCGCCTTGTGCCGCCGCGCGATGCCGCGCATAAACTGATGATCGGCGGCGTTGTCATTCCGCATGACAAGGCGCTGGAAGGCCATTCCGATGCCGATGTCGGCCTGCATGCGATTACCGATGCGCTGCTCGGCACCATTTGCGACGGCGATATCGGCATGCATTTCAGCCCGAAGGATGCGCGGTGGAAAAACGCCGACAGCGCCGTTTTCCTGCGGCATGCGGCGGAATTGGTCGCGGCGCAGGACGGGCTGATTACCCATGTGGACCTGACCGTTATCTGCGAAGCGCCGAAAATCGGCCCGTACCGTGACGCCATGCGCCGGCGCATAGCGGAGATTTTGAACCTGCCGCTCGCGCGCATCAGCGTCAAGGCGACAACGACCGAAGGCCTCGGCTTTACCGGCCGCGGCGAAGGCATTGCGGCGGAGGCCGTTGTGACAGTACGCCTGCCCTTCGGCGCGACACCTTTCACCTCTTCCCAACAAAACACACAGGAAGCAGCATGAGCAGCAAAAGCGACACTCCGGAAAAAAGCCGTTTCTACGGCATCCGCCCCTTGCCTGCGGGTACGACCTTCAATAACCCCAATGTGCTGATCGCCACATGGTTCGGCGCGGGCCGGTTGAAACCAGCGTCCGGCACGATGGGAAGTCTCGCCGCGCTGCCTTTCGGCTATGCCCTGCAGGCCAGCGTGGGCATGCTGGGCCTGGCCATTGCCGCGCTGCTGATGCTCTGGATCGGTACGCTGGCCGCCCGTTATTACGGACAAAAATCGGGACAGAAGGATGACCAGGCCATTGTCGTGGATGAAGTCGTCGGCGTATGGATTGCGGGCATTCCCGCCGCGACCAACCCCGTGCTTTGGATAATCGCCTTTGCGCTGTTCCGCCTGTTCGACATCACCAAACCTTTCCCCGCGTCCTATTTCGACAAAAGCGAGCGCGGCGGCGCGTTTTACGTGATGATGGATGACGTCGTGGCGGGCATTTATGCCTTTTTCGGCGTGGCGGCCCTGTCCATCGTTACGCTCTTCTAACTTTTTCTTCCACAACAGAAAGACCGTACCGATGGCTTTTTTCCCCGAACATATCCTTGACCTGTCCGCCGCCGTACTGGCCGCGGCGCGGGCGCGCGGGCTGAAAATCGTCACGGCGGAATCCTGCACGGGCGGCCTGATCGGCGCGGCGCTGACGGAAGTGCCGGGGTCTTCCGATGTCGTGGATTGCGGCTTTACCAGCTATTCCTACGAAGCCAAGGTGGCGCAGCTGGGCGTGGATTTGCCGACGTTGCAAAAATCCGGCGCCGTCAGCGGCGATATCGCCCGCCAGATGGTGCGCGGCGCGCTGAAAGGCTCCCATGCGGATGTCGCCGTTTCCGCAACCGGCATTGCAGGCCCCGGCGGCGCCACGCCCGACAAGCCCGTGGGACTGGTCTATATCGGCATCGGCAACAAGCAAAACGGCCATGTAGACTCGGTCAAAAACCTGTTCAGCGGCGACCGCGCCGCCGTGCGCATGGCCACGGTGGAAACGGCTCTGGCGATGCTGAAAGCGGAAATTGAAAGCCTGCCGGAAAGCGGCATTGCCTGACTTAATGCAGATTCCCGCCGTAAAGGGCGACGGCGCGGGTTTCGAAAGCATTGATCATCCGCACCAATGCCTTGTGGAAAAACTGGTCCACCAGCTTTTCGAACAGCTTTGATTCCAGCGAGAAATCGACAAAGAAATCCACTTCGCATTGTCCTGCGCGGATATTGGTGAAAACCCATTTGTTTTGCAAATGGCGCATGGGGCCTTTCAGGTATTCGACCTCGATGGCATTCGGGCGGATGTAATGCACGCGGGATGAAAAGCGTTCGCGGAACATTTTATAACCGACGATGACATCGGCGGTGATCTCGTTTTTCTTGCGCGAATTGATGCGCGCCCCCATGCACCACGGCAGGAATTCGGGATATTTTTCGATATCCATGACAAGGTCGAACAACTGTTCGGCGGAATACGGCAGAATGCGTTTTTCCTGATGCGACGGCATGGAACCCGCCCGCGGCTTACTTGCCGCCGGCGAGTTTTTCCTCGCGGGCCGCCTTCAGCTTTTCAAAATCCGCATCGGCGTGATAGGACGAACGCGTCAGCGGCGATGCCGAGACCATCAAAAAGCCCTTGGCGCGCGCAATGCTTTCATAGGTTTTGAATTCTTCGGGCGTGACGAATTTTTCAACGGCGGCGTGTTTCGTGGTCGGCTGCAAATACTGGCCGATGGTCAGGAAATCGACATCTGCCGCGCGCAAATCGTCCATCACCTGCATGACTTCCGTCTTGCTTTCGCCAAGGCCGACCATGATGCCCGATTTGGTAAAGATGGTGGGATCGAGTTTTTTTACACGGTGCAACAGTTCCAGTGACGTAAAGTAACGTGAACCGGGGCGGATCGTCGGATACAGGCGCGGCACGGTTTCAAGGTTGTGGTTGAACACATCGGGGCGCGCCGTCACGATCGGCTCCACCGCGTTTTGCTTGTCCTTGAAATCCGGCGTCAGAATCTCGATGGTCGTGCCGGGCGACAGGCGGCGGATTTCGTTGATGGTTTTGACGAATTGCTCCGCCCCGCCGTCTTCCAGATCGTCCCGGTCAACGGATGTGACAACAACGTGTTTCAGCCCCAGTTTTTGCACGCCGATGGCCACGCGCGCTGGCTCGAAGGGGTCGAGCTTGTCGGGAATCCCCGTTGCGACGTTACAAAAGGAACAGGCGCGCGTGCAGGTTGCGCCCAAAATCATGAAGGTCGCGTGTTTTTGTTTCCAGCATTCGCCGATATTCGGGCAGGCCGCTTCCTCGCAAACCGTGGCAAGGTTCAGCTGGCGCATCAGCTTGTTCGTTTCGGCATATTCGGGCGACGTCGGCGCTTTCACGCGGATCCATTCCGGCTTGCGCAGCACGGGCGTATCCGGCCGGTTGCGTTTTTCCGGATGGCGGTGTTCGGATTTTTTCTTTTCTTCAGTTTCTTGTTTCACTTTACGACCTTCCAGACAAACCTAATCTATCTTTGGCCATAGACACCATCTCCTCATCAAACTCTCGTTTGATCTTAAGAGATATATCTAATTTTGTTTTAAACAATATGTAGTAGTCAGATCTTACGTCAAAATTAGACCCACGCACACTGTTTGCCAGTCCTTGTATACCATCTACAGCATCAGTAACACTATAGCCGATCCTTTTCAGAAACCATCCAATTATAGGATGAGTATCTTTCCAAGCTCTCAGCACTGAGGCTTTATCGTGCATATCCCTAGAAGCACTTTCTAGCAACTCTGCATCGACATTGCTCCAAAAATAACCGCTATTGTTTGCAACAGATCTTAAAACTTCTCCACGATTTTTAAAGAAATCCTTTATTGGCGAGCCTATAAAGTTAAATGCACACCAGCTAAGCACACCACCCAACAACGTTAGCAGAACGTCATACATGCTAATCATTACATGTGTATCACTTTGCCATAGGCATCCAGCACCGATTCATGCATCATTTCGCTGAGCGTCGGGTGCGGGAAAACGGTATGCATGAAGTCCAGCTCGGTCGCTTCCATCGTTTTGCCGATGACATAGCCCTGAATCATCTCGGTCACATCCGCGCCGACCATATGCGCGCCGAGCAATTCGCCCGTTTTGGCATCAAAAACGGTTTTCACCATGCCTTCCGGCTCGCCCAGCGCAATCGCCTTGCCGTTGCCGATGAAGGGAAATTTGCCGACTTTCACGTCATAGCCCTTTTCCTTCGCGGCGGCTTCGGTCAGGCCGACGGAGGCCACTTGCGGCGTGCAATAGGTGCAGCCCGGAATGTTTTCCTTTTTCATCGGATGCACATCGGGCAGGCCCTTGATTTTTTCGACGCATATCACGCCTTCATGGCTGGCCTTGTGCGCGAGCCACGGGCCATGCACAACGTCGCCGATGGCGTAAACGCCCTTCTCGTCCGTTTCCAGCCACTGGTTGACCACGATATGGTTGCGGTCGGTTTTTACCTTGGTGTTTTCAAGGCCGAGGTTTTCGGTATTCGCCACAATGCCGACGGCGGAGATCACGCGGTCCACGGTGATTTTTTCCGTTTTGCCGCCTGCCTCGACATGCACGGTAACGGTGTTTTCGGTTTTATCAAGGCGCACAACCTTCGCGCCCGTCAAAATTTTCATGCCCTGTTTTTCAAACTGCTTGCGGGCAAAGGCGGAAATTTCCGCATCTTCCACGGGCATGATGCGATCCATAACTTCCACCACGGTCACATCCGCGCCCATGTTGTGATAGAAGCTGGCAAATTCGATGCCGATCGCGCCGGATCCGATAACCACAAGGGATTTCGGCATTTCCTGCGGCGTCATGGCTTCCTTGTACGTCCAGACGCGTTTGCCGTCCGGCTCCAGCCCCGGCAGCACGCGCGCGCGCGCGCCGGTTGCGAGAATGATATGTTTTGCTTCCAGCGTTGCGACATTCTTGCCGTCTTTGGACACATCCAGCTTGCCCTTGCCGAGCAGCTTGCCGTGGCCTTCGAAAACCGTGACCTTGTTTTTTTTCATCAGGTGCTTGATGCCGCCCGAAAGCTGCGCGGCGACCTTGCGCGAACGCTCCACGATTTTCTTGAAATCGAAGCTGTATTTTTCCACCGTAAAGCCGAATTGATCCGCATGGCGCATCAGATGGTTGATCTCCGCACAACGCAGCAGCGCCTTGGTCGGAATGCAGCCCCAGTTCAGGCAAATGCCGCCGAGATGCTCGCGTTCCACCACGGCCGTCGAAAAACCCAGTTGCGCGGCACGGATCGCCGCGACATAACCGCCCGGCCCGCCGCCCACGACGACAACATCAAATTTTTGTTCAGACATGACACACCTCTTGCGGCGGGAGGGGGAACCCTCCGCCTGATTGTTTTACAGCAGCAGCCCCATCGGGTTTTCGATCAGGTTTTTGAAGACCTGCAGGAACTCTGCTCCCACGGCGCCGTCGATGGCACGGTGATCGAAAGAGGCCGTGACCGTCATCATATTGGCAACGGTCAGCTGGCCGTTTTTCACAACGGCGCGCTCCCCGCCCGCGCCGATGGCCAGAATGGCCGCCTGCGGCGGGTTGATGATGGCGGAAAATTCGCGGATGCCGAACATGCCGAGGTTGGACACGGAAATCGTCCCGCCCTGGAATTCATGCGGCTTCAGCTTGCCTTCCTTCGCACGACCGCCGAGATCCTTCATCTCGATGGAAATCTGCTTCAGGCTCTTGTTCGCGGCATCGACGATGATCGGCGTGATCAGGCCGTTGTCGCTGGCGACCGCCACGGAAACATCCGCGCGTTCGTACTGCACAATGTTTTCATCCGTCCATGACACGTTCGCGGCAGGATACTTTTTCAGCGCCACGGCGGTTGCCTTGATGATGAAATCGTTGACGGAAACCTTGAAGCCGTCCGCCGCATCGTTCACCTGTTTGCGCACGGCGAGCAGCGCGTCCAGCTCGCAATCGACCGTCAGATAGAAATGCGGCACGGTCTGTTTGGATTCCGACAGGCGGCGGGCAATCACCTTGCGCACGCCGGAGTTCGGTTGCAGGCTGTAGGGAATGCCGTAAGCATCCGCCAGCGCCACGGCGTTGACGGAAGAACTTGCGGGCGTAAACGTCCCACCGGAAGCGGCCTGCGCCGCGGGCTTCATGCCTGCTTTTGCGCCTTCCAGATCGGCCTTGACGATACGGCCATGCGGGCCGGAGCCTTTGATCGTCGAAAGATCAATCCCGCGTTCCTTCGCAATGCGCTTGGCCAGCGGGCTGGCAAAAATGCGGCCCGTCGCGGCGGCCTGCTGCGGTGTGGCCACCGCCATGCGCGGCGCGGGTTTATCCGCCCCTGCTGCCGGCTGGTTGGCCGGCGTCACGGTTTTGGGCGCCGGCGCGGCAGCGCCGTCTGCGGTGACGGCATTCACGGCGGCGGCATCTTCGCCTTCCTCCAGCAGCACGGCGATCAGGGTATTCACCTTCACGCCGTCAGTGCCTTCGGGAATGACGATTTTGGCAAGCGTGCCTTCATCGACCGCCTCGACTTCCATGGTCGCCTTGTCGGTTTCGATTTCGGCAATCACGTCGCCTGCCTTGATTTGATCGCCTTCCTTTTTGACCCATTTGGCAAGCTTGCCTTCGGTCATCGTCGGCGACAGGGCGGGCATGAGTACTTTATGCGGCATAGGTCACCTTCTTCGCGGCATCGATGATGTGTTCTTCCTGCGGCAGCGCGAGTTTTTCAAGGTTCGCGGCATAGGGCATCGGCACATCCGCGCCATGCACCCGCACCACAGGCGCGTCCAGATAATCGAAGCAGGTTTCCATCATCAAGGCGGCCATTTCGGCGCCCATCCCCGCCACCGGCCAGCCTTCCTCGACGGAAATCAGGCGGTTGGTTTTCCGGACGCTGTTGACGATCGTTTCGGTATCCAGCGGGCGCAGCGTGCGCAGGTTGATGACCTCCGCGCTGATGCCTTGTTCCGCCAGTTTTTCCGCCGCCTGCAGGGCAACGCCGACCATGCGGGAGAATGCCGTGATGGTCACATCCGTGCCCGCGCGTTCGATCTTCGCACGGCCGATGGGCAGGATGAAATCGTCATCCGCCGGCACCTCGAAGCTCTGGCCGTACATGATCTCGTTTTCGAGGAACACCACGGGGTTCGGGTCGCGGATGGCCGCTTTCAGCAGGCCTTTCGCATCGGCAGCGGACCAGGGCGCGATCACCTTCAGGCCCGGGCAATGCGCATACCAGCTGGCGAAGCACTGGGAGTGCTGTGCCGCCACGCGGGATGCCGCGCCGTTCGGGCCGCGGAAAACGATGGGACAACCCAGCTGCCCGCCCGCCATATAGAGCGTTTTGGCGGCAGAGTTGATGATGTGGTCAATCGCCTGCATGGCGAAGTTCCACGTCATGAATTCCGTCACGGGTTTCAGACCCGCGAAAGCCGCGCCGACCGCAATGCCGGCAAAGCCGTATTCGGTAATCGGCGTATCGATCACGCGCTTGGCGCCGAATTCCTGCAACAGGCCTTGCGTCACTTTATAAGCACCCTGATATTCGGCCACTTCCTCGCCCATGACGAAAACGTTTTCGTCTTTGCGCATTTCCTCGGCCATGGCATCGCGCAAGGCTTCACGCACGGTCAGGGTTACGGTCGGGCCCGTCCATTCTTTTTCCGGCGCGGGGGCTGCCGTCATCGGCTGCGGCGCGGATTGCGGATGGCACGAAGGCGCGGGAACGTCAGCGGGTTTGGCTTCCACATTCGCCTGCGTTTTGGCGGCGGCCAGCGCTGCGCTTTGCGCGTCCTCGCCCTCTTCCAGCAGCATGGCGATGGGCGTGTTCACGGCAACGCCTTCGGTGCCTTCCGGCACCAGAATTTTGCCCAGAATGCCTTCATCCACGGCTTCGACTTCCATCGTCGCCTTGTCGGTTTCGATTTCGGCGATGACATCACCGGCTTTCACCGTATCGCCTTCCTTCTTGATCCATTTGGCGAGCTTGCCTTCGGTCATCGTCGGCGAGAGCGCGGGCATCAAAATCTGAATGGACATCGATCAACCCTCCCCGTTTTCGACCAGCACATCCGTCCACAGTTCGGACGGATCGGGTTCGGGACTTTGCTGCGCGAATTCGGCAGCCTCGTTGACGATGGATTTCACGTCTTTTTCCACTTTCTTGAAATCTTCCTCGGTAAATTTGCCGGTCTCCATGATGACCTTGCGGATCATTTCGATGGGGTCGCGGTTTTCCTTGATCTGATCGACTTCTTCCTTCGTGCGGTATTTGCCCGGATCGGACATGGAATGCCCGCGATAGCGATAGGTGTCGAACTCCAGAATGTACGGGCCGTTGCCGCCGCGCACGTATTCGACAGCCTTCAGCGCCGCCGCACGTACCGTCAGCACGTCCATGCCGTCCACTTTCTCGCCGGGGATGCCGTAGGCTTCGCCGCGTTTGTACAGCTCGCCCGCCGCGTGACGCGTCTGGCTGGTGCCCATGCCGTATTTGTTGTTTTCGATGATGAAGATCACCGGCAGCTTCCACAGCGCCGCCATGTTATAGGCTTCGTAAATCTGGCCCTGGTTCGCCGCACCGTCGCCGTAATAGGCCGTGCAGATGCCGTTATCGCCTTTGTACTTGTGTGCAAAGGCCAGACCTGCGCCCAGCGGGCCCGTCGCGCCGACGATGCCGTGGCCGCCGTAGAAACCTTTTTCACGGCTGAACATATGCATGGAGCCGCCTTTGCCGCGGGAATAACCGCCCTTGCGGCCCGTCAGCTCTGCCATCACGCCTTTGGACTCCATGCCGCAGGCCAGCATGTGGCCGTGGTCACGATAGGCGGTGATGACCGTATCCTGTTCCTGCAGGGCGGATTGCACGCCGACAACGACGGCTTCCTGACCGATGTAGAGGTGGCAGAAACCGCCGATCAGCCCCATACCATAGAGTTGCCCTGCTTTTTCTTCAAAACGGCGGATGAGCAGCATATCTTTGAAATACTGCATCATCTGCTCCGGGGATGCGATATTGGACGGGGATTTGACCGTCTCAAGCTTTGCCTTGCCCGATGATGATGTCGTTGCCAATGTAACCCTCTTATACGGTTGGAAATTTACCCTCTTTCATTAGGCAATCCGGCAGATTTTTGCAAGC